>Ga0307512_10002656_pt1 | contig 22075 bp, 15 predicted proteins | sample 14_EM_MG_FD_200267 | JGI IMG/M metagenome (GOLD analysis project Ga0307512, IMG submission 200267) | Populus trichocarpa ectomycorrhiza microbial communities from riparian zone in the Pacific Northwest, United States - 14_EM | ecosystem: Host-associated > Plants > Roots > Unclassified | place...
AGAGCGTCAACAGAGCGTCAACAGAGCGTCAACAGAGCGTCAACAGAGCGTCAACAGAGCGTCAACAGAGCGTCAACAGAGCGTCAACAGAGCGTCAACAGAGCGTAAACAGAGCGTCAACAGAGCATCGACAGAGCGTCAACAGAGCGTCAACAGAGCGTCAACAGAGCGTCAACAGAGCGTCAACAGAGCGTCAACAGAGCGTTAACAGAGCGTCAACAGAGCATCGACAGAGCGTCAACAGAGCGTCAACAGAGCGTAAATGATTTGTGGTCTTGCATCGTGGATAATCCAAGAGCTGTGGAACAACATTAACCCTGAATCAATGTATTGGCTGCCATTATGGGCAAAAATGCTAGTGACAAAATCACTACCACCTCATCAAAATGAGCGTCAACCGAGAATCAACAATTTTTCGTCTTGCATCTTTGACAATCGAAGGGCTGTGCAACAACATCAAGCCATAACGAATGTAATGCCTGCCTGTATACGCATTAATGCTAGCGGTGACATCGATACTATCTCCTAAAAATGAGGGTCAACAGCACGTCAATGGAGTGTCAACGGAGTGTCAACAATTTTTAGTCTTGCATCATGGATAATCCTAGTGCTGTGCAACTACATCAACCCTTCATCAAGTTATTGGCCACCTTGATGGGCAGAAATGCTAGTAACGACATCGCTACCCCCTCCTAAAATTGAGCATCAATGGAGTGTCAACGATTCTTGGTCTTGCTTTTTGGGCAATCCATGCGCTGTGAAATGATGTTGACCGATAATCAATGGATTGGCTGCCGATATAGGAAAAAGTGCTACTGACCATATCACTACCACCTCGTAAAAACGAGTGACAATGGAGCGTCCATGATTTGTGGTCTTGCCTAGTGGAAATTCCAGGGGCCGTGGAATGACATTAACCCATAATCAATTAAATGGCCATCATTATGGGCAAAAATGGCAGTAACAATATTGCTATCACCTCCTCAAAGTGAGCGCCAATGGAGCGTCATCCATTTTTGGTGTTGCATCTTGGATAACCAAAGGGCTGTGTAACTCCATTAACCCATAATCACACTATTGGCCACATTGATGTGCAAAAATGCTAGTGGCGATATCGCTACCGCCTTCTGAAAATAGCTGTCAACGGAGCGTGAACTGATTTTGTGAGCGCTCTGGAAACTACACAGGAACGAACTGCATTGCATCTTTCCTAAATCTAGCTTTTAATGGTCAGTCTTTGCAATATGTATTCTATACAACTTCACAACTATGCATACAGTGTTTCACATGTCTTGCTTGGCTCTTGCTCGTAGCTCTAGAGTCAGTATTTAAGAACCAGCTCTTCACTTCACTCTAACGTCACTGTAGACAGTCTCTCAAGTTGAAATCCGCAGAAATCAAAATCCTACCGCGATGTCAGATTCAAAATGTTTAAATACCTTGTTGCTAGAGGTTCCAATTTCTTCTCAAAATGAGTGTGTCTATATTCGTGATTTGAGTGATGTTATTTTAATCATCACATTTGACGTTCAGTGGACTTCTATAAATGTGGGCTCGACATGTTCCATTGCTTGGAATAATTCTAGAGATGTGCCTATATAATGATTGTATTTGAACCATGGAATTGTGGAGGCCAGCAGCCCCGGCATCATATGTATTGTTTGTCATCAAGTTCTTCACCGTCCATCAGAACATGGGACCAGCTCAATGGGGAAACACTTGCTGGCAAAAGCGCATATCGCAAGGTTAAATGAATTAACAGAGTCAGAAGTTACTGAAATGTGTAGTTCAACAGTCGACAAAACAGCTCTGGTAATACTAAAGAGACAAGTAAGTTGAGAAATTACAATAGTAAGTTCGCAAAGCAAATTCATATTCAACATTTTGATCTTCTCTATCTTAACTGAGTTGACAGACAAAATGCTCCAAACTGGCAGCTAAGGACTTTGTAAGTGCCAATTTTCACCAACATACCTGAAATCGCTACGTCATGTTAGGATTTGTTTCGGCTCCTATTGCATCGAACAGTATATCAAACTTCAAGCTACGATGGTAGTACAATGCATTACACAGCCAGCTGGTACTCCCATCTTCCATCTCCATTAGCAACATTTTCCGGAGGGAATACTCACTGACACTGGATGTAATTAAGAAGCAATTGCCATCAAGAGATAAAGTTACCTGAGCTTAGACGTGTGGACATCCAAAAACAAAATTGCCATAACATCACTCATTCGTTACTATATGGATTCAAAATGGACATTGCGAGAAGTACTACTCGCATTCCACGAGATTGACATCTGGTTCTTTTTATATTTTGAAAGCTAATTTGGGATAATAGTAGTGTTAGCAACGGTTCCGTTTTCGGACCGTTTCTAATATAGCGGTTCCAACAAAACCCGGCCCCAGGCGGTTCGGTCCGGGTTTGTACCAAACGGTTCCCTCAATTAAGTCCATGAATATTCATCACCTAATTTAGTGTTTGGTATATGAAATATGCAGCTTTGGATGGCGCATCTTTTGGTTGTCTCCGATTTTTGATATCTTCAAAACTCAGCAAGCTGCTTTGAAATTAATGCCATTTTCGGCCCAAAAACGAGGTTTTTGGGCCACTACTTGCTGGGATTTGAAGATATCAAAAATCGGAGACGGCCAAAAGATGCGCTGTACGAAGCTACACATTTTATGTACCAAACACTAAACTCTCTGATTGATATTTGTAGCCATAATGCAATGGTGCGCTTAAAAAATCGTCGATTTTTGATGGGGTAAGGCCGTTGCCACGCAGACCTATAAAACCGGCCGGGTCCAAAACTGGAACCGTTGCTAACACTAGATACTAAGTCAAGGGTCAACTTACTGGAGCAAGGCTAACCAGACATTGAAAGGAAGTTTTTGATTAATTTGATCTTACCGATGGCCATTTACTTCGAATTAATACTGATAATTCTTCCTCTAAATATTCAATAACTCGGGAACTACAACCAACCCTTGAGGCCTCCACAGTTGATTGGCCTGTATAGAGAAACCACATTCCACGCATGGTGCCCGTCATTCTGCTTGCTTTTGGTGGGTTCATGAGCAGTCTCAGTGAACAATACCCCACCCAGTCTTGGGAAGCCCATGAGCCCGATCAGCAATTTGGAGAGAATGAAAGCACAGACATTGGGAAGAGTGAAAGACTTCCAAAAGTGGGCAATGATAGAATCGACAAGGTGTCAGCCATGAGACCAGGTTTAGCAAAGATAATTTAGAAAGTATGTATTTGAAGAAATTTTGAAAATCCCAAAACAGACCTTCTTACAGCAGCAAACGCTTGCTGTATTGATTATGCTGACGTCTGGTTGTCAAAACGTGTTCATTGACTATGAAAAATCCAAAGTACCAATTGCAGTAGTACCAATTATGGATGTGAACACAGTATCGAATTCGTCACTGGAGTTCCTTCAGCGAGCATACTGATCACCAGAATTCACCTGCAAGTGGCTCAAGAACCCAACATACAATGATTGCTGGCCACTCTTCACAACACAAGATGAATGGACCATCATCAAGTACACCATGGAAGTTTCAAGACCATGCCGATATTGGACCCTGTGGATGTGAAAATGGCATACGGTTACTCTGCATCATGTTATCGCTGTCTTCCAGGAGAAGTTCAATCATATGGATGGCATTATGCGAGCTTTGGCTAAGAAGAGGACTCAATGGAAGGAAGAGTTATACTTTGCAGTGAAGTTTGCGCGACAGAAGCTATCCCAATATTATGCTGAAGTTACTCCAACGACGGGTATGCTTCTCATTTCAGAACACATCCTTGATCCTTCCCGGAAGTTGCAATTGCTCAGGAAGTGGGACAAGGGAATGGATATTAATCATGAGGAGAAGACTTCTGATACCACCCAATACCAAGTGGCATTTCTGACGTATGTGGTGAATGAATATTGTACCAAACAGAGACAATTGTCCGTCACTAAACCTGAGATAATACGGTGCAAAAATCGATTCCGCTCCGCAATGGATCCGGGATATGGTGAATTTTTTTCTGATCCATACAATCTGTCCAGCGATCATGAAGAATACTTAATGCCTGATGATGTGGCTGAAGCGACACCTGGATGAAGAGATTGCCCAGCACTCTCACTGACCGTCACAAGGCTCTATTTGAATTCACCGACTGCATTACCAAAGAACTGGGGGCGAAATGATGTGAGTGTTAATGATTATCACTCCGACCCCATGGAGATTACCAGTACATTGTGGATACCATATGTCACCGACTTGTGGAACTAACAAGAGGAAATGCACTCAAATTACACTGATCTCTCTAATGTTGCATGGGACATATTCTCTATCACAGCACATGGTGTTGGAGTGGAGGGCAGTTTTGCCCTACGTCGAGACATTAACGGCGGGTGGCAGCCCATACCACAGGTAAGACCCTTCGTGAAAACGTCGTAGTGAGGCAGTTTGCTCAAGCTAATGACTGGATATTTGCAGGCAATGACCCAGCAATGGATGCGACAGAACCTGAAAAGGTCTTGGAATTGAAGAGAGAGGTGGAGGAAATAAAATTGCACAGAATGGCCAAGGTCCATGACTTGTTGGAGATCTGGCAGGGCAGCCACAACCTACATGCTACACAGAAGAAATCTCGCGCTCAAAACAAACCAATGACAGCCATAGGTTACATTTCAGATACAGAAGCGATTGTCAAAGCATCCTGGTCAAACTTTCAACATTAGTGTGGCTGCATTTAAATTGTCGGAAAGATTACCTTTGCCACCAGATTTGTCTGCAAATGACCTACCTGGATGATGAACTCAAGTACCAAAAGTCCGCAGAATAAAGAAAATCGACTGTCATCTAGCAGAAGGGGATGAAGACAGTGCACCTGAAAGTATTTCCGACACTGATCATTGGCTTGACTGGAATGGTGAGTTGGATAATCCATATGTGAGCAAAGATGACTGGGTGGCAGACGATGAATCTGATGTGGAGCTAGACATAGTGTTATCAACGGATCTGGAACATCACTTTGGGTCCGGGTCTGGGTTGGAACTGAACCCTCGCCAAAATGGCAGTCATGATTGTCAATCCACCAGAAATGACAATTCGGGTACGGTTCAATGGATATCTCACAACCCATCTCAACTGGCTGTGTTGGTAGCAGATTGTCCAGCGGGTCCGTCTGTAGATTCATATAATGCAATGGCTTTTGCTTTTGATAATTGTATCTGATTAGAATCACTTATTCAACATCCAGTGATCCCGTTTTGAATGCTCTGCCAGATATGATATCAATTATTTTGGAATCACTGCTTTTGCTTTTGTGTTTTGTATCTTGGACTACCAAGGAAGTCAATAGCTCTGGTATAATCTCAAATATCTACGCGATGCCTTGATTACCCAACATACAAGAACAAAAATTGTTAACAATCAGTTGTTGCTTATTTTCAAGATGGGGTTACGAAGATGTCCTGCACTGTATTGGTGGAATCGTCCGCCATTGCATGGTATATGAATTATTGCCACAAAGTGACAGTTTGATTACCACAGATGCAACACCAGAAATAGTTGAGGCTATGGTGACGTGCAGTTTCAGAATAAGGCAGGTAGCGTGCTGCTCTAGCTTTCGGCCCTAAAGGCAGCTAATACCTTATTTATTGATGTCTGCAACCAATCACCACTTAGATCACCCAAGATGCAAAGCCTAAAATCATTGATGCTCTGTTGATGCTCATTTTCAGAATGGGGCAATGACTGTGTCACTTTCTCTTTTACCCATAAAGGGTGCCATTACATTCATTATGCCCCACCACTACCAGACCACTTTGTAATTACCTGACTTAAAAGACTAAAAATTGTCGATGCTCCATTGACGCTCATTTTCATGATGGGGTAATGAAGATATCACGTATTATTTTGCCTGAAGTGGCCACCAATACATAGTATATCAATAACTACCATAAATCAACACTAAGATAACCCAAGATGCAAAGCCAAAAATCGGAGATGCTCGGTTGATGCTCATTTTTAGAACGGAGCAGTGACCGTCTCACTTGCTGTTTGGCCTATGAAGGCTGCCAATTCATCGGTTATGCTCAACAGCGACCAGGTCACTTTACAAGTACCTTGCTTACAAGACCTAAAATCGTTGATGCTCTGTTAACGCTTATTTTCATGTACTATCTAGTCAATATCTGGTCCCATTGATAATTGTATAAATAATTATTTGGAATTATTGGTTGCATTTCTGGCAGATTGAGACTCAGCCCTTTAGCGAAGCTGAGCCCGGCAATATTCTTCCACCGGTCACTCTCATTCTACCAAAATTGATTTATCTTGCTTAATGAAGCATTTTGCCTGCTATACTTCTGTTTATGAACAAATATTCACATGCAACTGCTCAATATTCTCCAATAATATCTCTCTAAGTGAAATTCTCCGTCAAGCAACACATAGAACCTGGTGTAAACTTATTGACCCATTCTGTTCTACATTTTCTTGTTTCCCTTATTCCTCATTGTTTCCATTGCAGTGACTGTCATCAAACCCATTTGAGCCTGATTCATTGACTGCCATGTTGGCCGAATCAATCCGGGAACATTCAGTGCTGCACTTACAACCCAGTGCTCTGGGCTTTCCATAGCCTCGATGCCATTGTCTAGATCTACATTGGATTGTGTGTCTCCCTCCTAGTCGTCTTAGCTCGCGTTTGGATTGTCCAAGTCACAATTCCAGTTGAACCAATTTTGGGTGTCAGTAATGCTTTCATGTGCACTATCCTCACCACTTTCAGCTGGATAACAGTCAATTCTTCTGATTCAACAGACATTCAATACTTGAGTTTGACCTCCAGGGAGGTCCTTTGCATACAAAGCTGGAGACAAAGGTGATGTTGCTGACATTTTGAATGCAGCAACACCATCAGATTGAAAGAGTGACCAGGATGGTTTAACAATCTCTTCTGTATCTGTAATGTATCTTATGGCAGGCATTTACTTGTTTTGGGCATGAGATACCTTCCGTGTAGTACGTAGGATTCGGCTGCCCTGTCACATCTCCCACCAGTCGTGGACCGTGGCCATGCCGTATGAATTGCTTTCCTCCGCCTCTTTCATCATTTCTAAGTCGTTTTCAGCTTCCGTGGTATCCAACGCTGTCTATTCTCCCGCCAATATCTTGTTATTGGTTCAAGCAAACAGCTTCACTACAACCTTCTCCCGAAGTGTCTTACCAGTGGTTTTAGAATGTCTCCAGCTGACAACGTCACGCCCCAGGGAAAAACTGGCCTCCACTCAGACACCTTGTGGAATGATAGAGAATATGTCGCATGCCACATTGGAGAGATCGGCGTACTTTGTATGCATTTCCTGTTGTTGACACCGCCAGTCGGTGATATCTGGTAACCAAACTGTACAGCTAATCTCAATAGGGTCGGAGTGGTAAGCATTATGATTGGGATTAACTTGCCCCCAGTTCGTTGGCGCTTCAGGCGTTGGATTCAAATAGAGCCTTCCGGCATTCAATAAGTGTGCTGCGCCATGCCTTCATCTGGGTGTTGATTCAGCCACGCTTTCAGGCGTTAAGTATTCTTCATCATCGGTGCACAAGTCATTGGTGCACAAGTCATATCGATCAACAGACAATTGACCAAATCCAGAAGCTTTTCCAGAGGGGAGGTGATTGCGGTCCGGAACATTATCCGGTTTAATGATGTACATTCGTCGATGTTTAGCACAGTATTCATTATTCACATTGTTCACCAATGCCCCCTGGTATTGGGTAGTATAAAATGTCTCGTCTTCAGGATTGATATCCATTGCCTTGTCCCACTTCCTAAATGATCACAACTTCCGGAAAGGATCAAAGATAGCTGCTGAAATGAGAAGCATACCGGTCATTGGAGTTACTTCAGCATGATATTTGGACAGCTTCTGTCGCACAAACTTCACGGCGAAGTATAAGTCTTCCTTCCATTCAGTCTTCTTCTGAGCTACAGCTCACATAACGCCATCCATATGATCGAACATGCGATTGTAGACCATGATAATGTGATGCACAGTAACCCTATGCCGTTTTGACATCCACAGGGTCCAGTAGCAGAATGGCGTCAAAACCTCCATGATGTACTTGATGATGGTCCAATCATCCTGTGTTGTGAAGAGTGGCCGGTAATCACTGTATATTGGATACTTGAGCCTGTCATGGGTGAATTCTCGTAATCAGTAGGCTCGCTCAAGCAACTCCATTGTCAAATTCCACTCCGTTTTTACATCCATAACAGGTAGTACTGTGATTCGTACTTTGGCTGTTTGACAGTCACTAAACTTGTTTCGACAACCCGGTGTCTGCGTAATCAATTCATCAAGTATTCTCTGCTATATGCAGGTCAGTTTCAGGTCTTACAAAATGTATTGAAATATGTACTTTTCCAATAATCTTTGCTAATCCTGGTCTCATAGATGACACCTTGTTGTGTCTAGCATTGCCCTCTTCTCGTAGTGTTTAACTCTTCCTGATGTCTGAGTTTTCATACTCTCCAAATTGCTGATCGCGCTCATGTGCTTCCCAATACTTGGTGCGGGCTGTTACACTGAGACTGCACATCAACACACCCAAGGCAAGCTGAATGATGGGTGCCACGCAAGGTATCTGGTTTGTCGTTGTAGGCCAGTCGATTCCAGAGGCCTGAAGGGTTGATTTTAGTTCCTGAGTCACCAAGAAATTTGAAGAACCATCATCAGTCTTAATTGCAAGCAAATGGCCATTGATCAGCTCAAAACAATCACAAACTTCCTTCAACTGTATGGCAAACCTTGCACCAGAATGTGGACCCTTGACCTAATATGCTTAATTAGTAACTTTGGAAATAGGAAAGGAAGTTTCTATCAACCTCGTCGAAAGCGAGCGGTACTTCTCTCAACACCCAGTTTTGATTCATATACAGTCGAGGAGGTTGGGTGAAGAGACACTACTGCTACAATCCATGACTTCGCGACGCGACACCACATCTAAAAACACATCATGCCCAAACCAACCACCACAAGCAAGCGACATGAGGCAACTATTGAAAAGGGAGTCAAGTGTATAGAACTCCATGTAGCCGGGAAAAGTTATCGCGAAATCGAAAAAGTGACTGGGGTCAACAAGCATGTCTCACAACATGCTGCCAAGCTCTAGACTGACCACAATCAACATGAGCCCACCTCACACTCTGGGCCTGCACTGAAGCTTTCTCCGCGCAATCAGCAATTCATAAAAAGACTCCCCGATGATAATCTCCATGCAACATTTACCGAGATTCAGAGTTCGTTCTGCCTAAATGTCAAACCCCGGACAATAGGTACATATTTGCAACACATGAACCTTTAGATGCATATTTGTCGCAAGATGCCATGGCTTGATGCTGCATATCACAGAATAAGACAGGGATGGGCTAGAGAGAGACGAATCTGGGATAAAAAGCAGTGGCGCGAGGTCCTTTATACAGATGAGACAAGTTGGAGGTGGGACATACTGGACCACCAGGGAAGGTATGACAGCCACCAGGAACAGCATTTGAAGAAAAATACTTGGAGCCTACATTTGCTGCAGTAAAGCGACGTATCATGTTCTTTGCTGCCTTTACCCATTGTTGGCACTCTCCCTTAGTTGCTATTCGCAAATGGACAGAAAATGAGTCTACCAGCAAATTTGACAAACTGGGATTCAACTCTGTCCAGTATGTGAACCAAGTTTTCATTTCACATGTTCTACCAGAGTATGACCGACGAGGTGCTATGGATATTGGACTGGAGACTGTTGAGGTTGCAGCAAAATATCATACTTCAAATTATACACAGAAATTCAGATTGATGAATAGGGTTTGGCGAATGGAGTGGCGAGCCAATTCTCCAGACCTCAACCCTATTGAACATATTTGGTCTTGGTTTAAGAGAAGGTGTAGAGATCAATGTCTAGACTCTAAGCGGTACCCCAATACAGATCAGGAGTTAATTGATCTTGCACAGGAAGTGTGGGAGAATATGCCACGGAAGCAGGTATATAAAGTTATAGATAGTATGCCTGAGATGATTGTCACTGTAATTCGCAGACATGGAGGAGCAACAAAGTGGTAGAATGGGGGTTAGCATATTTAGAAGCACTCTTTGTATTCTCTTTCTAATTTAATGGTTGGTTGTTGTGTAAGTGGGTAGTCTCTTGGTGGCTATACCTACTCGCGGGCATGCCAAGCCCCGCTGTCTCTTCACCCAATGTCCTCGACTGTAGTAAGTGATGACCGACATTATGGCTAATTTCTTCATTGATGTGCACCCATCCAAAGCTAAGCTAACTTTATTTCTTGATGGCAATTGCTGCTTAATTGCATCCAATGTCAGTGAGTATTCCTTCCGGCAAATGTTGCTACGGTTGCTAGTGGATGGAAGCACCAGCTCACCAGGTAATGCATTATATGACCACCTGAGCTCAAGGTTTATTATATCATTTTGTTGAATATGAGCCGAAACAAATCCTAGCATAAGGTAGCGATTCCTGGTGGCTTGGTGAAATTTGTCTTTTAGGGAGTCCATTGCAGCTCGTTTGGAGCGTTTTGTCTCTCAATAGTATTTATACAGATACGATCTAATTGTCGAATATGAATTTCTTTTGCGAACTTACAATTGTAATTCCTCAAGTGCCTTGTCTCTTCAGTATGGCCAAAGCTGTTTCATCAACAGTTGTACTTGTCAATTCAGAAACTTCCGACTGTGTTAATTTGTTTAACTTTGCAATGTGCGCTTTTACAAACAAGTGCTTCCCCATCTGGCTGGTCCCATGTCCTGATGGATGGTGAAGAACTTGATGTCAAATGATACATACGATGCCATGGCTGCCAGTCTCCTCGATTGTGCAATGCACATAAAAACGGCATGAAAGTGCATGTCTAGAATCATTCCAAACAATAGGACACTTCGAGTCAAAATTCATAGAAGCCCACCAAGCATCAGATATGATTTGTAAAGTACGGTCATTCAAATCACAAATATAGACAAGGTCATTTTCGGAAGATATAATAACCTCTAGCAACAAGGTATTTACACATTGGGAATCCAACAAGGTGGTAGGAATTTGAAAGCTGTGTAATTCCAGTTGAGAGACTGCCAAAAGCTTCATTATTGTTAAGTAGAATGCTGGTTCTTAAATATTGACTCTGAAGCTATACGCAAGACAAAAGTATAACCTGTGAGATATTGCATGCATAGTTGAGAAGATGTATACAAGGACATATTAAAAAGACTAACCATTATAAATTTGATTTAGAAATGTGTAAAGGCATACGCCCATGTATGGCCTCGTCAGTAGGTATATCAGTAGATATGGTTGCAAATGTGGATGTCAATATTGTAGAGTAGTATAAAGGTAAGATTATCGCTAGAGATCTAAGGCTCGTGGCGAGCCAACTATATAAAGGGGGTGTCACCCGGCCCTGGACACGTAACGTGCAGCCATGCTGTTACATCATCCCCTTCCTTAGGTGCAGACCTCCTGGGCTGTATAAACCCTTACAAGAGTAGGAAAGAAAACAAACAAACAACCGTTCAACGTACGCAACGGTATGAACCCATAAGCCCCACAACCGATCAGTACCATATGGTAGCGATTCGGCGGATCCGGCCCACGTGGAAACTCCACCTCCACTGAACTTATCTCCGTAGGTGGTAAAAACCCATGCCGACGCCATTTGTACTGGGCCGAGATTCAAAGAAGTAAAGAAGTAAAGAGAAGAGAAGAGAAGAGAAAGAAGGAACATCCAAAGTGACACTGTCCTCCATATCTCCACTTCTGGAATGTCCGGCATCCAACCATCCATTCTCGCACTCGTAACTCGTACCAAGTGTAGGTCATTCTCGGAATCAGACACAGTAATCTCGGTGAAATCTGTAATCATAGTATGAGCCTCGTCTTAACTCGGCAGCATTGATGGTGGCTTCCGCTTGCTGGTCATCATCATCGCCATCGGCAATTGCATCGGTATATCTAACTTGTACGCATTCCAGTAACCGGTCCCACTGACCATACATTCATATGCGCTCGCAATCGAGCTCTCCCAATTCCTCGTGAACTCCGCAGGCGCTGCACATCAGTGATCATTATTGCCGCTTTGGAAGCTTCTGCTCCCGGTATTATAGCCGTCGGTGATGGTCAATCTTATATGACTGTTGCTGCTGTGATATGTTGCTATCTGGTACAAGATCTGACTCCGCACCTGAAGCAAAAAGTTCTCAAATACTCTAGAATTTAACATTTTTTAGTGTTCGTGGCATGAACTTGAACCTCTGTTCAGATTGTGGAACATTCAACACGATTTCATACAAGCTCTCACTGTGCTGTGTAAGCCATTCTGCCACTCTTCATTTTCCATTGATCCAGCCAGCATCATCCTTTAACAGTAAATTCCGCCCTCCTTAGAAGTTGGTCATACACTTTGGTACAAATTTGGGTTTCCAGTTCTTATCACAGAACACGATCTGCATTTAACCCAAAAAGGGCTGTAATTTTTGAAACTGGAACTAAGTTATTTTGAACATCTTGCAGACACTCCATTGGAGTGGTCATTGGTCTCTGTTTCTGAGCCCCATAAAGAAGATTTTTCCATCTGCTGGAAGGCCTCAGGGTATACTCAATTTTGTAGTCATCTCCATGTGGGAATAAGGGTTTCTGGAATTGACAGCTATACCATTACATATCCAGGAAGTTATCAAGATTCATTACTCTGCTGTATTACCATTGTGGATGGGTGTTATAGAAGATTTTCATTGTCATTACTTCTGGTCAAATAAACTGTATATAGTATTGCTAATTTACCACTTTTAGTCTAGCATGCCACATACAGAGTTGTGTATTTGGTTGGATGGCATTGTAGAGCCACTCTCACTGTTCCTTCATCGTCATTTGTCTGGCCAGGAGCTTGCAGTACATGTTAGGGCCCACTAATACTGCCTGACTTTATCCACCAGATAGTTGGTCAGGCTATTCGCTCTGGACACTGTGGTTTCATTCTGTCAGTAATCACTCTTAATGTCATTTTCATCCTCTGGACTTCCACCAACTTCTTTGGTGGGAGGAGGTGTTACTCAGCACAGAGGAATTTGTTGGTTTTCAGTACTTCAACATTCCCTAGCCAGGTGAAATTAACATCTGGCAGCTGACTAAAGAAACAAAGTAGATGATCAATGGAACATGTACTACTCCGTCTGTGTCCTTTGGGTCAATTGTCGGGTGTTCGCACATTGAGGTAAAATTCATATCTCATTTTGAGTGAAATGTATTTGATAACTCAAATATTCATCTAGTATAATGGCTTGCATGTCTATTCTTGTCAATAGACTCACAGTGCATTAGTTAGATTGCACACAAAAGCAAGCAAGGATATACAGAAAAGTAAGACACAAGATATTTCATACCGATTGATATACCATAGATGTGAGGTCAACCCACTGGCTCTTACTCAGCTTCAGGTGATGTTTCATGGTAACATATTGTACAAATTATTTGTTGAAAGTCGCACATTCTGAAAACTACTGAGATATCTGGGAGTCATAATATTTTGATACTTCTGTATACTCCGTAGATGTGTGTCTCTCTCAAATCATATACCTGTTGTGAAAATGCGCAGAAAAATGACTCTTACTGAGCATGCTAGAAACTTTAAAGATGGGCTCTGAATATGTTTTGCATTTCATTGGTAGAGGACAGTGGGTCAACAACCTTTGCAGAGTAAATACCATTCCAGCCTTTATGCACAAGTTATGACTGCTTCTCTGACATAAGATCAAGGCTGGTACTTCGGACATGATGCGTACACATCTGGTGAATGTAACGAACTACAGTGCTCGATCGATATATATCGTTCACAAACCGTATTTTTCGTAGTTTGGAAATATCTCAAGTTATACTGTCACTGGCACCCAAATGTCTATTTGAGTCTGATACATGGATCACATGAGTCAACATTGAATATCCAGAATATATTACATAGTGTTGGATGATTTCCTGGAACTCCTGAATGCCTACTACTTCCCAGAACAATTCTCACTTGACCAGCAACAGAATTAAGACTTTGTAGAGCTGCATTTGCTCATTTGAGGTGTTATGATAAATTTCTCCCTCCAGCTGATCAGTGAACACATTGTGATCAGCCATACCTCAGGCCATGGCTTCAGTCTCAATATTGGATAGTTGTACCTGATATTCCACACACAAGATTGGGATTATATTTGGCACCCCAATAACCTAGTCTTCAGCAGATGTGATTATTCTAATTAATGTTTTGGCAAATATACATACAGGTCAAATTGTATTAATTGGAACATCCAGCACCAATTGTTGCGTATCATGTTGGCATCATTAATTGCAAAGACTCCCTCGAACTAGTATTACCTGACAAATATCGTATTCCAATTACTCTTTCAAGATTCATCAATCAGCATCTCAATATATGGTTGCTGCTAGTCACCCTCTATTCAGACCCACCTGACACTGCCTTCTTTGTGTTGTAGTAATCATGTCAGACTCTTAAATACAGACATCCATTGTGGAATAAAGTATCTACATTGTGTGTTTTCATATCTGTTCAAATTCAGTTTTCAAAGGGTTATTCACTTTGGCCTTCACTGACTTCAATCATTTCAGTTCTTGAATAACCTTGTTCTTTTAATACAATTGCTTCAGTGCATTGTATAATATTTGAACCAATAAATCAAAGTGATTTTTTGGCTGTGAAGTAGTGGGAATTGATAAAATGCCTACAGTGTTCTCATTATAACTTCATCAGAGGCAGAGTCTGGCACACTTCTCCTGTTACTTTTACATCAGATAACAATTGAGGTACAATTTGCCACCGGTCTTTTGAGTTTTCGCAAAATCGCATTCCTTAAAATAACACAGATTTCTTTGAATCGACCAGTTCTAAGAAGAACTAGAAGCATATATATCATTATACCTGTATTCCTCCATCATAAACTTAATCCTTAACCTTTCAAACTTCCATCTACTTAAACGATCAGTTCAACAAGTCCTTAACTAATCCCAACAGCAGCTAATAGAATTTATCAAGGTGCCAATGGTAATACACATTTTAAAAAGGACACTTCCCAAACTTGTTACCAAACAGGTGAACTCCAAATGTGTACACATCATTACTTATTGTATTCCCCACTAGCACTAAGTTATAATATTAATCTCTAGAGTTATTTAGTAACTAACAAGTTAAATACCCCATTAACACAAGTTTAAAAATTCCATATATTGAGAAAAAGTGATGTAAAGCTTGAGCAATCATAACTTGTTCTAGATAATTCACAATACTAGAAACCAGATACGGATAACATTGCCTCTAAAATCAATTTAGATAATCCCATTGCAAGCTAGTCCCTGAGATCTCAATATTGCCTATTAGAGACTGTAAGATTACAACTGTATTAGACCATGCACTATCAGTGTTTCTCAGAACTGTTAAAGGGAAATGGGATCGTCCCTCAAGCATCTCAACATGCTTTGAGACTTGAAGCACATACCTTTTTGAATATTACTGATTGTGAGAAACAGCAGCCAGGCATACTAATCAACAGTCAAATTTGCCAAGTGAGACTTGTCAGATGTACAAATAACTGATACAGTCATACTCTGACAGATAGTTCATACTGTGTAGCCCATTACCAATAGCCTGTACTGATCTTGCTCTGAATCGAATGTCTCTTAATATCAATCAAATGCCCTGTGTTGAAATGGAGTTGTGTTCAGAATGGGAGATGTTCAAAACAGAACCCAATGGTTTTGGATATATTTCTGAAAAATTAAATTCTGATCATCTGTGAGGTGTTGTCACACAAACTATCATTTCGATGACCAAAATCAACTTCAGAGAGGGGTTTGCACAGAACATCTGGGGATTGAAGGAATTTGATTGTGAAGATATCCGGTGCACACCTTAGATGTCGATTTTTCAAGATTTTGTTTTTCTAGCCAACAATATAGCTTGTTGAACTTTGTGCATGGATACAACTGGATGCCATAGATTCCATAGTTCTGAGTACATGCAATGTATGTTGTAAAATCCAGTTGCTTTGCAATATATGTTCCCCTCCACAATGTCCAGTTCACCTATCTTACAATAAACCAATGTCTTTGTTGGATCAGGGTGAATTGTCAAATTTCGATTCTGGGGGTCCGTACATGAGAAAAATGTACTTTTCTCACTTAGAACCTCCTGACGTGTGTGAGATATGGCAGAGTGTCAATCTATAACTGACAATTGCAGTGGCAAAGTGAACAATTCGTGTGGATTCTGGCTAGCATTCAAAGAAACTTGGATTTGTGATGACTGGTACAGGAGCACAATGAGAGTGACTGTACTAAGGTAAGGAGCACATCAGGGTGCCAGACAGAATCTTAAAAACACCTTGGAGTGTGGCCCTACCAACATGGGAATCCCTAACAATCTGTGAGACACTCTAGGATTCTTAGGGATGTTCGTTTGAAGAATTGCAGGCAGATCTGAGACTTGCCGAATGCTCCTGAAGAATGGATATCTGTACATTGCAAATATGATGCATGGAATATTGTTTGTTATCACATCTAAACCATACTTATACTAGCTTACATAATTTTAAATGTATTATTTTTTCCATCGCTCCTTTAAGGAACCCAAACATGCCAACACAGTTTAAGTTACAACTAGACATCAAAATATTAAACTGACTAATGGAATGAATGATAATATCCAAACAATGGGTCAATGTCTTACACTACATCACCCATCTCATCAGGGCTGGTAAAGCAGGAACATAGAATTTGTTAACAGCACAAAGCAGATGGAGATACTCCCTATATTTGTGGATATTGACTCCTACCTGGTGAGGGGGTGAAATTGCATTCCAATGGTACTTGACTTGATTTGTAGTATCTATCGAAGGTGTGATGAGATGTTAGCAAGCTTTGAATCAAAATGGGGTTTGAAAGGCAATATGATATATTTGGGTGAAATGGGGTAGTAACAATCAGGAAAAGAGGGGTGTCATGATAGGGAGTGCTTTGTAGAAAAGAGGAGTACACTGGAGGTGATGCAAGAGGAAAGAATGAACTAGAAGATTGCCAATCCAGGGCAAGGAGAGCTATTGAGAATCAGAAAGTATCCCTCCGGATGGAGTAGTATCCACAGTAGCCAATGCACAGTGAAAATGGCGTATGGAGTGTTGAATGATCTGGTGGTGGGCCATTCCAGGCTAAGCAGCGCCAACTGGGTTGAAGAGTGCCTATCCCAGCAGAGGAGTGCCATAGTGTGTGGTAAAGAGTATGTAATGAAACATAGATGACAATGCAGACCAAGGAGGGCCAATTAAATTGAAGAGCACCCATCCCAGCAGAGGAGGGATACCAGAGGAGGAATTGTGGATGGAGTGAAATACAGGAGTGCTAGCCATGAAGTGCTGACAGGGAATGTGGAGCACTTATCATAGCTGAGTTGTGCTCAAGGGAGGGGAGTATGAAGCAGCCCAACCATGTATTTAATGATAAGAACAGTTGCTTCCAGAGGAAAACGTATTAGAGGGGATGGGCAAAATTTAGCTTGATATTCAGTTTGAGAAAACATAACGATAGACTTCATTCCAGTAGTTTACTCAGACAGTACACCAACCGTCATTGTACCTGCCAGTAATTCCATCTGTTGAGCAAGAGGTTAAAAGATGTTGGAAGTAGTAGACTCGCACTCCAAACTATTGGCAGTGAAGAAATAATAATGGCACCTAACATCCAGAAACTTCCATTTCAGTGAATGATGGTTTCTTAACTTCCTTGAGCTTTGAGAGATATGTATTGTCCAGCAGGATCTCCTTAAACAGAATCAGAAGTTCAGACTCAAAGCATGAATCCAACTAGTAACGATGGACAACCATGAGATAAGCTGCATCTCCTAACTGTCCTCAAACTGTATCAATCTTTTGTCATAACTATGTGGAATGGCTTAGTCAGTATCGTAAGTGTGATAGACGAGCAGTAAACTGAATTTTGGACTTACAGCTCCTTGTATTTGTGGATCTATATTGAGAGACGAACTACCAGACAATTGACATACAGATGCTGTTCCTACATGAGCACCTACTAATGTGGGCTGACAATCCAAAGCTTCAACTGATAGTTTCCAAGAATATTCGATTACTTAGTACTTCTAATGGAATATTGTTAACCAACTGCTGGTTGTTAATTTGATTGCCTCCATGAACCATTTTATGGACTTCACAGCGCCCTTTTCATTTTGGGGAATGTTCTGACCTCCACTTCCCTTGGGTTGTCAAACGTTTTGGTCCCCACCAGACTTGGATTGCAGGAGCACCTAGGTGGGCACATGGTCAGACTCCCATAATTTGTTAAAGAGGGTAAACTTTTAGAATTTAAACAATGGGGGTGCCAGAGCCCCAGGTGAATTTCAGGAATTTGGAAGTGGAGGCCTTGCAATGGCAGTATCTGCACCGCTCCATTTCTTTGGCAGTTGAACCCTAGGAGTCGATAATATCATATTCTGGCTGACTGCGGCAAAAGTTTGGACGATCTGTTATTCATCTATATTGTCTGCTTCACTATCAAATAACCAGGTGCACTCTCCAGTTTCCTCACTTGTGTCATAGCTGATCTCCTGATTGGTAATGTCAATCTGCTTCTGTAATGACAGTGCAGCCATTAACTATCTTCAATAGAATGCAAGAAGGCAGGGTTGGAAGTCATACATTTGATGAAGATTGGCTGTTGTCTTGAATGCAAGTGTGAGTGCTCTCTCAAGGTGAGCTTCTTGATTGTTCGGTTTTTAATGATTCCTCATCAGCCTGGGCATAGGTACCATTTGATGAAATCAAGATAGATGTTGGGGAATGTATGGTACAGTGTATAAGGGTTGATTATAGGATCAAGTGCAATAGAATATTGGGAAATATATACAAGATTATGAAGATTCACAAGGCTGACGAAATAGAAAGTGTGCCTTCGAAGTGTGCACCAGAAATGTCATTTATGAATTATAATGAATGGAGGAAGGCTATCCAGTAGTGTGACATGAGATTTGTAATGTGCACTGAAGTAGGTGGAGTCCTAATTCCCAATACTGAATGATAGCATTTGTATTAACAACACTCTAGATGTAACCTTTAGCTGTTGGTTTAAGCCAATGAGCATAGAGTTGAAGCAGAAGCACCTGAACCATACGCACCTGAAGAATATACAACATTAACAGAGTATATAACCCTAACTCACTGTTGGAGCTGGTGAAATGGTGTACTGACTACCTTAATGAGAATAAGTACCCCAGGATAGAACGACTCAACACATAGTAATCAGGCATGGATGTTGCAGCAATTGCAGTAGCCAAATGGTATTAATGCTATGCAGTCTTGAGAATCAGCCACACTTGATTGATTTGGCATATTATGAGTGAAGGTTGAGTTACAAGGGTTCCAACTCTGGGTGTAATGAATAGGAGAGATGAATAAATCTCTGTATATTGTAGATCCATCGGACAGACAGACATATTCTCACAATGTTCGGTCATAGTAGGATGCTGTATCATTGTTAGTGGTCGATAGGGCAACCTAGTGGGTATCACTTCTGTATCATCTTTTCAGCTGGGCCATGTCTGTAGGATCTCTTCACCTCAATGTAGCAGTTAATTGAAGTTGGAGAAACATTGGTTATAGAAAGAAGAGATTCAAGGGGTGAGAAAGGATGGCAAGATTCAATGATGATTCAGGGATGATCTTATTGACTAAATCTATCATCAACAGCAAGATTGCAAGCAAAGCAGTCATGAATACTCACTCAAATGCAGACTCTACACACTTAATATCTTATAAATACCAGGTTTGTAAATCACAGGTTCAATATGAATTTCACCACACTGAAGTTGAGTAAAAATAATTGTTGGGGATGCAAGCTATATAAAGGTATCAATTCAAAGTAACTCCTGATCTCTCGGCAGGGAGAGAAATGATTGCATGCTGTTTGGGGATATGGAAGTGCACCAAGACTTCAATTGTTTTGCAAAATTCAGTGCAATTGGTTCCATTGCTGGTTTGCATTACTTTGCGCTCTTGAAAGCTGTGTTTTCTTAACTTTAGCCTCGATGGCAACAAGTGATTGATTGTACATCTTGGCATGTGGAGAGTTGGTTGAAACTGGAGAAGTCGGTTTAACATTTATTACAAAGTTAAGCCAATCATGATTTGCGGTGGGAAGGATGTTGCTGCTCACCTACTGAGTCACTATGCAGAGACTGCCTTTCAAGATTCACTGTCTTCAAACTCTCTTGATGGAAATCAGATCACATAATCTATTTCATGATATAGATTGTGGTAGCGCAAACAATAAGTTGGTAGAATCCAATTACATCTGCACTAAGACCATTGAGAATTTGCAACTTGTCAAGTAACTGTGGTAAATTGAGACAGTGGGAGTTGCCCATCATCTGCTGAGTTGCAGAGTAGAATCTGTCTTTTGAGATTCTCTCTCTCAATCTCACTCAGTTTTCATTTAGTTTAAGTTTACTGAAACTATTTTAAGATTTGGAACAGTAGGTCATAGTATTCTAATTAGACCATATCATGTGATGGGACATTACTGATTCACCAGGGTGGGGCATTTCTCCATCAACATGGGATGGCTACCATCCTCAAACTAACACATTGACTCAGAGCTTGACAGTTACTGAATTTTGGTGGCTGCCTGTGCATACCAATCACGCAGAAATATATGGATTGATTGCTGAGGCCTATCGGAATGAGCCACCTACACCTAAATGTGTACTCTCTTGATAAATGGGAGTGTGTATATGCTTTATACACGTCATCAAAACCATTCAAAGTTGAAGATAATATACCGGGAAAGTAACAAATGAATTTTAAACAGTGCACTATGAAGCTTATTCATACACTTAGGTGGCTCATTTGTCCTTCTGACACATTCATTGGCTGGAATCATAGGGTAGTAATGAATTCAGTTTGTCAAATCTGGTTTCATTGAAATCTAAACACATCATACTTGACTTGACTGTGGGAACTGAAGTGCACCTAAACTTCAATCATAGGGTATGAACCACCTCCAGGTAAAGTCACTGGCTGAGGAAATAGTTCTTGAGCCATGTCGCATCATCAGACCCTAAGGGTTGTGGATCTGCAGTGTTCCTGAACTTCAATTATATGCCAGCAAAAGCGGTGGTTTTACTACCAATACACAGGCTGCATCTCATATTCCAACACAGTGTTACACCTTTCCTGGTACAGTTATATATCCGGGCTCATAAAGGATCACTGAATGATGCAATATAGAGATGGTTGATCTGGAATCCTGAATTATCACTCAAATTTCCTCATTGGATCTACATTCTGGATTGGTTCACCTATTAGTCAGATCTCCATCACCAGGCCTTCGTATCAACAGATCTACGGCAACAGTCCAGCTAAGCTCAAATATGATGTATATCATCTTTGGATTAGTAATGGTCGCAACATCTCCATTCTCAATGGTCACTGCTTATCAGCAGGAAATCTTATTTGCAGTTGCCAGCCAAACCTCTATTCACTGATGCTCCAATGGTTCATTGTGGATGAGACGATGTGTCATCAATATCAAACCACCATGGCATCTAGAGATATGCAGAGTCATATAAGAGATACATTAGTAACCAATGATCAACATATTGGGGCATCAGCAACAAATCTAGTTTCCGTCTGAAACACCCGGGTGTTCTGGATGGCTCGGACGGCTCTGACGGAACCTCGTACCCTCTGACGGAGAATTACATGGTTCCCATCGCCCAGGCGACGGGTGGCGTTGCATAGCAGAGCACCTGGGAGCGCCGGCAACAAACCTGTGAGCGTCTGGGAGCACCTCGAATCACAGTAGAGCACCTCGAATCAGAGTAGAGCACCTCGAATCACAGTAGAGCATTCTGGGAAAAACAACATCTTCTTTGGGAACGCTGCTATTGCGCCTGGAACTCATAGCTACTACTAATCGTGCAACGATTTTTAAAACTCATGTATTC
>Ga0307512_10002657_pt1 | contig 22066 bp, 21 predicted proteins | sample 14_EM_MG_FD_200267 | JGI IMG/M metagenome (GOLD analysis project Ga0307512, IMG submission 200267) | Populus trichocarpa ectomycorrhiza microbial communities from riparian zone in the Pacific Northwest, United States - 14_EM | ecosystem: Host-associated > Plants > Roots > Unclassified | place...
CCCATGACCTCGTCCACATCCGGCCGGTCCCCGGCTCCCCGGACCGACTCCGGATTCGGCGGGTTCGACGCCCAGGAGATGGCCATCGTCCACCGCGCCTTCCGACGGGAACTCCGGCTGCTCGGCGAGATGATCACCGCGGTCCCCCCAGGAGACGTCAAGCGCGCCACCATCCTCGCCGAACACTTCACCGACCTGCGCACCGGACTGACCAACCACCACCAGGGCGAGGACGAACTGCTCTGGCCGCTCATGCTCGCCCGACTCGGACCCGAACGCGACGTCGTCCTGCGCATGGAAGCCGAACACGAACAGATCGTCCAAACCCTCGACGAGGTCGACAAACTGGTCACCAAGTGGGCACCCACCGCGGATGCGGAAACCCGCGACCGCCTCGTGACCGCACTCGAGGAACACCGCACCGTACTGGTCCAGCACCTGGACGACGAAGAGGCACACCTGCTGCCCCTCGCCGAACGCTTCCTCACCGCCAAGGAGTTCGCCGCACTGGGCGACCACTTCGCACAACACACCCCCAAAACCAAACTGTTCAAGTTCTTCGGCATGGTCATGGAAGACGCCGACGAACGCGAACGCACCATCATGCTCGGCAACGTGCCCGCACCCGTCCGCCTCCTGTGGCGCCTGCTGGGCCCACCCCTCTACACCCGCACCATGCGCCGCATCCGCGCCACCGGCTGACGTCCCCTACGCACCACGCACCGCGCCCCGCGCTCTCCTGCGAGCGCGGGGCGCGGTGCGTACCGGGGCCGGTCAGCCGACGAACTCGGGGAACCTCGCGACCGTCTCGGCCGGCCCGGGCGTGGCCGCGATCTCGCGGGCCACCCTGCGGGCCGCCTCCCGGTGCGCACCCTCGGTCAACAGGATGCGCATCTCGGCCTCCACCGCCTTGGCGGACACGTCCTCGCCGAGCAGCAGGCGGCCCGCTCCGGTCGCGCGCACCGCGGGCGCGTTGCCGAGGCCGTCGTTCTCCTTCGGCAGGATCAGCTGGGGCAGCCCCGCGGCCAGCGAGGCCATCGTGGTGCCATGGCCGCCATGGTGAACGATGGCGGTGGCGTGCCGCAGTACCTCGGCCTGCGGCACCCAGGGAAGCGCGACGACCCGGTCCGGCAGCTCACCCAGGGCGGCCGGGTCCACCAGAGCGCTCGTCGCGACGAGGATCCGTACGTCCAACGGCAGCAGGCCGTCGATCGCGGTGCGCAGCAGCTGCGCGGAGCCGACCACGGTGCCGAAGGTCAGATAGACCAGAGGGCCCTCCCCCTGGGTGACACTCGCGGGCAGCTCGCCCGGTTCGCTGAAGGGGGTGGGCCGCTGCGGGATCACCTGGACACCCGAGGCCAGGAACTCCTGGTTCTGCACGGCAGGAGGGCAGATGTCGATGTACGCGTTGCCCAGGGTGGGACCTTGGCCGAGCTTGTCGGCCACCCCCAGGTCGCTCGCCGTGGCCAGCAGCTCCTGCGGGATCAGCGGGTCGGGCGAGACCCGGCCGATGGCGTGGCAGACGGCGGGCACGCCCGCCGCCGCGGCCGCGAAGGCGGCGCCCGGGTTGAAGGATTCGTAGACGACCAGGTCCGGCCTGACGGAGTCGAGGACAGGGGTGAGATCCGCGAACACACAGCGCGGCAGCACCGAGCCGAACGCCTTCACAGCCAGGCCCGCAAGCACTTCGGGCGGAATGTCACTGGCCTGTACGGCACCGCCGTTGGCCTCCAGGAATGCCTGGCCGCCGGCTGCCTCGATGAACGCCTCGGGGACGGTGAGCCCACTGGTGACCGGCCGCAGCTGCGCCTTCTCGAGGATCGAGTGGAACTGCTCGCTGGTGGCGAACCAGACCTCGTGCCCGGCCTCATGTGCCGCCTGGGCGAGCGGAATCAGGGGGAATACGTGTCCGTAGTTTCCGAGGCTTGCGAAGAGAACCTTCATGTCTCGCACGGCCTTTCTGCCGGTGGCGTAGGGAGAGATGACGTGGTGCCGACCCGCGGCCCGACGCGATGTCGTCGTGTGGGGCCGCGGGTCGGCGTACGAGGTATCAGCGGGTGGCCGAGGCGGTCGGTGCGACCGCGTCCCGGGCCGGTTCGGCACTGTGCTGCTGCTCCTGCGCACCGGCGGGCCGGGTGGAGAAGAGCATCACGACCGCGGCGATCGCCATGGCCGCCGCGCCGACCCACAGGGCGGGTACGAAGCCGTCGACGAAGTTCTGGCCCGATGCGTAACCGCCGTTGTGGGTGAAGACGCTGGTGAGGACGGTCACGCCGAGCGGCGCGCCCAGCTCGCGGGCGGCCGACGACGAGCCCGAGGCGATGCCCTGCTCGGAGGCGTCGACGGAGCTCATCGTCAGGGTGAACAGCGGGGCGAAGAAGCAGGCGACCCCTACGCCGCCCAGGAGGAAGCCGGGCAGCTGCTCGGCGTAGGACGCGTCGGGGCTCAGCACCAGCGCCCAGTAGGCGAATCCGGCGGCAAGCATCACGAGTCCGAAGACCGCCACGGGACGTCCGCCGATCCGGTCCGACATCATGCCCGCGACGGGCGCCACCACGATCGGCATCGCCGTCCACGCCAGCATCCGCACGCCCGCCTCCGTCGGCGTCATGTGCTGGATGTTCTGCATGAACTGCGTGATGAGGAAGACGACGCCGTACATGCCGAAGGCCATCAGCAGGGCGCCGGCGTTGACGGCGCTGAAGGCCCGGTTGCGGAACATGCGCATGGGCAGCATCGGAGCGCTGCTGCGCCGCTCCCACTGGACGAACACGACGATCAGCAGGACACCGGCCACCAGGGGCCCCAGGACCTGCGGGGCGCCCCAGCCGTCGTGGTCGTTGGCGCGGATCAGGCCGTAGACGAGGCCGAGGATGCCGAGGCTGATCAGGACCGTGCCCGGCACGTCCAGGCGGTTGTTCGGACCACGGCTCTCGGCCAGACCGCGCCAGGCGGCCGGGGCGAGCAGCAGGCCCACCGGCACATTGATCCAGAAGATCCAGTGCCAGGAGATGTGTTCCGTGACGATTCCGCCCACCAGCGGGCCGCCTGCGATGGACAGTCCGCTGACCGCGCTGTAGATGCCGAGGGCCGCGCCCCGTTTCGCTGCGGGCACGGCATGGGTGAGCAGGGTGAGGGAGAGCGGCATGATGATGGCGGCGCCGACACCCTGGACCACGCGGGCGGCGATCAGCTCGCCGATGCCCGGTGCCAGAGCGGCCCCGGCCGACGCGGCGGTGAACAGCAGCAGACCGGTGACGAACATCCGGCGGCGCCCGAACCTGTCGCCCAGGGCGGCACCGAACATCATCAGCACGGCGAACGACAGCGTGTAGGCGTTCACCGTCCACTCGAGGTCCTTCAGGCTGCCACCAAGATCGTCCCTGATGGTGGGCAGCGCAATGAGGACCACCAGATTGTCGAGCCCCGCCATGAAGGCGGTCAGGCCCGTGATCAGTGTGGCCATGCCCGGGGCTTTCCCCGCCCCAGCCGTGTTGCCGCCGGCGGCGACCTTGTCAGTACTCATTCAGGGATTTCCTTCCGACTTCACCATGGGGCGATGGTTTGCGTCGCGCGGTCGCGACGGAGCGCGGACCGCGCACGGCATCGCGCCGAGGCTAGGCAGCCGGGCTCAAGCACCGGTCGAGTCGCGGCGTATGCCGCCCGGGCCTCGGTCGCCTCCACCGCTGCTCAGCCCGCACCCGATCGGACCGCAGCACCATCACCGCATCCATCCGCCCACCGTGGGAGGCACCGCATGACAACGGAACCGACCGACCGGCCTCTGTGGCTCCGCCCGGCTGCGCCGAGTACGGCTACTGCCGGCGGGGTTCGGCAAGGGAGCGAGAGCTGAGATGAAGGGCATCATTCTCGCGGGCGGCAGCGGTACCCGGCTGCGCCCGCTGACCGGGGCGCTGTCCAAACAGATCCTGCCGGTCTACGACAAGCCCATGATCTACTACCCGCTCTCCACGCTCATGCTGGCCGGCATCCGGGACATCCTGGTGATCTCGTCCAGGGACCACTCGGACAGCTTCCGCACCCTCCTCGGAGACGGCTCCCGGCTCGGCCTGAACATCTCCTACGCCGAGCAGGACCAGCCGCGCGGCATAGCCGAGGCCCTGGTCATCGGCGCCGACTTCATCGGGGACGACCAGGTCGCGCTGGTGCTGGGCGACAACATCTTCCACGGGCCACGGTTCTCGGTGCTCCTCGACGACGCGGTGCGCCGGCTCGACGGCGCCGCGCTGTTCGGCTACCGGGTGGGCGATCCGCAGCGGTACGGGATCGGGGAGATCGACGCCGACGGCCGGCTGCTGTCACTGGAGGAGAAGCCCCGCAACCCGCGCTCCAACGTCGCGGTGACCGGGCTGTACCTCTACGACAGCGACGTGGTCGGGATCGCCAAGAACCTCTCGCCGTCGGCGCGGGGCGAGCTGGAGATCACCGACGTCAACCTGGCCTACCTGGCGCAGGGCCGGGCCCGGCTCACCGAGCTCGGCCGCGGCTTCGCCTGGCTGGACATGGGCACCCACGACTCGCTGCTGCAGGCGGCGCAGTACGTCCAGCTGGTCGAGCAGCGGCAGGGCGAGTGGATCGCCTGTGTCGAGGAGGTGGCGCTCAACCGCGGCTTCATCTCGCCCGAGCAGTGCCTCCGCCTCGGCGAGGAGATGAGGGGCACGGCCTACGGCGCCTACGTCACGGAGGTGGCGTCCCGCTCTATCCCGGAAGCGGCCGTCCGCGCCGCCTGACAAGAGTCCCCCGTGCCCGACCAAGGAGTCCGTCCATGCTCCCGATTCGACCGGCCACAGCGGCCGACACCAAGGTCCTCACCGACCTCGGCCGCGTCATGCACGACACCATCAACGGCCCGCATCCCAGGGACTGGACGCCGGCCTGCGAGGAGATCGTGGCGATGAACCGGTACGCCGGGCACCCGCTGCCCGTCAACCGGTACACCGCCGCCCGAACCCCATCCGACCACGGTGAGGCACCGGTACCGTCATGACGACCAAGACCCCCATCCTGGTGACCGGCGGTGCCGGATTCATCGGCTCCCACTACGTCCGTACGCTGCTCGGTCCCGACGGCCCCGACGACGTCGCGATCACCGTCCTGGACAAGCTGACGTACGCGGGCAATCCCGCCAACCTCGACGAGGTCCGGGCGCACCCGGACTTCTCCCTCGTACAGGGCGACATCTGCGACCCCGAGCTGGTCGGCAAGCTGATGGCCGAGCACGCCCAGGTCGTGCACTTCGCCGCCGAGTCGCACGTCGACCGCTCGATCGACGGGGGCGCCGAGTTCGTGCGCACCAACGTGGTCGGCACGCACACGCTCGTCGACGCGGCGCACCGGGCCGGCGTCAAGGTCTTCGTGCACATCTCCACCGACGAGGTCTACGGCTCCATCGACGAGGGCTCCTGGCCCGAGAGCCACCCTCTGCAGCCCAACTCGCCGTACTCCTCGGCGAAGGCCTCCAGCGACCTGATCGCGCTGTCGTACCACCGCACCCACGGCCTGGACGTCCGCGTCACCCGCTGCTCCAACAACTACGGCCACCACCACTTCCCCGAGAAGGTCATCCCGCTCTTCGTGACCAACCTCCTCGACGGCAGGAAGATCCCGCTGTACGGCGACGGCGGCAACGTCCGCGACTGGCTGCACATCGACGACCACGTCCAGGGCATCGAACTGGTCCGCACCAAGGGCCGCGCGGGCGAGATCTACAACATCGGGGGCGGCACCGAGCTCTCCAACAAGGAGCTCACCAGGATGCTGCTCGAAGCGTGCGGCGCCGACTGGGAGGACAGCGTCGAACACGTCGAGGACCGCAAGGGGCACGACCGCCGCTACTCCGTCGACTGCACGAAGATCCGCGAGGAGCTGGGCTACTCACCCCGCAGGAGCTTCGACGAGGGCCTGGCCGAAACCGTCCGGTGGTACCGCGACAACCGAAGCTGGTGGGAACCGCTCAAGCAGCGCCTGAGGGGAGCTGGAGCCTCCGGTTGAGTGAGAACTTCACCCGTCACCGATGAACCGGACACTGTCCGTGAAGCCCTCGCCCCCGAAGAATTCCGGCCATTGGAGCACCAGCCGACCACGTCAGTGAGGACCTTCTCCGATGAGCCACGCCAGTGCCACCCCTGTCACCCACTCGGCGCGTATCACCGAGGCGTCTCCCGCACGTCCGCTCCTCGTGGTCGAACACCTCGACCACACCGCCGGCTCCACCGTGCGCTTCACCTTCTGCGCGGACCCCATCCCCGCGACGTCGAACGCCACCGCGTTCACGTTCTGCGCGGACCCCATCCCCGCGCACACCGCCCCGTTCACCTTCTGCGCGGACCCCATCCCCGCGGGCGTCGCCCTCACCTACACCTACGGGGCCGAGACCGCGGCGCCCGTCGCCGTCGAGGGCGACGTCGTAGCGGGGTCCTGGATATGACTTCCGGGTCGCCACAACCAAGGAGGCTCGGACCGGCTGCCCTACAGGACGGCCAAACCCTCGTGGGTTTCAGGCACCACCTGCGTCCCGCGACCGTCCCCGGCGAGGCGACCTACCTGGTCTCCCGCCGGGGCGTGACCACCCTGCACGGCGCCCTCGCCGATGTGCTCGTGCCGCTGCTCGACGGCAGCCGGTCACTCGCCGAGATCCTGCACGACGCCGCGCCCGCCCTGACCGCCGAGGAGGCGCAGGGCGGGCTGCGCCTCCTCGGCGAGGCCGGGCTGCTCCGCTTCGGCAGCCCCGCCCCGGCGGCGACGGGCACCGACCCGGCAGCCGAGGCGTACTGGGACCTGGCCGGTCTGGACGGCGCCCGGGCAGCGGCGGGGCTGGCCGGCTCCCGGCTCCGGGTCCTGCCGCTCGCCGGCGTCGACGCCGGACCGGTGCTCGCGGCGGGTGTCGAGTCCGGCATCAACGTGACCGGCTCGGACGCGGACCTCACGCTGGTCCTGTGCGACGACTACCTCTCCCCGGAGCTGGAGCGGGTCGACGCCGAGCACCGGGCGGCGGGCAGGCCGTGGCTGCTCACCCGGCCGTGCGGCTACGAACCCTGGATCGGCCCGTTCTTCCGGCCGGACGAGGGACCCTGCTGGTCGTGCCTGGCCGCCCGGCTGGAGCAGCACCGCGGGTACGAGGGACCGCTCCAGCAGGCCCTGGGTCTCGACCGCCCGCTCGGCCGGCCGATCGCCTCGCTGTCGGCGGGACGCGTCATGGCCGCGCAGAGCGCGGTCCTGGAAGCCGCCAAGTGGCTGGCCGGCCTGCGCTACGCCGACCAGGGCTCCATCCGCACGGTCGACACCCTCAACCTGCGGACCCGCGTCCACGCCGTGACCCGTATCCCCCAGTGCCTCTCCTGCGGCGACCCCGGGCTGACGGGCCGGCGTGTGCTCGCGCCGTTCGTCCCGGTGTCGCGGCCCAAGGCCGGGCAGGGCGGCGGCGGTCACCGGGCGCTCAGCCCCGACCAGCTGCTGAAGCGCTACGGGCACCTGGTGAGCCCGATCACCGGAATCGTTCCGGTGCTCGAACCCTCCCCCGGAGCACCGGAGTTCGCCACCACCTACGTGTCGGGGCGCAACCTCGCGATGCGGGACCGCGGACTGGCCGGGCTGCGCTCGCTCAGCGGCGGCAAGGGCCTGACCGACGCCGAGGCCCGCACCAGCGCGCTGTGCGAGGCGGTGGAACGCTACAGCGGCACACGGCACGGCGGCGAACCGGTCGTGGTGGACACCCTGCGCGCCCTCGGCGACCAGGCCGTCCACCCCAACTCCTGCCAGCTGTACGCGGACCGGCAGTTCCGCGAGCGGGACCGCTGGAACCGCTCCGGCTCGCCCTTCCACCACGTACCGGAGCCCTTCGACGAGAACCGGCCGGTGGAGTGGACACCCGTGTGGTCCCTGACCGGGCAGCGCCACCGGCTCCTGCCCACGTCGATGCTCTACTTCCCGTCCGGCACCCCCGCCCCGCAGGGGCCGTACGCCGACTCCAACGGCAACGCGGCGGGCAGCAGTCCGGAGGACGCCCTGCTGCAGGGATTCCTGGAACTGGTGGAGCGGGACGCCGTCGCCCTGTGGTGGTACAACCGCACCCGGCAGCCGGCGATCGACCTGGACTCGTTCGACGAGCCGTACATCGGGCGACTGCGCGACGGATACCGGAAGCTGGGCCGGGAGCTGTGGGCGCTGGACCTCACCTCGGACCTCGGCATCCCCGCGGTCGTGGCACTGTCCCGGCGTACGGAGGGGCCCACCGAGGACATCGTCTTCGGCTTCGGCGCGCACTTCGACCCGGCACTCGCGCTGCGCCGCGCGCTCACCGAGATGGGGCAGCTGCTGCCGGCCGTGGGCGCGGGGCGCCCCGGCGGCGGCTACGGCATCACGGATCCGCTCCCGGTTCGCTGGTGGCGGCAGGCGACCCTCGCCAACCAGTCGTACCTGGCACCTGATCCGGCCATCCGGCCACGGACTCCCGGCCAGTGGACCTACGTTGTGCGCACCGATCTGCTCGACGACGTCAAGGCCGTGACCGAGCTCGTCAGCGCCAAAGGCCTGGAGCTTCTCGTCCTCGACCAGACCCGGCCGGATGTCGGAATGCCGGTGGTCAAGGTGATGGTGCCGGGGCTCCGGCACTTCTGGGCCCGGTACGCGCCGGGCAGGCTGTTCGACATACCGGTCACGCTCGGACGCCTCTCCCGGCCCACACCGTACGAGCAGCTGAACCCGATCCCGCTCTTCGTGTGACCCGACTATTTTCGGACAGTTGGCTGACCGTCCCATGAACACTTTGCGCCACTCTCCGACCGCGCTCTGTCTAGAATGACGCCCGGTTGCATTCGAACCGGGATCGAAACACGAGCGGGGGCTCTGACGAGAGATGGTCGGTACCGATCCAAACAAATCTCCATGGCATTCCGGCCAACCGCAGGACCACAGCAGCGTGGCCACAAGAACCGCCCGGGGCGTTCTGGTGGCCGCGCTGGTCTGCTATCTGGGCATCACGTTCCTCAACATCCTTTCCGAACGGCTCAATCCGTACGACCTGATCCTCGCTCTGATCTGCCTGGTGCTGGTGTTCCTGCTGCAACTCGTGCACTCGGCACCCGGCATCTCCGAGGCACGGATGCGCACCAAGATGCTCACCCTGGCCGCCCAAGGAGTCCTCTCCTACCTGCCGTTGATCTGGTTCGGGGTGTCCTGGGGCGCCATGGCGGGCTTCTTCGCCGGCTCGGTACTGCTGCTCCTGCCGGCCCGGTCGGGCTGGACGCTGTACGGACTGACGACGCTCAGCCTGCTCATCCCCGGCATCCTGAACGACCGGGGCGTCGTCGACATTTTGTACATGTGCCAGACCACCGCGCTCACCGGTCTCGTGGTGTACGGCCTGAGCCGACTGACCAGCCTGGTCGACCAGTTGCACCGAGCCCGCGCCGACCTGGCCCGACTGGCCGTCAGCAACGAGCAGTTGCGGTTCTCCAGGGACCTGCACGACCTGCTCGGGTACAGCCTCTCCGCGATAACCCTCAAGAACGAGCTGATCCAACGCCTCATCGCGGCCAACCCGAGCCGGGCCCGCGAGGAGGTCGACGAGGTACTCGTCATCTCCCGCCAGGCACTGGCCGATGTGCGCCGGGTCGCCCGCGGGTACCGGGAGATGTCCCTCAGCTCCGAACTCACCTCCGCCGAGTCCGTGCTGGCCGCCGCCGGGGTCTCGGTCACCGTGGACACCCACGACGCCATCGAGCGCCTGGGCACGGCGACGTCCACCGTGCTGGCCACGGTGCTGCGCGAGGGCGTCACCAATCTGCTGCGGCACTCCAAGGCCTCGTACTGCCGGATCTGCGCGCGGACCGAGGACGATCTCGTCCGCCTCACGATCGTCAACGACGGCCTGGCGCTGGGCCATCAAGTCCCGTCGCCGCACAGCGGCAGCGGCCTGGGCAATCTTGAGCGGCGGCTGGAGGACATCGGAGGCCGGCTGATCGTGCGGCGCTTCCCCGACGGTTCCGACGTGGACGTCTTCCGGCTCATCGCCGAGGCACCGGTCCGGGAGGTCCGGGCCGACGACCTGCGCGCAAGTGAGATCACGAACGGCGAGCAGCCCTACGGCCGGGCCGACCACGTCGCGTGAGCAACCTTGGCCCGGTCTTGGCCAGTTGACGAAATACCGACGGCGGATCCGCTTGGGTAGGATCCAGTAACTTTCACGTATGTGGGGGAACGGGGGAAGTGACGATGATACGGATCCTCCTGGCCGAGGACATGCATATGGTCCGCGGCGCATTGGTGGCTCTGCTCAATCTTGAGGACGACCTGAAAGTGATCGCCGAACTCGAGCGCGGCGACCAGATCCTGAGCGCGGCGCGCGAACACCGGCCGGACGTGGCCATCATCGACATCGACCTGCCCGGCCTGGACGGACTCAGCGCGGCCGAACTCCTGCACGAGCGCCTCCCCGAGTGCCGGGCCCTGATCCTCACCAGCCTCGGCCGCCCCGGCACGCTGCGCCGGGCGATGTCCGCGCACGTGGCCGGTTTCCTCCTCAAGGACGCCCCGCCCAGTGATCTCGCCCAGGCCGTGCGCCGGGTCGTCGCCGGCCAGCGGGTGATCGACCCCCAACTGGCCCTGGCGGCCTGGGGCGGCCGGGAGAGCCCGCTGACCACCCGTGAGACCGAGGTGCTGCAACTGGCCGCGAAGGGCACGGAACCACAGGAGATCGCCGAGCACTTCCGTCTCTCGGTGGGCACCGTACGCAACTACCTCACCACCGCGGTGACAAAGCTCAACGCACGCAACCGGGTCGACGCGATCCGCATCGCCCGCGAGTCGGGCTGGCTGCTGTGACCGGCCCCGCCGGCTCCCGTCCCCGCCCTGGGCGGTGGCACGGTCAGGCCGCGGCCACCGTCATCCCGGCCCCTGCCAGATAGCCGAGGATCGCCAGGGTCAACTCGGCGGGCAGGGGCAGCACTTCGACCATCGCGTCCGGTGTCATGGGCCAGGCCAGCAGCGACACCACCCACATCGCCTCGGGGCGGTGGATCTCCACCCGATGATCCAGGGTGCGGCACTGCACCAGGAACACGTCTCCTCGCACCGTGATCGTCACGGTGGGCCGCAGCCGCACCCTGCGCTGCGCCGACAGCCGGACGAGTGAGAAGCGGGCGGTCCGGCCCACCGGCACCACCGACAGCACCGGCCCCCTGAGGTCTTCCAGGGACAGCGTCCTGATCACCACGTGGGAGATCCCGCGAAGCACCGACATGACCACCGTGCAGGTGTCGCGCCCGGAGACCGCTCCACCGTTCGGCTGCAGGAGGTTGGCGAGCAGCACGGGACCGAGTTCCATCCGGCGCAGCGCCTCGGCCACCGCGGGCGTGGGATCCTCGACCCGCTCCGTGCCCTGCGGACCCCTGAGCACCAGGGTCCGGCCTTCCTCGTCCCACCCGACCACCATGTCCTCGCGCAGGGACCACAGGTGGTGCATGCGCAGGGGGGAGTCTTCCGTGCGGGGAATCACGGACCACCGACCTCCTCGGAGCAGCGGAGCCGGCCGGAGGTGCGGCTCACTCCGCCGACCCGCTCGCGTCATCGAGTATGAGACCGCCCGGAGCGGTCCCGACAGCGAACGGATCACACGGCAACCATGAGGAAATCACGGGCGCCGGACCGCACCCGCGGGCCCTCCGGGACCCTCGCGGAATCGAGTTCTTCTTGAGTCCCCTCTGGCCCAATGGTCCGCGTCCAGGCACCCGCGCCGCACCGTCCCGCAGCCGTGCCGAAGCGCTTCCCAGGAGGGACCCCATGCCCGAGCTCCAGTTCACCGAAGAAGATCTCAAACGCATCCTGCACGCCGCGGCAGGCACCGAGGAGGAGGGCCTGGCCCACGGCGACTTCCTCGACACCGATTTCCAGGCGCTCGGCTACGAGTCGCTGGCGCTGCTGGAGACCTGCAGCCGCATCGAGCGGGAGTACGGCGTCTCACTCGCCGACGACACGCTCGCCGACGCGATCACCCCGCGGCTGCTGGCCGAGGCCGTCAACCGGCACCTCGGCGAACAGGCCATGGCGGCCTGACCACGTGAGTGACGCTCCCCCAAGGAGGCGGGCATGACCCAGCAGACGACACAGCAGAGCCGCACCGCGGTGGTCACGGGCGCCACGAGCGGCATCGGACTCGCCACCGCACGGCTGCTCGCGGCCCAGGGCCACCGGGTGTACATCGGTGCGCGCGACGCCGAGAACGTGGCCGCGACGGTCAAGGAGTTCCAGGACGAGGGCCTGGAGGTGGACGGCTCGACGCTCGACGTGCGGTCCGAGGACAGCGTGACGGCCTTCGTCAAGGCGGCCGTCGACCGGTTCGGCAGCATCGACGTCCTGGTCAACAACGCGGGCCGGTCCGGCGGCGGAGTCACCGCCGACATCGCCGACGAGCTCTGGCAGGACGTGATCGACACCAATCTCACCAGCGTCTTCCGGATGACGCGCGCGGTGCTGAACACCGGTGGCATGCGGACCAGGACGCGAGGACGGATCATCAACATCGCGTCCACCGCGGGCAAGCAGGGCGTGGTGCTCGGTGCCCCGTACTCCGCCTCCAAGCACGGCGTGGTCGGTTTCACCAAGGCGCTCGGCAATGAGCTGGCGCCGACCGGCATCACCGTCAACGCGGTCTGCCCCGGCTATGTCGAGACCCCGATGGCCCAGCGGGTGCGGGCCGGTTACGCGGCGGCGTACGACACCACCGAGGAGCAGATCCTGGAGAAGTTCCAGGCGAAGATCCCACTCGGCCGCTACTCCACCCCCGAGGAGGTCGCCGGTCTGGTCGGCTACCTCGCCTCCGACACCGCCGCCTCGATCACCGCGCAGGCTCTCAACGTCTGCGGCGGCCTCGGCAACTTCTGACCCATGCTCCCGACAGGAGAACCGACGATGACCATCCGTGAAGTGGCCCACGAGATCACGGTCTCGGCGCCGGCCGATGTGGTCTACCGGCTGCTCGCCGAGGTGGAGAACTGGCCGCGGATCTTCCCGCCCACCATCCACGTCGACCACGTCGAACGCGGCGATCGCGAGGAGCGGATCCGGATCTGGGCCACCGCCAACGGCGAGGCCAAGAACTGGACCTCGCACCGCACCCTGGATCCCGAGGCGCGGCGCATCACCTTCCGCCAGGAGGTCTCCGCACCGCCGGTCGCCACCATGAGCGGCACCTGGATCATCGAAGCGCTGTCCACTTCCCGCTCCCGCGTCCGGCTGCTGCACGACTACCGGGCCGTCGACGACGACCCCGAGGGCCTCGAGTGGATCGACCGGGCCGTCGACCGCAACTCCCGCTCCGAGCTGGCCGCCCTCAAGGAGAACGTCGAACTCGCCTACGCGGCTGAGGACGTGACGTTCTCCTTCGAGGACAGCGTGCTCGTCGACGGCACCGCCAAGGACGTCTACGACTTCGTCAACGAGGCCCACCTGTGGGGCGAGCGGCTGCCGCATGTGGCGACCGTCCGGCTCACCGAGGAGACGCCGGGCCTGCAGACGCTGGAGATGGACACCCGGGCCAAGGACGGCTCGACGCACACCACCAAGTCGTACCGGGTGACCTTCCCGCACCACAGGATCGCCTACAAGCAGGTCACTCTGCCTGCTCTGATGAACCTGCACACGGGAACCTGGACCTTCACCATGACACCGGACGGGGTACAGGCCACCTCCCAGCACACCGTCACCCTCAACACGGCCAACATCGGGCGGATCCTCGGCCCGGATGCCACCGTCGCCGACGCGCGCTCCTACGTGCACGACGCGCTCAGCACCAACAGCCTCGCCACACTGGGCCACGCCAGGGCCTACGCGGAGGACGGGCGCTGACCGCCCCGCTCCCGGCCCGCCCCGCAGCACGCGGCGCGGGCCGTTGGCGTATCCCCTCATGCCGTGCGAGCGGGCGACTCGGCCGGGCGCTGCGCCGACTGGGTGCGGTCCGGTGCCGTACTGCGCACGGTCAGCAGGACGACCGCCCCCGCCAGCAGGCCGGCCACCCCGGCGACCAGCAGTGCGTCGTCCAGGCCTGCAGCGAAGGCCGCGTGCACCTGGTGGCTCACCGCCGCCCGCTGCTGCGGCACGGCACTGGCGATCACCGCGCGCGCGTCACCGCCGCTGAGCGCGTCGGCGGCCCGCTGCGGGGAGGGTACGACGCCGCCCTCGTCCAGCGAGTCGCGCAGCCCCGCCCTGAAGACCGTGCCGAGCAGGGCGATGCCGAGGGCGTAGCCCAGCTGCCGCCCGGTGTTGAGCGCCCCGCCCGCCATGCCGGCCCGCTGCCACGGCACCCGTGCCATCACGGCCGACGCCATGACGGGAGTGGACATGCCGACTCCGACGCCGGTGACGACGAGCCCCGGCAGCAGCGCCGTCCAGGTGGAGTCCGCGTCCAGGAACATCTGCAGCAGCGCACCGGCGCCGATCAGCAGCAGCCCGCCGCCGACGGTGAACCGCGGCGACGCCCCGTGCAGCACCCGTCCGGCGATCCCGGACACCAGGAAGGCGGCCACGCTCATCGGCACCAGAGCCAGCCCCGCCGCGATGGGCCCCATGTCCCGCGCGGACTGCAGCCACAACGAGGCGTACGGCAGATAGGCGTACCCGGCGACCGCCAGCAGCACCCCGCCCGCCATGATCCCGGCGAAGGCCGGGTCACGGAACAGGGACAGGTCCAGCATCGGGTGCTCGGTGCGCAGTTCGACCAGGACGAAGACCACGGCGGTCACCGCGCTCGTGGCGAGCAGCGCGAGCGTCGTACCCTCGGTCCACCCCTCGTCGCCCGCCCGGATCAGCCCGTACGTCAGCATCCCCGCGGTCAGTGTGAAGGCGAGCATGCCCGCCACGTCCAGGCGGGCGGGCCGCGGATCGCGGGACTCCCGGACGGCGCGCAGCGTCACGAGCACCGCGAGGACCGTGATCGGCAGATTGACGTAGAAGATCCAGCGCCAGCCCAGATGCTGGGTCAGCAGCCCGCCGAGCACCGGTCCGGCCGCCGCGGCGGCGCCGTTGACCGCGCCCCAGACCCCGAACGCGACGCCTCGGTCACGGCCTTCGTAGGCACCACTGAGCAGGGCCATCGTGGTGGCGAACATGGCGGCCCCGCCCGCCCCCTGCACGACCCGGAACGCGATGAGCATCCCCGGTCCGGTGGCCAGGGCGCAGGCGAGCGAGGCCGCGGCGAACAGCACGAGCCCGCCGAGGTAGACGGTGCGCCGGCCGAGCCGGTCGGCGAGCGAGCCGGCACCGAGCAGCAGGGCGGCCAGCGCGAGGGCGTAGCCGTCCATCACCCACTGCAGGTCGGCGAAGTCGGTGTGAAGCGCGCCGGCCATGTCGGGCAGGGCGACGGTCACGATCGTGATGTCGACCAGCAGCATGAACGCGCCCAGGCAGACCGCCGTGAGCGGCAGCCACTTACGCATGGGGACCTCCGGATCTCACTCGGGCACCGGCTGCCCGACGACATGCCGACATTCGCATCGGCGAGGCGGATCACTCCAACGAGAGTCGGAATTTCGGCGGATTCCCATGGCAGAGGAATCAGGAATGATGGAAACCATGCACAAGCACGGGAGCGCGGGCGCCGAGGGCGTGGAGAGTGCGGATCTGCCGCTGATCGAGGCACTGATGCTCGACGGGCGGGCGCCGTTCAGCAGACTCGCCCAGGTGCTGGGAGTCTCCGACCAGACCGTCGTACGCCGCTACCGGCGGCTGCGCACCAGCGGCCTGCTGCGGGTGGTGGGGCAGCCGCGCAGCGAGCGGGTGGGGCTGCAGGAGTCGTGGCTGCGGGTGGCGTGCACTCCCGACGCGACCGCCACGGTGGCCGAGGCGCTGGCCCGCCGCCCCGACATCGCCTGGGTGAACCTGGTCTCGGGCGGGGCCGAGATCCACTGCATGACCAAGGCGCACAGCCGACAGGACATCGAGTCCCTGCTGCTGCGGAAGCTGCCCCGTACCCGCCAGGTGACCGGACTGGCGGCCCACACCGTGCTGCGCCGCTTCAGCGGCGGACCGGGCCGCCGCTGGGGCGATCTCGGCGCACTCACCGAGGAGCAGACGACCGCACTGCGCACGCATCCCGTGCCCGCGCCGGAATCCCGACCGGCTCTGGTGCTGGACGAGGCGGAACACGCAATGCTCGCGGTGCTGGGCCGGGACGGCCGGGCGGGACATCCCGAACTCGCCCGTGCCGCACGGCTGTCGGAGTCCACCGCGCGCCGGCGCCTGGATCGGCTGATCCACAGCGGGGCGCTGGGCTTCGGCGTGGAGATGGCGCCCGAACTGCTCGGCCTCGGCTCGCACGCGATCCTGCTCGCGTCCGTGCCGCCCGGCCGGCTCGCCGCGGTCGGCGCCGCGGTCGGCCGCCACCGCGAGGTCCCGTTCGCGGCCGCGCTCACCGGCGCGGCGAACCTGCTGGCCATCGTCGTCTGCCGGGACTCCGAGCACCTGTACACGTATCTGACCGAACACATCGGAGCCATCCCCGACGTCCGGCAGCTCGAGGTGGTTCCGGTGCTGCGTGCCGTCAAGCGCGCCGGGATGCTGCTGGACGGGCTCCGGCTGGCCGACCTCCCGGAACACCCGGGGCCGCTGACGCCGTGACCCGGGCTGGGTCCGCCCTCGAGCACGGTTTGAGTCCCGACGGGCACCGTCGAGGTGCTTGCGGGGCACCCGCCGGGGCACACCCAGGAGACTCCGCGCCCGCACGCCCACGCCGGCAAACGGAGGAGTCACATGGATCGACGCGTAGTCATCACCGGGATCGGGGTGGTCGCGCCGGGTGGCATCGGGCTGAAGGAGTTCTGGTCACTGCTGGTCTCCGGCCGCACCGCCACCCGGGCAATCACCCGCTTCGACACGTCCCAGTACCGCTCCCGCATTGCCGCCGAGGCCGACTTCGACCCGGAGCACGAAGGCCTGTCGCCCCAGGAGACAAGCCGGATGGACCGTGCGGCGCAGTTCGCCGTCGTGTGCGCCCGGGAGGCCATGGCCGACAGCGGCCTGGATTTCGCGGCACTCGACGCGCACCGCGTCGGTGTCACCATCGGCAGTGCGGTGGGCGCCACGACGTCCCTGGACACCGAGTACAACGTGGTCAGTGACGGCGGCCGCACATGGCTGGTGGACCACGAGTACACGACCAGGCACCTGTTCGGTCACTTCGTGCCGAGCTCGTTCGCCTCCGAGGTGGCCTGGACGGTGGGTGCCCAGGGCCCGGCCGCCGTGGTCTCCACCGGCTGCACCTCCGGCCTGGACGCCGTCGGGCACGCCGCCGAGCTGATCCGCGAGGGCTCGGCCGACATCATGGTGGCCGGCGCCACCGAGGCCCCCATCTCCCCCATCACCGTGGCCTGCTTCGACGCCATCAAGGCGACGTCCCCGCGCAACGACGACCCCGAGCACGCCTCGCGCCCCTTCGACGCCTCCCGCAACGGCTTCGTGCTCGGCGAGGGTGCCGCCGTGTTCGTCCTGGAGGAACTGGAGCACGCCCAGGCCCGCGACGCCCACGCGTACGCCGAGATCTCCGGCTTCGCCTCGCGCTGCAACGCGTACCACATGACCGGTCTGCGGCCGGACGGCAAGGAGATGGCGGAGGCCATCCGGGTCGCTCTGGACCAGGCCCGCCTCGATCCGGCGGCCGTCGACTACATCAACGCGCACGGTTCCGGTACCAAGCAGAACGACCGCCACGAGACCGCCGCGTTCAAGCGGAGCCTCGGTGCGCACGCGTACGAGACCCCGGTCAGCTCCATCAAGTCGATGATCGGTCACTCCCTGGGCGCCATCGGGTCGCTGGAGATCGCCGCGTGCGCACTCGCCGTCGAGCACGGCGTGATCCCGCCCACGGCCAACCTGCACGAACCGGACCCCGACTGCGACCTGGACTACACGCCGCTGACGGCACGCGAGTTGAGCGTCGACCGGGTGCTCAGCGTCGGCAGCGGCTTCGGCGGCTTCCAGAGCGCGATGGTGCTGACCCGGCCCGACGGCACGCGGGAAGGCGGTGCCCGATGAGCACGACGACGACCACGCCGGTGTCCGCCGCCCGGTCCTGCCCGGTCTTCACCGGGCTGGGTGTCGCGGCGCCCAACGGGCTCGGCCGTGACCGCTGGTGGCAGGCCACGCTGGCCGGGCAGAGCGGGATCCGGCCGGTGTCCCGGTTCGACGCCACCGGGTATCCGGCACGGCTCGCCGGAGAGGTTCCCGGGTTCGAGGCGTCCGAGCACATCCCGGGCCGGCTGCTGCCGCAGACCGACCACATGACACGGCTCGCGCTCACGGCCGCGGACGAGGCCATCGCCGACACCGGGCTCGACCCGGAGGCCGAGCCGGAGTTCGCGGCCGGCGTGGTGACCGCCGCGTCCGCGGGCGGGTTCGAGTTCGGCCAGCGGGAGCTCGAGGCCCTGTGGGGCAAGGGCAGCCGGTTCGTCAGCGCCTACCAGTCCTTCGCCTGGTTCTACGCGGTCAACACCGGCCAGATCTCCATCCGGCACGGCCTGCGCGGGCCGAGCGGCGTCATCGTCAGCGAGCAGGCCGGCGGGCTCGACGCGGTCGCCCAGGCCCGCCGGCAACTGCGCAAGGGCAGCCGTCGCATCGTCACCGGCGGAGTGGACGGGGCGATCTGCCCCTGGGGCTGGGCAGCTCTGCTCGCCGGCGGCCGCATGAGCACCGTCGCCGACGCCGCGGGCGCCTTTCTTCCCTTCGACGCGGCCGCGAGCGGGCAGGTGGCCGGTGAGGGCGGTGCGATCCTCGTCCTGGAGGACGCGGCCACGGCCCGGGACCGCGGTGCCCGCCCCTACGGAGCGCTCGCCGGCTACGCGGCCACGTTCGACCCGCGGCCCGGCAGCGGGGGCGAACCGGGCCTTCGGCGGGCTGCCGAAGGCGCGCTCGCCGACGCCGGCCTGACGGCGGGCGAGGTGGACGTGGTGTTCGCCGACGCCGCCGGGGTGCCGGAGCTCGACCGGGCGGAGGCGGAGGCGGTCTGCGCGCTGTTCGGGCCGCGCGGCGTGCCCGTCTCCGTGCCCAAGACCATGACGGGCCGGCTCGCCGCGGGCGGCGCCTCGCTGGATCTGGCCGCCGCCCTGATGGCGCTGCGCGACGGCGTGGTTCCGCCCGCGGCACACATCACCGGTGACGGCCTGCCCGAGCACCTCGCCCTCGACCTCGTCACGGGCACCCCCCGTGAACTCCCGCTCCGCACCGCGCTGGTACTGGCCCGCGGCCAGGGCGGCTTCAACGCGGCGGCAGTGGTCACGGCCGTCTGAGGACCGGTGGCGAGGGCACCGGGTGAACAAGCCGAAGGCCTCTGCGGGCGGCGCCCGCAGAGGCCTTCGGCGTTCCGTCACACCAGGTTTCGGCCCACCGTCACACCAGGTCGTCGCGGGTGATGTCACGGCGGCGCACGACCGGGCCGGCCGGGCCCAGCTCCAGGACGTCCTCGCACAGGGTGCTGACCCGGATCGCCGACTGCCCGCCGCGCGGGGTCTCGATGACCAGGGCATAGCAGCGGGCGGTCACCGTCGTCCCCTCCTGCCCGGTCACCGACACCATGCCCAGCCAGTGCCGGCGCTGGATGCCCTGCGCCGCGAACTGCTCGGTCGCCTTGCGGGCGGCCGCGACGATCGCCTCCCGGCCCACCGTCGGCTCCGGCTGCGCGTTCGCCGCGAAGACGCCGTCCTCGGTGAAGGTGTCCGCCCACGCGTCCACCTCGCCGTCGTCCAGCAGCTGCATCTGCCGCGCGTAGAACTGCTGGACCTGCTGGTACAGCTCCGCTGCGGTCTGCTGCCGCACGGTGGTCTCCTGCACGCTCATCGGGAATCCCCTTCGCTTCCTGCCGTCGGTCCGGGCCGGTGGGCCGGCTCCGCTCCCAGCATCCCGACGGCTCCTCGTGCGCCCCTCAACAACCGATCGACCACCGGGGCCCGCGGTCGACCCCGCCTCGAGCCGCCGCTGAAACCCTGGGTCCGCAGCGCGTTTCCACCACCGATCGGAGCCTTGTCCATGGTCACGCTGATCAACACCTTCACCGTCCACGGCGACACCGCGGAGTTCGAGCGGGTATGGCAGGAGAGCGCGGAGTTCATGCGCGCCCGGCCCGGATTCCTCGGCTACCGCTTCGGCCGCTCGACCACCAGCGAGAACGTCTATGTGAACGTCGCCGAGTGGGAGAGCCCCGAGGCGCTCCGGGCCGCCACCGAGGGACCCGAGTTCCAGGAGCACCGCGCCAGGCTGCGCGCCCTCGCGACGTCGGTCCCGGCCTTCTACACCCCGCTGCTGGCGGGCGAGCCCGTCGGCTGACGCGGGCGGCCCCGGCGTCGTACGCGGTCAGATCGCCTTGGCGTACAGCGACAGTGTCTCGCCGGGGCTCGGCCCGTCCAGCGCGGCGTGGATCTTCACCGCGTGCTCGGCGTGCCGGTGCAGCCGGACATGCGCGAGCTCGACCGTGGTGGCCGTGGCGTCGACCGGGGTCACGGTCACCTCGATGACGCTGGCCTTCTCGTCGTCGGGGATCTCCTCCCAACGGCTGTTGACCCGCCAGGTGAACGACATCCGGTACGGCGGCTCCCAGGTGAGCACGATGCCCCAGGTCGCCTCGCTGCCGTCCCGGTCCCACTCGTAGACACGGCCGCCCACCCGGGGCTCCATGCCGAGCCCGCCCCGGTTCGTCACCAGGGTGTGCGTGGGCGGCCACCAGTCGGAGGGCCGTGCCGTGAGCACCCGGAAGCAGTGCTCGGGCGTCGCCTGCACCGTGACCTGCTTGCGTACGTCGGGAACCAGTCGCCGCAGTTCCTCTTCGCCGATCTCGGACATCTCGTCTCCTTCGTGCTGTGGGTACCGGCCACCCTCATGCCGGGCGCTCGACACCGCCCGGAATCCCGCTGGACCCACGCCCTCCAGCCACTGTCGAGACGACCACGAGCGCCACCGGCCACAGTCGGGGAGACCCACCACCGTCGGGACACCTGCCGTCCCTGGGAGGAACCATGACCGCAGCCCCGCCCGAGACCTCCCCCCACCTCCCGCCGCCCCTTCTGGAAGAGGTCGCCGACCGGGTGTTCGCCTATGTCCAGCCACCGGGCGGCTGGTGCCTCAACAACGCCGGACTGGTGGTCGGAGACGGCGCCACGGTCCTGGTGGACACCGCGGCGACCGAGTACCGCGCGCGTGCCCTGCGCGCGGCGGTGCAGCGCCATGTCCCCGACGGCCCCGAATACGTGGTCAACACGCACTTCCACGGTGACCACATCTTCGGCAACAGCCTGTTCCTGCCGCACGCCACGGTCGTCGCCCACGAGCGGACCCGCGCCGACGCCGCGGCCGCCGGCCTCGGCCTGTGCGGACTGTGGCCGGACGTCGACTGGGGCACGGTCGTGCCGGCTCTGCCCACGCTGACCTTCCGTGACGGGCTCACGCTGCGCGTCGGCGGGCTGAGTGTGGAGCTGCTGCGGATCGGCCCCGCGCACACGGCGGGCGACGTGGTCGCCTGGGTGCCGCAGCGGCGCGTGCTGTTCACCGGTGACCTGGTGTGGTCGAACGTCACCCCGTACATATTGATGGGCTCGGTGGAAGGTTCGCTGCGTGCCCTGGCGGAGCTGCGCTCGCTGGGCGCGACGACCGTCGTGCCCGGGCACGGCGCCCCGGGCGGCCCGGAGCTGTTCGACCGGACCGAGGAGTATCTGCGCTGGCTGCGCGACCTCGCGGTGCGTGGCGCGGCCGAGGGTCTGTCGCCGCTTCAGGTGGCCCGCGGGGCCGACCTGGGCGCCTTCGCGAAGCTCCTCGACAGCGAGCGCCTGGTGGGCAACCTGCACCGCGCCCACGCCGAACTGGAGGGCCTGCCGCCCGGCGAGCCCCTGGACGTCGTGGCGTCGTTCCGGGAGATGGTCGACTTCCACGGCGGCCTGCCCGCCTGCCACGCGTGAGGCCCGGGCCCGTACGCATCCGACCTGCCCGCGCCGGACGACGAAGCCGGTGACCGGTTCCCCCAAGGAGCCGGTGTTCGTGGGCCGTTGGGCCTGAGGGGTGTGGGGGAAGTCCGTGA
>Ga0307512_10002658_pt1 | contig 22062 bp, 23 predicted proteins | sample 14_EM_MG_FD_200267 | JGI IMG/M metagenome (GOLD analysis project Ga0307512, IMG submission 200267) | Populus trichocarpa ectomycorrhiza microbial communities from riparian zone in the Pacific Northwest, United States - 14_EM | ecosystem: Host-associated > Plants > Roots > Unclassified | place...
TCAATAGCCCCCTAAGGGAAACATAGAAATCTTCCCAAAAGAGCTGTAGAAATTATCCAGCTCCTTCAGTACTTCAAACCAAGCCTACCCCTACTTTATCTCAGGTTATTCCATGACTGATAATGCATAACTGGCACTCAGGTTTGAACCATTGACTTAGCAACAGCTACAATGAAATGAACCACCATTTAACTGCTAGACAAAGTAGGCTTGTTATCAAAAAAGCCCAGTACCAGATCCTATTCCACTTTTAGGCATCCAGACTCAGCTACCCAGAGCTCTTGGCTCTGAAGCTTATTGCTAATCAGGGAACTGTGTCTATTAAGGTAGGGCTCAACCAGATCCAACCAATTCCATATAGTCATCACCCTGCAAAATAGTAACAAAAGAGTGACAAAAAACCCTCAAAATACCTCAATAAATCAAAAACCCCTTCATACAGTACTCTTGAAGGAAATTGTCTGGTAGAGTCATTAAGAGAGGTGTCTCAAAGGTTCCCTCCAGTCAGATTTTTAGTAATCATATTAAACACTGGGTTTTTGAGTCTCCAAGGTAGCTGAGTTAGGGGGTATATAAGAAATATAAACAGATGAAAACATGCAATAATCTAAGACCAGCAAAGTACAGGCCAACAAAGTCTTGTTCACTTATCAGCAGTACAAATCCTGGATTACCCCATTGAAGGGTGCCAGTGGAAGTCTCATGGTCACACACCAAATAAACTTGTATCACAACAGCCTTGATGGAAAGGAGGCTGCTGCTTGGGCTGCAAAGTACCACAGCCACCAAACCCTACCTCCCAGATGGCAGGATTGACCCAAACTTGTGAATCTTGAGTAGTGTTACCTCCCCAGGCAATGTCCAGATACATAGCCTTTTGTTTCTAGTCTATTGACTACTTTTTTCACTACTTAATTGCCAGAGTTTTCACCTGGAAAAGCTTTGGGTCACAAAGTGTCACACCCCCATGGGATTGGTTGAATCTGAATAAGCCCTACCTTATCTGATAGTTAATTTCAACTTATTATTTTCCTCCATATCACAATCTCTCAACACACATGATTTGATTGACCAGAAATTAGATAAAATATAACATGAGAATTTCTGGCTATACATTATTAGAAAAATATTCTCTTGCTGAATTTCCACTGGACTGTGTAAGGTGACCCTGTAACAAAGTTCCTGGCTTTGGCCTATGGGTATCAACAGCCCCAATTGGAAGTGCATATCTAATTTTATTAAGTGTCAGAAAAATCAGTAAGATCATATGAGCTACCTTTCTTCATCACAACCATATGCCTTTGGTGTTAACTTTATGACAGTATGCAGGGGTATCTTGATGTATGGTAGGTCTGCTTGAGGGAGGTTGTGAAAGTATGCATATCTAAGCAGAAACATTAGTCACACTGGAATGTGATAACTGGACACCAGACAAACAAGCAGCGCAATATGGCCTAGAAGATTAAGATTAGCACAATATTGTCTGGTTACCAAAAGGCGAACAGACCTGGTGCCCAATAATTAATATATTGTCCTGCCTCTCTAGCTCCATGATCACAGGCTCAAGCCGAATGACGACATCTCGATATGATTCTCCTCCTGTGGGTGAAAAGGTGTTGACATGGTGTAGATGGTAACCCGAGTCTCATATAACAATCACCTCTGTACCGGTAGTTGAATTTATCTTCATCGCGGTTTGCATAATCCTCCGGATAAACCTTCTGCATCGTCCCCAAAAACCATTTCAACTGTGATTGGGTCTAAGTGAGAAATTTAAATACTTACTTCGATTTCTTCATATGTCATCCCATCACACACGCCAGCGTCCAGTTCATCCAGAGATTTCCATGTCAACTTATTATATGGGAGGGATTGCCCAGTTTGTATCGTTCGTTGAAGCGTTGAGGTCCAAACCTTGTGAGACGAACCTGTTAGTGCAGAACAAAATAGATGAACAGCGGTGGGTATACTAACGGTCAAAGGAGCGTTTCCGATGTTATCGGTGATAAGTTCAGGCAAAGCGCACGCGTATTTCATCCCCCGACTTGATAATGATGAGTCCCCACCTATTTTTCCCTCTACGTTAAACTGGCTTTCTCCGTGCCTGGAGAAGAAGATGCTCCGGGGTTTGAGGTGCAGATTCATCAGGTAGAAGGCAATGCGACTCTGGAGGTAACCGTTGATGCGGTTCAGAATGACTTGACTCCCGACGTTGATTATCTTGAGATAAGAGAGGTGCGACTCGGAAATTGTCTGGTAAACGGCCTCGTATTGTTTTATGCGACGAAGGAAGTCGAGTTTGGCCTCTTCTGGAGAAGTGTTCGCATAGTCCGGGTCCCCAGAACTAACCTTTAGTGCAACGTTCGCGGCGATGATAGCTGGGTCATCGCACACAGATTCGATGAACACAGTCACCAATCCCCGCTCGCGAGCGACCCTCGCTTCAACGAAAGCCCTGCTCGTGGGCCACCCATCAAAATTTAGCACGCTGAGAGTATCAGACACTTGCCTACGGTTCCGTGTGCTATTCGTGGCATCTGGGAACACGATGAGCACAGTGCCACAATGGATCGCCCAGTGTCGTACCAAGAATCCCCACGTTCCCCCCATCTTTCAACCATTTAATCAGCATCTCCAGACTATCTGACGCTAGCCTGTCTCTTATTTTGGTGGCTTCAACATTATCGTTGCTAAAATAGGAGGCGGTATGATCCTCGCAGACCCCAGATCTAGCGAGGTCAGTTGACTGAAAACATCAACAACAGGCAGATGCAAGTACTCTTGTGCTTTTTGCCTCGCTCTTGACCTTCTCAGCTGCCCAACGTTGAATACCTGGAGTGGGGTTCAAGTCTCTGCACCTTCAACGAGGCAACTTTTAGATACCTTGACATCATACTCAAGCCACTGTGATGAATTGTTGGATGGCCCATGGGGGAAGCGAGAGGATGCGCACCTTCAAATATCGCGTGAGCTTATTGCTCAGGTAAGACTTTCCACGGGCGGGCATGCCCACCATTGCGATTACGATCTTGGCCTCGGAATAGTCTGGCTTAGCAACTTGACTCGAGTAAGACTCGATTCGTGGGAGCTGAGAGAGAAGGGTAATACACCTTTGCCGCCAATTCCTACGACAGATTTTGGGGTGGAATACCCGCCTCTGCTGGAAGCACTCGATTGGTCGAATTGCTTTAGCCTGAACCGGGATTGAGCAGACGGTCACCGGAAATGCGAACGAGGACGATTACATGGGACCACCCGCTCCGAAGGCTGCCGGTGGTGTGTTGTGAACTGGGGGGTCGAGGGCCGCCTGGTTAAGGGCGATGGTAATTTTTTCGAGGTCGTCTTTGGTTTCGAGGGTCATAGCTCGTTGTTGTTCCGGTTGTGACTGTGACCACAATGTCTCGATCCTTTCTGTGATCCCGCAGATCAGGATAACCAATCCCCTCCTCGAATCTCCTACAGGTCAGGTGTTTCTAATGTTAGACGGTCTTCAACAACACCTTTTATCCTGTCCAACTTCCTCTGGACCTTGCCGATCCAGGGGCAAGTAAGCCCTCGATATCCGGACCGGGTCGAAAGGGCAGGAAGATTGGCACAGACGAGCGGCCCCTCGAAACGGTTATTACAACCTTCTCGGTGTCCCGTAGACGCGACGACGGATGATATCAAAAAAACGTACCGTAAGCCATCTTCGCAATTGTCCCCCCCACTCCTCTTCATCTTCGATTTGTCGAGGTCTGCTCGCTATCGAGTTTTATCCGGATGATAACAGGGATCACCCACACGCCGAAGACCGATTCAAAGAAATTCGATCGCTTACCAGACACTCACTGATCCCGTACGTATAACGAATTTTGCCCCGAAGAAAGCACTCCAGAGGACGGTTACGTTGACCCGGAAGGGATCTTTGGGGCGATCTTTGACGGAGAGCGTTTCATACCAGTCGTTGATGAGATGAGTATCGCCAAGGATATGAAGTCCACTCTCCGGGATGGAGCCAACAGTGGGGACGTCCCCCGTGACGTCAAAGGACGGAAAATAATTTCCCCCGAAGAGAAGGCGAAGAGGGTCGCGGCGGAGGTACCCAATTTTGTCTCCGTCATTTACACCAGCTTACACTATGTTCCGCACAGAAAGTTGCTGTGAAAAAACAGTGCATTGACAAACTTGTGGAAATCCTTGAACGTAAATCAAGAACATTCACTGGAAGTGCCAACAGTCTCCTGCTACCTCATGGATTCGTTGGAGACAAGATCTATGTTGTGCGAGAACAACCTTAGTAGTCTCCAATCATCGCTTCCCTCAGGCTGAGTACGAAACTACTTCATCGATAACAGTCGACGTCGTTGGTTGAAAGTGCACGACACGAGCTTAGATGTACCAGGTGTACAAGTGTACTGCGTTTGTTCAGGTATGACAGAAGGAAGTCGAAAACACTGAGAAATTTCTAAGGTACATCCACATGGAAATATTCAAGGAAGTAGGATTCCTACAGCGCGCCGGGTATGTCTCAACCAGAGATCGCACCATAGGACACCCTGTTTCCAGCAGCCCATCTTTCACCTCGACTCGCAGCCACCCCGGTGTATACTATGACCACAGTTGTGGCTACAGATAGGACCCAACTCAATAGATTCAGGTACCATGAGAAGCCTTGAAAGGATGAATACCATGGCTCGACTTGTTGAGAGATGGCCCGACATACCGAGGTGCGAGTGCGCAATCACGGAGAGGGGGAAGTTTCTTAAGCGGTATATGTCTGTGACAAGGATAAACGTCGCCAGTTGCCAAACTCCTAGAGTGTTCGGACCCAATGTTAGCGGGGTGGTACCACGGTAAAACGTATATCAGGGGATTTTCACGCACCATGCAAAGCAATCAAAACAGCGATGGCCTTCCAGATCCGTTTCCTCCTCGAATGAGTGCTCACTCCAAAGACGATCGCTACGCAAGTGACTGCGCCGAATCCAATCGCAAGGTATGAAACGTAGCTGGCTGTGGACCACAGGGTACAAAATGACCTGTATTTCCGATCGCAAGAGTCCGAATCTTTGATGGGGAATGGCCGGCAGTCGAGGGTTGAATCATGGTCAGGGAACTCGGTCTTTTCGCATCTTTCTGTGAATCCGTAGTAAACGGTCGTTCGAATTTCGAGGATTTCTGGTAGAGCCGCCACAATCCTAAAAGATAACATCGTAGTTAGAAGCTACTCTCTGCCTGTGTGACGGTCCAACGCTGACCAGTTCGTGCTGGTTGTTGAAATTATGCTCTGGCAAGGAGACGATGGGGCCGGGTCATGTATACTAGTGAAACTGAACGTACGATAACAAGGTTTGCTACGACAGCAACGAAAGCGGTTGCGTAGGAGATCTTCCTCATGGTGGTCTTCTGCAAGAGGGGGAGATTATCGACGCTCCACCCTCACGACATGCCGTACCGAGGTTTCTCCGATTCGCGCGTACGGATATTACTTGCGATGATTCATCTATAAGTTACCTATATATCTCAGTCGTCTCGTGTATCCATCTCATACTCCCGAGCCCTTAAAGTCTCTTGTCTGTCTTTGACAATTTCCCATTCCACCCGCAAAAACACCCACATCCACCTCCTCACCAGTTCAGCAACTTCGGTCCAAAATATTACGCCGCTTCCTTCGGAGTGAGAGTGAAGGTGCGGAGAAAGTTTGACAGACCATGTCAGCCTTAACACAAGGTTTGCGAGCACAATAAAAGGGTAGTAGGGCAAGGGATACAGGAGCCGAGTCCGGAGACCAAACGGATGGGGTTGTCGCACATGCTCATCCTTAGTGGGCCTAGAGCGAAGTAATTCGAAGCCCCAGTCGTTGGTAAGATCCCACCAGTAGGAATATAAAGAATTGAGCAGGGCCGCGAGCAACCTACGTGCATCGGAGATCGGTTTCGTGGTTATCAACTCGCTAGGGAGGGGGAGACGCACCAGAGGCGGAAAAGTTGATGTTCACCGTGCCACGGTTCGTTGTGGACCTGGCCGCCTCTCTCGGCCATAAGGTCTGATACAACAATACGCTGAGCTGCGGAGAGGTAGATGACGGGGAAGGATGTGGCGTATTTGACCGCGTTGTAAAGAGGCCGCCGGCTTTGGTTGAGTGATGCCCTGTATTCCACAAGGCACTGTCTGAAACGAATGAGATACGGGACACTGTTCGGAGGAACGGCTGATCAGAACTGGAGGGAAACAAGAATGAAGGAAACAAACCTCATCAAGGTCGGCAAAACCCAACGGGACCAACCATCCTGAGATGGCAACACGAGCAGACTGCCCCCCGGCAGCAACATCCACAAGGAAAGCCAAAGGTCTCCAAAAACTTTGGCATAGGATGTGAAGATATCCGCGAGAACTACGTCGGAAAATGACACTCCGAATTTTTGGGGCCTGGTGCACCGGTAGATAGCACTGCGCACAGCAGGTTATCCTTGACGAAGTGAAAGGTTGGGAAAGAAAAACGACGCACGATAGGAATTTTTCCCGCTCACGAAGCTCCAACACATCGTACGGACACACGAGACCAATCACGAGACCCAGCGCGCCGACCGCAGGAAGGTACTTGAACACGTCGACATATTCTACGTGATGTAGGGTTAAGTACCAGTACACGAGCCAGATGGAAAGACACCATGCTGCGCAGTGGAAGAAAAGTCGGTAGATCGGTCGATACGACGAGGATGACCGGTCAACGTGGTTGGAAGCGGGCGATCGGGTTGTTGGGAGGGCCGAAGGGTCAAGTTGCAGAACGCTCGGGCCATCTATCGCGTGTAAATGAAGACCGTGAAGATTCGTGGCCCAGGCGAGGATTCCGGAGGAGAGGAGGAAGAGGACACGGAAAGGGAGGGGAAAGATGGCGACAGATTGAACTTCTCGGACCAAGTGCTCGTCCATTTCGTCCGCGCCTTGTGCGGTTATTATTATCGAGATTAATAAGTAGGGTATATGCTTGCCGCGCTTGCGGTTTTTGAAGGTCAGCGTCGTGGCATAAAAGCCGATGCTCGGAGGATATTTCATTTTCTCACGACCACCTCCACCATGTCCGCCTACGGTACAAACAAGACCGGTGACACAGACTTCAGAAAGAAATGGGACAAACAAGAGTACGCAGAAAAGGCAAAGAAACGGGATCTAGAGGAGAAGGAACGAATGCAGGAGAATGAAGAACGCATGAGGCAAGGTATGCGATCTCCCATACATCCCACTTCGTTGACGTACGCGATACCTAGGGAAGAAGCCAAGACGGGCTAAGAAAGACGACCTCCCAAAGGCCACGGAATTGATGAAGCAACGCGAAGCGCCTCTCGAGTTGGAGAAAAACCTTGGAAAGACCATGGTTGTGCAAAATACCAGCGGACGCGGACCTGGAGTCCCCGGCTTCTATTGTGAAACTTGCAACCGTACGTACAAGGACAGCAACGCATACCTGGACCACATCAATGGAAGAGCTCGTGAGTCCTCTCTTATCACTTGCGATCAGAGCAGGCCATCACTTACGACGAACAGACTTACGCGCTCTTGGCCAAACGACAAAGATATCGCGATCCACGGTCGAGCAAGTCCGCGCTCGCATACAAATGCTCCGTGAAAAGACCAAGGAAGCCTCAAATGCCAAGTCGTATGACTTTGAACAACGCCTCGCAGAAATCAAAGCAAAGGAGGCAAGCCTAAGGGCAGAGAAACTGAAGCTGAAACGAGCAGAGAAAGAGAAAGCACGCGCAGAGCTCGCCAAGGATTTCTCTGCACTACAGGAGGAGGAAGACATGATGAAGATGATGGGTTTCAGTGGTTTTGGTTCCTCGAAAAAGTAGAGGACGTATTCGTTCTCTTGGGGAACACTCGCCCAACCCTTTGACCTGCTGCGTCCACCCCCCAGTGCAACTTTTGTTGTATTGTTTATTTGGTGACCGTTCCCCGGATTGTCAGTCATGGGAAGACCGGAGTCTCTCCTCACTCATTGGACGATTTGCAGGACTGTAACAACATACAGGTGTCCACTGGAATAGAACTACGAATCTATGGTCTAACTAATGACAGCATAAACTTGGCCTCTGCAAGTTCCTGTTCTTCAGCGATCAAAGTCTCCCCGCCTTTCCGTTGTATTGTTCCATCCCCATTATGATCTCCGTCCCTGACGCATCCTCGAACTTGTAATATACTTCAACATCCTCAGTCGCCTGGAGGCCGCCTTTCTTCCCCAGCTTCTGGACTCGGTTTACCACCCCCCGCACGAGCCATTCGGATGTCAACGTTCAACTCCGGGCATGCCTTGGTATCCAATCTAACGACCACTTCATTGTCTGTGTGGGTTGTATACTGGGTCTCGTGTCCTGCAGGGAGCTCGATGTAACGCTGGACTTGCAGATCGCCCTCTACAAGTTCAATCCCCCCAACGACGAGCTTTCCGGTCTTGACGTACTCCTCGACATCATCGCTTGGCACGTCCGGGAGGGCAGTTTTGACCTTGGCCAAATATTTGCGCAACCTCTTTCCAAGGACCTCCTAGTTGGCAACTGCCCTGTATCGAATACCGGATGTGGCTTCACCAGAGATGAATACCACATCTCGACGTGATTTTATCAATACGCACCAGCCCAAAGTGGTAAGTGTCTAACTAAACCTGGGTTTGCACAGCGGATTCGTCACTCATTTCTAGATGGGCATGTCGATGGGTGCCAGCCACAACCCACGGATTCAGACGTGGGCCAGAGATTTGTTGGTGTTACAATGCACCTCATTGGGGTGCCATCCGCTTTCGGGCCTACCGCAGCCCTAGTTGCGCCGAACTTCTTCCCCTCGAGCCGCTGCCGGATGTGGTCCGATTTTACAATTATCGTTTCCCGTCTCCCAGATACGAAGTGAGCTATTCAGTTGCCAGCCTCGCTTCCTTCCTTTTTTTCCCACACATTCTATTCTGCGGTCATACTTGAAGCAAAATGTCACCGCAACAACCAACCCATACGAACATACTGCCGGCCATGCAAGGCACCACCCCCAAAAACACTTTGCGGTGGTGATCGAGAAGCCGATACTACAGCGTAGTTACACGTTCAGAGACAGAACCACGAACTCTAGATCTACAATAAATAGACACTATCTGTCACGACGTTCCGAGCGTTCGACTCTGTTAAACCCGCCGTGGTACACGAACATGGATTTTGGGATAAATAAGTAAACATCACAAGTATTTGTTACAGCTCAAACAGCTTCAGGTCACGACTGGCACAGCGACCGTGGGACGTCCGTAGCGCCAATCGAGTACATTCTACAACAGTGACCCTACCGGTGACTATCTAGCGCGTCGACACACTACCACCAGACTCACTCACCGAAACCGCATCTGCAGACGACTTTAGTGTTCTTCGTCATCCCACGGACTAAACTTGTGTTTCCTCCGCGGCAGAGGATTCAACCACGCCATCGACCTCGCAAGCGAACTACCAGGAACAACAGTAACGGGATCCTGGCTACTGGAAGGAGTTGTGTGTGAAAGGACCGGGGAGGTGTGCAAACTACCCGGCACGTCGCTCAAACTGGGGAGTTTCTCCAGGCTTGTGTGAAACCTTCCTGCACCCAACGCAGCGCGCTCTGCGGGCGACGGCGCAAAGGCTTTGGAGAAGAAAGACGAATGGGCGACGCTCTCGGTGAGGCGACGAGAAGGAGTATCGGGTCCTATGGAAGAGGCGAGCCCGGATTTGCTGGGGTTCAATGCGTCAAAGAAAGCGGGGACCGTTGGTCTGAAGAACGACTTTGTGTTCGGGAGATTGAAAGCTTCAGCCTCTGGGTTCAGTTTCTTCTTCTCCTTGACTGAGAACCAACGTCGAGGAGCAGAGGTCACTCCGAGGTCTCTCGAGGGATCTACGAGGTTTGGGGTGGACGAGAACGGATCCAAAGCCAGCTGTTGGTGGCTCGTTGTTTCATGTGCGTTTGCCCCACTGCTCCTCCGCCACGTGGGGGTGGGACGATTAGGTTGGATAATGAATGGGTCGCCGTCCGCCTTGAACGAACGGGAAAGGTCCATATCTGGGGTTGCGTCGGGGAGGAAATTGATGAGCCCACTGGGGATAAGGAATGTGGACTGTAACAGTTCACTGTCTGTGGCCACAAGAGAGGCCGGATCATCAAAAGGTGCAAACTTGGCCGGAGGGCTAGGACGGATTAGGTCGTCTGAAACGAGCTTGGAAGTGGGGAGACCCGTGGAGAGAGGCATCAACTTCGGGGAAGAGTGTCCATTTTGCACACTCCGAAGATCTGATCCTGGGAGTTGATCCGATGTGGGGACAGAAGAAGTGGGCGAAGGTTGAGTAGGAGGCCAGGAGAGATTGTCCTCCTGATCAGGTGGGCTGGTCGGGAGGCTAGTGAGGACTGTGGGGTCGCGGTCTGATTCTTGCAAAAGCTTGGCTCGGCGTGCTTGCTCGAGGATGACCTTCAATCTCTCCCTCCCCTCCATAACCTTATCCTCAAGCTCCTTAGCCCGGACGGTCAAAGCAGCAATAACATTTTCCACGACCTTAATCTCGGCCTTGCTCTTCTGCAATTCTTCTTCGAGACGTACTCGTCCCCCCTTCCCGTGATCATCATTCCCGATACCACCTGACTGGACATTTTCCACCCATTCGCGGTCGTCTCCGAGCTGTGACTTTGACTTGGTGATTTCGTTGCGAAGATATGTGATCTTCCCTGCGACCTCATCCCTCCTGGTTTCAGCAGACTTGAGCTTCCTCTCTGCATCCCTCTTCGCGCTTTCTGCGCTTCTCTTTGAGTCCTCTAGCGACTTCGTTTTGGACTTGAGGTCGCTTCTGGTCAATTCTTCCTGGCGCTTTCGCTCCCGATGGGCCTCCAGTTCGCGATTGAGAGCTTCGCGTTGGTGAGAGCTGTGGGTACGAAAGTCGGCTATTTGAGAACGAAGGTCTTGTACTCCGGCTTTTGTAGATGAAATCCGGCTCGAGAGATCCATTATCACGGGAGATTGGTCAATGCTCTTCGGAAGGGATGGGGTCGATGTCGCAACGGAGTTGGAAGCCGGTGGATGAAACGGCTGGGGAGCTGGTACACATGTCGATTGTTGAACATTATGAAACGGTAGCGAGGCGGTTGCGGGCAATGGAGGAGGAGTAGTGCTGCGAGAGGGTAAAACTCTCTGGGCTCCGTTGGATAATTCGCTTCTCGGATTCCGTAGTCTGGGTGGCGAACCGCGAGCTTTTTTGGCCTCGAACGACGAGAAGGGCAAAACAGAAACACCTGATAAAAGTGAGGATTGGTTCTCATTGGGACGTAAGTTTACACACCATCATATTCGTTCAGGTTATCGAGAGCTTTAACGCCCAGTACGCCCGCAGAAACACCCTCCTCATCCTTTGACCTGACAGTCGCATCCACCCACCATGAGTACAAGGGCCCGCCTCTCCACCATCCACCGAACACGCCAATGAACCATAGGTTGGAGACAGGGAAGTCGAGGTCAGATGGCTTGGTATCCGACTCGGTGGGGGGTACAACGAAAGCGAGGGTGAAGAAGACCAGATTGTGGTATACGTGCAAGGGAGTCCGCAAGCTTACAGATGCACGGTTCGCAAAATGGACTTGAGAACGAGCGGAATCCCGATGGGGACCATTGGTAGCGGAGCGGCGCGAGGAATAGTGCACACCAGATGTATCCTGGTCTTGGTCAGAAAAGTCATCGAGACGTGTGAGATGGCGTCGGAAGGATTGTTCGGTGAGATATGCGCGAAAAGAGGACTCGGAGGGGTTTGTGAAGTAAGCTGGAACGGGGGCGGTGTCAGTGAGGACGATTCCAACAGATCCTCAGCGATGAAGCAAGGAAAAACGAGGGGATCGTGTAGTGCAAAAAGAGGTGATTTAAATGATTGAAAAATGAGAAATGTGCGGTGTGGAGAAGATTTGCCAAGAAAAACGGGACGGGTGGACTGACCGAACACGAGAACGGCAACGAAACAGACGGTGGCATATACCATGGAGCGAAAACCTAGGAGAGCATATATGGGAGAGGGAAAGGAGGACTGGGCGAAGCTGGTGACTGAGATAGACATGAACAACCAGAAAGTGAAGGAGAACAATCCTCCGTCTTTCCGACCGGCAGAGGTGGATGACCCGGGATGACGGTTTGTGGGCTTGAACAGGGCTTTCGAGAGCACAATTTTGAAGCTCTGGATCGGGTTGACTCCGCTCGCGCAGCCTACAGCGCAGAGGGAGAGAGAAAGAAAGAAAAAGAAAAAGAGAAAACCGAGAGCGAGAATGATCAAGATGGGAGAAGGAGACCTTCGCTCAGTCGCGCCGATCTCCGTCACGCCCGCCGCTATTCCACTTCTGTATCTGTCCCGCAAAAACCGCTGAAAATCGCAAAAAAATTACTGCTCATGCCTCTGTAACGGTGTGTGCTCTCGTGCAACAGAAAAGCCATTCCCTGGTGCTTGCGAGAACAGCTGGAGATCCTGCGACGATAATCGTCTATCTGATCATCTTCTGGGCACGGTGACTTCTCGAATCGGTCCCCTCCTCGTCATTTGCAGAGGACTTTGCTGAAATTTCACCGGGGTCTAACCAACTTTTGTTGCTCCCAAATCCTACTCACCCCTCATCGACATCGCCAAGCACAGAGTCACCTTCAGGCACGTTTTACTGTATCCAATTCACTGCAAGGCAACTGCTCCCGGAAACTTACACGCCAGACGCATATTTTCTCTGGGACGACGGTGTTACACCCCCATTTGGTGATCGGGTCGGGGTTGAGCTGTGTCTTGCGTTGGGCTGGCGCATCACTTGCGCCGGGCCGAAGTTGTCGATACCACCGTCCACAGCGCATGCGCAGTCGTCAAACCCTTTTGCAAGGGCTCCGCTCCTCAGGATCTCCAAGATCACATCTGCAGACACTCCCTTACGACAAAGTCTTCGTTCAACGTGCACTTGGCGGCCGATCCCGTCTCCGAGAGGTGCATGTCGTGGTTCGAGGTCTCAGCGAAATTAATGTCAACACTTCACTGCGCTGGTGCACGAGTCCTGTCATTCTGCTGCTGTGGAACACAAAACTTTTCTTTTGAGTTACACAGAGAGAGTCTGGTACTATACCGGACGAAGATTTCCTCCGGGAAGGTCTCGTACGACCCAACGAAACTTCAGCAGCCAATCGAGGGACTGCGTTACCGTTCACACGTCTTCCCTTCTGTATCGGATCGCTTCAAAACCACCGAGACAGTTGAGCCAACTATTCACGGCCAGAGAAAAATCGTAAGCCTGGGTTGCCTGAGAAGATCAGGTTGATGTTCAGTTTTCTCGACGGACACCTCCAGGATACTGTCGTAAGGAGATGAACGTTCCTCGTGGAAATCGAAGGGGGCGTGGTAAGCGGTAAGTGTCTCCAGCGATATTTTGTTTCCTGTGACGTCCATCCGATCGATCAGACATGTCATCATGTGTATAAAATCATAGTTAACGATCAGGAGATAACAGACTTAGGGAGGATGAAACCAATTCTGATATAGGGAAAGGGGGTGGGGAAAAAAGAGGAAAAAAGTAACGAGTGTGAAGAGATTATGTTTCAACAACGACAAAGCGAAGCTAAGACACAGCTTTTAAGAGAGGACTACGGGATTGGAACGATAGGGAAAGCGAGGGGAACCACCGGGTTATGTGCAACGAGGAGAAAAGGTGTGAAAATGGATGCTTGCTAGGTACTATGTATATGAACAACACGTGGGGAGAGGAAGAAAATCGGCACGCAAGCCCAGGAAGGGTATCGGGGAACTAGAGCTAGTTGAGAAGAAACGAGGAGAGGACCAGAAAACTACGAGTGTTGGAAAGCTGACTGGATGATGGTCGTATATACCAGGGTCAGAGACAGTATGGAAGAACACGGAATGAAATCACAGGACAAAAGAGCGTTCCATTCATGAAGAGATGTAAGGGTGGATGGATGTGAGTAGATGTGTGCAATGTTGGACAACAGAGACAAAGGGAGGAGAGGCGGTGCGAGTAGACGAGACGAGCAGGGTTGAGTTGTCGGAGAGGTGGTTGAGGCACCCTGCGGCCACACGATTGACGCTTGATCGCCTTGACGGGGTCGGGGTGACACGGGAGAACACGAACCTCTTCTATACACAAAGAAACTATAATCCACCATCCAAAACAGCTCTGACGTCGTCTACAATTCTCAGATCAGTCAAAAACGGACAAAGATCTGTCAGCTCGGTATCGTGGGGGTCGTTGAACCAAGAAGAGACTGGCACGGCATTGTTGGGGTGGAAGATGTACGAAGCTGGGGAATTATCAAGGATAATGGTATCCGACATTGGTCGACCAAGTTGTGACAAATCCTGGGGACAAAAGGGGTTTAATCCCTAGACAGGACAACAATGGTACAAAAATAGAGCCGACCTTGACATAATTTCCCTTGTGATTGTAGCAACTTTCTCGGAACAATCGGTGGGACACTACCCGGTGTACATCGAGTTTATCGAGAACAGGATCAGCGTACTATTGGGAGGTTAGCATCTTACCAGACGGGCAACACGAGATGACCCCACCTTGCTCAAACTCGCGGTGAAAACCACAATCTCATACAGCTCTCCCATCTTCTTGAGGAAATTATCGACACCAGGGCGTTTGATAACGTAAACATTATGCCAATGGTACTCGATCTCTACCGGGACGACATAATCCGCGTGTTGGATGGACTGTGTAGGGAATGAGTTTGTTTGGAGGTGAGGCGGAGGTAAAAACGCACCTTGAAGCTACTGTGGAGCAACGTCTCGTCGAGATCAAGGACGAGACATTTACGGCCGGCATGCTGAGGGGCGAGGGGAGGTAATAGGGGGCGTGGGATGCCATCCTGGGTTGCTCGGTGAGGCATAAAGACGCATGAAGGAAGTGGGTTACTACTCACAGGTCCAATCGGGATGCCCACTCCACCATTCATGATTAACCGTTCCTCTTCGTCCTCCAGGTCATCGATGGCGTTCAATTCGTCCATGTCGTCTTCCTCTGTGAAAGTCGTCGTAGCATCAGACTCATCACCAGAGTCTTGTGAGTGCGTACGGGTGTGCACAATATCATCCCCTTTGGACCCCGGTGGCTGAACTGCCCCCGAAGTCACGCCCTCCGTCTCCGCAACGGGCAACAAAGTCTTGGAAGGTGTAGAGGTGACAGTTAGGTCGTTAGCAGTCGGGAGGTCAACCGAATCCATGTCCTTGGATGGTTGTGGAGGGGTATTAGATCGGGGGACAAGTTGTGGGGAAACCGCCATCGACGAGGTCGAAGGATTACCGGTTTGGTAGGATGACTGGCCAGGTTCAGTGGCGCGGGCGTCATGGGCCGGAGACAAGGCCTCTCTAGTAGTCGCCACGGACGCGTGTTTCTCCTTGAGAGCTGAAGCGGTTACAGTCGGTTGGGCGTCACCTGGGAGTTCGATATCATGGGCACGACTCGAAGGGATAACGCATGGAATGAGGACTCGAACGAGTTTGTTGAGGAATGACTGCTTGGTCTGGGATTTTGGAGGTTTTTCGTGCCTGACAGGAGAGGTAGTGGTTGCGTCTGAGGCGGATAGGGCGCCTTCAGAAGAAGATTTATTGCCCTTTAGGCCAGAATGGGTTCGCGTACCAGCGGAAGTTGAGAGAGAGCCCTTCTCGTCCGCAACCTGCTTCTCCCCGGCAGGAATGTCCATGGAGGTAGCGGGTTTGGGTGTGGCATTAGTCGTCGTCGCGGTCGTCGTCGTTGTCGTGGGTTGCTGAGCAGGGGCCGGCCCTTGCTGTTGTTTGGTGGAAGGTTGGTCGGGCGGAGAAGCGTTAGAAGGGTCTTGGGCAGGTTGCTTTGGTTCTAGATGAGGGGACCTCTCGAGGTTTGTCACGGGTTGTTCGGCTTGCTTGCCCTTCTGGATCAGGATGAGCGGAGAGTGGTATCAAATGGTAGCAAAAAAGAGAGGACGGACGGGGTTCGTAGACTCTTTGGACTCCGAGGCCATTGGGTTACACGTACAGCAGCGGACGGGACGGCCACTGAAAACGACTGGGAACGGGTGGGAGAGCGAGAGCGGAAGAAGGGGACGACGAATTCGCGGCGGGGAGGATTCCCACGATAATAAACCGAAAGTGTAGTCAGACTACAAAGGCCACGTGGCTGAGTCAGCAATCCGAATAAGGCAATCCCACCCTTTGTGCGTTCTCCCCCTCAAGCGGATTAAATAAGGCAGAGGGAACCTGGGACGATAATCTGAAAGAGAAGAAGAAGACGACGACGTTATGCAAGGTGAGCCTGTTTTTCCTTTTTTTTATTTTTTATTTTTTATTTTTTGATTTCCATATCGCGTGCTTGTATTGTGGACGATATTGACAGTGGATGTGTGCTGACTAATTATTGGTAATCCAGCCCAGTATACACCTACGACGACAGCTGGAGAAGGAGAGCAAGAGCACAATGGTGTCTTTCACTCTCCCCCTACGATGCACACCCTCAGACTGAAAGATCCCCCGCCGACGGTAACGACGACGGCGACTACAGGTCGAACCTCCAAGAAGCGCAAGGCCGCTGATACTACCACCCTGGTTGACCACCAACTGGCCCATCCGATGATCCACCCACACCTCCACCACATCTCCCAGTTCCCCTTCGGACCAGTGGACTACTCTCCAGGTGGCCTACCACCAGCCATCCCGAACATACCCGTCCCTGGCGTTGTCTCCGTTCCATCCCCTTCGAACGTCCAACAACCAGATCAGATTCCGAAATCACCCTCGGAGGAGGGTGGAGACACCCCAAAGGCCGGAAGGGCCCTCGCACAGAGCAAACGTGCCGAGCAAAACCGCAAAGCTCAGCGAGCCTTTCGCGAGCGACGAGACGCGTGAGTTTCCGATCTCCCCCTGAAGTACAATTTCCCGATCCTCAAACTGGACAGTCATGTAAAGGCCCTCGAATCTCGTTCCCAGCTCTTGGACTCCGCCCTCGCATCAGCCGATGAAGCAAACAGGCGTTGGGAGGAGTGCCGTGCTCTCGTCGATCAGCTACGCATCGAGAATGCCGCTCTTCGTCAGGCCCTCAACCAGACCCAACTTCTCGCGAATGCTAACGGCCATCCCCCTCAGCCACCCCCTCAGGTTAACCTCCCTCCTCATTTGACTGCAAACCCTCCTGCCATCCAGCCTTCCCGACTCACTGCTCCGTCAACGGAAAATAAGCAGAAGGATAAAGAAAAGGATGAAAAGAAGCCCTAGTTACTCCATGCATGTCTTTTTCGTGTAATTACCTACAGATCAGAATCGGATTTTCGATCGACTTGACATCACCTCAACCCTAACCTTTCCCTCCACGTCATGGTCAAGCAACCTCCCACCGTAAAACGGTCCTGTAAGTGGCTCACGCGATATTTCGTAGCCAGCATTAAACGGTCACGGACTCTAGCACCTATCAAGAATTACTACTTGATACTGTACAACGCGCTCTCGTGCCTCGGCTGGGCCTATGTCCTCGTTGTAACATACTTCCACCTCACTAACCTTCCTCTCCCCGAAATCATCGGTTCAACCTCGAAGAGTGCCTCCGCTTTTTCGTTCCACGCTCTCTTCGAATACATTCGTGAACTCGTCGAGGAACTCGTCAGAGAGGCAAAGGGCTTGCTCATCCCATCCAACAATCTCTTAATTGCCGCCATGATCCCATACCAGCTCCTAGGCGTCTACAATAGGATGATTACGACCTACGACACCGTCGGAGGCGCCGTTTCTATCGTCCAGACTGCTGCCGTACTCGAAATTGTCCACTCTATCTCCGGCTTAGTGAAGAGCCCCATACCCACGGCCGTAATCCAGGTGTATAGCCGTTTGTTTCTCGTTTGGGGCGTCACCCAGAAATATGAACAGGTGCGTTGGCAGTATCTCGTTCCCATCATATGTTTCACATACCCTATTCCCAGTCGCGTCATAACGCGCTTTATTCGACAATGATCCTCGCCTGGTCCACGACAGAAGTAATCCGTTATGCTTTCTACACACTTTCACTGGCCCGAAGCACAGTCCCCGGCATTTTGGTCTATCTGCGGTACTCTACCTTCTACCTTCTTTATCCACTTGGCGCCTCCAGCGAGGCGTTGTTAATCTTCAGCTCTCTCCCGACTACGAACCCACTCGAGGGATTTAAAGACGGATCTTGGAACACCTGGGATTACTTCAGAGGGGTTATGTTTGTCCTTTGGTGGCCAGGTGTGTGTTCTCGCTGAAGAATATTCTCGAAACCAACTCCCGGTTTGTCAGGTCTTCTCGTTATGATGTTGCACATGGTAAAACAGCGCAAGAAGGTGTATAGACGAAGTGCCGGAAGTACAAAGTTCAAGTCTTTGTGAGGGGTGGAATTGTGATCGGCTTGGTGACTGGGCTGCGTCACCGCGTCACCACCGGCATTACTCTTGTTCCAGGCTGTTGCGCCGTTGCACTGGCTCCTCTCGTGTCTTCTTTACGATATGTGCCGGTCGCGACGGCATGGCATCGAACGTGTTTTTGGCTCTAAAAAGCGCCGTCTTCGGTTCTTAATGAAATAGACATTCTAGTGTAACGTCCACCTGGCCCAGTTTCTCCGCGGGTGCGTGTTTGTAGCATGGCTGGCCGGTTCCCCGGTCATAAAGCCAATGAAATCTGGGACTCAAGCGAGAGGGACAACGCGCAATCCCTGGTACCCGATCCCATGTTAACAGCAGCGCCTGGCGGCCCACTCCAAACCCACGAAACCATCATAAATTACGATAATAGTTGATAAGTAAGTAGGAATAAGTTTCAGGAATGTGGAACGAGTACATAAAAGGCGGGGGAAGGTCTGTCTGGGTTACGCCTGGGGATTTAGATAAGAACACAGAAACGGATATTATGATATGCAGCGAGCTGGAGTGTCAGTGATTATAAGATAGGACATCAAGGAGCACCATGAAATTTAGTCGTATGCTCCATTTCCAAGATGCGAACGACTTCCGTGATGGTAGCGCGCTCTGATGGCACTCTCTTCCGGCATTTCTTCATCATCTCCCACACCCGGTTGGAGACCTCGGGATGGTCGGGGCGTGATGGCTGTGCACCCCTCCACATCGCGTGTGTAGCAATGGCGTTGAAGTTATCGGGGAACACGGGGTGTCCAGTAAAAACCTAGAGAGGTCATTTCAGCGAGTGATTTGGAGAGTTTCATGAAACCCTTGCCTCCCAAGCGAGCACGCTGAACGCATAGACGTCACTAGCCTTGGAGTTCTGCGGATGAGACAATCCAAACTCTTCGGGGTACATCAATTCTGGAGCACTCCCTCGGAACGACCACTCGCCGCTCATCTCTGACCAAACCGTTGTGTGGCCGAGGATGAGTGCGGACCCGAGCCCCGCGATCCGTGCGGTCCCGTCGAGGTCAACCAAGATATTATCCTGGAATGAGGTAAACATGTGACACACGTGCCAAAAACGAGCGGATCTCACAATCTTGAGATTCCCATGGACGATACCAAGATCGTGCATGTGATTCAATCCCCGAGCAACATCAGCTAGCTTGTGATCAAGAGGTGTCATCAAGTTGGGGGATCTGGAGAGATCTTGGAAGAATGGAAGCGTACCAGTTCCAGTCTCCAAGCCGTCGGGTGGGTTTTCAGATATTGTCCAAGATCGAGATGTCCTGCAAAGTTAAATACGAGAGAGAACGGATGGTTTGCGGTGCTATAGATTCCTATAAACGATACGATGTTCCGGTGTGAGAGGCGGCTGCAAACCAGCGCTTCCCGCGAAAACCTCTGTGGATAACGCTTCAATGACGGGAACCTCATGAGGCAAGATTAGGTGCACATACCAGGAAGACCTGAGAGAGATCGAAAGATAAATAACGTCGATATGATTTAATCGTAACCTGGCGAGTGTCAAGAGACCCCCTCCAGAGGTCTGCAAATCCCCCTGCGCTGACGGGCAGCCCCCCAACTATCCGTACGTCATCCCCTTCCAACCAATTGCAGATCGGTGACAAAGACGGGCGGTGTTGTTGGGCTAGATTAATGTGAGACTGGTGTGGGAGATCGTCGTCGGGACAGGAAGGGCATTGGACCCCGGATGGGGTAGACGGCAAGGACGGTGGGCAAGCTGCCAGCTTCTGGATAGATCGTCTTCGTAGTCGTCTTCGTGGGTGGGCTACAGCGCGAACTACGGCGCATCTAAATTTATAAAGGGAACCGACCAGCGGCCCGGGGTGGGTGAGGGAATTAGTTTGGAAGCACGTTTTGGTGTCCGGCACTCCTGCAGAGCAGCGCATATCGGTAGGTTTCAAGGGGAGAGGGCCTCAAACTCCTCTGGTAGAATGGCTGACCTTTTATTCTCCCCTTCAACACGTTGCGATTGACAAGCTCCCCGAAGCGCCGCGACTTCGCCGAAATTTTGTCTCCGCGTTCATCAAAACTCTACTGTTTCAACACCCGAGTCTACACTTGCAAACTCACAGCAATTCATGGAAGCTAGGTGCACTAACCTCGTTCCGTTGGCGACGTCTGTCCGCCAAGCTGCATATCCGCAGCGTGTAACCATTACGTATCGCCAGAGAAGGGGAGAGCTGATCATTGTGCCTGCACGAAAAGGCATGAGAGAATGGGCGATGCAGTCAAGCTTACGTGGTGATGTGACTATCTTGTCCTTCCGTCTACCGCCTACGCAACGGGGTCTCAGTCCCCCTTACCACTCTAGGATTAGGTGTGAATGAAGAGTTCCCACCAGAAAGGGATTCTCACTGACTTTTCGAATAGCCTTTTCCATTCCTCGGGCCGGAATTAGTCGTATCACCGCAACTATGGCCGCGCGTAGAGGACGATAGAAAACGCCTCCACCGCGGGAGCGATGATCGAGTTTTCGAAATATGTATCAGTACCTCGTCGCCAACTAGTCATCTAGGGACTCTGCCCGATGAAGTTGCACGTATCTCTTTCATGCAACTAGCTGGCTGGGTATCTGGAGTCTTCGTGCTTTAATGCTCCGTTATTTTCTGGCCTTCCAGGGGGGCAGGTATCATTCCACCCTAGGCCCCGGTTCCTAGCAGGTCTCACCATCGACGAGACGCTCTTGATACGTGTTCGGACATCATGTGTATCCATGTAGCAGGTAGCGGATCAAAGATCTGCGAATTTAGAAGAGGCTAAAATGAGCCGTTTGGAGTAGATTGGGGTGTCCCGAGTCTCGTTTACTTAGTTGTCTGCTTCCGCAAAATATGCGACAACTGTAGGAAGCTCCACGAGCCAGTCCGTCGTGGCTGTGCGTTCAATACTATGGCCCATGTGAACGTGTGAACGTTGAACCCTCGCTCGACTGGGAGAGTGCATGTTAACGCGTCAGAGACGAAACTTGCGTGGGAAGCGCGATCAATGTCGTATCCGCGTGTCGTGTCCTCAAAGCTGAGATGACGAACTTCCACTGGTTTACCGATTGGTCCACATGGAGGGGCGCTGACGTTCACGCGGTCGATCCGCGTTTGCCGGTGGTTGCGGAACATATTTAGCTCAGATGATGGGTTGGAAGAAGGTCTGATCACTGATTACGAGCGCCATCTATATTGGTGCATAAAAGACGATTCGAACTTGACTGAATGCAAAGACATAACTCATAACAACTCATGACAAAATAGAGCTGAAACTAGCGCTTCGTCCCAGCTCAGCCATAAAGGGTCTGATCATGTGGTGTTCCAAACAGGCCACCGTTCCAGCTCTTTGGCTGCTTCCATTCAATCTTGCTCGCCCCGTTCTCCGTAGGCGACGTATCGAATAGCCTGGAAACTACGGAAGCAAGGAACTGTGCGTCTACCCTGTTGTCTCCTTCGAAGGCAAACTGCAGGAGGGAAAGGATGGGTGTTGACCACTTTTTCGGGAAAGACGATAAGATACGGCGTGTAAGACCACCTCCGGGTATGAAAGGTACTGCCTCGGTGGCTATGCCTTCCTGCGGGTGAGAAAATTGTTGCTGGGGGATGGAGGTATAGGTAGGGAGAGGAAGCTGGGCGAAAATTGCAAGGGGAGAGGAGTCCCATGGTGGGGTCCCGGGG
>Ga0307512_10002659_pt1 | contig 22053 bp, 20 predicted proteins | sample 14_EM_MG_FD_200267 | JGI IMG/M metagenome (GOLD analysis project Ga0307512, IMG submission 200267) | Populus trichocarpa ectomycorrhiza microbial communities from riparian zone in the Pacific Northwest, United States - 14_EM | ecosystem: Host-associated > Plants > Roots > Unclassified | place...
TTGGGGGGGTGGGGTGGGAAGGGCTTGTGTGGGAGTTGCGTGATTGTTGTCTTCTGGGACACCAACTACAGCGATCTGAGGAATGTCAAGGTCATCCGACGCCATAACGTCGAATAGGGAGGGGCGAAAACGAGGTTGGAAAGTTGAAACTGGCACCAAACACGAGAAATATAAATAATAAAATTGAACCCACCTTGGCGAGGCTGTGCAAACCTTGTCTTGGCATCCGTGTAGCTGCCGTCTATGTCTCGTCACTCTCACAGCCCACTCCAATACATCCAGATTCTAGGGTAGGGACCATCCCTCCTCTCCACATAAAGAGGGGCCAATTTGGGGAATCCCCTTCAATATCCCTCACCACAGTTTTGTGGTGCCAGTGTGCCAGCTCCAAGGATGTGGATGCTATGCTCTCCTCACCCCATTCACGTGGCCTTGGCCTGGTAGCAGAGCGGATCATGCACGAGGATCCCTCCCATCAAGTCAAGTCGGGAAGCTTTACCAAAGGCTACACACACATGCATGGTACCTTCCTTGAGGCCGCCGGACTGCATTGTCTGTGCAAGTTCACAAGAGGTCCGCTCTCCGGTCCCATTATCTTGAGTCTGACTATAAGTATCACATTCTTCGGAAGCTTCGGGCAGCCAATTAAACCTCTAAGTGGGTGCCCGTTCTGGTGATCAAATTCTCTACTGGAAGCCGCTATTCGGCTGCGACCTATCATTTAGTCTAGGCATATCAACAGTTCTTGTGCCGCCCTCATAACGAGGACACAGCCCCCAACAGGATATCCCTGAGGAAATGAAGGTGATAGATCCCTAGGAGAACCGTCGAAGTATTAAGGAACCCTACTTTATAAGTCCCTACCGAAAGCGGAGTACGGGCGGAAGTGAAAGGAGATGCACTTAAGTGATACAGTACAGGTCGGGTCGGAACCTCGCAAATCGGAACATGGCAGAGATTTGCAACCCGAATCGATCCAGTTCTTCGCTGGCAATGTGTGCGGCTGCATCCTCATCAACCATTAGAACTCAGTCATCGGAATCAACCATCATGTGCTCACAGACGAACCTAGGTGCCGATATCGCGATGCAATAGGCCGGGGTATCGATCGCACGACGCGTGGACCCTCGGGACCGGGCTGGGCTTGGTCACCGTGCACCGTGACCAGCACAGCCAAGGCCACACAAAAGGTATACGCATGTAGCATCCTGTTATTTTGGTCGAATTCGCCCGGACGTAAAATCTGTCCTGTCGATGGCCTTGGTTTGGAAGAGGTGTCTCTATTTTCTTTGTGACCCCAGCGCTGGTCACAATCATACCATTACAATGACCAAGACGTGAGCCTCTAGGAGAAAACAGCTTCCACATTTCCATGGACCACACACCGGCTATCATGTCGACACAGCGACCAGCATAAGACATCCCTAATGCTATGCGCCTTATCCAGATATTGGCCACCATACTGTGCGCAAATTCAGGGGGGTTGGTAGACAGGAATTTACGTCGTACATCGCGGTACGAGTTGATTTGATGACGTCCCTCCGGCATCAACGGCATGATCCGTTGCAGCACGCAGCGTTAGACGGGCTATGTGGGTCAAATTTTACTGTTCTAATGGAAGCCACAATACCGCTGTCTCCAGACATCCGTCACTGCCTGCACGGAGAAATTGCCATTCCGAGTAGACTGCTGAAAAATCGTACGTAGTATACAGCCTCGTATCGTCGGGTTATACGATGTCCGCGGTCTGGTCGAAGTACAAGGAAGGATCTTGAACCTCTCTCGCCCCCTGACGAGCCTTGGCACTGTACCCCAAATCTCGCCCCTGTAGACCCTTGAATTCAAACAAGTTCGACAACGTTTACCCTTGTGGACTACCAAGACACGACCAGTGCGATTGCGCAGTATCATCGTATCCGGGCACTAGATCGCCGGCCGCACGGCCTCCTTCGTTCTACGTCTCCGAGTCGGAATAAATTGAATAGCAATGCCAACAAGCCTACTGGTCAGGTGCACCTGATAGCGCGGCCATTCGGCCTCCGGCAACTCTGGCAATCGTCGGATGGGATTGTGAAGCTGCGCATAAAATGAGCTCCAGATGGCGCCTGGAGCTGTTCTTGCACAGCCAAGCTAGACAGCTTGGATGACGATCATAAGCCACTTGGCAATGATAAAAAAACTCGTGCCTGCTGCGCTGGAAAGAAAGGCACGACAGCCTCAACTCAAATGTAACCAAAAACGCCACAAGGTGCCCACCCTTGTGGACCTTGGTCTCTGATCAGAGATTTGGCACGGCACCTTAAGGAAGTTGGAATTACCATTTGCCGATTCGGAGCTACCTTAGCCGCCCGATTGCCCGCTTAACTACTGCAGGAAATCGGTTCAAACATCTTCCCTTCATTCACCTGGTTATCTGATGGTTCATGGGTGCAAGTCGACCAGAAAAACGATAAAGGCACACAGGACAAGGAAGCGCCGTCGAATTATTCAGCGTTGAATTTCTTGGCTTTAGCGACAGGGTTTTACGGTAAAGTGGTGTCAGTGACGCCGGGCCAATCATGTTTGCGCGAGGTTATGTTGGAAAAACGTAATGGGTTTTGACACGCGGTCCGGGAGGATCTCAGATCTTATCGCGTACTTCGCCGCTTATCGTGCAGAGCCTCTGTTTGGTCACTCGGCCTCAGGCAGCAGGGCGTAATGGTCGGTGGAAATGGCCGTTTACCGTACTCTGGGCTCTGCGGAAATGAGGGCGTTGTGCTTGCGCCTGCCACGATTAGCCAACAATACGTAGAGGGTGATTGCGCAATCGGAGGAACGTGGACACGTAGTTGCCACATTCGATCATGCCAAGCCCGAGGCTGTGCGATTGTTATAAAAAGGCTGATCTTCGTTTCGGCTTGTGCCCGACAACAGGTGACATGTGCCAAGGTGTGCTCCTCCCGGCTCCAGAGAAGGTGAAGGTGACGACGTGACGACGTACGTAGGCTTTTTGAGGAGAGAGGGGTGCGTGGGGTGTTGCCCAGCAGTGGCACAGTTGCTGCCCCTACAGCTGTAGTCGTACTAGTCCCAAGGCACATGAGTCATCAATGCACTGGCAACGAGGTACACGCCGTTGCAGCATGTCCCGAAAATATTAAAGACGCGACATGCCGAGATACCAATTACTGGGAAGTACGTGATCCATCTCCAACTTGACAACGAGGTGCTCTGGCGCATGCATAGTAGGCATGGGTGAAAAAGGAAAGAAACCAGTTCGATACCGGGTATATAACAAGCGTGGTTCGTAGGTTGGCAGACCATAGGAAACAAAATGGACTCTCGCAAGACCAGAGACCATGTCGTGAGGGATCCCCATTAGTACCAGGTTTCCCAGTCCGACACGAATCTCTCGACATGATATTTGTCCACTGTCAGTCCAAGTCACAATCTGACCGATGGGGAAGTTGTAAAATGTCAACGGTCACGCCATACACGTCTTTGATGCTATCATTCACCGGAACAGTGCTACGATTGGGGTTGTACGGTGCAAAGTCGAACACAGTTCTGCGTTTGCCAATTCAATCGGAGGATACAGGTGTACAAAAAAAACGCTGTGTTGTCACGGTCACTGGACGTGCTTGGTTCCTAATACTGTTACGCCAAGCGAAGTTCACCACTCTCAGGTTCTCCTTGTCCGTCCAGGGACGTGTTCAACTCCTTACCATTATCGGCAGATATGGCTTGCGGTCACTGGGGCCAAGTAAATGAACGGGCGTACAAGGTACGCTTTCCTGATTAATTGCGCCCTTCATTGTCCTTCCATGGGATTCTCTCGCAGGGCCTGCATTCTTGCGGGAATCCTGAGGTTCCCTCGGCGTTCCGTTGACTGAGTTTTTTCACGTTACATAAGTGCACCGGGTAAGACGAGGATTGAGTCATGAGGCTGGTGCCGTGTCTCATGGTCTAGGTGTCTGTTTACCAGTGTATTGACAGCAGTGGCAGTTCTTCGTCCAAGGCAGAACCAACAGTTGACATTCCAACCCGTACGAGCATAATTAATAACCATCTGCGGCAATGAGAAGGACGAAGACCTGTGTGGGAGAAACATAGTATAGACGGCGTACTACGGCGAGCCAAAGTGGGGTAGATAGGTATACCATACATGTCTACATCGGCCGCGTAATTGTGAGCAATTGAAAGGGCATGCAGGGCCTATCACGCACCGAGTCTCTTCATCATCATAGGGCGCAGAGAAAGTACCGCTGCAGGCATTCCTCTTCGATTTCACAACCAAAGTGAATTCACAGCGGGGCTGTACTCACCCATTCCAAGGCCGCCAACTCCCATCCTCGTCCCACACATCCGCACCTCAAACCCTATGTCAGAAATTGGGTCACAGCCTCGATCAGACCCCTCGTCGCCTGACCACCCCAGAAATGTGACGCTCCAGGTATCCTCACCACCTCCAGCCCATTTCCTCCCGGTTCAATCGGCCAGTCCTCACCCTCACCATCGTCCGCGTCCTCATCTTCTCCATCCGCTTCCTGTCGTGTTTCCACAACCTCGCCCTCACTACTGGAATCATCTCCCACGGCAAATTTCCCTAGTGCCTCAGCCCAAGCGTCGTACGCCTCTGCGCCAGTAAAGTCGTCCGCGTCCCCCTGACACAACAATACACGGGCCCTGGGCTGGCTCACAAGGTCCTCCAGCGCACGCTGGTAGGTGCGTGAATGGAAAGCGGTGAGCAATCCGCGTGGTCCTAGCGGGTAGGATATCAGGATGTGCGTCGTGCGCAGTGGCGCTGCCAGCACGGGGTGCATCGAAGCGGTGAGTGCACCGTTTGAGTATCCCTATTTGTGAGGTAAAGTGTTGGTGAACGGTCAGCCTTTCAGTAGCAGTAAGGGGATAAATAAATTTTGCGAGGGTGGGCATGTGTTGTTGGAGGGGTGGGATCGAAATCTGGGGGACTCACTATGAGCGCCACCTCGCGCAAGTCGGGGAGCCTCTTCAGTGCATATTTCACGAGTTCTCGCAGGTCCTCGGCCTCTTGCAGGCCTGTGAACGATTTCCAACCAGATGAGAGCCCAACACCGCGAGCATTGTAGCGCAATACATAGAATTTGTGGTAGTGCGTCAGCGGGTGGAGGAGAGCACCTAGTACACTGTTTTTTTTTTTTGAAAGGGAGAAGAGAACACCGAGTAGCGGAAACAAGTATCATTCAGTAATGTCCCGCTATGAGGTGATCCCTGAGACGCACGGGTCATCCTTGTTTCCCCCGAGTCGGGCCCAGGGGTGCAAGCAGATGGCGAGCCGCTGTCCAGGCAGCGCCACCACACCGCGCTCTTCGTCCATCTCTGTCATAGGACCCGGGGGAGTCATCGTCGCCTCGAGCTTCAGGCCCGATGGCAATTTGATGATCCTAGGAAACCACTCCTTTAGTGGTCGTTCCAGAGCCGTCATGGCTGTTGGGGGTTTCGTCGAGGTTGAGGGCTGGGTTGGGCTGTCTTGTATGACGTCTCCTTATGACTGACGAATATACTGCTGCAACTGGCACTGTTGGCACCTTGAGGGTGTGAGATAGACAATGACATACCCCCTAGTTTCAGTCCACTCTGGCTGTCAAACACCGCAAGTGGCGCCCAGATAATGGTCACGTGATCATTCACCCAAGTGCCAAATGCCAAAGAAGCTTGTTCGATGTTCGACGCGACGCGTCTCACTGATGCGCGTCCTGGCGCCCACTGATACTGGCGTGATTCTCCCAGTCACCCTCCCTGCCAAGCCCTCTCCAGCTGCCCCCACTCTTCCGTCCGCCCTTCTCCTTTCGAACTCTTCTGCTCGAGCTGCAAGGCAAGCAGGAACTACCCTGCGTTAAGCTCGGACAGCTCGTCTTTCGCCGTCATGTGCGGATCGGTCACCACCTCTTGAAGGGAGAGATAGGCGGCTTTCCCGACCACCTGCCTTGTTTTAGCGCGTGTATATGCCATTACTGCCAATGCCCACGCAAAACCGTGTATTGCGCGAGACGGGGAAAGGCATCTTCATACGCAAGAAAATCGTATCCTCAAAGTGGCTCACAGAGATCGTTGGAGCCTTTGCCGTGAATGAGAAGCTGTGACTGCAACCCAGAGACGGGACGTGAAGTCTTGACAGCCATGGAACTCGAAAGACGTTTCGGTTTTCTTCGTAGATTCCAACTCCTGTCACAATCCCACGATCACTATGAATATGACGTCGGACTCGATTTATTTAGGAGACCATGAAAACGACTCCCATATTCCTATGGGCAAGTGTCAGGTATCATGTTGACATGGTGAGAGGAAAACAAACGTCTATGCTCTAGACTAGTCTGTTATCGCCGGTGTGACGAGATTCCCGAAGTGCCAGCTTATTAATGGGGATTAGCAACTGGTACACATATATTAATATTGGAAGAACCACTGCCACATGAGTGTGTCTTCGTGAGAAAGAACAGTGGGATCCTCTGGTGGTGTTACTAGCCAGCTTATGGTGAGGGGCACGAAAGGAAGGGGCGATGGGGAGAACGACGAAGATCAAGCAAAGAATCAAGGCGCATCAAACCTCACAGCCACCAATGGTATTGGGACATAAATATAACAGTGTGAGCCTGATTGGATGACAGGGTGGGCGAAGCAGCATACAGTATTGTACTGACCCAGGTATTATACTGTATCATCGAATGGCATTCGCCGAGACAACTCGACGTCTATGTAACTTAAACATTTCAACGATTCTTCTCTTCCCTTCCATACCTTACCTGGCTTCTCAACGATTCCTTGGGTACAAGTTGGTCAGCACAAATATAGCAGAAGATGTTTGAATTGATTTCCTAGTTCCGAGTAGACGCGCCAGAGTCCGAGGCTGGTGGCTATGACCCTACTCACAAAAAAGGGTGTCACGATGGTCTACTACTAGTAGCCGTTGCCCCCGAGTCGATCGCATGTGTACACCATGTGTGCGCCCCCGCGACACCCTTGGACGAATAAAAGCCCGATCACGAAGTCGATCAGGTTAGTATATCATCGCTGTACTATCCTCACACCTTCCAGTGCCAGGACTCTGATCGCATTTCTGACTATCGGCTGTACATTGAAAGAAATGAAGTATGTTAGTACAGCTGAGAAACGGGACGGATTAACAATTAAAATACCGAAGAGCAAGAGCAACTAAGACCCGGGCGAGCGACGATGTCTCAACATACCGCAGGTACTCACGCCGACGCAGCGCACACCAGGGTGCATCCTATGAGTAGATAACAGAAAGAGGACTGTGAGTGCACGAAATAACCTCAAAGTAAATCCGTCATTTCGAGGACAATCACCACTTTATATCGCCCACCGTGCCTGGTTCTATCCAAACTATATCAACATGTGAACCTGGGTTGTGCACGCAACGGCTGGCGAGTCGTCGCAGATTCGCTGCCGCTGGCTGGCCAAGAGCGGGGCAGCGGTGAGCTGATGGACCAGGAAAGGCTGCCTGGGGAGCGCCTGGGTCGACAATCCCTGGAGCATAGTCAACAAAATCGTTTCCTTCGTTCTCCTGCGGGGCACGGCCTCGTCTGTGAATATATGCAGAAAGACAAAGTGGGTACATACGGGAAATATAACTTGTTCTTGCTCTGGGAGACCTTGAGCAAGTCCTACATTGGGATATATATGTGGAACTACGGGATCCTGGCGTCGCGAGAGGGTTGTTAATTGATATGAAGATTGTTAGTTCATGTCTAGGTAAACCACTCACACTAGATGGTTCTGTGTGTGCTTACGTACCATAATTGGTGACGTTCGTGTGTTGGAGGTCCTGATGTGTACCTTGCACAGCACTCTGAATTGGCCACTGCTAGCAGTGGTGTCACGGAGTACATGGTTATGCCGCAGACGTGCGATGGACCAAGGAAATAAGGTATCAGTGAAACGCTTGGCATATTGTGTCGAGACATCAGCCGTGTCGTGGTGCAGATGTAGGAGTGGGTGATGTTGTGGGTTGACGTTCGACCGTAGTCCTCCCTTTAACGCTGACATGGCGCCTTCCGAATTCCCATATTCCCATAGTGCGGGAGGGGAGGAGATTGAAAATGCACAACTACTGCTGGGTTCCAACTCCGTCCAAATTGCGAATTGGTATGGCTAAAAGTGTAGCGCTGTTAGGTTAGCGCCGCAACTTTCGTCAGATTATCAAGTTATCACAGGACCCCACTTATTATAGGCTATGTAGCATCAGCGAGGCACCCAGGTGACATGGGCGCAATAGTTAGTGGCTGCTGGAAGCCCTGTATTGGGCGCGCGCCCTGCGGAAATGGGGGCATTGTCTCGCAGTCGCATCTACAACAATTGCCACTATGTGGAAGGCGAACGCAAGATGTTTCCATAATCGATCACGCTGGGTTCGAGGCTGTGTGATTGTCCTCATGACATAGGAGATGAGCGCCAAGTATCAGATCATGGGCTGATGAAGTGATGGCAAGAAACATGCGACGACGTGCGCCGTTGTCGTGCAGTTCCAATTCACAGCCATGGCACGTGATTTCCGCCGACTTTGACAACGGGGTACTCCGATACATGCTCGCAAAAACCCGATCAGAATCACCGTAGACTAGCGCAGTGTTCCTGAACCCAGGTCGAAAGGTCTCACGGGACTACCAGGGCTTCAAGCTTCAACACAATTGTTCGCCAATCGCCCGTCTATGCCCGATGGCCAGGAATGTACACAACATGTCAATGAGAAGGTCACGGGCATTCTTGATGCTATCATTGTCCAGAACAATGCTGCCGGGGTTGTAGGGCCCAGGAAGTGCTTCGTAGTTCAGCGATCGTTCGCCAATCCGCCTGAGACAAACGCCTGATTCTCACCGAACGCCCATCGTTTCTAGCACGCCAAGCTAAAGTTGACAGTTCTTCCGTTCTCCTTTGTTCGAGTACGCGCTCTTCCGTTTGCCGTTATCGTTGGATGCGGTGGCCGAGGCCAACAATGTACATAAGCGTATGAGGTACACTTTGCATCAGCGATCTCGCCCTTCATTGTCTTTCCCTAAAATCGGTTCGCCGAGATTTTATGCTGCAGGAATCATGAGGTTCCCTTGGGGTGAGGAAAGATACTACGCGTACGACTAGCAAGATGTAGGGGTCGGGTGAGGTACAGCTTAACTGGGGCCTCGACGAAATTTTGACTACATTAGATGGGAACGGCGGGTCAGGCGGGTCAGGCCTGTCAGGAGGCGCGGATCCCTAGAACATTTTGGCTAGTAGTGTATCGGGGCCTGCTATTCGGACACATCAAATTTCTCGCTCAAAGACCAAGAAAATCCACATACCTGTCTTTTACATATCTGAACATAGTCCATGTCTTCCCCTCAGGATACTTACGTGTGGTGAGCGGTAAGATGAAAGGAAACCCATTTTGCCACGCATGCCGACCAATAGCGCGTCAGAACCACCAGAACAGTCAGATACTTATTCACGGAAGCAATTACGGATAGCAATTGAACGAAGCCACTGAGACCCTTAAACGCATAATACTCGCGGGTGGGAGAAGGCCCTCATCGGACTACTGTAATCGGGTACCGCATGGCCACACTTTGGAAGTTTTTATTTCGGTGCGGAAATAGGACCACTTTTAAGTCTGATCACCAGTTTCCGACTTGAACTTGTCCGCACAGTCGAGTAGGCGGCGTGGACCCAATGGGGTGAGCTGGGCTTCTGCTATTTCAAGCGCCTAGCGAGGTTTGTGACAGATTGGGGTGGTCGTATGAAGGTGTGAAATGACAGCTGGCCAATCAGATTTCAAGATCTAGACCTCTGTAACGGTTTGTTGTTGCCGTCGCGTATAGCTAGACCGCATCGCCAGCTCACAGAGCAAGTCCCCATCTCAGTCCGTGGCTTTCCTCATCGCCATGTCGGTGTACGTATATATGGCTACAGGTCATTTGTAGCTGAGACCACGTGCAATACAAATAGTGGTAAGGGTACGATTACGATTGCAGTCGACACGTCACGCGTCATGGCTTGGTCATGTAATGCACATGACTCATCGCGAAGTGTCATGATAATAGATGTACAGCTTGATGGCGATAACGGAAACCCTAATGCGCAGTTCCTAACTGATGAGTGGGGCCATTGTTGGGGTAGAGGGATAAGGCCAAAACCCGCCAGGAAGGATGGTAATGAACGAGTAGGACAGGAAGCGGCAACTGGACACGGCTAAAAGTGAAAGTAAAAGTAAGAGAAAAAGAAAAAAGAAACTGAACAGGCCACGGCAACGACCGCGCACGTGCGTACAGCCATAGACCCCTCCGCCTGATTTGCTGTGTGACCGCGTAAGGATGAGTCTAAGTCACTGTTTCCATTCGGATCATCCGCAGCGGGTAGACTCTCGCGGTATGGCAGAGGGTTCCCTACGGTGGCGTTGTCATCATGGAATTCGTTTGGAGATGACCCAGCAGCGTAGGGTTGCAATTGCGAGCTGGACATGCCATTGGAGGGGTCACGTGAACAGATCTGGACAGTCGACGGCTGCTGCTGGCCTCTTGACGGTGCAGTTGGTTGTCCGCTGATGCCACGATCAACTTCGCGTGGTGTCGTCTCACTAGCTATCCGTCCACGAGTCGAGACTACATTGGGGGAAGTAAGTGAGTTTCCTTCTTGTGATGCCTGTCGCGAGGCGGGTCGATGGCCGCGTGACATGCGTTGACGGTTGCGTAATATGTGTCGGTGGCCCTGTCCCAACTGTGGTCCGAAAAATACGACCACGTCGGGTATGCATCTCGGCGTAATAACCTCGCTTGCACTTTCACCGCACAGGATGGCCTTGAGATCGCTCGAAAATGGGATCAAGTTGGTGCCGTCGCGTGTATCCTTGTAGTTTGCCCAACCGAGGTTCCTCGCGAACTTCAACAATGCGGTCTCTGTCTTGCTTACTACAGACACGGAGGTGACCCTATCGGGATCCACGTCCTCGAATGCCGTACGGTTGACAAAAATCGAAGCGTTGTATGGCTCCACCAACTGAGGCGTACGAGTTGCATTAAGGTTCGACAAGTCGATGGCGAAGTCCCTGGAATTTGGATAGCTCCTTATTTTACTGCTTGCCCTTTTCGTATTTTCATCCAGCTTCCGGGCGAACCTGGCACTGGTATGAGCGCCGACAGAGCCAGGAAAGACTGTCATCTTGTTCTGGAACTGGTCGGTGCAAATAGCCAAGGCATTTGCCATGGTCTCGCATGATCCAAGCACGTGGACGAGTAAATTCTCCTTTGTCATTCGTTTAGTTGCGAAGGCCAAAGTTAATGTAATAGCAAGCGGAAGTCCTGCGATTGACAAGTGACGTCATAATCTAAATTTCGAATTGTGGAGTGTTGGAATTACCTTCAAGTACTGCGACAACTACGACCGTAACAGCGATGACGAGGATTTGTACGGAAACTATCCCCTTTTCATTCGGTTGCCTTCGGATTGTGGAGGTCAGCGGGTCGTTGAAAGATGAACTATACAGAGGATCACCTTGGGGGGTTGTTTGTGGCGACTTGAACGATGAACCGAATGAAATGCGCCGTGAAAAGGAGCACGCCAGCAAGACTTCCGATCTTCGCAATGACCTCGGCCAAGACATTCAACTTGACTTGCAAAGGAGTGTTCTCTGAATCAGTACGTAACGCTGCAAGTCATTGCCTCGTCAGAGAACATGAATCTAAGACGGACAAAGGACGTACCCATCATGATACGCCCATTGAAACTTTTTGGCCCGACAGCGATCACCAGGTATGAACCAATCCCTTCGATAACCTTGCTTCCACTGACGACGAAACAGTCTGTATGGCCAAGCAAATCCAAGCCGGAAGGATTCACGTTCACTCGCGGCCCGCTAGTGCTCTCACCGTCACCAGGAGCAGTATCTGGATCAAACTCGACGAGTCGTTTTTCCCTGAGTGCAATACACTCGCGGTACGAAAGCTTCTTGATCGCGTCTGACTCGCCCGTCGCACCAGATTCGTCGCACCGTACATTGTGACCAGAGAGAAAGATGCCGTCGCATGGAATAATTTCGCCGGGCTCAAATAGCACAACATCACCCACGACAACACTGTGGATGTCGATCATCCGCTCTTCGCCATCACGGATGACCTTGATGACGCGTTCTTCTCTCTTCTCATTGAGCACCTTGAACTGCTTCTCCTTTTGCCAGTCGTTCAACGACCCGACGAGAACGACGATCAGAACGGCAACAAGGATAGTAACGCCCTCGACCCAGTCTACTGGTGGTTCTCCTTCGGGGCGGGGTTGACCAAAGTCCTGGAAGAGGCCGAGCGATAGAGATACTACAGCGGAAACCGATAACAAGATCTGGGGTACGCAACCATTAGTTTCAAACCGTTGGAATAGGTAGAACGCATTCAACATACTAGAACTTTGTCTTTGAGTGACAGCCACATTAATTGAAGCAAGGTTTTGCTCGCGCGTTGAGGGTCAATGTTCTGGCCGAAAATTCGTTTCCTGTCCTCGATAGACGCTTTGTACACGTCTTCGGAAGAGGGAAAGGCAGTGGGAAGGCTCATGCCAGAGCCGCCTGCAAGACTAGCTGTGCTCTGCAATCCCTGGGGCACACCAGCAGGGGATGTAACCATAAAGTTCGGTTTTGGCGGATCCTTTTCCGCAGCGTGGGATTCGCTAAAATCTTGGGAAGTTGGATCGGGTGATACTGTATGGCTTGGTGGTGGCCCAAGCTTGGTACTCACACCGTAAGTGGGTTGTGTGCCCAAACCTCGGAGTATCGCATCTACGCCGCCCATGCTCTCGAGGGTCTCCAAGCTCTTCGGGTCAATAAGGCTGGCGAGCTGAAGCGGTTTGAACGCAAATGGATGGACATCCATATCCGCTTCTTGTTTGAGATCCAACACGACAGGGCGTGCGAGTTCACGTCTTTTGCACTGGATGTCTGAGTTGTCCCCCTTCTGCCCATCATTTCGCGTTGTCTCCGAGGCTGTGTCCGTTTCTCCGCTGGGAGACTGAGACCGCCGGACGTGATGTAATGTCTTTCGAATAAAACTGGCTGGGGATGAAGAACGCGAGGGGACATCAGGAACAACGTCCACGTGGGTGTACGTGGGTGAGGGGAGAGTGCTAGTCGCGTCAGAGTGAGCAGAGCGCACTGGACTGAGCCTGAAACTCTGATTGTCCTCATATTCCTGCTCGGTCGAGCTACTGCCAACACTCGACACAGTTGTCACGCTTCCCTTTCGACGATGATGAGGCGGGGGTGGAGCAAGCAGTTTCAGAGATGTCATTCCGTCGTGTTCTTCGGGATTATTCTCGCGTAAAACCGTTGAAATTGCAAACCGAATCGAGCCTGTAGAGTGAGCGGAGAGCGTAGGAGAAGGCGGCGGTTGCAACGAGGATGTGTCCGATGTATGCAAGCTAGGTGAGCCGACGGCATCCAGAGAATTTCGTGGTGACTTCAGAATGGGGGTAGGCAGGGAGAGAAATCCTTGGTTATCCGCCGGTGGTGTGGCACGGCCCAGAGGGGAGGGAGGCAGGTGGGGACTATCGGAGGGAGGGGAGGGAAGGATTTGTGTGGGGGTTGCGTTATTGTTGTCTTCTGGAACGCCAACTACAGCGATCTGAGGGATGTCAAGGTCATCCGACGCCATAACGTCGAATAGAGAGGGGGGCGAAAGCGAGGTTAGAAAGTTCGGACGGACGGGTTCCAAAACAAGATATATAAATAAAATTGTACCCACTTGGCGAGGCTGTGCAAACCTTCCGCTGTTCCCACGTTCGGTCAGAGCTCATCCGGGTGTCATCAAACCTGTGATGATCCAAGATTTGACCTTTAGGGAAGCCCCTTCAATGTCCCTCACCACAGTTTTGTGGTACTAACTCCAAGGATGCTCTCGGTCTATCCTCACTGCCTTCACGTGGTTGGCTTGGTAGCAGTCCGAACCACGCACGAGGATCCCTCCCGTTAAGTCAAGTCGGGAAGGTTTACCTCCCAAAGCCTGCACACACCTGCATGGCACCTTGGGTCGGAAACCTCGCCATTCTGAACGGAGAGGTGCAACCCGAATCGATCCAGTTCTGGCAATGTGTGCGGCTGCGTCCGCAACTATTAGAACCCAGATACCGGCATCACGCAAATAACGCCACCATTTGCTCACAGGCGAACCTAGGCCGGACTTCGGCTTGTGGCGAGTTGCAATTACCCTCAGGGTCTTAGATGACAACGGCAGTAACAGCAACGATGGGGATTTGTTCGAAACCAGCCCTTTTTCATTTGATGTCCTTCATATCATAGAGGTCAGTGGGTCGTTGAAAGATAGACTAAGACGCGAGATCACCTTGGGAGATTGTTGGTAGCGACTTAAACGAAGAACCGAATAAATAGTGATGCGAAGAGGAGTCCACCAGCAGTCCACCAGCAATGAGTCATTCAACTTGAGATGCAGAGGAGCGTTCTCTGAATCGCGACATAAGGCCACAAGTCATTGTCTTATTAAGAAAACGTAAGTGCAGGAGGACCAAAGGCGTTGAACCTTGTGACCAACAAGGAGGACTGGGTATGAACCAACGTTGCCCTTCGGTGACCTTACTTTCACTGGTGACAAGCAGTCCAGACCAAGCAAATCCGAACTGGAAAGGTTCACGTTCCTCCACGAACCGCTCGTGTTGTCGACGTCCCCGGGGGGACTGTTAGCGTCGAGCTTCGCGAGTCGCCTCTCCCTGAGTGCGATACATCCGTGATACGAAAGCTTCTTGATCGCATCCGACTTGCCCGTCGCACCAGATTCATCGCACCGTCCATCGTGACCAGAGTGCCGTCGCAGGGAATAACCACGCCTGGCTCGAATAGCACAACATCACCCAACATCGTGTATGTGGATCATCCGCTCTCGGAGATTACGGATGACTTTGACGACAAATTCTTCTCTCTTATTCAGCACCTTGAATGGTTCTCCTTTTGTCAATTGTTCCAGGATCCAAAGAGGACGACGATAAGATTTGCGATAAGGATAGTAACGCCCCCGATTCAATCCACCAACGGATCTCCTGCCGCGGGTCGTACCGGAACCCTGGAAGAGGCCGAGTGACGGTGATACAGGCGGTAATCGATAACAAAGCCTATAGGAGGCAAGTATCAGTTTCGAGAGCTGGAATGAATAGATACTTTCAACGTACTGATACGTTGTCTTTGAGCGCCGGCCACATCAATTGAAGCCAGGTCTTGCTTGGGCGTTGTGGAATAATGTTGTGACCAAAAATCCATTGCCTGTCCTCAATAGACGCCTTGCATACGTCTCCGGAAGACTAAAAGGCGGTGGAAAGGCCCACGCCAGAGCCACCTGCAAGGCTGGCCGTGCTCGCGCACCAGTAGGGGATGCCACCATGATATTCAGCTTTCGGTGGATCCCTGTCCGTGGCGTGGGATTCCGTAAAAGCTGGATCGGGTGACACATCATGACTTGGTGGCCGTGGCCGAAACTTGGTGCTCAGACCGTAAGCGGACAACGTCCCAGGACCACGGAGTATTATATCAATGCGCCCATGCTCTAGAGGGTCTCCAGGGTCTTCGGGTCAACAAGGCTGGCAGTGTGAAGTGGTTTGAATGCAAATGGATGAACATCCGAGTCGGGTCCTTGTTTGAGATGCAATGTGACAGGGCGTGCAAATTGAGCTCCGTTGCGCAGGACGTCTGCAGTGTCTCCTTTCTTTCCGTCATCTCGCACTGTATCCAAGCCTGCATCTGTTTCGCCACTGAGAGACAGAGACAACCACCGGACGCAAGGGGACATCAAAACCAGCATCCACGTGGGTGTGTGTAGGTGAGGGGAGGGCGTTTGTCGTGTCGGATTGAGCAGAGAACACTAGGCTGAGCGTGATGCTCTAATTCTCCTTAATCTTCAGATCGGCTGAGCCACTGCCAACATTCGATACAGTGATTGCGTTACTCTTTCCGTGAAGAAACGAGGGTGGAGCAGGAAATTCCAACGAGGACAATCCTTCGTGTTCTTCGGTGTTATTTTCGTCTGACCCCGTCGAGTTTGCAACACGAATTGAGCCTGAAGAGTGGGGGAGAGTGTCGGAGAGGGTAGCGGTTGCAACATATTGGGGGCATGTGAGGAAGGTGAACTGACGGCATCCAGGGAATTTTGCGCTGGATTCGGAACGGGGCCGGGGAGAGAAAAGCCTTGGTTATCTGTGGGTGATGTGGTATGACCTAGGGTGGACGGGGCCAAGCAAGTACTATCGGAGGAATGGGGGGGAAAGTATTTGTGTAAGCTTGGTATGCCAGCTACAGCGACCTAGAGATTGTCAGATACTACAAAGTCGAATAGAGAGAACGAGTAAAAAAACCGCACGAAATTCATGGTGGTGAGTTTTAAGTACGAGCCCTACATGTTGGCGGTGCCCCAAGTTGGTGGTCACGGTCACATTCGTCACAGGGCTGGATTCAAACTCCGGCAGGTTGACAGCTGTCAAAGTGCTGTCAAGCTGTAAAGCTGTCTGGTCACGGTGTTCGTCACCCCCAACACGAGAATCAGCTGGTGGATCATATTGTTTCGGAGCAGTACTTCAGGTGCCTCATGGCCGCAACACTTGTGGGTCGATCTGTTGAAGGCATTATATATGAACAACAACCGGTGAATCAATAAATTCAATCAGCTTAATGCTGCAATACATATTTCATGAGGTCAGCCATCCAGCGCTGGTTCACTGAACGATAATTAAATTCGCCCGAGGCTCACACAGGCTCGAAATATTCGCGGTGTCCCTACTTAAACACACGGAGGACAGATGGAGAATGAACCAGACCTGTTGTGGGTGAAAAATGCCCCCGAGTTGCACGATCTAAGGCCGGCATCTGACGATATCACCATGGGAAAAAAGAGGCGAAAGAAACGAGGCAAAAAAAAAAGGTTGTGTCAAACAGTGCACAGGAACAGGGGAATAGGAGGAATTCCAGACGGCCGGCGAGGCAGTCCAGGGGTGTGAAATGTGAAACATTATATATTCGGCCAACTATGCTACGAAAAGGAAGGAAGTTACGCCAGACAAGTTGTAAAGCTCCACCAGATTTCCGCCGCGCAGGACTGCGCAGGATGCGGGCGCAGATGTCAAGAATAACAAGGGAGAGTACTATTGGGCGCATCATCAAGTATCTGGGTGTGGGGAGGGAAGGGATGACAGGACAAGGAGAGGGACCTCCGAGAGCCAGCCTTGTTAAGACGTTGTGGGAGCTCCCGTACTTAAGGCGTGAAGGAACCGGGCGAAATGGCCATATTGGACGGTTTGCCGGCATGTCCCACGGCCCTGTGACTTTCCGTTGTCTGGCCCGGCGCCCAACTGACGCTGGCATGCATGAAATTCCCACTTATACTGTACTCCCTGCCATGCCCTCTTCGGATTCCCCCGCTCTTCCGAACGCCCTCGCGTATCTGGGCTCCGAGCTCTTTCTCCAAGGTGAGCTCGGGGTATCTGCACGGGCAGGTCGTCGAGCGACTCACGATCGACGACCATGGAAAGGTGCGTACCCCGATCCCACTTTTCTCCGTCGCTCAAATTATATGATGTAACAGGGTAAGCCACTTCGGATCGGTCGCCACCTCTTCAAATGGAAGGTCGTCAGCTTGCCCAGGCCACTGGCCGTGTTGCAGCGCGTGTATGTGCCATCACCACCGACACTAGAAGAGGACCCGGACCCGGACCCGGATGCCGACATGCAACACAGTCACAGTGATGACCGCGACGCAGGGGAAGACGAGTCGATATCGGTAGCTGCAGCGACGACTACTTATACGATACCCGCTCTGATACGCAAGAAAATCACGTTCTCGAAGCGGCCCACGCCGATCGTCGGCCTCAGTGCGAAGACATAGTAACACGATGCCTATCTGGTCCCCGTGGCATCGTGGCATAAATGTCGGTGAAGGAGATGCATGCGGCAGCCTTTGAACAAGAGAAGCGGTGGATGTCACCTGGAGATGGGACATGTTTCGTTTTAGTGTTTCACGGAAGGTATTGTAAGTGTCGAAAGTAATGGAATGCGCAATATGAACACATAACTTATCACTCGAAGCGGAGCAGGTGAGTCTAAAGCAGCCATGGGGTCATGCAACGTGATCTGGACGCGCATTCGCGTCTTCTCTATGCGTATGGTGGAAACACCAATAAACTGGTTCTGACCAACTAACTGGACGAACAATAGGGCGTCCCAACCCCTCAGACATCTTCCATTTTTGCAGGCGGATCAGGGAAGCCCAAGCTGTTAATATCAGCGCCCTCAAGTGACCCACCCTCACGAGACTGCAGTACTCTATTATTACTGTCACGGTTTTTGGAATTATCAAAAATTATCTAGCGTTATTGCACATTACGATCAATTATCAAAGATAACAGCGAGAACATTACGGTGGGTGGGGCAAACCAGCGATGATAATCTAATTTATCGGTAATGTTCACTAGTAGGCGTAAATTGTCACTAGCCAATTGAATCTATCAGAGTGGGTTTTCCCTCATGAGACGAACCCAAGCAATAACTCGACTGGCCAAAGCTTCGTCATATAATCTCGTCGCGCCATCTAGGCAGTGAGGCCCGGTATGAGGTGGGCGTTGGGGAATTGCTTGGCGATGCGCTGCAAGAGGAACTCCATCGGCGTGGCGTATGTAATGTCCAAGTCATCCGTATCGCCACAACCTCCGGTGATGAGGCCGCCGATACGTCCGCCGCCGTCGACGATGACGGCGCCAGAGTCGCCTTGGCCAGAAAAGGCGCCTGACTGCTGGTCGTAGGGAAGAACAGGCCATTCCTTGGAAGTCTGGGGTTCCTTGTCTTTGAAGTAGTGACGGACGAAGGAGAAGACGTTGTTGCCACGACCGATGGTCAGGTCGGTGGAGTTTCCTCGCTTGAGTACCATGAGACACGGCTCGCCGTTCTGGTCGACGATGCTCGGTCGACGCAGCTCAGCGGTCAAGATAGTACCCTGAAGCGGCAGGAGGCGGTCGAGTGGATACATGAAGTTCACGTTCAGCCTGTCGTAGAAATCTCCGATCCTAAGCTTGCTTCCAAGGTCAATGACGTTTCCCTTGAAATTTTGAGCGTCGATCTTGCAGGGCTCGAGCGCAATGACGGCGAAATCCTCTGTATGTTGGTCGGCGGTGGCACCGACCCCGATGGGAGGGGCGTAAAGGACATGGCCCAAGACGCGTTCCTCCGCGGGGCCCCAGTACTCCAACACTTCCCGGCAGTAGAGTGGGTGCTCCTTCATTGCCTCTTTCGCCTTATCCAACACAGTCTGGGCTTCCTTGAGGGCCATCTCATGCGCCTCACCCTCCCCCAACCTCTCGATCAATGATTCAAGACGTTGTTGCTGATACTTAGCCGTGGAGGCTGCATTCCCAATCTCCGACTGAACAGAGGTAAGGAGCTTCTTGAACGCACCATCGCCGATGAGGAGGACGTTCCGACGGGGTTGAGTGGGATTCTCGTGTTCGTACCTGTTGTTGTCGACGATAATTGGCGGGAAAACGACGTGACGAGCAGTGATGAGGAGGATCCTCTCGCTATCACCTCCTTTGGCCATATAGAAGCCCCCAGTGCCTTCAACCCAAGGAGTAGACTGGGCACAGATGCTAAGACCGAGAGCGGCGGTAAGAGGCATATGGAGCTCCACAGTCGGGTCAGAATCGGGGGCCCAGCCAAGAGGATCAAGGAACCTGGGACCGGCCGATCGGGTGACGATGGACTCGCGTAGTTCGACATCGACGTCGGCGATGTCGTTCTTCTCGAGAAGCTCTTTACACTGAAGCGCTACGTCGAGGCCGTCGATGGGGGTGAGAGATTCAGGGAGGACACCGATCCACAAGATGACAGGAGGGGAGCGCTCTCCGACGACACCAATCCGAACGACATCGACGCTCGTAAACTTGACCCTCTCCAACTCCAGGATGTCGAGGACAAGGGGAGCCAGCTTATCCTCCCAGACGTCGTTGAGTGCATGGTTTCCGACGCCCTTCAGCTCCTTACGCACGGTGTACGCCTCTGGACCTGTGGGCTCCTTCCACGGAGTAGTAGGGGTGCTAGAGCGAGCGACCAAGCGCGGGCGGGAAGGTAAGCCGGCGTAATAGAAGCGAGATTCCTTCTCGGACACAGGAGACTGGTCCGGATAAGTGCTCCGTTCAGAGGTGATCCTAGGACGGAAGAGCTGAACGTCGAGTTCGTTGGAGGCCAAGGCGATGGAGCTTTCAGGAGTGATCCCTGGAATAGTGATGAGAAGACAAAAGAAAGATACGGTTAAACACGACAAGGTTGGAGAACGAAGGGACTAACTCGTCATGACCTAGATAGATCAAAAACTACTATCAGATCGCCAATTGAATTGAGTTGAGGTTACTGAACTGAAGTACGACTAGCGTTCGATGGGGGACAGGAGAGAGGACAGACGATCCAGTTGTTTACATCTTTCCCTCCGGAAATAGGAGTCCCCGAACTTACCTGCATCCTGCATTCCTTTCCTAGTCCCTCCTAAGTAGTACTACGATAGTACGCTACGTAATGTGGCTCGGGTAAGCGTATAATTACGTCACCTAGTTGGCCTGTGGGAACTCACATAATGCTCACGATCCCGACCAGTGCAGAGGATTGTTCGACGCCGACGCGTCTCATATCATCATTCAACATATGATACGCATCCTGGAGCCCTACTGACGCTGGCATGATACTGTACTCCCACTTACCCTCCCTTCCAAGCCCTCCCAGGGTACCCCCGCTCTTCCGTCCACCCTCGCACCGAGTCGCACGCCTGGGTTCCTCTGAGCTCTTCCTGCTCGTGCTCCAAAGCAAGCTTGAAGTGTCCGGGGACAAGCATGGACAACTCGTCGGTTGACTCATGATCGACGATGACAGAAAGGTGCGTTCACAGATCACATTTTTCTCTTTTTCTCCCTCATGACACAGTTGACACTCTATCTCACAGGGCAAGCCGACTCTGCGGATCGGTCATCATCTCTTGGAGGGAAAGGTCGTCAGCTTACCCAAGCCACTGGCCGTGTTGCAACGCATGTGCGCGCCATCACCACCGACGCTGGAAGGTAATCCGGACGGGGACTGGGACGGGGACGGGGACGGGGACGGGGACAGGGACGGGGACATGCAACACGGTGACGACTGCGACGCATCGGAGGACAAATCGATGCCTGCAGCGGTGGTGATGATGATGATGATGATGACGACGACGTCTTATGCGATACACACTCTGATATGCAAGGAAATCGTGTTCTCGAAGCGACCCACGCCGATCGTCGGCCTCAGTGCGAGGACATAGTAACACGATGCCTGTCTGCTCCCCGTGGCGCCGCATTGGAGATGCATGCGGCAGCCTTTGCCATGAACAAGAGAAGCGGAGCAGGTGTCATGCAACATGCAACGTGATCTGGACGAGCATTTGCGTCTTCTCTATGCGTATGGTAGAAATCCCAATAAACTGGTTCTGCCCACAACTGGACGAACGATGGGGCGTTGCATCTATTTTTGTAGGCGGATCAGGGAAGTGACCCACCCTCACGAAGACTGCATTACCTGTCACAGTTTTTGAAATTATCTAAAATTATCTAGTGTTATTGCACATTGCACATTACGATCAATTATCAAAGATAACGGCGAGAAAACTATGGTGGGGCAAACTAGCGATGATAATCTAATTTATCAGTGATGTTCACTAGCGAGCATTAATTATCACTAGCCAATTGAATCTATCAGAGTGGGTTTTCCCTGATGACACGAACCAAGCAATAACTCGACTGGCCAAAGCTTCGTCATATAATCTCGGCGCGCGTCTAAGCAGTGAGGACTGGGTCGAGGTGGGCGTTGGGGAATTGCTCGGCGATGCGCTGCAGGAGGAACTCGATGGGCGTGGCGTAGGTAATGTCAAAGTCATCCGTATCGCCACCACCGCTGGTGATGATACCGCCGATACGTCCGCGGCTGTCGACGACGACGGCGCCGGAGTCGCCTTGTCCAGAGAAGGCGTTGGACTCCTGGTCGTAGGGAAGAACAGGCCATTCCTTGGA
>Ga0307512_10002660_pt1 | contig 22042 bp, 17 predicted proteins | sample 14_EM_MG_FD_200267 | JGI IMG/M metagenome (GOLD analysis project Ga0307512, IMG submission 200267) | Populus trichocarpa ectomycorrhiza microbial communities from riparian zone in the Pacific Northwest, United States - 14_EM | ecosystem: Host-associated > Plants > Roots > Unclassified | place...
CATTGATATCGTCGTGCCATAGCCGTGGAGCTTGTTTAAGGCCGTAGAGAGCTTTCCTGAGTCTGACAATGATCTTTGGTGCGTTGAGGCCCTCTGGCCATCCTTCTGGCAAAGTCATATAGATGTCATCATCATCAATTTCGGGGTTTAGAAAAGTGGTAACTACATCCAAATGGTCCATATTCCACTTGTATCTCCCGATGAGAGAGATGAGATACCGAAATGTAGTTAGCTTCCCAACCGGAGCATAGGTCTCACCGAAATCCATCTGCTCGTATCCCTGTATAACTGGCCGTGGTTTATACCGTGTGGACCCATCAGGGTTGTGTTTAGTCTTATAAACGCACTTAGAGCCAATCGGCTTAACCTTCAGTTGCCGTGCTTCATGGGAGTTGAGAGTGGAGAAGGTGTTATTGAGCATGATCGATGAGCTTTCGTGCTCCATGGCTCGTTTCCAGTGATCTCGTTGAGGGCATTCCATAGCATCCGCGTAGGTGAATGGATCTCCAGTGGCTGCGGATGCCGTTTGTACTTCTATGGAGGCTTTACATTGACTTCTTGTGACATGACTCCCCATCGGCAGAGCTGGAGCTGGAGATGCCGGCGGTACTTGGCTTGATCTCTTGATTGCTGCTGCCGAACACCGGGCAGTCTCATCCTCTCCGCGGAGGCGCCGGCTGTGGGTGATGTTTTCTGCATCTGCTGCCGAACGCTGGGCAGTCTGATCCTCACGGCGGAGGCACCGGCTGTGGGCGTTGTCTTCTGCTTCCTCGTCAGGAGCTTCATTCATGTGTGATTTGAATCTCATACCTATCTGCATAGGTTGACTATCTTGTCCTCGGAGAGGCTCATCTCCGGTATCTATTTTGTCGACATATTCCTCATCTTCTGGTAATACAAAAATGTCGATCTCATTGCTTCCATGCTGACACAACATGTGTGCATTTCTTTCTTCGTCGAAAACGACTTGGGATTGGGCTTTCACCTTCTGGAATTTGGGATCCCGTATCCTCCACAACGTCTTTGAATCATGTGTGTAGCCTACCATCATGCAGGGCTATGACCTTGGGCCGAACTTGCCCTGGCGGCGTTGAACTTCGTGAATGAGTCTACTGTCGTAGCATCCGAATCGACGTAGGTTGTGGTGGGAGGCTTGATACGACATTTTGTTGCCAGCAGCATCGTGCGTTGGTTTGGCAAATGCATGCAGCATTTCGTCTGGTGTTTCGTACGGTGCTTGATAGCCGTCGTTGTCAATTTTTCTCTTGAGGCCTTCATTCGGTGATCTTTGATGGAGATAGACTGCGGTATTTACTGCTTCTCCCCAGAACTGAATGGGAGCCTGGGAGTCGATCATCATCGCCCGGGCTTTTTCAGTGATTGTATGGATCATTCGTTCTGCAACACCATTCTTATGATGAGCATATGCAGGGCATGGCTCGTATGTAGTACCATGGGCCGCAAGGACATATCGGAAGGTCTTATTGACGTATTCTCCCTGTCCATTATCTCACCGGAATCGCTTGATCTCATATCCCATTGAGTCTACTCAGGCCTGTAATGACTGGTACGCGGAGGTGCAGGTCACAGCTTTCTTATTTGGGAGTAGCCATAGAGACGTGTACCTTGTGTAGTCATCGATGAATAGTATATAATATCGATTGTCTCCAAGGGTCGGTGTAGAGAACGGACCGCACACATCCGAATGTACAAGTTCAAAGGGCTTTATAGTGCGCCTGACTGGCACTCTAATGAACCTTTGCTTGTGCTTGGCCTGGATGCAGACAGTGCACATAGAGTCATTGTGTGTATATCCGTCAATCAGAGATTTCATGGTGGTAGGATTCATATGGGCTGGTCATCGGTGCCATAGTCTTGACTCTGAGATTGTAAGAGACTTTCGAGTGGACTTAGTTTTGGCTGCGATAGGTGCTTTGCTGACTCGATTGTAGGTTCGATTTCAGGCTCGATTGTAGGTTCTGCGATTATAGGCTCAATTGTAGGTTCTGCGATTATAGGCGGGATTGTAGGTTCTGCGATTATAGCTCTTGGAAGTGAGCTGTCTCTCTTTCTCTTTCTCCCGTTCTCAGTAGTCGATGATAGGAGTGCAGTTGCGGGGACTATGATGTATATGCCATTGATTAGTTTTCCGGTGAGGGTGCAGGAAGATGGCGAAGTTATGGAGCATTTTCTGTTCCGAAATATAGTCGTATGCCCGTCCAAATCCAATTCGTTGATCAATAAAAGGGAAAGTCGAAAAGTATGAGTATGGAAGGCTTCGACGTGATCACCCTGTATGTCGATGAAACCATAATGGGTGGCAGTGACTGAATTTTTGTCTCCGAGTTCAATTGCTATAGGAAGTGAGAGTTTTTTGCACGTTGAGAAGGAGCTGCGGTTGTTGCACATGTGGTGTGACGCTCCGGAGTCAATGTCCCACTTCGGAGCGGCGAGAGCACAACCAGTTAGTCAGAAGGTATCGCAGTCTCCGGTCGTAGTGAGATCTGCTGGAGCAGTAGCTTCCTTCACTCTGCAGCATTGTTATATACGTTTGTAGGAGACGCAATCGACTTTGACATGACCTCGGAGCCCGCACTGGTAGCAAATGCACTCGTCGTTTCCTCCGCTGTTTCCTCCCTCCTGAGCGCGTTTCCGTTTCCTGCATGCATCTGTAGTATGGCTGTCAATTTTGCAATTGGTGCACTTATTCTCGTGACTATCTCCGCTTCCACCGCTTCCACCGCTTCCACCGCTTCCACCGCTTCCACCGCTTCCACCGCTTTGACTATGTCCACTACATCCACCGCGCCCACCGCCTTGGCCACCGTAGCCGCCATGTTGGGAAAATCGGGCGGTCCCCGTCGATGCATCTCCAAGTTGCTTGGTATGGCCGGTTGTTTCTTCTTCTTCTAGGAGGTCATGCGTGGCCTCTTCGGGTGTGGGCAAAGGTCTTCTATGCTTTAGTACGATTAATATCATCGCGTAGTGTGATGGCAATGATGTGAATATTTGCATGCGGAAATCTTGATCAGTGATTGCATCATCTGTATGGTCCAGTTGTGTGCGGTAGTTACTACGCTTGGTGAAGTATGCTTTAAGTGATTCGTCCTCATTGGGTGGGCAAGCACAGAACTGGCAAAGGATGTCCTGTTTGCCGATATAAGATCCGGCGGTGTCCAGGCTGGTTTGTAGCATATTCCACATCCCGCGAGGGTTTCTCATTCCCTTGACGATACGCCGTACTTCGGGGGGACAGGAAAGTCTGATCATAGATGCAGCTTCGGCTTCCTTAGCCTTCCAATCATCATAGTTGTCATCTTGGTCGAAGTCCAGGGGCTGCGGTTCAGGATTATCTCCGGTGACCATTGCGTATGCTCTCATGGCTGATAGGACGAGTATCAAGTCGTCATTCCATTCATCATAGTTTGTGTGAGTGAGCTTGGGAATGACGCCCCACCTGGAGTTGTTGAAGGCGGGTTCGGAGGAAGACATCGTGAGATCGTGGAGATGGTGTTGAGTTTTGAGTGCTGTTTATGCGGCTGTTGCTACAGTGACGAGGTTTAGGGTTCTTTGAGGTTTAGAGTTCTTTTAGAGATCTTGAGAATAGGATTTTATATGGTAGCAATAGCCGGGCTCATAACCTGTTGCAATACTGATTGCTAGAAGCCTGATTTTATCTAAGAGAGCCACAAGGCCATATATATATGGTACGAGCACGTACGTACTGATCTAAATGTAGAGGCGGCTGAGCTTCATCAGCCCGTATCAGATCCATCTCCATCAGCCCGTACCAGAGCCAGCCCCATCAGCCCGTATGAGAGCCAGCCCCGTCAGCCCGTATGAGAGCCAGCCCAGTCAGCCCGTATGAGATCTATTTATGCAACATCCGTTATACCAATCATACTCAACAAAGACGCCTACTAGGTCCTTCCGGTGTAAAAATCAGAAAATGGTAGCCATAATAGTGGTATCTCCATAAACAACTGCTCAACAATTCTTATGAGAATGTAGTCCCCGAATATCACCCGGTAGTTTCATAACTATATCTTAGAAAATAACAATATAATATAACAATGCAACGGCCGCGGCTCAGTGTGGCTGTATCTCGTGATCAGCGTTAAGAACAATACTCATGTCAGTTCGAGCGAGTGTGAATGCATGTACACATGATTATGTTCAGGGACTTGTCTACAAGCCCTCTCAACTACCCTATTGTCTAACTACGGCGACGACGAGCATTAATCATCTCTGTGGTGTAGGACTCTCGGCCGGGAGGAGAAGCGCCACCCTATCCGAAATCGTTGTGAGCTCTAAAACTGTGCTAACATGCACGTACTCTACTAAGAAAAGAGAAACCAAACAATTCCAATTGTCCTTATTATTGTTCCTATTTCCCTTTCCGTAGCAAATTTAAATGGGGTAGGTCTTCGATATGTTCCTGCCTGAAGTTAAAATTTCACAAGAAGACCACCAATGATGGCTTGTGCAGGTCGTGGAACATTCGCGTATCTGACGTCAGGGAACATGTACAATAGCAAGCAGAAGTGCGATGGATGGGAGCCTTAAATATTTGAGCTCGTTCATACGTTCCTAGAGTACTATATACGGGAGCACATTGACCCCGAGAAGCGCAGACTTGAATTCATCTTCCAACAACTTTCCAGTCTTCAATGTTGCTTAACATTACTCTGGATCGGAGGCAGGAGTAGTGCGCTGACATCGTCGATGTTAATCCAGACGTCACGGGACTTGAAGTAAGTATACCGCCTCGCTACCGCAATATCGTCAGGCCTAATCCTTCTCCGAGCACTACCACAGGTAGTAGCAGCAATGGTTGTACATTCCGCCCTAGTAACGTTGATGACTATCATTTTGAGCGTCCTTAAATGCATTAACGACAAATCGTGTGACAAACTGTGTGCCTACAACTGGATTCGGGAAAAGATAAACGAGGATTCTAGAAAAATAAACTACAAAGCGGTCAGGGATGTAAGGGCCATCCATGTACATAGCTCCAACTAAACTTGTTGCAGGCTCTGTACAAAGATATCTGGAATCCAGTTCGGTACTGCCTTCGCTCAGCTCGTTGCCAGTCTAACCATCTTCAATACACTCTCATTTGATCAAACGTTCTCATTGCCGCAGCCCAACAGGTCGCTACGGTGCAACTTATAACTAGCGGATGCTTATTCGCTAAATCACTCAATGTGTCCCACATTTTTCTCTGAGTTGCAGTCAGGCCTGTCACTGATATATAGAATCATAACAAAGTTTGACGAGCAGGAATCGGACCAAAAACGATGTCTGAGATCACATTGGGCAACCGTCGGCGGTGTAAAACCCTCGTTACGTCCAGACATACTAGCCATTATTTTTGCAGCCTTATGGATATTCGTGTTGATGTGATTATGTACAATGATATGCCATTACAACCTATTCGATAAGCTTCGGGATTCCATACACCAATTTTCAATAAACACCTACAACTGTCAATACCCGTATGGGTACCGGTACTCTCGATTACAGGTGTCACTGGTGTGTCATGGCGTACTTTATCGTCATTATTTATACAGCCGCAGCCTCCCTCAGCAAAAACAGATCAGATCATGAATTGAAGAGTTTGGTCAGATCATGGCTCTCTGTACAGTTGTCATCTCGGCGTGGCTGCTAGTTTGGTACACGACGGGTAAGTGTTACACTACTACCATGGTTGTGCACCATCAGTAATCATCGTACTGAGACTAGAATGCCGTATCACGCTTCGAAAAGATTGCCGTACGTATGGTGGGTCGGGGAAATGTCTTGCGTGCGGTGGGTCAAAATCATGAACTACTGGAGAGGATGAGGTAGATCTAGTGAAAGGTGCTACTGTTTGATTGTTTGAGGCTAGGACTCAGGTAATTGTTTTCTGGATAGGATATGTTACCTATAGTTTGATATTGCTTTCCTTAGGTCTAAATATTTTTAAGTTGTCAGAATGGTGAACTAAAGAAATTGCCTGACCACTTCATCGAATGTGCACTGCTTTACGAAAACTTATCAACCAACGCAACGCCAATCCGTGCGGCGCAGCCACCACATTCTGAGCCTGCTGTCCATCTTGATTGGTTTAACTAGCCTCAGAAACCTACTGCTATGGTCTACTTCTTTATTGGTCGGCTAGAAGACAGCCTGCGAAATAATCAAAATCTCTTAATCTCAGAGACCGGATAGATTGCGAGCGAAAATGGCTGCATATGGAACCTGCGGTCTGGACCATACCCGGCGTATGCAGATGTCGAGCAGATATCTTTGGAATACCGGAGGACTAGATATCGGTAGAATACCCGGGGTTTAGCCGGCTGCCGTATCACTGATTCGTCAAAATTGAGTATGGTAGCATAGCAGAACCTATATAGGTAGGGCAACTGCTAGCCACAATGAACAATGAGCGATATTATATGGGATATATATAATAACTCAGGCATTAATTACAAGTACTAATTTACTTACTAAACTACCCAAACTGAGAGCCTGATGACCTGTGACTGTATATGAAGTGGGAATAAATATGGTACCGCCACGGCATCTGAATATGCGACAATCCGGGAGATTGTGCATCACCGCCAGAAGCCGCCAGAAGCCGCGCAGAGCGTATATATAGTTATATTCCCACTTTTTCACTCTAGAGTCTGTATCTGGGATACAATCACCATCTCTTCTCTCAACTGCTATAAAACCCAACTAACTCATCTACGGAACTCATGTCTATACCATTCTACCTTATTCACAGAACGAACACCCTTACGTATAATATTGTTACGTCCAGCCGCAAATAACTACCACTGACCATTAATGCACGCTTGTTGCCTCCGAATCAAGCAAAGCAAATTCATGAAAAATGACTCGACGAGTTATAATTACGGCAAGGGGAAGCTCATATGTTGTCAAAAAGTTGGCTATCCCAGCGCTCGAAACATAAATACACACTGATAAAGTTCTACGACCTCACGGGAATCAGTAAAACAGAGATTAACCCTAGTGCTATAAGGTTTCGCTTAATGAAAGCTAACTAGAGTAATGGAAATCCCTTTCCAGTTTTCCACATACCTCAGTCTCTTACTCCAGTTTAAACCCCTCATAAGTATTTCAAGTTTCATAGAAACTAGGCGAATAGGTTAGAACCTGGCTGGCTGGCAGCACCAGCAGCAGAGACTGAGTATTAATTGGTACTACATTGAGGCAATTTATATTGAGTTTTCACGAGATTGCAGAAACCTACCATACGATGAGTTGTCATCTGTTCTAGTCCATTCACGGAGGCGGTTCCTGCGCGGAGTACCTAGTCAGTTCACGGAGACCCACCTTCAGTGAACGAACCGTCCATTCACGGAGTCCGTACCCCACCTCCGTGAACTGACTAGTTCATTCGCGGCGTCAGTCAAAAGTACAAATGCTCTGCTCTGCACGCATGTATGTGCATGCACTGGCATGTACGTACCCTCAGCTGGCTCTATCTATCCAGCTGAATTCAATCAGCGCAACCACGTACGTTCAGCGCAGCGCAATTGAGTACATTCATCAACTGCATATGTTCAACGCAGCGCAATTGGGTACAGTCATCAATCGTGTACGTTCAGCGCAGCGCAATTGAGTACATTCTTCACAGCGCAACTGAGTTCATTCCACGGATTCTATCGTATTAAAAATATGGACCGCCTTACATCTACCATCCCACATCAAATTCCGCCATCCAAAAAGGGTAGCTATCGAGAACTTACTCTTCGGGAAGCTGCTCGTCTTCGGTCCTCTGCTGAGCTCATCCAAGTACGTTGTAGGTGTAATGGCAACTGCACAACTGTTCGTTGCAAGTGTTTCAAAGCAAATGCCGTGTGCACACTTCATTGCCATGGCCGAGATGGTGGTGCGCAGTGCATACATACTGGACCTTCAGCTGCACCATCAGGTATTTCAATCTCGAACAAAACACAAGATCAGCTCCACCGGAGCCAAGTTACAATCTAAAACCCCATCAAGCCAATACACAAGGAGATGCTTGCATGGATACCGATCCATTGACTAGGAGTTTGGCCCGGTGGCTCCCTTAGTCTTCGATGCTGGTGGACTCGGGCATGACGCTGGTGGCTTGCCGCCCCCATTGACCTCGCCTGCCCCCACCAGTTGCATCTGCCCCCATCGGCCTCGCCTGCCCCCATGCTGAGCAGGAGGCCTAGCCTCAGCACTGATGCTCGGCTTCGGGCTCCGGCTCTGGCAGTCAGCATGGAGCTTTTCCCTCTCTCTTTCGTATATAAGTCCATAGTTTTCCCTCTCTTTGGATCAACAGACAATTGAGCTTCTTTGTTCTATCTCTTTTACTCTCAACAGATCTCACATCTACGGAGGATACTGCCAATGAGAGCAGTGATTTGACAGACCGGGATACTGCGGATGAGGAGGTTCTCGAGGAGGAAGGGGTCACTGGGGAGGAAGAGGAAGAGGAGGCGGGCAATGAGGAGGCGGGCATTGAGGAGGCGGGCAATGAGGAGGAAAATGAGGAAGATGAGCCGGTTTCAACGATGACATGGAGCACAGCGTAATTGTAGTTGCATCAGGACATTCAATAGGCATCCCATTGTAGGGATCACGATGATGGATAGATTATTTATAATTTTTCATTGGCTCCGTGAATGAACTAGTCAGTTCACGGAGGTGGGGTACGGACTCCGTGAATGGACGGTTCGTTCACGGAAGGTGGGCCTCCGTGAACTGACTAGGTACTCCGCGGAGGAACCGCCTCCGTGAATTGACTAGAACATCATCACACATTAGTGGTTAGGGTTGCCGGAAATGCTAGAGTAGCTGAATGTAACTACGAACCGTACTTATGTAGTAGCAAGGCCCCTTCGGTGATCATCATCTTGTATATTCACCCAGTATAACTCGCACTAGCTTGGCAACCATTATACCAATCATATTTAACAAAAACGCCTTCAAAATCTTAAATTTTCACGGTACCAGGAGTATGAACCGGTAGATTGTGACTGATGGGGACTGATTTCACCGCGCTCAGGAAGTGATCTCACACCAATGAACCCCGAATGCCTCCCAGCGCTTCCATAATGATAGTAACAATATAACATGGCAATGTAAAAGGCTATGGCATAATGTGGGTATATCTCGTGGTTAATGTTATTCACGTGACTTCGACTAATGTGCGTGAATGCGTGTAAGTAGGGTTATGCCCGTTGACTCTGCGAGCCATTCATGTAAGACCGCAGGGCTTCAACTATCACCACTGCTATCAGACTGATGCTGACAGGTACCATTAAATCATCACCCTCCTCCCAATATTCCAACAGTTCGAACAGTTCCGGTCTGAGGTAGGACTCAGTGCAGTGCCGTCCAGCCGAGAGGCCAAACTAGAGTGCACCACGGACTACCAGTCATGTACTACACCAGTCCAGTCTGCACTGTTCCCAACCCGGACCGTTGAAGTTATTGCACCCTTCCGGTCTCAGTGGGTGCAAGACTCCTGGCCGAGACAGAAAGTACGAATCACATTTGACATCGTTGAATGCTAAAACCCGTGCCAGCACTACTCACGTACGAAGAAAAGAGAAACGAAACGATCCCAATTCTCCTTATTCTCATTTCGTTTTCTATACTAAGTATGGACGAGGCAGGTATTGGATTTCAGGTCCGGAGGTGTAAAATCCGTCATTTTTGGACGCTGTAATTGCCTCATCTGGCGATATACCTCGCCTGTCGGTACATAGGCATCCGAGGCTAAAACGCAATTCCCTTATATTGTCAATCCTTCCCAGCCTATCTAGTACCACGCCAGCGACTTGATATGATAGAATGTGATGTGGTCACTTATACATCGATATATGAATTAGATTTCTGGTCTCGAATCGTTATAATTGTATCTGTTTGGGACCTTTAGCGACGTTTGTATCCCCTACACGTTCAGGTTTGTCGAATTGGTCACAATACTCTGGCCCAATCAGAACCTCTGCCACCAACGGATTGCTCTCTGGCCGCCAATCAGAACCTCCACCACCTTGTGGATTACTACCTACTATTCCCGAAATAGCTATTGTGACCAATTCGACAAACCTGATCGTGTAGGGGATAGGGTAGTTACGTAGGATCAAGCGAGACAATTCGACTGATAGGCCATGACAGTTATGTCACCACATTCCTTAGGCTTGTCGATCGAACTAGCGCCATGTTTTGCAACCCAGCTGCGAACGAAATTCCAATGCAAAAAACCGTTGACGCTCCGTTGAAGCTCACTTTCACAAGCGTTAGAGAAGCTTGCTAAACGTTGATTAGTCGATCAAGGCAGACAGTACAGCGAACTCATTATTGCTTTACGCTGCAACCCAGCTGAAAAATGAGAAAAAGCATTGATGCTCCATTGATACTTACTTTTTATAAGTCTTTAAGAAGCGTGTACAGGCACATACGGCTGCGCTCGGCTACGTATGTGAATGGATAGGATACAGTTGCAAACATAGGCTAGAGTGATCATATTTGTACAATAATAAGTAATGTTTTCAGTACAGATCTAAGTGCCATATCGGCAACTATATCGACTGGCGCTTACCAGGCCTCGAGTCACGTGTGTAACAACGGGAGATCCACCCTAAGGTCTAGATCAATAAAAGCCCCTAATGACTTCCGGACTTTCAAAGAAGAAGATGATTAGGGGCTCATTGATACAACTCATAGACTTAATCCAGTTTGAAAGTTTGGATTCAAGGCGGTTGGTACGTACTGCAAAATCAACCAATGGGAGTGTTTCGTGAAGACAGCCTTGGCGCAGAACCATGTCTATACAATTGATCGTACATCGTGTTGTGATGGTGTATTCCTACGTTGGCTGCCATGTAGCTTCACATCTCCAGGGCGAATAAAATTGCCCCGTCGGATTTACAATTCCATACCACCTACAGCGCTACGGATACTTCCATCTTCTCGTATATATTATCTCTTGTATCCGATTTATTGGTATCGATGAATGTGGAATATACAACTTCAGATTTGATGGCGGAAATTTGCTCATCTTAACAAATAAGGGTGATACACCAGCTCATTATACGATCCCTGGCATTCTATTGTGGAAAAGTTTAAATCACCGACTAATTTGTGACACTAAATCATGCCCTAGATTGATCACATCATAGGTATGAACGTTTCTCTGGTGCCTATTGTACAGATTTGAATGGTACCCAATCGTACCACGTTATCGTTGTTGCGATTGGTATGTGACGGAATGCTGGGCCACGAGGGAGGAAAAGATACGAGTGCAATTCACACATGCGTTCATATGTGCTTGTAGAAATTCATATGTACAAAAGTTTTATTGGCGCGTAACTCGGTTTTAAGGTTTATGCGGCTGAAATTTTATAATAATTGTTACAGCGCAGCGACATAGTAGGTACCTTCGGAGGTTTATTACCTTTCACCACAACCAACAACACAGTAGTATGTGTACCTTAACTTTCCAACATGGGAGAAAATAACCCTGGTCGAGGCTACCTAACGATGCAAGCCTATCGTTAGACCCCTTACACCGAGAGTTGTGACTTACTACGCACATATGGCCATGTTGTGTTCCCTCATTCCGGATGTGCCTTATCGCAGCTCTGCGGTGAGCTGTTATCAGAAACGACAGGGCATACGCAACAGCGGAATCCCCGAGACTCGATTTACTTCCGCTGCTCACAAGTCTCACAAGTGTGTCCATCTCGTCACACCGCATACACTTATCGTAAACCATTCAGCTACGTAGCACTGATATGAGGCTTTCTACGAGGTATACAGTTCCTCATTCAGCCTCCAAGCTAATGGTTACAAAGTATAGTTATGATCCATATCACCTTGAGAGTAATCAGCGCTTCTGCGTAGGAAGCTCCTCCTAGAGGTTCACACAGCCTCTTGAGCTCTTGATTTCGATGAATTACTGTCCGCCTGTCTCCGAACCTTGATCTGCGTAAAATATTCATAATCAGGACTCAAGAACGGAATTAGATGCAATCAATCCCAATCAGCCAGCGAGACATTGTGGTGGTTGAAACCAGCGGCACACAGAAAGGTCAAAAATGTTTCACCTGCAATAACTTCACTGTTACACATGCAACATGCATATTCAAGATGCATATTCAGTCACGATAATTGAGTGGTCGAACGTCCCTGGTCCATGCGCGTCGCTGACACCTGTAACATATGCACGATCATATCTAGTAATTTGGTTGTAAATTAGGTGATACACTGGGAGGGTGGCAAGGAGCACAATAATGTTGGCGAGTGATCCTGGACGGTGATCCTCAACAGCTTCCTAGCTTTGCGACGACAAGTACTAGCTATAGTTATATGCGACTGAGCACACCAGTATGTTTTCAGCGTCGATGTAAATGTGTGTTGGGGTACCACAAGGCTAGGATCTTCTGTAAATCGTGGATTCTGACTTGATCTGTCATTTTGTCATTTTCTAAGGCGTGTTTGGCCATCGTCTGATTATCAATCGCTGCAGGTAATATAATACAAGCTTATGTGCTATCCACAAGTATGATGATTCACCCAATGTTGGGCACAGGGGCTGCTAAACGTAGCAATAGTACGCGATTGTTTCGGGGTTGGAGAATATACAGTCGTTGTGTGCACTCACACTTCGGATGAACGGTTACTCACCACCATGCCATAGAACACACAGCACTGAGACTACACTCTGATACATTACCAGTTGAATGCAAGTATACTTGTCCTTCATCAAAGTGTGCTTCTACGAAGTCGCGCAGTTGTTCACAGTTAACTCTGGGAAAAGTTCATATAAGTTCGAACGTTCGTCTTCGACGGGAATAATAGTATACTGCTCAGGCTACTTTCGTGAAACTACCTGGTAAAATTAACGCTGACGACGAGCCTATTCTCTATTGGTTCCAAACCATCCCTATTGCGGTCGCATTCGCATAATTATTTTTTATCTTATCTTTTTGCAGGATATATTTTACATCTTGGTGTTACTTCTGGACGAACCGGTTAATCCTTAGCCAGTTAAGAAGAAGTTTCTTCCAATCCAAGCTTGCAAGTTGGTATTTGGTCAGATTTCGGGTCAACCAAAACATGATCACGTTTCCCAGTGCCCGCCAGGCTGCGGAACTGTTAGTTATTACTATTGTACTGGTTGTGGCCTGGAATTACCAGAAGGATCTCTCTAAACATCCTAAGGTCGTTCCCGCTGGGTTTCCCGACGGCGCCGATATTGATGCTACGCAACCTCTTCAACCTGTTACGTCTCATGAACCGCCCAAACCTCCTACACCGCCCCGACTTCCTACTCCTCCGCCATCTCCGCCGCCCCAAATTCCTACCCCTCCGCCAGCATCTCCACCACCAAGACTCGCTACTGCTCCTCCACCATCTCCAACCCCTCCTCCTCCTACTTCTCTGCCGCCTCCAACTCCCACTCCTCCGCCCGCTCCAAAAAAAGGCCCAGGACGAACATTCCGGATTACTTCAATCCCTCTAGAGGTCTCGCAACATCAGTTACAGTCCAGCCTGAAAGATTTAATGGAGGTACCTGAACAACAACGATGGCTAAAATGTTCTTTGGTCGCTGTATCGAAGAAGCAAATCGCCACCGTCACTTTCGAAAGTGGAGAACCTCCGGATTTATTGGAATGTAAGCCAGGCCATAAGGCTAACTTACTTCTGAACGATATTGATGGCTATTTGTCCGTGGATTGCGACTTCTTCGGTATGACGCCGCTGTACTGTGGAAAAGATCCCACAGTTGAGTAAGTATAACCTGGGTTAAAGAGAATTACTATGTTACTAACGTTCGGTAGCATTATCGCTGTTACCGGTCTTGGCGGACATGCATACGGATCGTGGAGGTCGCCAGTACACGGTGATATGTGGCTGAGAGATTTCCTGCCTCATGCTGTGCCTAATGCCAGAATCTTCACCTTTGGATATGACTCTACCCTGCAGAAAAGCTCATCAATGAGTTCTGTCATCGACTTCGCGAGACGTCTTCTGGAGCACGTGCATATAGCCAGGTCTGGAGATGAAAAGGTAGGTTACAACTACTATTTCACCACAGGTTCAAGACCTGACTTATAGCATCATAGGAGAAATTACGTCCGATAATATTCATCGGACACAGCTTGGGCGGTCTAATTATCAAGGCTGCACTTGTCGAAGCTGCCCACGGTTCAGAAAACGATCGGGCCATCCGGAATTCCTCAGCAGGTCTATTCTTCTTCGGAGTCCCCCATAAAGGCCTCAATATTGAAAAGATTGTGAGCCTAGTCAAAGGCCAGCCAAACTCACAGTTAGTGGAGAACCTGAAACCAAATTCGCAGTATTTAGATCTTGCATACCGGAACTTTTTGAGGGATGAGCTTGACGACTGCCCAATTACATCGTTTTATGAAACGAAGCTAACTTCGACTGTAGAGGTTTGTCTGAACAAATATAATTTTCTATCGGAGCTAATGGCTAGTACTATAGGAAGTCGATGGGAAATGGGTGAGATGTGGTGCCCAGGTGCACATGGTTGACAAAGGGTCAGCAACGTGGGCATCACCGAGGGAAAAACTCCACGACCAAATACCAATCGACGCAGACCATTCGGCTATCGTGAAGTTCACCGATGAAGATGACAACCATTACCAGATGGTGGAGACTAGGCTACAAGAATGTGTGAAAAAGGCACCAGTACTTATCAAGAAACGACTGGAAAAATGTGGCGGGGGTGAGACTCGATGATTCCCTCACAGACGAAAGACCTTAGGCTAACATACTTTGCGACTAGTCCCAACTGATGATGAGATCAAAACGATGTAAGGCTGACTGGTTTTATCAATGTTACCGAATGTATCTAACATGTATTAACAGAGAAAAATATACCGAAGATGAAAAGAAATGTTTACAATGCTTCTCCGGGACGGACTATACTACATCCCGTGAAAATATCCCCGGTCGTACCGAGGGTGCTCTGGACTGGATTTTCAAGCATTCCGAATATCAAGCTTGGACGTCGGAAGACTCTGATGCCAGCTCATCGTATTTGTGGATATCCGGGAGTCCAGGTTGTGGTATGTATTTGCCGCAAATGTGTTATAGATTATCGAATGTGACCTAACAAGAGTTATGTAGGTAAAACCGTTCTTGCTGCACATCTTCTGGGCCACTTAGAGGGAATGGCTAAAGAGGATGGAGACCTGCAAGTTGCATATTTCTTCTTTGACGACAAGGAAGACAAGCAGAAAACGGCAATGTCGTGTTTGAGCAGTCTCATCCACCAACTGATATTTTCCGCGCCCCAATTGATTGATCACGCCACAAAATTTTTCATTTCTCAGAAGGAACAAATGGTGGATTCAATCGACAGGCTATGGAAGATATTCACTGCCATCGTAACCGACCCAGTTGTCCGTGGAAGATATATCATCCTGGATGCCCTGGATGAATGCGAAGAGAAATCACGGACGGTACTTCTGGACAAGTTGAAAGAGTGGTACGAGAAGACAGCGAAGAAATCCAAAACCTTCTTGAAGGTTTTTTCAACAAGTCGACAAAATACCAAGGTCACCGCTACATTTAAGATAGACCTCGAAACCGAAGAGCACAATACTAGAAGCGATATAAAATCCTTTGTGGCAAACGAAGTCGAAGAATTGGGTTACGAGGGCGACTTTCGCAAGCAGGTCAGTACGAAGCTAGAGCAAGGAGCTGGTACCATGTTTCTCTGGGCATCTCTAGTGGCCCAGGATTTGAAGGATACTCCTATCAAGGATGTTCTGGAAACACTTGAGAAGATACCGCCTGGCATCAAGGGATTATATACCCATCTGTTGCGTAGAATCCCGCAAACGTCTGTCGGTATCGCAAGGATGATCTTTATGAATGTTGTTCATGCACCCCGCCAGATGAGCGTGACAGAATTGGCAATTGCTTGCACCGTTGATGATTCTTATACATCACTATCCTCACTCCCGCTCTATGTCCTTGAGAATTTCCAGATGGATATCAAACTATGTGGTCCAATCCTCAAAACGAGATTGATACCAAACACTAGAAAGCGTCTTCTTTCTGTCACGTGTCATGACTTTGAGGAGGGGAGAGAATCGCAGGACCTATCTCACTCCTACGAAATGGATGCGAATACGATAACTGAAGTGCAACTCGTTCACCAATCCGCAAAGGAATTTATCCTGGAAGCATCGATATCTGCAGTCAGTCTCTTCCAGTCCGACCCACCGGGATTGATGCTACATACTCCTGATGAAGCGAGGCGCCATTTAGCCATCACCTGCCTGACCTATGTGGCATTTGAGGAGTTTCAAACCGGAAAATTGAGAACGAACGCTGCTAATACTTCCTCATTCGAGTTGAAGGTATGCGCTAATGTAAGACTCGCTGCAGCAACGGGCTTCTTGGACTTTGCGGCGCAGTCGTGGATTCACCTATGTCAAGAAAGAGACCTTATTGTTTGGAAAACTTTCAATCGATTGGCACAATTGGGAAATCTCAAGTTTGCATTCAAATTTCACCACGACAGCCGGCTAGAGAACTACTCTCAGACACGGATACACACTGGATCTCGGACATGGGACAAGTACATGAAGAAAGGAAATGTCGATGCCGATCCTGTGTTTCTTGCCATATACTTCGGAATTTTTGCGGGGCGAATCCTAAACGATAAGAGTCCTGAAGACCTAACAAGCCGCCCTGAGATTCTCACATTGGCGGCAGCGTTGGGCCATTCCGAAGTCGTTAAGTTGTTACTATTGAAAGGCGCAGATATTAACGGCCGCAAAGGAGCAGCTCTTAAAGGAGCAGTGAAGCAAGGAAGGCAGGACATGATTTCGTTACTCCTGACCCGTGGCGCGAATGTTAAACCCCAATATATCGAATCAGTTGAAGTCACAGCAAAGGCCGGCCGCAAGGATCTGGTTGGAGTTCTCCTGAAGCGTGGGGTAAACATCAATGCTGAGGATGGTAAACTGATCGACATGGCTTTCGACCTGAAATGGGACGAGGAGATTGTTTTGTTTCTCTTGCAGCGCTGCACATACATCGAACAACGGGGAACAGAATACCTCGACGAAGCAGCTGCTTTGGGTTACGCCGCAGTCGTCGTTTATCTGCTGGATCGTGGTGTGGAAGTCAACAAAGTAACCCCACATGGCAGCGCTCTCTGTGCAGCGGTGCTCGGTAGGAATCTAGAAGTTATCAAAAGGCTACTCGCGGCCGGAGCGAACGTCAACTATCTGAGCCCACTTGGTTGTCCGTTACAACTTGCAAAGGTTGCCCAAAGTCGATGGCATGAAGGTCACGAGATCGCTGCAACTCTGGTAGAATACGGTGCGACGGATGAAGTCAACGAAGAAGTCAACAAGCCGATACGTAGCACCGGTAACCGAACTGCAAAGACTTCTACAACTACAATTCGGTATGAAAAATGAGGTCGATGGGGAAGAGCAACGAAGCGGATATATAACGCCAGATCCCAAATTTGAACATACCATAATGCAACCTAGCACAACGGATACATTGACACGGAACAAACAGATACATAACACCAGAAGCCGACAGCGAAGTTATATCGACTATGAGGACGAATGTAGGTGATAGCAGATTGATCTCATGTTAAAAGATTCGAGATTATTTTCTTTACGGGATTGTGGCTCATGAAGTTAATTAATGTTTGTTTTGCGCATCAATGTGTGAAGCAATGCGTACTGCTTAATGTATTTCTGAATTTTTAGGAGTAGAGTGAGCTCGAGACATTATGGAGATACATTGCGAGTTAGGTTATCGCTGTATTTTGTAACAAAACTAACTTTGCCTCCTTGTCCGAGGAGCATCATATGTTACTTTGGATGCTTCTTAGACTTGTTGATTGACTTATCTCTCGAGGCCTGAAGGCCCGTATATATACAGACTTGACTCCCATATCCATATTCGTCTCCATATCTATATCCGTTTGCATATCCGTTTGCACTGATATGAGCCGCTCTGCACTGATACGAGCCGCACTCCTGAGGTATATCTTCATACACCAACTGCATATCAAACGGACCTGAGCATTGAGGCTCACGATGCAGGTACACGCAACATCATACTCCGGTTGATGTCGAGTGATAACGTCATGAAGTTAGCATCATTTGCAACCGAGCGACAAGTTACCGCGCTCGTAGCTAACGACTCAGACTTACGCAATAGATGGTGCTATTTATCCATCAAATCTAATCATCTCTACCGCCCATACTTTCAAATTCATCTCTCCATATCGAGCAGTTTGTCGACTGCCCTGTTAGCAGGATATATAAATTCTTCGAGAAGTTGAGCAATGCATCAAACATATCGAACCATAAAGCTGGTATTAAAGGACATAGATATTTACTGCGGAAGAACAGAATCATGCGTACACAGTTGAAGCTTTCAGTTTTGCTGTCTAGCGTCTACTTTTGAAATTAATATTCGGGCGGGCGGAGCCATTTAGCTTGGACAATACTTAGATTTCATTTAAAATAGCTAAATCTCACTTACAGTTCTGTTCAATCACGTTTAAAAGATGCAAGTGGTATTCTCTGCTTGGGACCTTTGGAAATGTTTGTATGGGGTAGCTACGTAGTATCAAGTGAGACAATTCGTCTGATAGGCCAATGATAGTTCACCACATTCCTTAGGCTTGTCGACCGAACTAGCACATCTAGCGCCATGTTTTGCAATGTACGGTTGCCAGTGTTTTAGATCCTTATCGCCACAACGTATGGGAGAATGCCGGCAGATATGGTTTGCCCATGCTGCATGCCCGAGGATTTATTCTGAAGCGAAGGCTCTTTTGTATTGGGCGAATGCGAACACTGTGCGGCCTGTCAGGCGCGGCACTGGGGTTTACTCATAGATGTGATTCACCAAACCCGCATATTTTACGAGCAGGTATGTTCTGCGCTGTTCGCGGATATGGGCAACAGCGACCCGTTGGCGAAGTGGGGAAATCGCAAACAGGCAGGCCAGAAGTGGCGAACCGCTGTGTGATACACCGTCTTCCTTCGTTCACCTGCTGATTTATGAAGGTTTCGAACGCAAGTCCAAGTTTATCTGAATCGCCGATCGCTCCGTAACCCATCTTTGTACGTATGGTGCGTCTGGTCCTAAACATGTAAGTCGGGCATTTGTGGAAGGCTAGTGAACAGGCAAGAGGAAAGTCCAAACCTCATTTAGCGCATAGCTCAAACTAATTTTAGTTCAGTCACCTACGTCATTGTCTATCTACAGATTATTTAATGTTTGGAGAAGTAAAATTACTCTGTAACCTTATGGGATTGTGAGTGCTATTAACTGTCACTGAGGAGTTGGCAGCTTGTGCGCAAAAATTGCAAACGCACATACTGGTGATCACTAGCTGACAACCTCCGACTTACAGGTCTGGGGCCAGATGCACCATATCGCTTCCCACTCACGCACTCGGGATAACCTTTCACTTTTTGTGTAGCTGCTGCGCAAGGTTTGAGTGCTAAAAGGCAGGTGCACCCAAATTTTCAATGAAATCGCATGCGAATGTTTTGGTTGGACAGGCGCACTAGGTATTGCAAACTTCAGGATTGAAAACTAATCAGCATAATTCAGATACCACTGGGATCGTTCCATCGCAGTCAATTTTCTACTGGTCTGCTGGAAGTGTCCAGCTTCCCAACACGAGGGGGTCAGTTCGTAAATCATACTCCGCGTGATGTCCTTCATAGCGGTATATTTGTTTTTTCTCCTTTGTTGATTAGGTTTATGATGGGAAATAATGTTACGAGAGACCCCTTGGCTGCGGCTACATGGTCCTCGATAGGATCCTAGTTAAATGTGATAAGGCCGACCACAAATGGCACGAATTGGCTTTTGCGAATGGTGGAACATTAGGTAGCTGATGATAAGGAACATATACAATAGCAAACGCGGGGAATTCGTACAATTTCCTCCCGATCTAGTCATATCAACTCCCGATATGTGACAGGTCAAACCTGGAATGAGAAATTACTGATTAGCACCGATAGTGCGCTAGTTGAGCCGCCCTACGCACAATAGATGGAGGTTTAAAGGGTTGAGCTCGCTCAAATATTTGTAGAGCATAATATACGGATGCACATCGACCTCGAGCTGCCTCAAACTCAAATTCTCAAGAATCAAGCGCAAATATACTCCTTTCCCAACAGCTTTCCGTTCTTCAATGTCGTTCAATGCTACTGTTGATCGTAAGCCTGAGCTGTGCAAGGGTATCGTTGAAGTTAATCCGGATGTCACTGGACTGGGAGTAATTTTACCTCTACATTCGAGATACCATCAAGACTAATCAATCATCGCGCGCAAACATAGGTAATAACGACAATGGTCTTTCACTCCGTCCTAGTTATGTTGATGACCACTATTTTGCTCGCCCTCCGATGCATTGAACTCGACAAGTACAAGTGGCTTAACGCCAGGTTTCCTTCATTGGGTAAGTGGGATAATAATAAGGAAGTGATTAAACAGGTGAGTACCACCTAAAAATTTGCCAGCGGGTGAACTCAGGCTAAACGGATTTTAGGCTTTGTACGGGATTTCCGGGATCCAGTTCGGCACTTCCTTTGCTCAGCTTGTTGCCAGTCTAATTATCTTCGACGGCCTGTCGTTTGATCAGAAGTTTCTCATTGCGGCTGGTCAACAAGTTGCTACGGTGCAGCTAATAACTAGCGGATTCTTATGCGCTACATTACTCAACGTGTCCCACTTTATTCTTTGCGTTGCACAGTCAGCTCTCTCCCTGGCATATGGGATCATGACATTCATGCACGACCATAAACCCCTCGAAAAACAATGCCTCACACTCCATTGGCCAACTGCTGGTGGTGCAAAACCGTCACTCCATCCAGACATACTTGCCATGGTTTTTGCAATCCTGTGGATACTTGTGTTGGGCTATGTGTGTTACCTAATATACCATTTCCATAATCTTCGCAAGCTTCTAGAAATCCATTCACAAATTATCAAGGACCCACAGCTACCATTTCCCGAATGGCTACTCTTGAGTTCAGTTTGTCATTGGTGTATCATGGCGTACTTTACCGTCATGATTTACACATCTGCAGCCCACCTCAAGCAAAACAGGTCAGATCATGAGTTGAAGACTTTCGGGCAGATCCTGGCTCTCTGCACCGTTGGCACCTCAGTGTGGCAACTGGTTTGGTCCAAGACGAGTTAGTGTTGCACTGCCGATTATACATTATGAGTAAGCAACTGACCGAGACTAGAATGCAGTAACTCACTTCGTGATGGGGAACTTCCCATAGATGATGAGTTAGAGAAATGTCCCACACGCGTTGGGATAAAGTAAGACCGCCAGTGAGTGGCCAGGGTGGTCCGTAGGTGATATTGCTTGTCAATGTTTGATTGTTTGAGACCAAAGCTTGGGCTATGTTTTCTGGATACTATATGTTGCCGCCTTGGCTTGATATCTTCCTTTAGGTCTAAATTGTATGAATGTTGAACGCAATTATCAGTCGAATTCTTCGAATGTTCTTTACTTTTACGTAGGCTTATCAGCTAGCGCAAAACTCCAATCCGTATAGCCCAGTCACTACGATTTAAGCCTAGTGTCCATTTTAATTTATTGAATAAATTCCTCGGAAATCTGCTACTATAGTCTACTCCATTATGGTTGGCTAGAGGACAATTCGCAAAATAACAAACTCTTCCTAGCGGAAACGCCGTAGATGAAATGTACGAGCTGGACCTTATCCGGTATACGCGGATGGTGAGTGGACGTCGGCGGACTATTGTGGGACTGGATACTGGCCTGGTGCCGGTAGAGTGCCTGCCGTACTAGCCGGCTGCCGGGTATTCGCCTTTACCGGTGGAATTTCGTTTAGAGCATATATCCCCTACATGTTCGGTTTTTGCAAATTGGCTACCGCTCCCCTTAAGCAAACTAGGCTGTATTAGGCTACCGAGTGATATCAAAAGCATGCTTCGCAATATACAGTTCATCTGACACCACGTCCAGACTCTGCTG
>Ga0307512_10002661_pt1 | contig 22042 bp, 20 predicted proteins | sample 14_EM_MG_FD_200267 | JGI IMG/M metagenome (GOLD analysis project Ga0307512, IMG submission 200267) | Populus trichocarpa ectomycorrhiza microbial communities from riparian zone in the Pacific Northwest, United States - 14_EM | ecosystem: Host-associated > Plants > Roots > Unclassified | place...
AACCACCGCGACGCCGCCGAGGCCGCCGGGCTGCGCGCCGAACAGACCGCCCTGCTCGCGGAGATGGACCGCAGCCAGGCCGTCACCGCCTGGGGGTCCCCCCTCTGGGGGAGCGCCCGCATGGCAAGGGAGTTGCACGACATGGTGGCCAACCATCTGTCCGCGATCGCCATCCACTCCACGGCCGCGCTGTCCCTCGACGATCCGAAGACCTCCAAGGACGCTCTCTCCGTCATCCGTGAGAACAGCGTCGAGGGGCTCGCCGAGATGCGGCGGCTGATCGGGCTCCTGCGCGACGGCAGCGGGGATCGCGAACCCGCCGCCGCGCCCACCCTCGACGGCCTCGCCGCCCTGGTCGACGGCGCCCGCGCCAACGGACTGGACGTCACCCTGGACACCGACCACGGCCAGGTGCCCGCCCCCGTCGAACTGGCCGCCTACCGCATCGTCCAGGAGTCCCTGACCAACGCCCTCAAGCACGCCTGCCCGGGCCGCGTCACCGTCGCCCTCGCCTGGGGGCACCTCCCAGGCCCTTAAGGCACTGGGGGAGGGACGGTGTGCTCGACGTGCGGGTGACCAGCCCGTACGGTCACCGGGACGGCCCGCGCGCCCCCGGCTCCGGTGCCGGACTGGTCGGGATGCGGGAGCGGGCCGCGCTGCTGGGCGGCACGTTCGAAGCCGGACCCGACGGAGCCCTGTGGGCCGTGCGCGCCGGCCTCCCCGTCACCGAAGGAGACCTCGTATGAGCCGCACCATCCGGGTCCTCGTCGCCGAGGACCAGTCCGCCGTCCGCGCCGGGCTCGTCCTCATCCTGGGCAGCGCGCCCGACATCGAGGTGGCCGGCGAGGCCGGGGACGGGGAGCAGGCGGTGGCGCTGGCAAGGGAGTTGAGGCCCGATCTCGTCCTGATGGACATTCAGATGCCGCGCCTGGACGGGGTGTCGGCGACCCGGCAGGTCGTCGCGGAGCGGCTCGCCGACGTCCTCGTCCTGACCACCTTCGACCTCGACGAGTACGTCTTCGGGGCGCTGCGCGCGGGCGCGGCCGGTTTCCTGCTCAAGAACACGGACGCGAAGGACCTGTTGGAGGCGGTACGGACGGTGGCGCGCGGGGAGGGCCTGATCGCTCCGGCCGTCACCCGCCGCCTGATCTCCGAGTTCGCGTCCAAGCCCGTACGGGAGCCGACCGCCGACCCCGCGGTCCTCGACGCCCTCACCCGCCGCGAACGCGAGGTGCTGTCCTGCCTGGGCGAGGGCCTGTGCAACGCCGGCATCGCCACCCGGCTCGACATGGCGGAGGCGACGGTGAAGACGCACGTCAGCCGTCTCCTCGGGAAGCTGGAGCTGCTCAGCCGGGTGCAAGCGGCCGTACTGGCACAGGAGTTGGGGATCTAGCTCAGCACTGACCCAGCGCTACCGAATGGTCCAGACCTATTGACCGATGGTCCAGACCTTTCTATTCTCGCGGCACCGTGGGCGTGAAGGCTCAGTCGCGCCCCTGACACCTTGATAAAGAGGAGGCGCAGCATGCGCTTCAGACACAGAGCCGTGGCAGGGTTCGCGACCCTGCTGCTCCCGCTGGCCGGTCTGGTCGGCCTCGCGAGCCCCGCCCAGGCAGCGACCACCGCGAAGGCGACCTACGCCAAGACCCAGGACTGGGGCACCGGCTTCGAAGGCAAGTGGACGGTGCAGAACACCGGCTCCACGGCCATCAGTTCCTGGACGATCGAGTGGGACTTCCCCTCCGGTACGTCCGTCACCTCGGCCTGGGACGCGGACGTCACGTCCTCCGGCACCCACTGGACCGCCAAGAACAAGTCCTACAACGGCTCCATCGCCGCTGGCGGCTCCGTCTCCTTCGCCTTCAACGGCGCCGGTTCCGGCTCGCCCTCCAACTGCAGGCTGAACGGCGACAGTTGTGACGGCACCACGGTTCCCGGCGACGCGGCGCCCTCCGCGCCGGGCACCCCGGCCGCCTCCTCCGTCACCGACACCTCCGTGAAGTTGAGCTGGTCGGCCGCCACCGACGACAAGGGCATCAAGAACTACGACGTCCTGCGCGACGGCGCCAAGATCGCCACGGCGACCACGACTTCGTACACGGACACCGGCCTCACCGCCGGCACCGACTACTCGTACACCGTGCAGGCCCGCGACACCGCCGACCAGACCGGCCCGGTCAGCGGCGCGGTCGCCGTGCACACCACCGGCGGCACCACCGACCCGCCCCCGACCGGCAACAAGGTCAAGCTCGGCTACTTCACCGAGTGGGGCATCTACGGCCGCAACTACCAGGTCAAGAACCTGGTGACGTCCGGCTCCGCGTCGAAGATCACGCACATCAACTACGCCTTCGGCAACGTCACGGGCGGCCAGTGCGCGATCGGCGACTCCTACGCCGACTACGACAAGGCGTTCACCGCCGACCAGTCGGTGAGCGGCGTGGCGGACACCTGGGACCAGCCGCTGCGCGGCAACTTCAACCAACTGCGCGAGCTGAAGGCCAAGTACCCGAACATCAAGATCCTCTGGTCCTTCGGCGGCTGGACCTGGTCCGGCGGCTTCGCACAGGCGGCGGCCAACCCGGCCGCCTTCGCGCAGTCCTGCTACAACCTGGTCGAGGACCCGCGCTGGGCCGACGTCTTCGACGGCATCGACATCGACTGGGAGTACCCGAACGCCTGCGGCCTGAGCTGCGACACCAGCGGTGCTGCGGCCTACAAGAACCTGATGCAGGCCCTGCGCGCCAAGTTCGGCTCGAACAACCTGGTCACCGCCGCCACCACGGCCGACGGCACCTCCGGCGGCAAGGTCGACGCCGCGGACTACGCGGGCGCCGCCCAGTACGTCGACTGGTACAACGTGATGACGTACGACTTCTTCGGCGCATTCGACGCGGACGGCCCGACCGCCCCGCACTCCCCGCTCACCTCCTACAGCGGCATCCCACAGGCCGGATTCACCACGGCCGACGCGATCGCCAAGTACAAGTCGAAGGGCATATCCGCGAGCAAGCTGCTCATCGGCATCGGCTTCTACGGCCGCGGCTGGACCGGCGTCACCCAGGACGCCCCGGGCGGCACCGCCACGGGCCCGGCGCCAGGAACGTACGAACAGGGCATCGAGGACTACAAGGTCCTCAAGACGTCCTGCCCGGCGACCGGCACCATCGCGGGGACGGCCTACGCGCACTGCGGCAGCAACTGGTGGTCGTACGACACCCCGTCGACCATCGCCGGGAAGATGAGCTGGGCCAAGTCACAGGGCCTCGGCGGTGCGTTCTTCTGGGAGTTCAGCGGTGACACCAGCAATGGCGAGCTGGTGAGCGCCATCAACAGCGGGATGTCGTAAGGGAATTACCCGTAAAGGCTAGGCGACGTTGACGCTCCCCCAGACTTCGTCCGGGGGGACCCCCACCCAACGAGTGAATGTGGCTACGCCACATTCACTCGTTGTCCGGGCGGGGCTGCCTCAAGCCACGCGAGAAAACCGGTCAGCGCGTCATCGCTCATGGCGAGTTCGAGACGCGTGCCCCGGTGCAGGCAGGTGAGGATGACGGCGTCGGAGAGCAGGGCCAGCTCCTCCTCGCCCTCGGGGAGGCGGCGCCCTGCGACCTCGATCGCGGCGCGTTCCAGGGTGCGGCGCGGGCGGTAGGCGTAGGAGAAGACGCGGTACCACTCGATGCGGTCGCCGTTGTAGCGGGCGACGCCGTAACTCCAGCCTTTGCCGCTGGTGTCGGGTTTCTCCGGGACGTCCCAGCGCAGGGAACAGTCGAAGGTGCCACCGGAGCGCTGGATGAGTCGGCGGCGCAGGCCGAAGACGAACAGCCCCAGCACCACAAGGGCTACTACGACTCCGCACACAGTCAGAGCGAGGACCATCGACACCGACCTCCTCGTCTCCTAGGTACCGTAAACAGGTAACGGAACGGAAAAAACACCTATATCTGCCTCAGCCGCGGTCGGCTCCGGATTGCTCCGGTGCCGGCCGCGGCTGAGTGACGTCATCACATGGTGTGCTGGCTTCAGCTTGTCGCCGTCGCCGCACGAAGTCGTACGTCCGCCCGACGCTCGGCGGAGGCGTCGCCCTCCGCCTTCGCGCGCTCGAGCTCGCGCTCTGCGCGCTGGACATCGATCTCGTCCGACAGCTCGGCGATCTCGGCCAGCAGCGACAGCTTGTTGTCCGCGAACGAGATGAAACCGCCGTGCACCGCGGCGACGACCGTTCCACCATCACTCGTACGGATGGTCACCGGGCCCGACTCCAGCACACCGAGCAGCGGCTGGTGACCGGGCATGACGCCGATGTCGCCGGACGTGGTGCGCGCGACGACCAGGGTGGCCTCGCCGGACCAGACCTCTCGGTCGGCCGCGACCAGCGCGACGTGCAGCTCAGCAGCCAAGGTTGGCTCCTCGGGTCACCACCCGGCGGTTTGGCCGGGTGTTGGTTACAAGTCTAGTGGGCGTGGAAGAGGGGGCGGGACGTGCCCCGCCCCCTCAGACGAGCAACGGGGTCAGGAGACGCCCAGCTCCTTGGCGTTGGCCTTGAGGTCCTCGATGCCACCGCACAGGAAGAACGCCTGCTCCGGGAAGTGGTCGTAATCGCCGTCGATGATCGCGTTGAACGCGGTGATCGACTCCTCCAGCGGGACGTCCGACCCGTCGACGCCGGTGAACTGCTTGGCGACGTGGGTGTTCTGGGACAGGAAGCGCTCCACGCGACGGGCACGGTGGACGGTGAGCTTGTCCTCCTCGCCCAGCTCGTCGATACCGAGGATCGCGATGATGTCCTGGAGGTCCTTGTACTTCTGCAGCACCGTCTTGACGCGCATCGCGGTGGCGTAGTGCTCCGCCGAGATGTAGCGCGGGTCCAGGATGCGGGACGTGGAGTCCAGCGGGTCCACGGCCGGATAGATGCCCTTCTCGGAGATCGGACGGGACAGAACCGTCGTCGCGTCGAGGTGGGCGAAGGTGGTGGCCGGGGCCGGGTCGGTCAGGTCGTCCGCGGGGACGTAGATCGCCTGCATGGAGGTGATCGAGTGACCGCGGGTCGAGGTGATGCGCTCCTGGAGGAGACCCATCTCGTCGGCCAGGTTCGGCTGGTAGCCCACCGCGGAGGGCATACGGCCGAGCAGGGTCGAGACCTCGGAACCGGCCTGCGTGAAGCGGAAGATGTTGTCGATGAAGAACAGCACGTCCTGCTTCTGCACATCGCGGAAGTACTCCGCCATGGTCAGACCCGCGAGGGCCACGCGCAGACGGGTGCCCGGGGGCTCGTCCATCTGCCCGAAGACAAGGGCGGTCTTGTCGATGACGCCCGAGTCCGCCATTTCCTCGATGAGGTCGTTGCCCTCACGGGTGCGCTCGCCGACACCGGCGAACACGGAGACACCGTCGTGGTTGTTGGCGACGCGGTAGATCATCTCCTGGATGAGCACCGTCTTGCCGACGCCGGCACCGCCGAACAGGCCGATCTTGCCGCCCTTGACGTACGGGGTCAGCAGGTCGATGACCTTGACGCCGGTCTCGAACATCTCGGTCTTCGACTCGAGCTCGTCGAAGTTCGGGGCCTTGCGGTGGATGGACCAGCGCTCGCCGTCGTACTTCTCGTCGCTGTTCAGCACCTCACCGAGGGTGTTGAACACCTTGCCCTTGGTGAAGTCGCCGACCGGAACGGTGATGCCGTTACCGGTGTCGGTGACCGCGGCCTGGCGGACCAGACCGTCGGTGGGCTGCATCGAGATGGTGCGGACCAGGCCGTCACCCAGGTGCTGGGCGACCTCCAGGGTCAGCGTCTTCTTCGCGCCGTCCTGGGCCGGGTCGGCCACCTCTACGTGCAGAGCGTTGTAGATCTCCGGCATCGCGTCGACGGGGAACTCCACGTCGACGACCGGGCCGATGACCCGGGCGACGCGGCCCGTGGCAACGGCCGTCTCAACTGTCGTCGTCATTACCTGTCACTCCCCGCGGTCGCGTCGGCCAGGGCTGCGGAGCCACCGACGATCTCGCTGATTTCCTGGGTGATTTCGGCCTGGCGGGCCGCGTTTGCAAGTCGGGAGAGCGTGGTGATGAGCTCTCCCGCGTTGTCGGTGGCCGACTTCATAGCGCGTCGCGTGGCGGCGTGCTTGGAGGCGGCCGACTGCAGCAGCGCGTTGTAGATACGGCTCTCCACGTAGCGCGGCAGCAGGGCGTCGAGGACGTCCTCCGCCGAGGGCTCGAAGTCGTACAGCGGAAGGATCTCGCCCTGCGGGGCTGCCTCCTTCGCGACCTCTTCGAGGCTGAGCGGCAGCAGGCGGTCGCCGAGCGCCGTCTGCGTCATCATCGAGACGAACTCGGTGAAGACGATGTGGAGTTCGTCCACGCCGCCCTCGGCCGTCTCGGTCTCGATGGCCTCGATCAGCGGGCCCGCGACCTTCTTCGCGTCCGCGTACGTGGGCTCGTCGGTGAAGCCCGTCCACTCCCCCGAGATCTTGCGCTCACGGAAGTTGTAGTGGGCGACACCGCGGCGGCCGACGATGTACGTGTCGACCTCCTTGCCCTCGGCCTCGAGGCGCGCGGTCAGCTGCTCCGCGGCCTTGATGGCGTTGGCGTTGAAGGCGCCGGCCAGACCGCGGTCGCTCGTCAGGAGCAGCACCGCGGACCGGGTGACCGTCTCGGCCTGGGTGGTCAGCGGGTGCTTCGTGTTCGAGCCGGTACCGACCGCCGTGACCGCGCGGGTGAGCTCGGTCGCGTACGGCGTGGAGGCCCTCACCTTGCGCTGCGCCTTGACGACACGTGAGGCGGCGATCATCTCCATCGCCTTGGTGATCTTCTTGGTCGCGGTGACGGATCGGATGCGACGCTTGTAGACCCGGAGCTGGGCTCCCATGAGTCAGGTCCCTTCCTTACGTCACTTGGCCGCGGCCGGGGCGTCCTCGCCGAGAAGCTTGCCGTCCGAGGTCTCGAACTGCTTCTTGAAGTCGGCGATCGCGTCCGCGGCAGCGGTGAGGGTGTCGTCCGACATCTTGCCGCCCTCCTTGATGGAGGTCATGAGGCCCTGCTCCTTGCGGTGCAGGTACTCCAGCAGCTCCTTTTCGAAGCGGCGGACGTCGGAGACCGGAACGTCGTCCATCTTGCCGGTGGTACCGGCCCACACGGAGACGACCTGGTCCTCGGTCGGCATCGGCTGGTACTGCGGCTGCTTGAGCAGCTCGACCAGTCGCTGACCGCGCTCCAGCTGGGACTTCGACGCAGCGTCCAGGTCGGAACCGAAGGCGGCGAACGCCTCCAGCTCGCGGTACTGGGCGAGGTCGAGGCGCAGTCGGCCCGAGACCTGCTTCATCGCCTTGTGCTGCGCGGAACCACCGACTCGGGAGACGGAGATACCGACGTTCAGCGCGGGGCGCTGACCGGCGTTGAACAGGTCCGACTCCAGGAAGCACTGGCCGTCGGTGATGGAGATGACGTTGGTCGGGATGAACGCCGAGACGTCGTTGGCCTTCGTCTCGACGATCGGCAGACCGGTCATCGAGCCCGCGCCCATCTCGTCGGAGAGCTTCGCGCAGCGCTCCAGCAGACGGGAGTGCAGGTAGAAGACGTCACCCGGGTAGGCCTCACGGCCCGGCGGGCGGCGCAGCAGCAGGGACACGGCGCGGTAGGCGTCGGCCTGCTTCGAGAGGTCGTCGAAGATGATGAGGACGTGCTTGCCCTCGTACATCCACTGCTGGCCGATGGCCGAACCGGTGTACGGCGCCAGGTACTTGAAGCCGGCCGGGTCGGACGCCGGGGCGGCGACGATGGTCGTGTACTCCAGCGCGCCGGCCTCTTCGAGGGCGCCACGCACGGAGGCGATGGTCGAGCCCTTCTGACCGATGGCGACGTAGACGCAGCGGACCTGCTTCTTCGGGTCGCCCGAGCGCCAGTTGTCGCGCTGGTTGATGATCGTGTCGACGGCCAGGGCGGTCTTGCCGGTCTGCCGGTCACCGATGATCAGCTGACGCTGGCCACGGCCGATCGGGGTCATCGCGTCGACGGCCTTGTAGCCGGTCTCCATCGGCTCGTGCACCGACTTACGGGCCATGACGCCCGGAGCCTGCAGCTCAAGGGCGCGACGACCGCTGGTCTCGATCTCGCCGAGGCCGTCGATCGGGTTGCCGAGCGGGTCGACGACGCGGCCGAGGTAGCCCTCGCCCACTGCCACGGAGAGCACCTCACCGGTGCGCTGCACCGGCTGACCCTCCTCGATGCCGCTGAACTCACCGAGGACGATGGCACCGATCTCGCGCTCTTCGAGGTTCAGCGCAAGACCGAGGGTGCCGTCCTCGAACTTCAGCAGTTCGTTGGCCATGGCCGAGGGGAGGCCCTCGACCTTCGCGATGCCGTCGCCGGCAAGGGTGACCGTACCGACCTCCTCGCGCGAGGCCGCGTCCGGCTTGTACGACTGGACGAAGTTCTCCAGCGCGTCCCGGATCTCCTCCGGCCGGATCGTGAGCTCCGCCATCTGGGTTCCCTGCTCTCCTTGTTGGGCCCGAAGTTTCAACTTGGGGGTCTGGGGGCGACCCCCAGGAATCCTCTGCACGGCCCAACCGGGCCGTAGGTACGTACTGCTTACTGCTTATGAAGTTGCTGCTAGCCCGCCAGCCGGCGGCCGGCGTCCTCGATGCGGTCCGCGATCGAGCCGTTGATGACCTCGTCGCCGACCTGCACCCGGATCCCGCCGAGGACCTCGGGGTCCACGTCGATGTTGAGGTGCATCTTGTGGCCGTAGAGCTTCGCGAGGGCGGCGCCCAGGCGCTGCTTCTGCGGGTCGCTCAGCGGCACCGCCGAGGTGACGACCGCGACCAGACGCTCCCGGCGCTCGGCGGCGAGCTTGGACAGGGACTCCAGTCCCGCCTCCAGGCTACGTCCCCGCGGCGCGGTCACAAGGCGCGTCACAAGACGCTCGGTCGTCACGGCGGCCCGGCCACCGAGCAGCCGGTGCAGCAGCTCGATCTTGGCCGCGGTGGTGGCCTTGCGGTCGGTCAGCGCGGCGCGCAGCCCGGTGTTCGAGGAGACGATCCGTCCGAAGCGGAACAGCTCGTCCTCTACGTCGTCGAGCGCACCCGACTGCTGGGCGGCGGTGAGCTCGGCGGTGTTCGCCAGCTCCTCCAGCGCGTCCACCAGGTCGCGGGACTGCGACCAGCGGGAGCGCACCATGCCGGACACCAGGTCGGCGGTCGCCCCGCCGATCTGGGAACCGAGCAGACGCTGGGCCAGCTCGGCCTTGGCCTCACCGGCCTGCGCCGGGTCGGTCAGGACCCGACGCAGCGACACCTCGCGGTGGAGCAGTGCGGTGACGGCGGCCAGCTCGTCGGCGAGCGAGCCCGCGTCCACGGACGTCGAGTCCGTCAGCGCGTCGAGACGCTCACGTGCGGCTGCCAGGGCCTCGCGGCTCGCTCCGTTCATCGAGCCGCCTCGGCCTTCTCCTCGAGGTCCTCGAGGAAGCGGTCGATGACGCGGCTCTGCCGGGCGTGGTCCTCGAGGGACTCACCGACGAGCTTGCCGGCCAGGTCCGTGGCGAGGTGACCGACGTCCTGCCGCAGCGCGGACGCGGCGGCCTTGCGGTCGGCCTCGATCTGCGCGTGACCGGCGGCGACGATCTCCTCGCGCTGCCGCTGGCCCTCGGCGCGCATCTCGGTGATGAGCGCGGCACCCTGCTCCTGCGCCTCCTGGCGCAGACGCGCGGCCTCGTGCCGGGCCTCGGCGAGCTGGGCCTTGTACTGCTCGAGAACGCTCTGCGCCTCGACCTGAGCGGCCTCGGCCTTCTCGATGCCACCTTCGATCGCCTCGCGGCGCTCCTCCAGAACCTTGTTGATGTTCGGGAGCAGCTTCTTCCAGAAGAAGAAGAACACGATGGCGAAGGCGATGGCGCCGACGAGCAGCTCGGGCCCGGCCGGGATGAGCGGGTTCTGCTCTTCCTCGGCGGCCAGCTGTACCCAATTGGCGATCACATCAGTGCCTTTCGTCGAATACGTGTCGGGTAAGGGTTGATCACGTACCGAACACGAACGGCATGACGATGCCGATGAGGGCGAGCGCCTCACAGAAGGCGAAGCCGAGGATCTGGTTGGCACGGATCAGGCCGGCGGCCTCGGGCTGACGGGCCAGGGCCTGGGTGCCGTTACCGAAGATGATGCCGACGCCGACGCCGGGGCCGATGGCCGCGAGGCCGTAACCGATGGAGCCGATGGAGCCGTGGACGGTGTCAGCAGCAAGGGTCTGGAGAGCAGACATGCCGGTTCTTCCTTCTCTTTCATGGACCGGTGGGGGTTGGCCACCGGACGTCTCGGGGATTGCGGGCGGGTGTTGCTCGGCTCAGTGGTGCTCGGCGAGAGCGCCCTGAATGTAGGAGCAGGCCAGCAGCACGAACACGTATGCCTGGACGGCCTGCACGAAAAGCTCGAAGAGGATCATGACCATGGTCATGATGAAAGAGACACCGGCCGCCGGAACCATCCAGCTATTCAGCAGGTACCAGGAGGCGACGGTGAACATCACCAGCATCAGGTGGCCGGCGAACATGTTGGCGAAGAGTCGCACCGCGTGCGTGAACGGGCGGACCAACAGGTTCGAGAAGAACTCGATGACCATGACGAGCGGCAGCACGCCGCCGAGCGACTTGTCGTAGCCCGTCACGTTCTTGAAGAACCCGACGAAGCCGTGGCGCTTGAACGTCAGCGAGACCCAGGTGATGTAGACGACCGCGGCGAGGACCACCGGGAAGGCGAAGACCGACGCCACCGGGAACTGGGCCAGCGGGATCACGGACCAGATGTTCATGATCCAGATGAAGAAGAAGAGGGACACCATGAGCGGCACCCACTTCTCGCCGTCGCGCTTGCCCAGCGTCTCGTAGACGATGCCGCGGCGCACGAAGTCGTAACCGGCCTCGCCGACCATCTGGAGTTTGCCCGGGATGACCTTGGCCTTGCCGAAGGCTGCCCAGAAAAAGAAGACGACGAGACCACTGGTGATGAGCGCGAGCAGCATCACCTTGTTGAACTCGTAACCCCCCACCGTGGCAATCGGCTTGAAGAGGAAAGAGTGCAGGCCCGGAGCCGGAAAACCACACCCGTTGTCGGACATGATCCGACAGCTCCAGTCAAAGGCGAGCTGGGTCTGGTCAGCACTCACCACGGGCTCCTTCGGCGTGACGCATGGGTACGGCAACCTCGTTGTGTCGGCGCGGCGCGCAGCCGCGGGTCGGCACCGGACAGGTGTTACGGATGTGAGGGCGGCTGGGGGGCATCGTGCCTCGCGATTGAGCAGGCGTCAGCTCAGATGCCCGCGCCCGCGATGCCGCAGTTGGCACCGGACGATAGCAGGAGTTCCCACAAGCCTTTATCCCGCCCCTACCCCTCACGACGACGATCCGGTCTTCTCGGACTTCCCACTCTTCTCGGAGTCCGGGTCGATGTAGAAAAGCTTGGCTTTCATATGCGCACGAGCCTGCGCAGCCATCCACACGACAGTCGCGACGACGAGCGATACGGCGAACGCCTTCGCGTTGAAGAGGGCGGTGTCCTTGAAGACGGCCACGAAGATCAGGAGCAGCAGGAGCTGAGCGACATAAAGCATCAGCCCCATGGCCTGGAACAGTTGCGGGAGCGTTTTTGCCGTCCACTGCAGCACGTACAGGCCGATGCCCATGAACAGGATCGCCAGCAGCGTGCCGACAGCCGCACCGAGCGCGCCTTTGCCGCCGGCCACCGCAGCGCTGACGGCGACGACAATCGCGCCGACAGCCGCTGTGGGCACAGCGGTCTGCAAGAGGTTCCGGGCGTCATTGGACGGCATGGCGGCAACTCCGCTTTCGCAGGGGGGCAGGGTGTCGTCATGGACGAGCGTAGTCCCGGATCGAGAAGGGAACTCACGGCCAATGGACCGTCGCACTGCGGTCCTTCGGCTCTGTCCGGGGGTTCTCGTGAACCGTATCACAAACTATTTGATGCGGTCTTTACCTAGTTGGTGTGCTCGCTGTCACACATGAGAGTGACAGTGCGCGTCTGTGCAGAAACCTTGACCATATGTCTGGTATTGGAGGTCTTTGCTCCCCCACGACTTGGCAATGCTCTAGTCAGATTCTTACCTTGCCGAGTCAGCGCGACGTTCCGGCCTTCCGCCGGTCCAGGAAGCGTGAACGGGCGCCCAGGGCCGTCGCTCCGTTGACTCCCGCCACACCTGCGACGACCGGAGCGCGCTGCTCCTCGTCGGCCTCGTCGGCCGTGGCCGGCTGCGCCGGGGTCGACGCGGACTCGGCGACGGCCCTGCGGCGACGGTAGCGCGGCGGCACGAGGTGCTCGGCCCAGCGCGGAGCGCGCGGCGTGAAGCGCGGCAGCAGGAGCAGCAACAGGCCGATCGCGCTGAGGAACACGACGCCCAGGACGATCCACATGGATGCCGAGTTGACCGAGTAGCCGAGGGCTCCGAACGCGATCAGCGCCGACCAGAAGTACATGATCAGGACGGCCCTGCTGTGCGAGTGGCCGATCTCCAGCAGGCGGTGGTGCAGGTGGCCGCGGTCCGCGGCGAACGGCGACTGGCCCTTCCAGGTGCGGCGCACGATGGCCAGCACCAGGTCGGCGGTGGGCACCGCGATGATCGTCAGCGGCAGCAGCAGCGGGATGTAGACCGGCACCGTCTGGTGCACCGCCGCCTTCTCGGATCCGGTGAACAGCTTCAGCGCGTCCGGGTCGACCTGTCCCGTGATGGAGATCGCGCCCGCCGCCAGCACCAGGCCGATCAGCATCGAGCCGGAGTCGCCCATGAAGATGCGCGCGGGGTGCATGTTGTGCGGCAGGAAGCCGATGCACATGCCCATCAGGATCGCCGAGAAGAGCGTGGCCGGGGCGGCGGCCTCGACGCCGTACGAGTACCAGATCCGGTACGCGTACAGGAAGAACGCGGCGGCCGCGATGCACACCATGCCGGAGGCGAGGCCGTCGAGGCCGTCGACGAAGTTCACCGCGTTGATGGTGATGACGACGAGCGCCACCGTCAGCAGCGTGCCCTGCCACTGGGTCAGCGCGACGTTGCCGACGGTCGGGATGGGCAGCCACAGGATCGTCAGGCCCTGCATGACCATGACGCCGGCGGCGATCATCTGGCCGCCCAGCTTGATCAGGGCGTCGATCTCGAACTTGTCGTCCAGGACGCCGATCAGCCAGATCAGCGCCGCTCCGGAGAGCAGCGCCCGCGGCTCGTTCGACTTCTCGAAGACCTCGCTGAGGTTGGTGAGGTGGTCGGCGACCAGCAGGCCGGCGCACAGGCCGAAGAACATGGCGATCCCGCCGAGGCGCGGAGTGGGCTCCCGGTGCACGTCACGGGCCCTGATCTGCGGCATGGCTCCGGCCACGATCGCGAACTTCCGTACCGGCCCTGTCAGCAGATACGTCACCGCGGCCGTGATGCAGAGCGTCAGCAGGTATTCACGCACAGGCTTCCCCACAGGTCTCGCTGGCCATCTCAGCCCCACACCCTAGCGACGGACGCATACCAGTGGGGACTGCCGGGTAGCGACGATGGTTGCATGCGTGCCTGTGCACGCAGGTGCGTCTACCCCCGCTCAGCCGGTGTACGGCTGAAATCTACCGGTGAGCTCGCGCACCTCGTCACGCGCCTTCTGGCTCTCGGTCTCGCCCCGCAGCACCCCTGCGAACAGCGCGGCGATCCGCTCCATCTCCTCCTCCCCCATGCCTTGGGTGGTCACCGCGGCCGTGCCGAGCCGCAGGCCGCGGGCGTCGCCGTGCGGGAGCGCACAGCAGTCGAGCACCATGCCGGCCGCGGCGAGCCGGCCCCGGGCGGTGCGTCCGTCGACGCCGAGGGGTGCCGGGTCGGCGGTGATGAGGTGGGTGTCCGTGCCTCCGGTGGTGACGACCAGCCCTTCCGCCGCCAGTTCGGCCGCGAGCACCCTCGCGTTGGCGACCACCTGATGGGCGTACGCGGTGAACGCCGGTGTTGCCGCCTCCCCGAATGCGACGGCCTTGGCGGCGATGGTGTGCATCTGCGCGCCGCCCTGGGTGAAGGGGAAGACGGCCCGGTCGACCCGTTCGGCGAGGTCGGCGCCGCACAGGAGCATCCCGCCGCGCGGCCCGCGCAGCACCTTGTGCGTGGTCGCGCAGACGACATCGGCATACGGCACCGGACTGGGCGCCGCTCCCCCGGCGACAAGCCCGATGGGATGGGCGGCGTCGGCGATGAGATACGCCCCGACCTCGTCGGCGACCTCGCGGAAGAGGGCGTAGTCGATGTGCCGCGGATAGGCGATGGACCCGCACACGATCGCCTTGGGGCGGTGCGTACGGGCCAGTGTCCGCACCTGCTCGTAGTCGATGAGCCCCGTCTCCGCATCCACCCCGTAGCCGACGAAGTCGAACCAGCGGCCGGAGAAGTTGGCGGGCGAGCCGTGCGTGAGGTGGCCGCCGTAGGGGAGGCCGAGGGCGAGGACGGTGTCGCCGGGCCGCAGCAGCGCCGCGTACGCGGCAAGGACGGCCGAAGACCCGGAGTGCGACTGCACATTGGCGTGCTCGGCGCCGAACAGGGCCTTCGCACGGTCCACGGCGACGCGCTCGGCGACGTCTACGATCTCGCAGCCGCCGTGGTGCCGGGCGCCCGGATATCCCTCGGCGTACTTGTTGGCCAGGGGTGAGCCCAGCGCGGACAGCACGGCGGGCGAGGAGAAGTTCTCGGCGGCGATGAGCTGCAGCGTCGTCGACTGCCGGTCGAGCTCGCCGAGCAGGATCTCGGCCAGCTCAGGGTCCTGGCGGCGCAGGACATCGGCCTCGAGGGTAGGGGTGACCGGCATGATGGGCTCCGGGGGCGTCGGCGGGGACGTACGTCCAATGTAGGCCCGGGGCCGGTGAGGTGCTCGGTTGTTACGCCCTCGCAGGTACTCCGGCGAGCGCAGTGACCGGATCCAGCTCCTGGATCCCTGCCGCGCGTCCCGCGTCAAGCGCGCGCAGGCACCCCTGTCAGCGCCGTCACCACCGGATCCAGCGCCTGGTGTATCTCGTCCCCGACGGACCGGAAGAAGGTCAGCGGGGCCCCGTACGGGTCGTACACCTCGTCCGCCTCGGCGGTCGGGGCCAGGAGCCAGCCGCGCAGCGCGGCGCCCGCGCGGACCAGTGCGCGGGCGCGGGCGACCACGCCGTCCTCCAGCGGGGGCAGGGTCGCCGGGTCGATCGCCCGCACCAGGCGGGTGAACTCCTTCAGGGTGAAGGTGCGCAGGCCCGCCGAGTGGCCCATCGAGATCACCTGCTGACGGTGGTCGCGAGTCGCCGTCAGGACGAGGTCGGCCATGATGACGTGCTCGTCGAGCAGCTCCCGGCCCGTGAAGCCGGAGGCGTCCGCGCCGAAGTCGGCGAGGACCGTCTCCGCGTTGGCCTCCATGGGCGCGCCCTCGTGGCCCCAGGTGCCCGCGCTCTCCACGATCAGCGCGCCGCCCAGTACGCCGAGCCGCTCCATCACGAAATGGCGGGTCAGCCGCTCGGTGATGGGCGAGCGGCACACGTTGCCGGTGCTGACGTGGAGGATGCGGAAACAGTCGCGTGGAAGTCCGACGAACGTCGTCGTGATCTCCGTGGCTCGTTCCCCGTTGCCTATGCCACGCCCCGCGTCAGGGGCCGTCAATTCGCCACCTCGAGGTCGGGTACGACCTTCCGCAGCTCCTCGGCCGACAGGGCGCCCTCGCGCAGCAGTACGGGTACGCGGCCCGTGACGTCGACGATGGAGGACGGGACGTTGCCGGGAGTCGGGCCGCCGTCGAGGTAGACGGAGACGGAGTCGCCGAGCATCTCCTGGGCCGCGTCACAGTCCTCGGGCGCGGGGTGACCCGTCAGGTTCGCCGACGACACGGCCATGGGACCGACCTCGGTCAGCAGCTCGATGGCGACCGGGTGCAGCGGCATGCGCACGGCAACCGTGCCCCGGGTGTCCCCCAGGTCCCACTGCAGGGACGGCTGGTGCTTGGCCACGAGCGTCAGCGCGCCCGGCCAGAAGGCGTCGACCAGCTCCCAGGCCAGCTCGGAGAAGTCGGTGACGAGACCGTGGAGCGTGTTCGGGGAGCCGATCAGCACAGGGGTGGGCATGTTGCGGCCCCGGCCCTTGGCCTCCAGCAGGTCGACGACGGCCTCCGAGGAGAACGCGTCGGCACCGATGCCGTACACCGTGTCGGTCGGGAGGACCACGAGCTCGCCACGGCGGACGGCGGACGCGGCTTCGCGCAGACCGGTCGTGCGGTCGGTCGCGTCGTTGGTGTCGTATCGCCGTGCCATATCTAGCGGGCCTCCTCGTACACGTAATGCGGGACTTCGGAAAACGCTGTCGGGGCGGGGGTCACGGCAGTGCCTTGCGGGCCGTGGCGAACCGCGGGCGGTTGTTGAGGTCGGGGTGGTCGGCCGCGTCGGCCCAGCCCCGTTCCTCGGTGAAGATCCACGGCACCTGGCCGCCCTGGGTGTCGGCGTGCTCGATGACGACGACGCCGCCGGGGCGCAGGAGCCGGTGTGCGGCCCGTTCCAGGCCGCGGATGAGGTCCAGGCCGTCCTCCCCGGAGAACAGGGCGAGTTCGGGATCGTAGTCCCGTGCCTCGGGAGCGACATACTCCCACTCCGTTAGCGGGATGTACGGCGGGTTGGAGATGACCAGGTCGACGTGGCCGTCGAGGTCGCGAAAGGCGTCGAGGGCGTCCCCCTGGCGCAGATCGACCCTCGACCCCGCCACGTTCTTGCGGGTCCACACCAGGGCGTCCTCGGACAGCTCCACGGCGTGCACGCGCGAGCGCGGGACCTCCTGGGCGAGGGCGAGTGCGATGGCGCCGGAGCCGGTGCACAGGTCGACGATGCGGGGCTCCACGACATCCATGGCGCGCACGGCGTCTATGGCCCAGCCGACCACGGACTCCGTCTCGGGCCGCGGCACGAACACGCCCGGCCCGACCTGGAGTTCCAGATACCGGAAGTAGGCCCGCCCGGCGATGTGCTGCAACGGCTCGCGCTGCTCACGCCGGGCGATGACCTCCCAGTAGCGGGCGTCGAAGTCCGAGTCCTTCACGGAGTGCAGCTCGCCCCGCTTCACGCCGTGCACGAACGCGGCGAGCTCCTCCGCGTCGTTGCGCGGCGAGGGCACGCCGGCAGCGGCCAGCCGCTGGGTGGCCTGTGCCACCTCTGCGAGCAGCAGGTTCACGCAAGTCCTCCGTGTCGTACTCAGTCGTGCGTAGGTGCGCCTTACGCGGCCGCCAGCTTCGCCGCCGAGTCCGCGTCGACGCACGCCTGGATCACCGCGTCGAGGTCGCCGTCCAGGACCTGGTCCAGGTTGTAGGCCTTGAAGCCGACGCGGTGGTCCGAGATGCGATTCTCCGGGAAGTTGTACGTGCGGATCTTCTCGGAGCGGTCGACGGTGCGGACCTGGCTGCGGCGGGCGTCGGCGGCTTCCTTCTCCGCCTCCTCCTGCGCCGCTGCGAGCAGCCTGGAGCGCAGGATACGCAGTGCCTGCTCCTTGTTCTGCAGCTGGCTCTTCTCGTTCTGGCAGGAGGCGACGACTCCGGTGGGAATGTGCGTGATGCGCACCGCGGAGTCGGTGGTGTTCACGGACTGGCCGCCGGGGCCGGAGGACCGGTAGACGTCGATCCGGAGGTCGTTCGGGTTGATCTCGACCTCGACCTCCTCGGCCTCGGGGGTCACGAGGACACCGGCCGCGGAGGTGTGAATGCGCCCCTGCGACTCGGTCGCCGGCACACGCTGCACACGGTGCACGCCGCCCTCGTACTTCAGCCGCGCCCAGACCCCCTGGCCGGGCTCGGTGGCACCGTTTCCGCCCTTGGTCTTCACCGCGACCTGGACGTCCTTGTAGCCGCCCAGCTCGGACTCGGTCGAGTCGATGATCTCGGTCTTCCAGCCGACGCGCTCGGCGTAGCGCAGGTACATGCGCAGCAGGTCGCCGGCGAACAGGGCGGACTCGTCGCCGCCCGCGCCCGCCTTGACCTCGAGGATGACGTCCTTGTCGTCGCTGGGGTCGCGCGGGACGAGCAGCAGGCGCAGCTTCTCGGTCAGCTCCTCGCGCTGCTTCTCCAGCTCCTTGACCTCGGCGATGAAGTCCGGGTCGTCGGCGGCGAATTCCTTCGCCGTCTCGACGTCGTCGCCGGTCTGCTTCCAGGAGCGGTACGTGGCGACGATCGGGGTGAGCTCGGCGTAGCGCTTGTTCAGCCTGCGCGCGTTGGCCTGGTCGGCGTGGACCGACGGGTCGGCGAGCTTCGTCTCCAGGTCGGCGTGCTCACCGACGAGTTCCTCGACGGCCTCGAACATCTTGGGCTCCTGAACTGCGAAAAGGGAGGGAAGGGCGGGCGACCAAAAACGCCGGTCCCGGCGCGCCTGTTTCAGGGCGCGGCCGTGGACCGGCGAATGGGAGCTCGCTACTTCTTGGAGCCGGCAGCAGCCTTGCCGAAGCGGGCCTCGAAGCGGGCCACACGGCCACCGGTGTCGAGGATCTTCTGCTTACCCGTGTAGAACGGGTGGCACTCGGAGCAGACCTCGGCGCGGACGGTGCCGCTGGAGATCGTGCTACGGGTGGTGAACGACGCGCCACAGGTGCAGCTGACCTGCGTCTCGACGTACTCGGGGTGGATGTCGCGCTTCAAGGTGTCTCCTAGTTTCGGGAGGGCGCCGGGTCGCAGCCGCGGGGTGCGGAGGCGTGAACCGGAGCCGACGTACCAGTCTGCCAGGACTGGGGCCATCCTCCCAAACCGGGGGTTCGGGTTGTCTATTCCCTGCGGGCCGGTGGGGGCCTGTCGCGCCCCGCGGCGGAGCCGCATATCGACACAGCCCCGCGCCCCTGGCTAACCGGCGGTGACGACGCCCTTGGCTTCGCCCGTCGCCGTGCCCTTCGTGGCGCTTGCCGGGATCGGCTGGTCGCTCTTGAGCGCCGTCCACACCTGCTTGGCCTTGGTCTCCTGGACGATCACGCGGTTCGGGTTGGCCGGGTCGTACCGGACCGGCATCGTGACCATGTTCATCTTCGAGGAGCTGATGCCCTTGAGGCCATTGGCAAAGGACATCAGGGAGTTGACCGAGCCCAGGTCGGAGTCGGCCGTCACGGCCTTGGTGGCGGTGTCGGCGAGGTCGTAGAGCTTCTTCGGGTTGGAGAAGACGCCGATGTGCTTGACCTGGTTGACCAGCGCCTTGATGAAGGCCTGCTGGAGCTGGATGCGGCCGAGGTCGGAGCCGTCGCCGACGCCGTGCCGGGTGCGGACCAGGCCGAGGGCCTGCTCGCCGTCGAGCTCGTGCGTGCCGGCCTTGAGGTTCAGGTGGCTCTCGGAGTCGTTGATGTCCTTGGTCGTGGTGACCTGGACACCGCCGAGCTCGTCGATGAGCTTCTCGAAGCCGCTGAAGTCGACCTCGAGGTAGTGGTCCATGCGGATGTCCGTGACGGACTCGACGGTCTTGACCGCGCAGGCCGCGCCGCCGGTGGTGTACGCGGAGTTGAACATCACGCCGGACGCCGCGTCATGGGTGGTGCCCTTGGTGTCGGTGCACTCGGGGCGGTCGATGATGGTGTCCCGCGGGATGGAGACCACGCTGGCCTTCTTGTGGCCCTTGTACACGTGCACGATCATCGCGGTGTCGGAGCGGGCGCTGCCGTCGTCCGCGCCGCCGCCGAGCTTCTTGTTGCTGCCGGAACGGGAGTCCGAGCCGAGGACGAGGATGTTCTCGGAGCCGTTGTCGACCTTCGTCGGCCGGGAGGTGCCGAGCGCCGAGTCGATGTCGACGCTCTTGATGTTGCCGTTGAGCTTGAAGTACACGTAGCCGGCTCCGGTGCCGCCCAGCACGACAATCCCCGCAGTGGTCCAGGCCGCGATCAGCAGGCCCTTGCGGCGCTTGCTGCGGGGCTTGCGGCGACGGCCCTTGGCGCTGTGGCGCGAGCCGTTGGTACCGGGCTCCCCCGGTATGCCGGGTCCCGGCGTGCTCTCGGCAGACATGTGCTCCTCAGTTCTCGTTCCGGTCGGTTACCCCCTGCTATCAGGGACAGGCCTGTCGATACGGGTCGTACCGCACCATCGTCGCTCCGTCCGGTCAGACGGAGGAACTCGAGAAAGGGTTGCACAACGCACCGTGCCCAACCCGTGGAGGGTTGGGCACAGAGCGTCACACAAGTTTACGAGGGGAACTCGCTCACCTGCGGTTTCAGCCGAAGAGGTCGTACTGCTGGAAACCGGTACCGACCGAGATCCTTGTGGCAAAGATCTCCGTGGTGGCCTTACCGGTGCCCTTGTAGAGGTAGAGGGTTCCGCCGGGCGTACGGGCCAGGAAGTCGGCCTTACCGTCGCCGCTGACGTCGCCGACCGCGTCGAAGGCGTTGTAGCCGGTCCAGGCGCTGCGCACCTTGATACGGGCCGAGAAGGCGCCCGTGCCGGACTTGCCGGTGCCCTTGTACAGGTACAGGTCCCCGGTGCTGCTCCTGCGGGCGAGCAGGTCGGCCTTGCCGTCACCGGTGAAGTCGCCCTTGCCGCGCAGGGAGTTGTACTGGTTCCAGCCGGTGCCGACCTTCACGCGGGCGGCGAAGGTGCCGTTGCCCTTGCCCGGGTAGATCCACAGGGTGCCGCCGGAGTCGACCGAGAGCAGGTCGGGCAGGTAGTCGCCGGTGACGTCGCCCGGGGTGACGATGCGGGTGCGGGTGCTCCAGCCGGTGAAGATCTTCGTCTTGGACCAGGAGCCGCCGGCCGGCACGTAGTGCAGCCAGTAGACGTCGCCGCCCGAGCTCTGGCGGACCACCATGTCCTGGTAGCCGTCCCGGTTCAGGTCGGTCTGCAGGACGACGTTGACACCGTCGTACGACCCCAGCGACTGGCGCGCGCCGAACGCGCTGCCGGTGGAGTCCTTCTCATACGCCTCCTTGGTGGAGGAGCTGCGCACGAACAGGTCGGCCTTGCCGTCGGTGTGGCTGAGGTTGGCGTCGTCGACGTTCGCGTAGGCGGCACCGACGTAGGTGCTGACCTTCGAGAAGACGCTGTAGTAGCCCTTCTTCACGCAGTTCGCCACGCCCCACGACACGACGCCGACGATCCGGTTGTTCACGACGAGCGGTCCGCCGGAGTCACCGTTGCAGGCCGCCTTCGTGCCGCTGTCGCTGCCGCTCTGCGAACCGGCGCAGATCATGTGGCCCTTGACGTACTCGCTGCCGTAGACGCCTGAGCAGGTGCTGTCGGCATGGACGGTCAGGGTGGTCGACTTCAGCGTCTCGGAGATGTCCTGGCTGGTGGAGCCGGTGCGCCCCCAGCCGTAGAGCTTGGCGCTGGTGCCGCCCGTGTACGAGGCGGTGTCGCCGGACGTCGTCATCCGGATCGGCGTGGCCGTGACCGGGGTGGCGAGGGTGAGGACGGCGATGTCGTTGTTGATGGTCGTCGCGCTGTACGACGGGTGGTTCCACTGCCGCAGCGGCAGCGAGACGGTGCCGCCGTGCAGGTCGGTGGTGCCGGAGCTGTCGGTGGTCGGCAGTTGCGAGGTGCCGGTCAGGACGGCGCCGTACGCCTTCCAGTTGTAGCTCTTGCCGTCCTCGTCCTTGACGCAGTGCGCGGCGGTGAGGATCTTCGTCGGCGAGACGACGGTGCCGCCGCAGAAGAAGCCGAGGTCGTCGCTCTCGTCGGTGGTGCCCTGGTCGTCGTAGTACCAGAGCTGTGCCATCCACGGCGCCGAGGTGATGGCGGTGTCGGTACCGCCGATGACGTACGGGCTCACGGAGGAGCCGGAGGTGTCGGTCGTGCTCGCGCTGAGGGACGACTTCGGCGTCGCCTCCCCCGCGGTGCCGTCGGCGGCGAGCGCGCCCGCGACGCGCCTGGTCAGCTCGGCGGTCGAGACGGAGCTGGTGGCGGGCTTGACCGTCGGCGCGGGCACGGCCGTCGCGGCATCCGCGGACATGGTCAGCAGGGCGGCACCGACGGCGGCGGCCAGTCCGGCCGCGGCAACGGGCAGTGCAATACGAATCCGGCGTCTGCGACGACCGCTACCGGACAAGGGCATGCGCAAGGAGTTCCCCCCAGGGA
>Ga0307512_10002662_pt1 | contig 22033 bp, 21 predicted proteins | sample 14_EM_MG_FD_200267 | JGI IMG/M metagenome (GOLD analysis project Ga0307512, IMG submission 200267) | Populus trichocarpa ectomycorrhiza microbial communities from riparian zone in the Pacific Northwest, United States - 14_EM | ecosystem: Host-associated > Plants > Roots > Unclassified | place...
CGTTCTCTTGTATAGCAAGCAATAGTACGACTTTGGAAAATATTCTGATTCTTGTTCCTCGATACGCACTTCGAGTTCAGTCCTGCAACATCCATATCACCTGCGCCCGACCCCGCCCGTTACACTCTGCAGCAGGCCATGTTGCGGTCTTTGACTATTTAACCGGGCTGGGTGGGGCTTTCGTCGCTATGGTGTTGGCCCTCCGGGTGACTGTTCTCTGTAATCACGAGATGAATCTTTGCACTGTATGGATATCATCATCATTTATCATCGCTTCCAGTGTATGTCCCAGGTGATCTTCAGAGTTTTCAGCAAATGTCTCACAAATGTCGGTAACCTCAAATTTGTCAGTTCGATGTCAGTCCATGTGAGAGACTCAATGTCAGATACTCCATAAGAGAGACTCAATGTCACAGACTCAATATTTGAGACTCATTGTCAGAGACTTGGTGTTTGCAACGGGTGCGGGTAACATGCCAGCGGTCAGGGTTTGGACCGGAAAAACAGTTCGGTTTGGTTCCTGACGCTTCCAAAACCTCGAACTCCTCCCTCTTGGAAGTCCAAACCCGGACCCATACCCATCAACTGGCAGGTTTCGCCGGGTGTGGCAAGACCCATTGGCTCCAGTCTTCGGTTCTGCATTTCGGGTTGTGCTATGTATGGTCGCATTCAGATATTGTGCTGTTAATCATAAAATATCCACGATGGTATGTCATTGTTTTTTGTGGATGTACTGGCAGCCTTTAAAATCAATAACAGGAGAGGCATGCTCTCTGTCCCATCCTGGAAATGAGCATCAACGGAGCGTCAACGATGTTTGGTGTTACATCTTCGGTAATCTGAGTGGCGATTGCGTGCAGATAGTCATAACTGATGTGTTGGCCTCCTGTAAAGGCCAAAGAGGAAGCGACACGCTCCCTGCACCATCTTGAAAATGAGCGTCAACTGAGTTTCAACGATTCAAGGTCTTGCATCTTCAGTAATCTAAGTGGTACATGATCGCCCACCTCTATCAAGTAGGAATTGGCAGCCTCTCTAGGCAGATAAGGGAGTGACATTTCTGCGACAGCCTCCTTGACAGTAAAACGTATTTCATTAGCCATGCTCCAACTGAAAGGTCATGAGTGTGTCAGCCTAGAAAAATGGTCAAATCATCGTATATAGACAATGACCAACCCATCGCGCTTTGATTACCCATGATGAAAGGCCAAAAATCGTTGACGCTCTGTTGACGCCGATTTTCATGATGGGGCTGGCAGCGTGTCCCTATCTGTTTACTCTATAAAGGCTGCCAATACTATGATTATATAGAGTAATGACCAAATCGCTTTTGAATTACCTGACTTACAAGGCCTAAATTCATTGAGGCTATGTTAATACTCATTTTCAGACTGGGGCAGGGAGCGTGTGGCTCTCTCTGTTGCCTATAAAGCCAACCAATACCGCATTTCTGAATGGCAGTGACTAAATGCCATGCAGATTACCAATGATGCAAGACCAGGAATCGTTGACCCTCCGTTGAAGCTCATTTTTCCATGTGCATATCCACAATATGTAATCCTTCAATCTGGCATAGTGTATCATTAATGGTGTTTTGGCAGCCATTGTACCATCTTCATGTACTTTCTGCTTCATCACCACATTGTTCTATAATAATACATATAAATATATCCTTTAAATTATACTTTAATGTGTCCGCAAATTGTAGATAATAATTCACTCAACAATCCCGCTCCATTCCCTCAATGCTCGTCTTCACAGTCAGGTTCACTCAATTGGCTGCTGTCATCTGCCAAATGGATGTCGGCTCCATTACCACATGGCAGATATTGTACTAACCACTGGATGTTCCTTCATCAGTCGACAAATGTGGATTGAAATCTTTATCGTGCTTGTGATCCTTGGCATACACATCAAGATTGAAAAATTGAGCACTGGGAAGAGGAGTATGCATATACGCATATCTGGGTGGTGCACCTTCGAATTCGGATGCGTGAGATCCCTCTTCGTCACTGGATGGCACAGGTGGCGTTCCGGGCGGATGTGGTGTCAGTTCTGCTGTTGGCTTTCTATGTTGCTCTGGTGTAGGTGCTCCCGTGCCTTTGCGCCTCCAGCGTGTCTAGGGATTCGGTGCTGTGCCATGTTTGGAAAAAAGGCAGCCATCCTATTGATTTACCCGAAGCATAGCCGGGTGTCTTTCCATTGTAGCCTTCACATTTTCCTGCCCAGGAAACTCAACTTCCCGCTTCTGCTCTTCTCGGACTCCAGCCCAAGGTTTCTTGATCAGGTAATGCATTGTCTCCATCGCGGCGCACGAAAACCCCCCTTGGGCTATTGTGGCCATATTCAAGGCAAGGCGCATGTCGGACTGTTCTAGCAGTCCCCGACCTCCTTTTGTTGCCATTGTGGCAGACATGTTGAAACCTACACAATATTAGTTGCTGCATTGCCATATCAGAATTGGCTATTACCACTACCATTTACACTTCCGCAGCACCCTCGAAGGTGGTCAAAGCCTGTTTCCCCCACAATCGGGCATACTCATCACTAAATTCGTCTGCAAAATTCCCAGAATTGACAGCATTATGATGTTTGATTTGGTGGACTGTGCGGACAAATGCCTTGCTCGACTTTTTAGGTTTTCCAACGGGTGAAGGTGTGAATTTGTTACGCAGCTCTCTACGTACATCAGCTGTGTGTTATATCATTAGTTGACAACTGTCTTCCTCGATACCACAATACTCACATCTGATTGCGTCCTGCTTCTTCTTCTCGCTACTTCCAGTTTTACACACAATTTTGTTACTATGTGTCCAGGGTCATGATTTCAGTGGCGGCATTTGCAGCGTCACGGTGGACTATGTGCTGTCTGCGTTGTAGTTGGGTCTCAGCAGGTTGCGTGTTGGATGATATGCGCCTTGTTCTGCTTGATTGAAATCCACTCGCACCTTGTGGAGGTGTATGTGGAGCCATGATTTGGCGGTGTGGAAGTGAAGTGACGATGATAACAAAAACAAGTGGGAAGTTCTATGGAAGATGATAATGAAGAGAAGTGGGAAGTCCTCATGAGTATATAGTTAGCTGCAAGTCAAAATGGAATGAGTAACAGCCAACTTGCACATTCTGCACAAGCTGAATCCCTCTGCATATAGCTGCAGGTTGCATGGGTTTCCAACCATCCTGCCATTTGCGCGAAGTCAGTCCGATGTTGTGTGTAAGTTTACATGGATCAATCCAGTTGAACGACTGCGAAAATATCATGTTAGTATGATATACACAGCACATCCTTCGACGGGAAGGAGGTCTGCTTATGTGGATCTCGAGAAATCCCCGGGATCTTGCATATAACAGACACTAAACATCAAGTACTGATGAACGGTTGGCATTGCTATTCCCAATGTAGTGACGGTCAAAATGCACAGTGGGCTTTGTTGAAGTCAATAAAGCGTGCCAACCTCGACATCCAAGGCACAGCTTGCCTTGATGTGGTCCTTTTCTTGCAACATTCAATATCTCGCCCATCACCAAAGTCAACACAAAATACAATGGTCAGAGCTCCGAAACAGAACCTTTCACTACTACATGCAGGTTAATCTGGCACATCAACAAAGCGCCCCACATGACGAAGTCATCATGTGAAGGAAGGCAAGAGTGGCTAGAATGCAGAAAGGGTCCGAGACCTTGGAGCGGTGTGCAGCTTGCGATCCAAACAGAAACGTGGGGCGAGGAAAGAACGAAAAACATACTTCTTAAACAACGAAGAGAAGAAGACAGGCATCAAGGATTATGTGGACAGAGATACTGCAATGGCAACAAAGCGAGTTGCCGATGCAGAGACAGCAATTAAGCAGGAGCAAGAAGATACGAGTAATGCTTAAAAGGCGGGATTGACCACAACACATCGTAAAACAACATGTAATGAGATGTTGAATGCCATGAGAGATATTCTGAGCAATCGTGCAAATTCCAACAATGGGGAGGATGGGGAAGACGAGGATGATGCTGAAAATCATCCAGAGCCAGACATGCTGAGCAAAGATGAAGAACCAAGCTGGGTGATGTGCATAATCTCCACTATGGTACAGCATCGCACGGAGCGTTTTCGGTAGAAGCAGATGACGATTGATGATGTTATGCAACCAGGCTTGGGAGACGAGGCCGACTGCTTTGCTGGGAGAGATACGGAGTACGGGACTACTGAATTGAAGATTCCGGCTGTTGTTCAACCGACAATCGATCAATATGCAGCCCGATCAGTCCCGATGACAATTGGTGAGCCTATTGAGGCTGTTGATAGTGTCCCCAGAGAATGGCAAATGCCGCAAGTGACCTCTCGACCAGGGAGTAGTCATATTAAGCTAGGTTGTCAGACACAACAGACACACAAATGAATTGTATCTCTCCCGCCCAACGTAGCGCCCAATGCGTCAATGAATAGGAAATCAATGCCTCTCAACCCCGTAAGCTTTTACCCCTGCATATAGTGTCCCAAGCTAGTTACCATGTTCAAATCAGATTCGTACGAAGATATGGTGATTGCTCCTGCATCATGGGAGGAGTGAATATGCAAGTTGATATTTTCGACCTTGTATCTCTTCGAAATGCAATATGTGTACCCATTGGGCTACATGTCAGCTGTTACTTGATTTCAGTGACCAAATTGTGAGACATGATAATTTGTCTGTGCATGTGGAAGGGTTGGATGGGCAATGGCAATGTTCTAGAATCCAAATCGCATTGACTAACGGCCAATCAACATCATATAGTCTTGCCGGTTACTGTCAAGCCAGAAAACTACAACTATATTTGACATGAAACTCACGAACAAATTTTAAGTCAGTGATGTCATACGGGTCATAGATTGCGCGGTCAAAGCACAATGCGAACCGGGATGAATGAAGACCAACATGGTGCACTCGTTCATTCATGCAACCGTATAACTCTTTCAATAGACATCGTGCACATGGTGGTGAATTTGAAAATTGCTTATGGTAGGTCATGGAAATCGTGGAGAATGAGCTAGATAAAGAAATGTGAGAAAGTTGGGCTATATATATCGAAAACTAGTATACGAATCAACATGTGGTTACTTGTCGGCTGAAAGAGCTGTAACGTGGGAGTCCCATGTTATTTATCACTGAGATAACATGTCTAGCGGTGGATCAGAAATTGAGAGGCTGCAAAGCTTTGGGATACAAACGTTTATACATAAAAACGATTTATTCCCTGCCAAAAATGACTGTTGGTGTTTTTCCATACATTTGTTGAGCATCCACTGAGTGTTAGTATGTCATTGAGGTGAGTGTCAATGGAGCATCAACAATTTTTCATCTTACATTTTCGGCAAACAAAGGGCTGCATAGTCATATTCATCCATATTGATTGTAATGTCCGTGTTTATAGGTAAAAATGCAAGCGAAACGCTCATTGCCGCATTCTGGAAATGAGTGTCAACGATGCATCAACAAATTTTGGTCTGCTGAGTCTGACAATCAAACAATGTCTTGGTCGCTGTGACACATAATCAAGTATTGACCACCTGAAACGCCAAAAATGCTAGCGATGACATCGCTACTATCTGTGAAATATGAATGTCAGTGGAGCATCAACGATTTTTGATCTTGAATCTTGGATAATCAAACCACTGTGCAATGACATTACTCTGTAATTGAAGTGTTGGCCACCGTTATGGGCATAAATGCTATTGACGATATTGCTACCACCTCCTAAAAATGATTGTGAACTGAGCGTCAACGATTTTTCATCTTGCACCTTGGACAATCAAAGGGTAATGCAACTGTGTCAACCCATAATGATAGTATCAGCCGCCTTTATGGGCAGAAATGCTGAAGACGATATCGCTACCGCCTGCTACACTTGAGCGTCAACGCGGCCTCAATGAATTTTGGTCTTGCATCACTGACACTTAATGCGCTGTGGATCGGAATTTACCCAGAATCAATGAATCGGCTGCCTCTCTGGGCAAAATTGCTACCAACAATATCGTTACCACCTGCTAAGAATGAGCAGCAATGTAGCATCAACAATCTTTGGTCTCGCATCTTGGATAATCCAAGGGCTATGGAATGGCGTTACTAACCCATGATCAACCTCTCTGCTGCCAGGACAGGCACAGAAGCTAGTGACAATATCGTATCTGCCTCATACAATTGAGTGCCCACTGAGCCTCTGAGATTTCTGTGGGGGCTCCCTAAGCTACACTGCAATGACCTGCATTGCATTGTTCCTACATTGAGTGTTACGCAGTCAGTGTTTTGAATATGTTCTTGTATACAACTTCACAAATATGCATGCAATGTCTCACAGGTCTGACATTCTTTTGCTTGTAGCTCTACAGTCAATATTTGAGAACCCGCATTCTACATTACTTTAACATGACTTTTGGCAGTCGCTTGAGTCGGATTACCCAGTTATCAAATTTCTAATGCAATCTTGGATTCAAAATCGTTCAATACCTCATTAATACAGCTAACAATCTCTTCCAAAAATGAACGTGTCTTTATTCGTGATTTGAGCAAACTAACTTGGCATATCATCTTCAATGCTTGGTGGTCTTCAATGGATGTAGGCTTGAAATGTCCTATTGGTTGAAATTATTCTGGACATGTTTCTTTGTGGCGATTTCAAATGCCCAGAGGAATTGAGGAGACCGGCCACCCTGCCATCATCTGCATCGTTTGTCATCAAGTTCTTTGCCATCCATCAGAATACGAGACCAGCTCAATGGCGAAACACTGTCTGGCAATAGCTCAGATCACAAAGTTGACGCAATAAACAGAGTCGGATGTTACTGAATTGACTAGTTCAACAGTCGATGGAACAGCTTTGGCCATCCTGAGGAGACATAGAAATTGAGGAATTTCAATCGTAAGTTCGCCAAGCAATTCATAGTCGACATTCAGGTTCGATCCATATTAACTGAATTGACAGTCAAAACGCTCCATACTGGCAGTGAAGGACTATGAAACTTCTGAATTTCACCAAGACACATGGAATCGCTACCTGACATGAGGATTTGTTGTGGCTCATATTTCATGCAGCCATGGATCAAATCTTGAACTAAGACAGTCTTATGAAGCATTATGAAGTGATCTAGTGCGGCCTTCAACCATCACCCTTAGCAACATTTGCTGGAGGGAATAGTAAACGACAGTGGATGCAGTTCTAAAGCAATTGCCCTCATGAAACACTGTTAGTTTAACATAGGACGGATGGACCTCAACAAACTAACTCACCATAACATTGGCGATTGCTTACAATATTGATCGACATTGGGCATTGTGAGATGTACAACTTGCTTTCGATGAGGTTGATCACCTATTCTTTTCCTTTCTTTATAGCTTAATAAGGATGATAGGTCAAGGGCCAACATACTGAAACAAGGCTAGCCGTACATTTCAAGGACGTTATTGATCGTGTTCCGCATACCGACGGCGTTTTGCTTGGAATTACGACTGACAGTGCTTCGTCAAATCACTTGATGACTCGTGAGATGTAATCAACCCTTGTGGCCTCCTGAATCGAGTTGCCTGAATTGAGGAACCACATACCATGCAAGGCGCTCCTTATAATGCTGGCTTTAAGTGCATTCATGAGCAGTCTCAGTGTAAAAGGCCGCACCATGTCTTCGGAAGCCAATGAGCACGATCAGCAATTTGAAGATAATGAAACCCTAGACATTGGGAAGAGTGAAAGACTTCGAAAAGAGGGCAATGCTACAATCAACAAGGTGTCAGCCATGAGACCAGGTTTAGCAAAGATAATTGAGAAAGTACGTATTTGAAGATATTTTGAAAGTCCTGAAAGTAAGCTTCATATATCAGAGAATGCTTGCTGTATTGATTACGCTGACACCTTGTCATCGAAACAAGTCCATTGACTGTCAAATATCTACAGTCCGCATTGCACTACTACCCGTTATGGATGTCAAGACATGTTAGAAGTCAACATTGGAGTTGCTTGAGCGAGACTACCGATTACAAGAATTCTCCCCCGAGTGGCTCTAGAATCCCAAATACAACGAATACCCACCCCGCTTCACAACACGGGATGAATGGACCATTGCCAAGTATGTGATGGATGTTTTGAGGGCATTCAGATACTGGACACTGTGGATTTTATAGAGGCATATGGTTACATTGCATCATATTATCACAGTATAGAATGACATGTTCAATCATATGGATGGCGTTATGTGTGCTGTAGCTAAGGACAACACTCCATGGAAGGAAGATGTCTACTTCGACATGAAGGGAGCGCAACAGAAGCTGTCCAAATGGTATGCTGAAGTTACTCTAACGACAGGTATGCTTCTCACTTTAGCACATATCCCTGATTCTTTCCACATGTTGCTATCGTGAAGGAAGTTGGACAAGGGAATGCATATGAATCCCCAAGATGAGACTTCGTATACTACCCAATACCAACAGGCATTTCTGATGTATGTGGAGAATGAACACTGTGCCAGACATAGACGTGTGCCGGTAATTAAACCTTAATGTGTAATGAGCAACAATCTCTTTACCTCTGCAACGGCTTCAGGATCTGGTCAATCTTCGTTTAATCCATATGATTAGTCAAGTAATTATGAAGAATACTTCATGCCTAACAATGTGGCTGGAACAACACCCTGAAGAAGCGATTGTGCAGGACGCATATTGACCGCTGCCAGGCTGTATTGCAATTCACCGCCTGAATCACCAATGTCATGGGAGCAATTTAATCCTAATAACCCTGATTACCACTCCGACCCAATGGAGATTTGCAGTACATTATGGATACGGGATTTCACCAATGTGTGGCGAAATGGAGAGGAAACACACTCAAGGCACGCCGATCTCTCCAATGTGTGATGAGACATATTCTGTATTATACCACATTGTGTTGGAGTGGAGGCTAGTGTTACCCTTGGGCGAGATGTTATCGGTTGGAGGCCGTCAACAACCACAGGCGAGTCCCTTCTCAAACATGTCTTTGTAAGGAAGTTTGCTCAACCCAATAACTGGATATTGGGAGGCGATGACCCAGCATTGGATATGACGAACACAGCAAATGCCGCAGAAATGAAGAGACAGGCACAGGCACAAAAATTGGACAGAATTGCCAAGGTGCATAACATTTTGGAGATGTGGCAGGGCAGCGAAAATGTATGTGCTACACAGAGCGAATCTTGTGCTCAAAACAAGCAGATGTGAGCCGTAGGATACATTTTGGATACGGAAGAGATTGTAAAAGCATCCTGGTCACTCTGTCAACATGATGGTGCTGCTGCATTCAAATTGTTGGAAAGATCACCTTTCCAACTAGCGTTGTGTGCAAAGGACCACGCTGGAGGACGAACTCAAGTATCAAATGTCCGCCGAATCAGAAGTATCAACCGTCATCCAGTCGAAATTGATAAAGATAGCCAGCCCAAACGAATTTAGTACACCGAAAATTGGCTAAACTGGAATGGCGACTTGGATAATCCAAATGACAGTGAAAGTGACAGGCTGAAAAGGTGTTGGTGATGGTTAATACAATAGAAATGTGGAGGAATAAGGGCAACAAGAACAAGTAGCACAGAATGGATCAATATGTTTCAACAGCTTCTTAATGTAGCTTGACTGAGGGTTTGATTTAGAGATATATATGCGTGAATAGTGAGCAGTCGCTTGTGAATACTGGTTGATAAATAGATGTATAGCAGGCGCAATGTTTCGTTGGCAAGACATATAAATTTTAATCGTATGAAAGCGAACAGTGCAAGTATATGACTCGGCTTGGCATTGCCACAGGGCCGGGTCTTCATCTGTCAGAAAGACAACCAATAAGTTGAAAATATTATGAAATCAATTATGGATGGCAGCAGATATTGAATGAAAAAACATTAAAATGAGCATCAACAGAGTGTCAACGATTTTTAGTCTTGTCTGTATGGTAATTGAATAGTCATTTGGTCAATGTTAGGCATAACCGATGTATTGCCAACAATTGTAGGCAACAGAGACAGCAACATGGTCACTGCCCCATTCGGAGAATGAGCATCAAAGGAGCGGCAAAAATCTTTGGTCTTGTAAGTATGGTAATTGAATAGTGATTTGGTCGCTGTTAGGCATAACTGATGTATTTGTAGCTTGTATGCGCACAAGAGATGCCAATATGGTCACTACCCCATTCTGAGAATGAGCGTCAATGGAGTTTCAATAATTTTTAGCTTTGCATCTTGGGTAATCTAAGTTCTGATTGGTTGCAGTCATCCATCAATGAGATATTGGCAGGCTTTGGGGGCAAAACCAACAGTGACACCCTGCCTGCTGCACCCTGAAAATGAGCCTCAATGGAGTGTCAACTATTTTTGGTCTTCCGGATTTGGTTATCAAGGCATCGCCCGGATATTCGAGCACATAACAGAACAATTGACTGCCCTGATAGGCAAAAATACAATATTTCAAAGGAAACACATGGATTCCAAAATATTCAATATCACAAACTGCAACATATGCAAAAACGAATTATTGGCTGTTGAATACACGATTTTGATATGACACTATTATCAAACTGCTAAAACAAGAGCATTATATGAATCTATGAATGGAACCGCTGGGTGACCCATTGACAATCTGCCCAATAAAGACAGGTCGGGGGATTTCCATCGAACCGTACCTGAGTAGCCAGATCAGGTGTATCTACAACCTGTGCCGCCAAGTTGGCCACACTGTGGTTTGGACCTGGACCTGAAGTGACGGTCCGGAACCCTTCCCAACACAACAGAGAATAAATGCCAGAGATTCGATCTCAGAGTCAGAGTGGCTATGCTGGTCACACATGTGTACTGCCCCTTGTGCCTTGGTCTACAATTTGAGATTGGTATACCAAGGGACTTTGGATTTGTTCTGTTGAGTTTTGTGTTCCTGGACTGCAGTAAGGCTTTCAGTGAAAGCAGACCAGCTACTCAAAGCATCTATATCCTGGGTTGTCTTCTTCAGCAAAGAGGCACAGAAATCTTTGGTCCAGTGTAAAATGCCAGTAGGCCGTCATCATGGGACTTGTGGTGGTGCTGTAATGATGCCTGCTCCGCAGCGAAGTGGGTCGCTGAGTGGCTATGACAGTCGTCGAATTAACATTGATTGATCTGCATGAATTGGTGAGGATTGTATGTGTTGTATATCAACTAGTACAACTAGATGCACTTTAACCCACACTCAACGCAATGACCACACCAACACAAATTGTCCTGGTGCTGTGAATTCCCAGGTTGATCTGGTTGAGAAAGCTCCACAGATTGCCGTGAGGAGGGTCTAAAGAAGCAAAACACTAGTTGGTTGACAAAAGTCAAAAAGGTAAGATGCATGAATGCGGGTGGTTTTTTTGAAGGCTGAACACACCGATGTTAGGAATGTGAAAGGTTGGGCAGCGTAGAAATGTTGATCAGTTTATGGCCGAAAGATTGGCTCACTCCGTTTCATGTAGGGAAGCTGGAAATGGTTTATCGAAGTGGAACTTCTCACACAAGGAAACAACAGAGACTAACAATAGAGTGTGGTACAACAAACATCACAAGGCTAGCCTAGAATCGAAGTCTGTTTATCGAAATCTGAATACACAAAATCATCATGCGTGATGGAACCCTTACTATTATCATTGCAAGGGGCAGTTGCACTCATTCGCAACCTTTCACCTCCAACAATGCAGTCCTCTATTTGCAGTTCATCTGGCCACGTCTTTTGGCGACAAAGTGGTCTCACTCATCTCTGCTGTTCACTATATGTGTGTCTTCACCCAAATTCCAGCAATAATTCCGCGTGAGATGGGCTAGACTACGAACTAGCAGAAGACATTCCCCAACTTGACGACAATGCACAAAGCTGGTGAGTTGGGACAGAAATATTCCCCGATGCAGGAGCCCCAATTCATGACACTGTACAAGTTCTGTGTTTGAAGATGATGACAGGGAGCCACTTGTTCTGTTTGCTACACCCCAACAATGGGAATATTGTCATTCTATCATGGATACCGATCTACGTTACACGAAACTCAATAACATCCTCGAAGGAAGATTCATTGTACCTGGTGCCAATGCCAAATCACTGATCGGCTCTATCAACTCATTGTGGACATGGAAGTAATGGACGGACTTCAATGCCCATGCGAGGCAGGTTCAACTTGTATTGAAGAAAAAGCTAGTCCATTCGGTTATTGGAATGCTATTTCCACAGTACAATATACCTTATGCTATCCCCCATTGAATGATCATCTCTCGTCTGTGCCGGTCAAACAAATGGATTCCAATGGAAACTGTATCCACTCTGAGATGGGGATCACTGATTGGTAGTGGAAAACACAGGCAACTTTCGATTTAGTATCAGAGATTGTTTCCAAAGAGACTTTGTCAGAGAGATCATGTCAGAGTGGGTGTCAGAGAGACCATATCAGAGAGACCATATCAGAGAGAGTATGTGAGAGTGAACATGTTCAAGAGCGCCCGATTCTGATTATCAGAGAGAGTGTGTCAGATACCGTGTCAGAGCACATGTCAGAGGGCATGTCAGAGAGCATGCCAGTCAGAGTGTCAGAAATGGTGTGTCAGAGTCTCATTGTATCACAGTGGGCTGCGTGTTAGGAGTCTTAGTGCCGGTGTTGACATGATTTCTCTAGATATTAGAACCTCATTACTCATTGCTAACACATCCTTGGAATCTTTGGCAGACAGATCAACAGTTGTCCCCATTATACTTGGCAGTGATAAAACTATGCTGTCTATGCTAAGCGGCAACAAAATGGCTTGGCTGGTTGATCTCAGTATCAATATCTTCCTCTAGGTGAAATGATGATCAGTTAAGACGAGTATATTAACTCAAATCGGTTATATGCTGAAATGTCCAACCGGATGGAAAGCACACACCAATACGTTTTCTCATTATAAATCTATTGCAAGGTAATTTTGTGCTCTAGAGGAGCTGGTGAAGAGCGGAATGGTGCTTCTATGTGCAGACGGTTGCACTAGTCACAAATTTCCCTGATTGATATCATTTCTTGCGGACGATACAGAGCAGTGCATCATAACTATAATGAATAATGGTTCGTGCCCTCCAGGGATAATATGCCCGCATGACATACCTGGCTGTGCCTGCATGCCTAGGTGTCACTATCCCCAATGATACTTTCATTTGTCAACAAAGACTGCTGAGGCAGTGGTACAATGGACTCTTGCCTACAATCCAAATTTCACCGATGGGCATGCAGATTATACTATATACAGGTGCATCCATGTTGACCGGTTGCACCAGCCGCTGAAGGGCATGTTTCAAGATCACACCTTGGAATGGATTGTTGGTTTTCCGGAAGATATTTGTGGCCAGGAACAGGGTTTGGATGAGATAGATGAACAGTTCTCCAAAATTTCTCACTTCTCTGACATACACCAGTTTGGAGATGAACTTGCCCATGTGACACAATGGACCAGTGCGGAGTACATGGACATAGTGAAGGTCTGGTTTCCAGCCCATACCCCTCGGCCAAATTCGCATCCAGCCTACTTTGAATTTACCAAATCTGTCGCTGACTTCATTTTGATTGCCAGCTACCACTCCCACATGGAAAGTACGCTCAAACACCCACAGGATGTGCTCAATGGCATCACTATATCAGAGTGTCTTGATGCTTATTTTTGGGAGGTGGTAGCGATATCATCACTACCATCTCTGCCCATGATGATGGCCAATACTGTAATTCTGGGTCAATCTCATTGCACAACTCTATGTTTATCCAGCATGCATGACAGGAAATCGTTGACTCTCCAATGATGCTCACTTCTAGGATGTGGCCAGGAGTGTGTACATTTCTTTTTTTACTCCTATGCCGGCCAATACTTCGTCTTTGAAAGGATGTTACCACGGAGTCATTTGTTTGCAGCAAGGGTAAGACCAAACATCAGGGACGTGCTGTTGACTCCCATTTTTAGGAGGTACTAGCAATATCATCCTTAGCATTATCACAAATACAGGCAGCCGACCGTTCGATTATGAGTTAACGCCGTTGCATAGCCATTTGATTATACAAGATGCAAGATCAAATATCTTTGATGCTCTGTTGATGCACATTTTTAGGTGGTAGTAGTAATATCGTCACTACCATTTTTGCCTATGAAGGTGGCCAATACTGTAATTATGGGTTAATGTCGTTGCACAGCCCAGTGAATATCCAACATGCATGACCCAAAATTGTTGACACTCCAATGACAGTCATTTCCAGGATCGCTTTTATCTACGATGCCGGCTAATACTTCATCGTTGGAAGGATGTGACCACGGAGCCATTTGTTTGCGGAAATGGTAACACCAAAAATTATTGACGCTCCATTGACGCTAACCTCAATGACATGCTATCAGTCGTTGGATGTGCAACAATTGCACGCAAAATTCATATAGTCATTATTAACGGCCGATACATGGTTTCTAAGAATGATCAGTTTCATCCAAAAGCTTCGAGGCCACTCTGTTTCCCGGGCACCACTAAACGCAATATCTGAGCAATGCATGACGTAGGCTCATCACGTTAAAGTGCTTTCGGCTAGCAATTAATGGCATATTAATCTATCCACTAGTTTTGGATTGATATAGCCTGATTTCTTCACCTTTCTTTATGCAGCTCCTTCTCCTCGATTTCCATGATGTACCATAAGAAACCAGCAAAATCTTGACCATGAGCACCAGGTCTGTGCGGAGACTGATGTAGTTGGATTCCTGGATCGATGCAGCATGACGGTTGTCATTCATCCGGGGTCGTATTGCTCACTTACCGCTTCTTCTACAACTCATCTGACAGTAATGACTTAAATTTTGTTTGTAAATTTGGTCCCTAATTCAGCTTTTGCTATGTCATTTAACTGTAACAGGCAAGACGATATCAAGTTTGATGGTTGTCTATCAACTTGATTTGGAGTCTTGAACTGTCCCATGGCCCAAATGACTGTTGCACACACACTGATGAAGTATCATGACTCACAATTTAGTTACTGAAATCCAGAAAAAGATGACACATAGCAAAATAGGTACACGCATTGCTTTTCAAAGAGATACATGGTCCATAGTATCCATTTGGTTATCTATTGCGCCGGCAACCCAGGAGCCATCACCACTTCCTTGCCCGAAACTGATTTCGGTCTGGTCAATCACTAGTGAAGCTATATGCAGGGGTAGAGACTTACCGGTTCGACAGGCTGGGATGGCTTAATCTGTGATGAATTGGGTGCCACCACGAGCAGGAGAGCCGCTATGTTTTTGTGTGAAGGTGGTTACTCTCAACCTAGCCTCATGTGACTACTTCCTGGTCGAGGAGTCCCTCGTGGCATTTGTGATTGTCCGGAGACCATATCAAGAATCTGCATAAGTTTTTAAAATGTTGTCCAGGATGGTGTGGCTGCAGTCAGCTCTGTTTAAGGCTTGACAACTGCCGGAACCATCAATTCGGCCATCACATACTTGAGATCACTCTAATGGACGCAGTTGGCCGCGTCCCCCAATCCTGGGTGTGTCAATTGTTCAAACCTCATTTGCTTCTGCCGAAAGCACACCATACAGTGCTGAACTGTATTGCAGATTTGGCCTATCACACAGCCGGGTTCGTCATCTTCACTGAGCTTGCCAAGCTCTGTATCTTCCTCATCATCTTCAATGCCTTCTCCATTATCCTGATTGGCTGAACTTGCAAGATCGCTCAGACTGTCACCGTTAGCATTCAAAATCTCCTCAGATGCGTTTTCCAGCTTCCTGGTCGTTGATCCTGCCTTTGCTGCATTTCTCATATCTTCCTGCTTTTGTATAATTGCTGTCTCTGCATCTTGAACTCACCTAGTTGCCAGAGAGGTCTTTCGATCCACATAATCGTTGAACAATTTCTCTTTTACTTGTTCCCTTCATAATCGAGTTTCTGGTCTTTTGTCCTCTGAAAGCTTCTCTTTAGATAGTATGCTGCGCAATGCTCCCAATGCTGGTACCCTTTCTGCATCCAAGCCGCTTGTGCCTTCATTCCCTTGATGGCTTCGTCAAGTGGAAAGCTTGGTTGATTTGCCGTATATGCCTGCCGGAAGTGGCAAAAGATTCTGCTTTGGAGCATTGACCACTGTATTTTGTGATGTGTTTGTTGTTGGGCGAGATTTCGGATGTTGCAAGATGTGGACCACCTGGAGGCACGCTGCATCTTGTATGTCAAGGTTGGTACATTTGATCAACTTGAACAAGGCAAAATCTGCGTTTTAACTATCACTACATTGGGAATAGTAGTGCTAACCGTATAACATGACTTGATGGTTAACCTGTGTTTCATGTGACACCCCGCGGAGATTATGAAACAAACATGACCAGATATCCTTTCCATCGAAGAATGTCCATTCTATAGCAATCAAAGTAATAATTTCGACTGGCGTTCACATCAATATATCCCTGTAAACAAACAAACAACATCGGACCAACTTCCTTTAAAATGCGGAACTCTTTGAATCCTGTGCAGCCTGCAGCTACTTGCTGTAAGGTTTGTCTAGAGTACCAAGTACAAGTTGGATGTCACTCATTCCATTTTGACTTGAAGCTAACTATATATTCCTTAGGACTTCTCACTTCTTTGCATTATCATCATTCTCACCTTTCCCACATCAGCAAGTCATGGCTCCAGATACAGCTCAGCCAGGTGCAAGTGGATACCAATCGAGCTGAACAACAGGCACTACACCTGATTCGCCACCCACTGAGACACAGCAGCAATGCAGTCATCAGTTAGTCTACCATGACACTGCCAATTCAGCCACCAAACATATGACCCAGGATGCGCCTTTAAAAATGGTACATAAAACCGAGAGAGGCACCAATACCATGTAGCATGCGATGGGATGTGACTAACTCCATACCAAGGTAGACAGCCTTCAAATAATAATATAATGTACAGCTGGTGTACGTAGAGAGTGCCATGACCAATTTATCGCTGCCCGTAATGGGAAACCTCCATGGTGGATCATGATATTTGTCCCCACAACATGCGAAATAGAACATCATGAAGTTGTCAGGTCTGTGATTGTCCTGGAAGACTCTCCTGACAAAAGTCCCCGAGAGAGGACGAAAGTGGCGTTAACAACTATAGAGGAGTCTCGAGAATCGTATATGGTTGTGGTAATCGCTGAATGTCACTTGTAGAAGCAACTAATTTGTTGTAGGTTTTCAGCATGTCGACTACTATGGCAAGGCAAGTAGGTCGACTACAGCTAGAACAGTCCGACATGTGCCTTGTATTGAACATGGCAAAAATGGCCAATAGAGGGTTTTCGTGCACCGCAATAGAGGAATCGCAACACCAGATCAAGACACATCGCCCTGAAGTCAAAGAAGACATAATGCAGGCAGCTGAGTTTCCTCGGCATAAATATGGCAAGGCTGCGATTCAGAGACACCCTGGAATGTTTCAAGAAAATCACTCGGGCTTTTGCCTTCCTTGCCAAAATGGCACAGCAAAGGATCCGCAGACACACTCAAGGCGCAAAGGCACGGGTGAACCTCCACCTGAACTGGCGCCATCATCGCCCAGAGTGCAACCTGTGCCACCTGGGGCAAATCAGGGAGCTCCAAGTTACCAAATCGATGGTGCGCCACCCAGATATGTGTATATACATACTCCCCATCCAAACGCTCAATTTTTCAATCAAGATGCATATGCGAAGGATTGCAAACGTGATACAGATATCATGCCGGATGTGCTGACTGATGAAGGAACATCCATTGGATAGTTCACTATCCACTGCGCGGAAATGCAGCGGATATTCATTCTGCAGATGAGAGCAGCCTATTGAGTGAACCTGACAGCGACGATGAGCATTGATGGAAAGGAACAGAATTTTTGAGTATAATTAGTATCTACAATTTGCGGACACTTTAAAGTATAATTTAAAGGATGTATTTATATGGATTATTAAGAAACAATGTAGTGATAAAGGAGAAACATCAGCAACGACCCTGGTTTCCGTCAGAAACACCCGGGTGTTCCGGACAGCTCTGACAGCTCTGATGGAACATCATACCCTCAGACGGAGGATTACATGCTACCCATCGCCAAGGCGACAGGCCGCGTTGCACACATACCTCCTGTACTGTGTGGTGACGTATAAGCACCATCAGAACGACACGTGTGTTACACTCTTCGCAGTGGCTGCAGTTATGCTGAAGCCGTTTACACAACGCCTGGCAATGTTTAACCTCTGGCGATCTTTAACGTCTGCCGATGTTTATGTCTTTCTCCAGCCGCCACTTCTTTGGGAATGCTGCTGGTGCGCCTGGGAATCATAGCTACAACTTATCGTTCAACAATTTTCAAAACATATGCATTCAGTTTGTATTCTCATCTATGTATCTATGTATCTATATAGCTACCTATCTACACCTCCGTTACCCCTGAATCTCCGTACACCCGCCGTCGCTCATTAATGATGTACTTAGAGGCGGTGATCAAGCGAGTTGAGGTATGCACTTGGAGGCCGAGATCGAGTGAACTCAGAGATGCACTTGGAGGCCAGGATCAAGTGAACTCAGAGATGCACTTCGAGGCCGTGATCGTGCGAACTTGGAGGCCGTAATTGAGCGAGTTGGGAGATACACTTGGTGGCTTTGATTGAGCGAGTTTGGAGATGAACTTGGAGGCTGTGATCGAGCGAGTTTGGAGATACACTTGGAGGCCGTGATGAAGTGAGATTGGACAAGGACTTGGAGGCGGTCGATGGACGGCGCGCCCGGTGCTGAGACTCTATTCATCAGTTACTTAACTCACAACCGTGGGAATGTGACAATGTGACTTTACCTTTGAGCTCTCATGGAGAGCTGGCTGATGGCGGTCGATCGTGTAGGGAGGTACGCCGGAATCTGATGCTACATTCAGGAGTCAACGCGTAATCATGAGAATGAAGGGAAGACAAACAATCTTGGGTGGATGCTGTACTCGGTGTATGCTGTACTCGGTGTATGCTGTACTCGGTGTATGCTGTACTTGGTGTCAACTCATGATCATGTCATGGAGAGATAGAGAGGGATGACTTAACTTTGTGTTCTGCGATGATGGTTGAGTTGTGGACGAGAAAGAGAGAGATGGGGGATGAAGATGATAATCATATGGAGGATACGAGCGGAGATGAGAAATAATGGGTACGACTTGCCTGATTGGGTTGGGAAGACCTCGTATCGGTGTTAGTTCGCGCCGGATCGGGACTCGTACCTGCCATATCAGGGATGGTCAATTGACTCGCACAGCAAATCCTGTAAGTCCCAGTTTCTCATGATGATTTCCCCCGATCTCTCACTTTCTTGTGCTCAACTCTACCATCACCTAAGAACATGAATTTAAGTCATCCCTCTCTATCTCTCCATGCCATAATCATGAGTTAACACAGAGTACAACATACACCAAGTACAGCATCATCCCCAGATCGACAGTCTCCCGCTCCCAGCCAGTTTCTCATCCGATTACCAGTTAACCAATGAATAGAGTCTCAGCTGCCATCGTGCCTCCCTCTAAATCAACCGCCTCCAAGTACTCCTCCGATCTCACTCAATCATTGCCTGCAAGTGCATCTCCAGAATCGCTCGGTCACAGCCTCAGATTGCATCTCCAAACTCGATCGATCACGGCCTCCAAGTGCATCTTCTGAGTTCAGTCGATCTCGGCCACCAAGTGCATCTCTGAGTTCATTCGATCTCGGTCTCCAAGTGCATCTCAACCATGCTCGATCAAGTACATCTTCAAGGAGCGACGGCGGTTGTACGGAGATACAGGGGTAACGGAGGTGGACAGAGTGACGGGGAGTATATATTTGGCAGACCCCGGAGTAGATAGACATCATCTCATTTCCATCTCCTCTTATCATACAATGAAAATTCACACTCTATGTTTCCGAACTTTTGATCTCACTCGCTATGTCCGAGATCCACGCAATTGCGTGGATCCCCACGGCCGGGTATTATCATATCTTCTCACCTTCCTACACTCCTCGAGCTTAATGTAGAAGGAACGCGAGGAGAGATTTTTGCAGCGTCACCGATTGCATTGCAATCCCGATGCAAGCGTGTACCCAATGAACCCATTCCGACGTATGGTCACAGTAGGCCACAACGCCATAGTGTTTGTTTAAAATAGGAGACCGACAGATCGAGAAGAAACAGTGAAACGGCGATCGGAGGGCGATATGTGACGCGACGAGTGGTCTGGACGCCCTGCAGAGAGTGATCCGCCACTGGGGTGTCTCTGACGGCTCTGACGGAGCGCGTCCACTGTGACGGAGCCATTCCGCCCGGCCAGAAATGTTTTCTGCTGATGAAGTATATGAAGATGATAGAACGGCTGCCAAAATCCCATTACTGGTATTCAATGCCGAATTGAATTGTTGCATATTGCAGATATGTCTGTTGCCAAATGAGCGTCCATGGAGTATCAGCAATTTTTCGTCCAGTAAGTCAGGCAATTTGAAAGTGACTTTGTCGTTGTTATACATAATCAAAGTGTTGGCCGCCTTTATCAGCGACAGAGAAAGCTATATGCTCCTTGCCCCATCTTGACACCCAGTGTCAAAGGAGCATGAACAATGTTTGGTCTTGTAAGTCAGGTAATTGATCAGAGACGTGGTCGTTTCAATGTGTACTGAAAGCATTGGCCGCCTCGATGTGCTTAAATGCTATCTATGACATCTCTACCATCTCCTAATTATGAGACTCAATGGAGTGTCATTGATTGTTGGTCTTGCATCTTGGGTAATCTATGTGGCGCTTCATCACAGACATCTGAAACCCAGGAGTTGGCAGCCTTTATAGGCAGATCAGCAAGAGATGTTCCTGTGACTGCCTCCTGGACATTCACAACTGAATTCATTTTCACAGCTGCAATTCAGTGTTCCTGAGTGTTTTAGCCTATAACACCAGTCAAAACTTTGTATATAGACAGTCATGGCCAAATCGTCCTGTGATTAACAATGATCTAAGTCCAGAAATCGTTGTCGCTCCATTGACGATCATTTGCGAGCTCTGGCAGTGAGGGTGTCATTGCCTCTTTGGCCTATGAAAGCAGCCAATACTGCGATTATGTATAACAACGACCAAATTGCTCTCTTATTACCTCACTTACAAGACCAGAAATCATTGACGCTTGGTTGACGCTCACATTTAGGACATAATAGCAATGTCGTCGCTAGCGTTTCTATTCTTTAAGATGGCTAATACTTTCGGCATGCATTAAAATGATCAAGGCTCTGATCGATTACCTGACTTACAAGACCACAAACATTGATGCTCCGTTGGCTCTCATTTGCAGGTTGGGGCAGGGAGGGTGGCTCTCTTGTTTTTGGCAATAAAGGAGGCCAATGCATCAAAAATGGACAATGAGATGCCAATGACAACATTTCGCGCTGAGCAGTAGGATATCTGAATGTGAGCATAAGTTTCAAACCCCGAAAACCAGAACCGGATTTTGGAACTGAGAGATTTAGTCAAACCCAGCAATTCCCGCAGGTTGACAGGTATGGGACTGAGTTTTGCCTGCCAAGAAGCAGCGGGTCGGACTTTCGGACAGTTCTTGAACTGAACCAAACGGTATTTGCCATCCAAACCTAGACCGCTGGCAGGTTACCCGGACTCATTGCTAACACCAGTTGTACAGAAGTACTGGGAGAGTACTTGTGAGAAATTTGGGAATATGTAAGGGCACTGGAGTGAACCTTGGGAACAACTGGAAGTGGTGCCCAACCAACATAGGAATCCCAAACAGACTCTGAAAGATGCCTGGGTTCTGATGGATATTCTTGTAATGGACTGCAGGCTTCGTCTGGGATTATGTGGATGTAGATGTTACGGCGTAGGCAGGTACGGTGATACCTGGGAATAATAGAAGAAAGATACGGGTGGTGCGGAAGGAATTGTGTTACGGAAAGACGGAGACGTTGGAAGACGCGGAGGAAGCGGCGAGATGGCGGCGGGATAATTTAGTAAGATAAAAGAAGTGGTTAGAGGTGTTGT
>Ga0307512_10002663_pt1 | contig 22027 bp, 26 predicted proteins | sample 14_EM_MG_FD_200267 | JGI IMG/M metagenome (GOLD analysis project Ga0307512, IMG submission 200267) | Populus trichocarpa ectomycorrhiza microbial communities from riparian zone in the Pacific Northwest, United States - 14_EM | ecosystem: Host-associated > Plants > Roots > Unclassified | place...
ATGATATCTGCTCGTGGGAGAGCCCGCGCCTGCGCGTCGACCTCTTCTTCGATTCTAGCGATGGTTTCAGGGGGAAGGTTGACGGTGAGGAGGACGACTTGGGAGTCAACACCGTGTTCAGCTTGGGAGAGGAGATCGGCAGCGACGAATGCTGGGTTGGCGGTTTCATCAGCGATAACCTACATCCGTGTCAGTCCAGACCCATTCGAGCGACTGGTAATTTGAAGTTACTACCAAAACTTCCGATGGCCCAGCTGGCATATCGATTGAAACCAGAGCATCCGTATCATTCTGCACGAACATCTTCGCAGCGGTAACCCACTGATTCCCGGGTCCGAAGATCTTATCGACCTTGGGTACGCTTTCCGTGCCGTACGCCAACGCCGCCACAGCCTGAGCGCCACCAGCCTTGAGGATCGCGGAAGCCCCGATGAGGTGAGCGACGTAAACCACTTCGGGAGAGAGGGTACCGTCCCGTCTCGGTGGTGTTGCAAACACGACTTCGTGACATCCCGCGACCTGTGCAGGGATACCAAGCATGAGAGCCGTGGACGGTAGGACCGCAGTTCCTCCTGGGATGTACAGTCCCACCCTGGCGATCGGTCGAGCGAACCGTGAACAAACAACCCCCGGCATGGTCTCGACGACAAGGGAATCGTCCTTAGCCTGGGCCTTGTGGAATTTATAGATATTCGAATATGCCTTGTCGATGGCCTCGCGAACGTTGTCGCTCAACGCCATCAGCTCGGGCGGATAAGGGGGAAGAAGCACCGGGGATTGCAGCGCGACTTTGTCGAACTTGGCGGTCAAGTCTAGAAGCGCCGCGTCGCCTTTGAGACGGACCTCCTCCACAATGGGTTGGACCTTTGCCATCATCTCTGTTGACCTGAGTACGGGCCGGCGAAGGAGTTCGGCGCTCTGGGAAGATGAGATTTGGGAAAGGTCGTACGTGCGCATTCTGATGGGCTCTAACGGGTTGGTTTCAACCTCCTGTGGGGGTGGGGGCAGAGCGGGTATCGGTTGTGGTTTTGGTGGGAGAGGCTTTATGACCTCTGGTGTGGCGCTGACCCACTGAGTTTTGGCGTCGCCTTTTCTCCTGGTGATCCTTCTCGCCTTGGCGTCGAGGGAGCGTTCAATGTCTGCTACGCTGACACCACCGGCCACGCATCGCGAGAGGGCGAAGTAGATGAGGTCTGCTGCTTCGAACGCGATTTCTTCTGGGGTTGTAGCCTGGCACAACTCTTCTGCTTCTTCCATAATTTTGGATTTGAGGAGAGCCGAGTCGTTGAAAAGTCGCGCAGTATATGACCCTTCGGGAGCAGACTCAAGCCTGACTTGTAATGTCTTCTCGAGGGCGGCTAAACCTGCGAGTTCTCCGAAACAAGATGTCCGATTTAGGTGACAGAATCCTTCGCCATGCTGAATGACACTGAATTGGAGAGCGTCAGAGTCGCAGTCGAGACGAATCTTGACCACTTCTTGGATAGCTCCCGAGGTTTCACCTTTCCTCCAGAGACCATGTTTCCTGGATTGGTAAACACCTTTCCCGGTAACAATAGTTTCCTTGACGGATTCGAGGGAAGAGTAGACGAGACCGAGCGTTGTGTCTCCCTGGGTGTGGGAGGAGACGACAGTGGGGAAGAGGCCGTCAGGGCGATCGGAGGTGATGGACGCCAGGAAGGCGTCTGCGACGTGGATGCGCTGATCGGCAGAAGCGGACAAGGATAATTGGTCGGTGGCGATGACCAGGGAGGCGCCAACGTTTGAAAGCTCGCGGATATAAGATCGGGATGGCTGATATTGGTTCGTCGGCAAAACAAAGATCGACGATTTGGAGAAAAATTTCGAAACAGAGGAGACGAGCTCGGGATCAAGTGTAGGGGTTTTGAGGAGTACCCCGGAAACGCTGTCTTTCAGCGTTTCCGTTACCGCAGAGACGTTTGCTACGTCAAGAAGCAAAAGGATGCGGTGTTTCGGGACGGTCGGCACGAGTTGTTTCGCGAGGGAAACGGGCACAACGACCTTTTGAATGCCATTATCGAGCAAAGAAATGATATGATCAGGATCCGCCGCCCTTTCGTTATCGATGAGGAGGTAAACATCTGATAGGGTGGGGAACTGATAGTTGAAGTAGTCCTGAAGGGGGACAAGGAGTGGGCCGAGGCGGCTAAGGACAGTCAGGGTTTCCTTGTCCTCTGCCCTGAGGAGTGGGAGAAAACTGGGGGACATGGTCAGCGGATCTGCGGTGACTCGATCGTGGCTGGGGTCTGAGTGTGGCCGTAGTGGCTCGGGTGCAATAAGCCACCGCCTCAAAAGAACGGAAGAAAATAAACGAAAAAACAAAACATTGGAGGGACGAAGCATGGGGAATCGAGTGTAATAAACACGAGTCAAAAGACCGTCATCGCTTGGACGGCGTTTTCTTGGACCCTTTTGCCATGGAAAGTAACACGGCCGACGGATGGGAAAGGCCAATGCCCTGGGAGTGTGACCGTGTGTGTTCTCTTTGATCGATAATCTATAAAGCCAGTCCGTCCCTCCCCCCACCTTCTTTTCACCCCACCACTCACTCCCAAATTCTCAACCCTCTTCTACCCTCCCCAGACAGTCGCAGATACCAATGGCTCCCCCTAGAGGAAACCCAAGAGGTCAACAGGGCAGCGCCCGTGGCCGTGGCGGAGGTGGTGTCGGTCCAAGTCGCGGTCCAGCCAAAAATGCCCCCGACATCGCTTCTCACGTTGAAACCATCGGCGTAAAGCGTCCCGGATACGGCACCAGCGGAAGGCCTATCAACGTTACGACCAACCACTTCCCGTGTGTGATACCTGAGGGTATCATCCACCACTACGATGGTAATGATCTACACAATCCCTCTTTCACTTGATCGCGTTCTAAGTCGTATCTTCTCTCTTTCTCTCAGTTGGTACGTACTTGTCACCTTATTTCGCGACTTTCATTGACAAGACACGCGATATCCAACAGTCATATTACCTACCGAAAAAGTCTTCCCACTCCGATTCAACATGGAGTTGATCCGCAGGTTGCAAACCGAGATTGCTCCCGAGGTCTTCACGCCGCGTGCCGTCTATGACGGACGTAAGAACTTGTTTGCTCCCAGAGAACTCCCGTTCGGCAACAGTAATACTAAGGAGGTTCGTTGTGCAACCGTGACATGTTCCCCTTCGTAATCTGAACCGTTTGCAGTTCACCTTCCCTCCCATCAACGAGAAATCCAAGCCTCTCAAAGTCCGGTTGACCAAGGTAGCACAAATCAACCCTGAGTGAGTACGAGCAAGCTTAGGTTTATTGTCACCTCACCGATCATCGGACAGGACTCTCGCTCGGTTCTTGAAAGGACAACAGAGCCACGACAACGCTGTCCTGACGGCGATCACTGTGAGTTTAACTCCTCAGAGGCTTCTTAAGCACTAAAAACATTCTTCTTAGGCTCTCGTACGTTTCTCCCACATCCCATCCTCACCGCCGTTACTGACACCATGAGTGAAGAACGTCGTTATCAGGATGGAGCCAACGTTGAATCCCAATTATGCTTTCAACATTCGTTCTTTCTTCACTGATAGGGAGACCAAGGATATCGGGAACGGTCTAGTACTTTGGCGTGGATACTTCCAGTCCATTCGCCCGGCGGTTGGATGTATGCTCATCAACGTCGACATCTCCACGGGTGTAATGTACAAGGCAGGAAGTCTGCTGGAACTATGCAGAGAGTTTATCAGCCATCGTGACTTCAATGCATTGGCCCCGCGTAGAGGTTTCCCTGATCGCGAGCGGGTCAAACTCCAACGCTTTCTCACCGGAATCCGGGTTTTTACCAGGAATCCAGAAACGGGACTAGTGGACAAATCTAGGTCGAGGATCGTCAAAAGGTTGAGCAATGCTGGGGCCAATGACCTCACGTTCTCTCTTCGTGAGGGAGGCCAGATGACTGTCGCCCAATACTTCGCAAGGACGTACAAACGTCCCTTGAGATACCCCGACGTTATCTGTGCTGAGGTAGGTCGATCCGTTCATATGGCTACCCGGCGTTAATCGATCGGTCTTACCAGGTCGGAAACGGTGCCCTGATTCCACTCGAAGTGTGTGAAGTACCTGCTGGCCAGATCGTGCGAAAACAGGTCCCACCTGAGAAGACTAAGGATGTTTTGGACTTCGCAACGAAGCGACCCAGCGCTAGGCTGGACAGCATCAGAAACGGTCTCGAGGTAACTGGGTCACGGCGTTTATCAGTTTTCCAAGGTTCCTGAAATGCTCCACAGATCCTGAAGTGGAGCGAATCGGAATACGTCAAGCAGTTTGGCCTCAAAGTAGAGCCGAATGTGCAGCCACTCCAGCTCCAGGCGCGTGTGTTGCAAGCTCCGACCCTCAAGTATGGTCAGGGCTCAAAACAAATGACAATCGTACGCCCGGACCTCTCCCACCTTTTCCCTGTCTAATTGTCGTTCTATCTAGGTTCCAAGGGATGGGGCTTGGAATATGTGGGTTCCAGTCGTATTTGCGTTTCGTCTGTTTCTCATATCTCTTATAGGGTCGACAAAAAATTCTACCGGCCGACATCCATTCAATCCTTCGCCATCGTCGTCTTCGAGCGCAAACAACGGTTTACTGAGAACGATGCAAAAGATATGGGTAAGAATCTACTTGATGCCTGCCGTCAAGTTGGTATCACCGTGCAGGACACAAACCCCAGCGTATTCTTTGCTAATGGGCAGAACGGTGTTGTTCGTGTGAGTACTTCCTCGTCTCCCTTCCCTTACTTCTCGCTTATCATGAAATAGGAACTATTGGACATCGGCGGTCAATTCGGCCGGATGAAGAAACCAACTCCCCCCCTTCTGGTTGTCGTGTTACCTGAAGGAGCATCCGACATCTATACTGCCGTTAAATAGTAAGTGTCATACTGCTTTTCTCCTACACTCCAACTCAACTCTCCAACAGCTTCGGTGACGTTCACGTGAGCAATCATCTCCACCTGTAACTTCCCGCCTGACCGATGACCCCCTTCAGACCGGAGTAGCAACGCAATGTTTGAAGAGCCATAAGTGCAAGCAAGCCAAATCCCAATATTTCGCAAACGTTTGCCTTAAAATCAACGTCAAATTGGGCGGCATCAACACCATTCCCGATCCCCGATCGGTATCTTTCTTGACAGACCCTCAAAACCCTACCATGGTCGTGGGTTGCGATACGATTCATCCTGCTCCGTAAGTATCGGAGGACTACTGTAGCTGCTCGTGACTCATTGTTCTGCACAGGGGATCGGAGGGTCGCCCCTCATTCGCGTCTGTTGTGGCAAACGTAGACTCCGACGGAGGAAAATATATTGCCACTTCGTCGGTCCAGGAGTCGCGTGTTGAGATTGTTGCGGACTTGCAGCGGATGATAAAGGTACCTCTGCCGGCAGAGCTCTCCGTCACAATATTTGACTGACTTATTACCCCGCAGTATATGATCACGAAATTCATCGATTACAGAGCCAATTTCGAGAAAAAGCAGACCAATCAAGCCCCAAAACGCATCATTTTCTATAGAGACGGTGTCTCTGAAGGACAGTTTAAACAAGTTCTCGAAAAGGAGTTACCCCTTGTCCAAGGTTTGTATAGTACACTTTCTGCGGATATGTATCGTTTGCTCATTCAGGGTTCATCAGCGGCGTGCAAGGAAATGAAAATTAATCCTACGATTACCATCATCATTGTTGGAAAGCGCCACCACGTTCGGTTCTTCCCGGCGCCCAACGTCGCGGATAGGAGCGGGAACTGCCCGGCTGGCACCGTTGTGGACCGTGACGTAGTTCACCCGACCGAGTTCGATTTCTATCTGCAAAGCCATGGCGGCCTCCTCGGAACCTCCCGACCGGCACACTATAGTGTTTTGCACGATGAGAACGGGTTCTCGTGAGTGTTTATCCCGCGATGCTCGTTTTCCTGTCGATTCATATTGATTACCTGCCCCAGTGCCGACGGATTACAGTCCCTGACTTTCGCCTTGTGCCACGTTTACGCGCGTGCAACCAGATCTGTGTCTATCCCGGCCCCTGTATACTGTAAGTGAAGTGCCGACCACACCGGATAACTGCCTGCTCAACCTCCCTCAGACGCAGACATCGTCTGCTCCCGCGCGAAGAATCACTACGATCCTGAGGGTACCCTCAATTTCTCCGAAGAATCCACTCTTGCCGGAGACGCTCAGACGACCCTCGACAACTTCAAAAACCGTTTCCAGCCTCTTCACGCCCGTCAAGCTGTCCGCATGTATTTCTCTTGAGTTCGTTACCCAATTCAGTTTCAAAGCTTCGATACCTATATCCCACGACGGTCTCTTCTCCTATAACCTTTTGTAAATAACGTTCTATCGGAAATGATCGCGACCCTCATAGTCATTCCGTTTTGTGATACCTACTGTGTGTGCAACCCCATTTTGAACTTTACGCGTTTTGTGTCGTGTGGCCGTGGGCGATAAGATTGTGCCGAGCGCGTGGGAAAGTTCGGAAAAGTAACTTGTCCGGCTCTTGCTCTTACCTTCCCCCGTCCGTCGATATCGACTCCAGGGGCAAACGGCCTCAATTCAGAAAGACTAAAACCCCTAAACAGCGGCCCCCGCAAGCCCACTCAATAGTGCCCTCTTTTAATAATGGTAGGCGTTCGAACAAGTCTTTAGCTGAACAGCACAAACGTTTTGTGGCTAGTCACATTTTTCGTTCAAACGCACGCCTGGCGCCACGCCCGACCAGGAAAGGTCGTCTCGACAGAGTGGAGTTGATGCGGGCTCCAGCCCGCTCTCTTCCTACTCACGAAATTGGCCATCTCGGAGTATCGGTGGGGAAGGCGGTCGGACGATCACACAAAGTACTCGATTCAGTTTAAATAACTCTGGGTCTTCGGCTTCCCTACCGCGCAATTTTGATACGTCGAGGTTGAGCTCTACACTCTCCAATAGAAGGTCTCTATCTCCAACGAGGGACGGTGATGGGTCGAAGTTACCTCGCATACCGGAGGATCCCAACCAGAATGCGGGTACGAGGAGGTTCGCGACGAAGGAGGAGTTGTCATCCCCAGATATTGCGGCTCTTTCGAGGCCTTTGCATGGCGATCCGGGGAAACTAGGTGATGGAGAGGGGGGTCCTGGGTTTAGATGTGAGTTAACGCCAAATCTCGACGCATATATCGACCTGAATCGATTTTCTCCGGTTTTAAATTAGTCTCTGCGACCACCTCGTCTATTGCGAGGCTCTCCCACTCTGCGTCGTCTTATCCTGATGTCCGGAGGGGATCACGGGATCTACAGCGTTCTCCCAGTAGACATTCTTCACGAGAGGTAGCTGCAGCACCTGAATTTGATCTCCATGCGGTTGCATCGAAGTGGACCGGTGACTTGAAAAAAGCTCAAGCGGAAATCGAAGAATTGGTGCGTCACCCAGTTACACCCATATTCATGTTAATCTAGCCTGATCCTGCCTATAGAGACATGAGTTAAGCGTGCTGCAGGGTCAGCTCGAAGCCTCGAAAGAGGAGAAATCAGACCTGCTTAGAAGACTAAAGAAAGTCAAGGATGTGGCAAAGGAGAGTCAGAAAAAGAGTGGGGCGATGTATGTTTATATCTGAGTCGTTTCTGCAATGTGCTGACTCCCCATTCCAGTTTAGAGGATTTTGGGAATTCAATCAAATCCTTGAAGGAGGGCGCAGACTCTTGGTCTGGACTAGCGCGTGAAGTTCAATCGATGGTGCCCGATATCAAGCTCTTGAGAGTCAAGGCCAATGAAACCATTACCAGTCAGTCGCTCGCCAAGTCATCCCAACGCTCCAGAGGTTTCTGATATCACTTCAAATAGGCCTCACTCCATACCTCCATGGAGATCAATTGAACAGAACTGCGAGAGAGCTCATGGATGAACTCAAAATCGATTACAAGAACTGTGAGCAACGTCCTATCTGGTGACGGATCGTTCTGATTTTACTCCAGCTCAAGAGGTGACCTCAATGCTGCGAGATAGGTTGACGACATTGTCTTCCGACCTCATCGAGGCCCGGTCGAGGACCTCCGACTTAGAGGCCATTCTCGCGCAGGACCGACAGGCTATCGGAAACCTTTCTGCTAAGTTGGCGGCTTCCAGTGGGTCGAAGTTTAATCGAGTCCGATGCTTTGAACGCGGATTGAGCATGGATTTAGATGAAGGCACAAGGGATCTCTCTCGAGAAGTCAAGACCATGGCGAAGGAACTCCGCGACGCCGACACGAACGCGGCTGAGTTAGAGGCTGAGTTAGTGAGTGCTCGAGAAAGGTACGCGCGAAACTCTTAAAGGTCACGAATGGAAATCTTACGGCGGTCCCAGAATTAAAGAACTCGAGAAAGAACTCGCCGAGTCTGAGGCGAACTTGGCCGAGGTCCCCGGACTTCGAGAGAAGTATATCAAGCAATTTAGGTTTTTGGCGAGGCGACTGACGGGATATATGCAGCATTGAAGAGCTCAGGAATCAATTTTTGAGCGCGGAAGAGCGAGCTGCAGAGGTTGTCGGGCTTCGCGATGAGTAGGTGAACCTTGTTTTTATTACTTCCATCCCTTGACCTTCGTCACAAGAGCTCTCGTAACCCAGCAAAAACTATCCGATCTTATGACGGAGAACCAAAGCCTTCGATCTTCTCTCGAACAGAATACTTTGGCCCTAAATGACCGAACATCCAGGTACGCTCAGTGGAATCTGTGTTCTCGGCGATTATCCTCAAGACCCATAGTCTGGTCGAGTCGGAACGAAGGATTTCCGAAGTCCTCGAAGGGCTGAATGCCTCTCAAGCTCGTGAAAAGGCTGTTACTGAAGCCAGGAAAGTTGACGAGGCTACTTTTAAGGAAGCCACAAGGCGACTTGAGAGTCGTGTGAGTAGCCTCGAAGCAGAACTGGGGCGCTCAAGGGAATGGTACACCGTTTGTTCAATGTCTGGGTTCAACGTGCTCACTATTTCCCAGTGCTACCCAAGCGAACATACGTCTACAGGTACGATTCCGAACGCTATCACGCTGAGACCAAACCTACAAAGGTTACTCGACGAAATAGGCATTGCAAGACCGGTTCGATGACCAAACTGTTACCCTCCGCCTCACGAAAGAAACAAACGCGGAGCTTCAGGTGAGATGGCTGGTGTGAGTTTTTAATAGAGGCGACCCTGATGCCGGTTTAGGAGCGCGTCATTGATGTCGAGAAGATTGCATCAGTATGTGATCCCAGTCTATGGATTGTTTCGAGACTAAAATCTGGCTCACTCTCTCGTCCCTTTCAGAAAGAGCAAGGGGTCCTGCAGGAGCGGGTATCTGTTCTCGAGCTTAAGTGTTCCGAGTCACAGATCAGTAATCGTGACTTGGCGGAAAGTTTGGAACGCGAAAAAAGTTCCGCGCGTTCAGCCCAGGCTGCCCACCAACAACAGCTTTTGGGGGAAGAGAAGAAATGGCTCGCGCTCGAGGCTGTTGCAAAGGAAGCTCAAACCCTCCTTGAAGAGAGCAGGAAAAGGACGAGTGGCCTCATCATCGAGAACGAGAAACTCCAGCAGGAGATAGCAGCAGCAAGAGACATCTCCCCACCCCCGCCAAGCCCTCCCAAAGGCCCTGTTGAGGACCCCGATGTGGTGGCAGCCCTTCGAGCTGACATATCCAGGTTGCAGGACGAAAAGGAAGAGCTGGTTCGAAAGTCCGACACCATCGAAGAGAGATACAAGAACGGTGACCTGGTTTGTTTCACGCTCCCTAACCTTCGCCCAGCCATTGACTGAACGGACGCAGACCGATCGCGAGAGGACCTTGGTCCGTACCATCAGGGGAGAGGCACGGGTCGCCCAGGAACAACAATTAGATATGAAGTCGAACGAGATCATCAGGGTGAGTTAGTTTTCCGGCCAACTTCGTTGGAAGAGGATGTTGACCAATCCCTCATAGCGAGAGAAAACTATTCAAGCTCGAGATATGAAGATCAAACAGCTGGAAGAGATGATCACGAAACTTCACAAACACATTGCAAAAACTGGCGACCAGTCCTCAAATAAGGGCAAGCAACCCGCAAGCGACCAGAATATCCTGTCTCAAGTCAGTAGTCCGCCTGTTCCCGATCGAGACGGACCGGTAAAACTATGCTCTCGATTCCATCATGCGTGGTTGTCATCTGACTTGAGTACTGAACAGTTGCTTCAAGGCACTCCGGTTGCAAATAGGGCATCCGAGGTGGGAAACCTTGCAAACAGAGCGCTCAGGACCCCAACTCGTACCATACACCCTCAGGAACCAGAGCACACAGCATTACCCCGCAGGGCCGCCATGAAGCCTAAGGGAAAGGGGCTCATCCGTTCGATAACTGATGCAACTGACGAGGTCGTTGGTTCTGACGGCGAATTCGACGAACCGATAATCAGCGCTCTAGGCAAAAGGGATAGGCTCGGGGATCTTGGCAAGAGGACTGGTGGGAAGAAAGATTCATCTGATGAGGAAGTCGAGCGTCCTCAAAAGAACAGGGTGAGTCGAGTGTCACTGTTAACGTACTCAGACAGACTGGATTTCTAGAAGACGAAGGCTCCTGGGCAGAGCAATCTTTCCACCAAGGCGAGTCCCTTTTCATTCTGAAAATTTCTTGAGTTTGTGATCCATTTCGCAGGTGTCCGATGCGACTGTTGTCACTCGACGACGAAGGAACAGGAACTAATGTCCCAGTTTAGACCACCTCGAGGACGCCCCTTTCTCTTGCTACTGCTGCACTCTGCGCTCTGGTTCTGTGTCTCTCGGTCGTCATTGCCAATCGACTCTTGGCTTGAAACTCGTTGCTTGTTACTTTTCTAAGACTTTCTTGGAACCTGGCTGGATTAAACCCGATGCACTGTTTTCTGAAACTGTACTTGTATCTGTTCGAAATAAATCATCTCCTGTGAATTGCCGTTTGTTCGTGAGACCCTCGCGTAGTGCGGATAAGTCAATTGCGTGATAGTGGGTGACTGTCCCCAGGATTATACGGCGTTGTACACAAGTCTAGATGAATATCAATAGCCTTTTAAGGGAACTGTCAGGACCCGACCGTTGTGTCGGGGCGTGGATATTGTCTCCAAACCGCGCATCTGGGGTGACGGCGCCTCGGCCGTTTCTTTCAAACTGCGGGGTGCGGGAAGGGTGGCAACCCCACTTACTTCAACCCCACCGCATGCTGGTGTCACCCCGACACTCGATTCTCCAGTCTTGTTCGTATACACGATGTGGAAATTCTCAGATATTGAGCAATAAATCTCGGCTAATGGCACCCTTCTACGACGGGTATTAAGTCCCTAGTCCTGGGGACAGTCACCCAGTACCGTCCGTGGCATCATGGAAGAGTTTCTGTATTCCGAGATGAGATTTGCAGGATTATGGAGATCATTCTACGGTACTTACAGTCATGTAACAAGTCGATCCGGTCAACGCGTCGGACAGGGTCGACTAACGCAGCTAAAGGAAAGACGTGTTAGTGCGGTACATTTCATTTGAATCGGACTTTCGACCTCGGGTGTGATCTCCACCCCATGAATGACGTCAGGGAAGTGAGACGCCAGGTTTGTTTGGTTCCAAAGCTTCTACCAAACATCCACATCTCCTTCTCAGGGCCGAAACGAATCGCAAACCTGAGATAATGGCGACAGAAGTAAAATTCAAGTACCCTCAGCCCTTCAGTTGGGCTCAAGTCATGGATCTCGACGTCGGGACCATTTCTCAAGGTACGGCAACGGGGGGAATAGAGAGAGGGGGTCCGGGGTCCGTAAAACTGATCGTTTAAGAAATCACTCGCCTCCAGCACTCCCTTGATCACCTCAAGTCCACTCAAGACCAACTCCAACGCCTCATCGACACCACTTCGGAGTCTACTCCAGACCCTGACTTTATCGGTGCGATTCAAGAGAACGTAGACGTCATGTGCGAGGCTGTTTCGTCTATAGGTCGTGGGTTATCCCTCCGAGAGTCACTGATGCAATCTTTCCAGCAATTCACAGGAAGAGCGCATTTCGATTCTCAAACACGCTCTGATTCAAAAGGGAGTCGTCTCACCCTCCCATTACGACCTTGAACCCAGTCGATCGACGCAATCCGCTACCGTCGATCCTGAACCGAACCCACCTTCGACAACAGCAAATGGCGGTGACGGTCTCTACATCTGACAATCCTTAGCCACCATTTCATCCAACCTGTGTTTTGTGTATCTACAATCTACAATAAAAGCAAGTATAACTTTTGGCTGAGACAAAGACAAAGTGGTATCAGTATAACGTCTCTCCTTCGGTACTTTCATATCACCACACCTTTTGTACTTCCAGCTGGACCTGAAACCTAAAATCGGGGGAGTAAAAACATTTCTATGATGCTAAATATTTTTCCATCTCGCATGAACCACACTCCAGACCAGTCATTGTGACCAGCCCAACTGCTGTGCTCATCAGACACCCACCTTAAAACGACTTCGACGCCCCAAAGTAGGTAGTAGTAGGCGCCATAGATCCGCCACAGTATCTCACAACTAAACCACATACCTCCACCACCGCAAAATTAGTACATACATCCACGATTATTCAACGTTCAGTGTTTACGCTTTTGACCCAATCATTGCCCTGACACCCCCATCTGACAGGGTCTCAAAAATGCACACATTTTCCGCCGTGGCATTCATAGCCACTCCAACCCTGGCTTATATCGCCCTTTTTCCATCACTGAATGCTGTTGCGCTCGTCGCGCTCTTGGTCACACTTCAGGTTTATCAACGGTTTTCTCCAAAGAAGGCCATCCGATATCACAAGCCCATGCTTATCCTATTACTTCTTGCCCTCGCGATACCAGGATCATGGACGCCAGCAATTTCACTCCTGAGCTATACAACCACCACCACACCATTCTCACTGGGGTCTGTCCCACCCCAGACTCACCTCTCGCGCAAAACGCCCCACTCTCCAACCCTTACTGACTACATCGCAGAGTCCTGGAACAAACGGGCGGGCAAACGAAATGGATTTTCATTGCTCACCGAGAATAGGACTGTCTTGCAATATTACAAACATAACTTGGTCCCCAGTACGTTGATATTTCACTCAATGGTGACATGCCCGAAACCCACATCAGTGCTCCAGTTGCAGACTTTTTCGATAGTTCTATCTGATGAAGAACTAATGATCTATGAACTCCTACTTGGGCCACCTCAGGGAACGCCGAAATCCGACTGGGCGGAAGGACCAAATTACACGCGTCCGATTATATTTCTACCCTCATCTTACGCCCTCAAATACGCAGAACGACCAGTACTAACCGGGTTGAGTGGTTTCATTGGCGGTGGGTTCGAAGAACCATTACGATCCGGGGAGGGTTCGTGGACCAAAATCATCGGGCTCCCCTACCCGTTCTCCGAGTACAAGACAGTCTTCATGTGGGTCGGGAACCTCGGGGGGTTCGCCGTTGCTTTGATGCTGGCTGGCGCAGGGTGGGCGACTCAGGCAACGGCGGCGGTCTTGCCCACCCGTGCATCACTCCTCGCATGGAACATGATGAAGATGAAGCGGGTCGTTCACGGGTTCACAGGGCTCCTCCACCAGACGCAACCCAATGATGCGGAACGAGGGGAAGAGAGAAGGCTGATCGAGGGTGATGGGCGGAGGGATGCGACGCTCCTGGATCTAGACGATGACGAACAAGAACCACAACATCAACAACAATCTCTAACATACGGTGCCGTGCACCGTGGGTGAATCATTTTTGACGTTACCATAGGCTCGTCACGGTCAGTCATCTCCCACTCGGCCAGATTCCTTCGCAGTAAGGAATGGCCGTTGGATCCTGAATCTCACACCTTGAGTTTCAATCCAGGTATACGTAATCTTCGACCCTTTCGTGTGTGCTAGGGGTGGACTGTGATGACCCGCTATACGTCAACGCGGGTCATGTTTCGAATCAAGAAAATGTCGTTTCATTGACCTGATGTATTCTACAAGACTTTAAATCTCCTCCCGCATGACACTTGTGATATTCAACTTTGATACATGCTGAGCGTTGTAAGCGGTCAATTCCTCGAAAGCTCTATGATTCCCTATGCTCCGCGTAGTTCACCATGCACCACTGTAAAGAGTAAACCGTTGATGTAGCTGATGAGACAGGTTTGACCGTTGTCGGGGACTTTGAATAAAATTTGTTTACCTAGGATCCATGACGACGAGTGTCCACTCGTATATTATAAAATGCGAATTCTAGCACAAACGAACGATCTAGGTGGGAGAGCGAGAATATTATACTGCGATGTGATAAACGTTGGACGGAGAGGAACGGGTGAACATGCAAAGCAAAACCAAAGCAAGAATAGATGGACTGGAGCCATGCGAAAAGTAAATTATACACCTAATCTGCAAGGACTTCGTCAGTCACCAGGAGACACAAGGAGTTCCACAGCAGACTCACCTTCGTTTACTTTGTTCGTAGACCATATAAGATATCGAAACCGCCGGGATCACCTTTGCTAGTGTCGGCCCTAGACCGATATAGAATCCACGAACGCCGCTCTGCTTGTACGTCTGCGATACTACGTCCCACATGCCCGTATAACGTTGCGGGTGGGCCGGAGATCCAGAAGCCTGCAGCCTCGTCCGAACCAGGTTCAACGGGTACACGCTCGTCGCACCAACACTACCAGAAACGCTTCCGAAAGCGAGCACGGCCAGGACGCCAGGCTCCTCCTGCCCCGTCGACCGCAAGTAGGCCAACTTTAGCGCCTCGAAGGTACTCATGTCGATTGCGGAGTACGGGAATACGCCAAGTAACCCGATCTACATCCCAGACGGTCAGCCCAAGACTATGTTGGGGATCACATCGGAAACCTACAGCAAGACCCCTATAGTAAGCACGCATACCGCCAAGCGAATATACGTGTTTCACCGCCTGCATTAGCGTCGGTCGTTGTCCTCCGATACTGCTCATCATCTGGGTTTTTACGGTTTCAATCGGGTATATGCCTGACCCAAATTAGTATCGAAAACCCCATGTCAACAGACAAGCCGCATACTGAGTTGACTTGTGATGCCACCGACACCACCCGACATGAACCTGCTGAACCCGCTGATCTCACGGGTGTCCTCAACGTGGTCCCAGTACGTGGCAAACACCCGTTTCTACGGTCATGATTAGCATCAAAGCTTCATCTTCGAGGAGGGGAGCACCTTACAGAGGACTCGTATGAAAGGAATTTGATGGCAGACTCGGGAAGGATTTTTACAACCGACAGCCCGTTTCCGATCCAGAACCCGAGAACACCGTTCTCGACGTATATCTTTGTTATCGCACCAGTGATCGCCTTCATACCTAACGATCTTGACGGGGCAGCGAGAACTGGGTCGGATTGTCGAGTGATCAGGAATATCTTCAGCCGGTCGAACGGTGCAGTGAACGTTCGCGAAACTGGGGACGGGTTGATCAGGGGCGGAAGCCCAAAGAGATGAAACATGCTCACCTGCTCCAGCCACACCTCCAGCTAGCAGGTATTTCACAGCAGTGGCACCACCGAACCAAGCGTGGTGCTCCTCCTCTTCGTAGGCTTGGACGTCTTCGTGCTCTTCTTCTTCGATTTGCCGGGAGTACGAGTGATCAACGGGCAACGGTGGTAAGGCAACTTGGGTGGCCGTCATCGATGCGACCGGGGTTTGGGAAGCCATATTTGATGGAGGCTTATCCTCAGCACTCAGACTGACGTCACCTTGGTTAAAAAAAGCGTTAAATATAGTCGGATGGAAGGACGGATCACAAACCTTCCATCGTCACTCTCGCGGCCCCCCGCCCGTCGTCACCGAGGTATCTCCTCATCTCGTAATATTGGTATATTTCGGCGGTGGAGGCCTTCCGGGGTAGTAAGAGGAGGAAATCTCGAAACTCGCGGAAACTAATGACATGTGAATGCGGCGATGAAGTCAAGGTCGTCATGAATTCCGAGAGAGTGCCCGGAGATAGCGGAATCCCTGCAGGAACAAACCGGTGAGCCAAGGAGGTGAAACGGAAAGGCGGAGATGTTTGACCGACCAGCCTTTTCCAGGGCCAGCCCAAGTTCCTCCGCATCCAAATGACCGTTCCCATCCAAATCGAGTTCATCATGAAATACATGCCATAGCTCTATATGAGATTTCGATCAGATAAGCAAAACCACCGAAATGGGATAGTGATGGTCAACTTACCAACCTCCTTTGCCTCTGCATACCGATAGAAATCTTTCCACGGGATAAGCGGCTTAGGACCGCGCGTGTGCGTCAAGCTGCTGCTGTTCCCGCATTTATGCAACAGCTCGTCATCGTAAATGTCTCGTAACCTCTCCGCCTCCTCCCTGGTGAAGATAGTGTCCTTTCTGCCGACACTGCCAGCTGTGACCGGACTAACGGGTCTGACCGAAACAACGTTGTCCTTGCCCTTGCCATTCCTCGCCACCGTCAGTCTCTGCCAAACATCCTTCAACCTCCCCTCCCTCTGTTCTCCTTCCTGCTGTCTGAATTCATCCAGACTATGCACGGGTCGGTGATACGTCTTTGACGGGGATGGGTCTGATCGCAGCTGTGGCACCAACACATGATCCTGCACACCAGTTATCGTAGCATCGAATATCTCCCTCCTAGATAGGGGTCTAGAGCCGGAGGGTTCATCGCTCGTTTCGCCAAGGCCCGTCGACGCTGACGTGGACGGACGCGTAGAGTTGTAAGAGGTTTCTGAAATGGAGTGCTCGGATTTAACATCCTGAGCCTTCCCTACCATATCCGGGTAGAGGAGCCGTTAGGGTATCGTGTTTTCGTTCGGCCGCCGGGATGTGATGTGGTGGAAAGTATGGAAAAGTATTCCAAAAGTATAGGGTGGAGGGTGGAAAGCGGGTGCTTGGGGCCGGGGTGGATACCACCGCTGGCCGTTTGGGTCTGTGCACGTGCTTGCGCGGTTCGCTTCAAGGGTTTCGAAGGGGAACGTTGCTATTTCTGCAAGCACAAGCGCATTTCTTTGGTTTGGAGTGCCTATGTCGCGTTGTAACCCTCGTCTTTGTGCGTGTTCGCGCAACGAGGAGAGAAGATGTTCTATGTCCTTGGAGTTGTTGTCGAAAGGGTCAAAAACAATGACGATGACGATTGCCCGATTTGGCAACCAAAAATCCCACTCGAGAAAATGCACGCATGTAAATACAACTACGCTACGGGAAAAACGACAAAGCATTCATATGTCGCACAGCGACAAACGAAAAATGAACGGAAGAACATAAGAAAAAGCATTTACAAAGCAAACACGAAAAAAAGAAGAAAAAAAACCGACATATCCTGATCAAGCACCCGGCAGGCAGGATTTTAAAGAATTCAAGAAAGAGTCGACCCAAAGCCTGAGCATGGTCCAGAGTCCTGATCCTGCATCATCTGGTTCAACCACGATCATGGCCTTGGACCCAATCATAGATTTTCTGACAGAATGAGGTTGGTACACCGGTAACGTCCGGTCATCTGCGTCATCGTCGGCCAATGTACTTGTCTCCAAAGAGGCAACGCGGTTATTAGTCCATAACGTGAGTGAGGAGCGAGCGGTGCGGAGGGTATGCGTGTCGGCGACGTCACTAGAATCTGGGCTCCTCGTCCGTTGGCTGTGAGCCTCAGCTCCAAGGCCCGCCAGATCGGGATATACCTGTATTGAAAGACTTAGAGAGAGCGGTAGGTTCCACAGACCAGAATACGTACAATATGCATAGGTTTATTCATGGTAGCGGTAATAGGAGTCGATGGTGCCGATGTCCTCTTGCGAGATGGTAGTGGAGGCGTAGGCGGACGGTATGCCTACAAAAAATAAACGTCCGCAAAAACGAGGCAATGCTCCATATCACACTAACCTTGGGGATACCATGCAGAGACGTGTTCGATCCGTTCGTGTTGGGGGAAGTCGTCAATCGTTTCAACCCTTGTTCAAAACTTGGCGGGGGCATGTTTTCCTTGTCCACCAAACGATGGCGGTTACGAGATTTCATCTCCCCAAGGTCCACCCCCTGAAACATCGATTGATCCTTATCCGCTTCAGTCATGTTCGGCTGAGACACTGTTTCGATTCAAGCGTCAGAAAGAATGTTCTGGGGTCAGGGCTATGTACAGCCGTGATCTGCTCACCTGCGGTACGGTAGTATCCATGAGCAAATCCATGAGTCGGAGAGGTGACGACTGGAGTAATCGGTGGAGTCCCGTTCCTAATCGCACGATCGATGTTCTCCCTCCAATCTGTGGGTAACTAAAAAAAGACAATCAAAACCATGAAGACAGCGCGGTTAGCACGAGCCCCTCACGAGACAAGAACGGAAGCAAGGCCTCGGCGTGGCCCCGCCACATACCGGAGGCATGTCGTTGTTCAACGAAGTCAACGACATTGAGAACGGATTCGCGCGGTCCACCGTAAACCCAAACGTAGTAGCCGTAGGCGACTCTGAGTACTGTGGCACCTGCAGCTGGCCCGGTGAGATTTGTGGGGAAGGGATGAATTTTGGCACAGGCTTCCTCCAACTCATGTCCCGGCTTGGGCTCCTGCTCGGCAGGTCCCTCTGTGGACCTCGCTGACCACGAGAGGGCGGGCGAATGTGGTAGTCAGACATCTCAGATCTCGAATCCGATGAATAGAGATAGAATAGATATCGGGGTCGATCTGGAGGAAGCGAATATGCGGAACTCTACCCACTGGAGGAGTAGATGTCGCTTGGAGTGGGGGAGAGGGAGTTCGAGCAAGGGATGGAGTAGTGAGTGCTTTTGAGGGACCAGGAGCGTCCTGTAGATTTGGCTTGTCGAAGCGTGCGGCCACCACGGCCACTAGAAACAGTAAACACGGACTAACTCGCCGAGGGTTCTGGCTTTGTTCGCGATGGTACACGGAATAGACAATCAAGCCGCCTGTGCCTGATAGGGTCGTGGAGGGTCGTTAATTGTAGGGCGTGAGACGGGAGCGAGAAGAAGGGGTGAAGGGGTGAATGAGGAAGGGGGGAGGGACCGCAGGGATCACTTGTTCCCGCTTGATTGGATACTCCAAGTTGCCCGGGTTTACGAAGCGAGGCAAAACGGGCCGAGAAGCGCGGTCAAAGGACAGAGCACGAGGAGAAATAAAGGTTTGGGGGGATAGAGGTATTGGTAAGTATTCAGGAACAGACGACCGCACAGTGGACACCCTAGAAGTGGCCTTTGTATGCAATAGAAAAAGCATAGCAGCCGGCAGGTTTTTTATTCACAAGCCAGGAGACAGCATGTATTCCAGACAGAGAGGGTGATTGAGGATCTTTGATGAAATGGGTAAGAGGTCCTAGCCGACAGCAGGCAACAGTGTCAGTCTCGATGCCGTTTCGACCATTAATGGATTCCTCGAGGTTGGTTCAAGATAAGTACGATTCGGATCCTGAACGGACCACGATAAGTAGTAGGCGATTTCATGAACACTCGCCTTGAGGTCTCCCCGGAAGTGTCGCCAGAAGGTCGATAAGCTAGAGTTATTGAGGCCGAGCGCCCGTCCGCGGCGCCAGTTGCCGGTGAAGAGCTATCGGGATTTGGGAAACAATCTTCATCTTGAGGATAGCGGATTGCAGGAATACTTGCTTTATTCTGTACAATATATGCTACGTGTGAACGAAATATTGTGAACCTAAGAGGAAACTGGGGTGAATGTTGTAGATCAGCGGGAAAAAGCAAAAGCAAGCGGCGGCAGAACTGTAGCGAAAAAGATGCCTATATGGAAGAAAGGATTCAAAATCACTAACGGGTAGCAGGTACTGCTGTCTGTAAAGATTGGCGACATACAGCAGGCCACAACGGAATTAAACTGTGCAAAGTGGCATGGTATCGTACGCTACGAACAGGAAAGGTGGGGAGTGGGGAAAGGGATGATGCACGATGGTATTAGAGTTGCAGCGCGTGAGGGAAGGTGGAGGGTATCAAACCTGATGAAAGTGTAAAGCGGTAAGCAAGGCGACGTAGGAAAGGAGGTGAAGGAGTCTGAAGCTATTGAGTGCGAGGAGGGACCAGCGATGCGGAACGGACATGTTACGGATATGAATGGAATAACGTAGAGGGACGTGTTGTGTGTGCGGTGGTGGGTCGTGCATTCTCGTGAGAGGGATGAATAAATACCGGTTTGACTAATTTGTCTCCCTTGGTGTCGTGGAAATAAACCGTACAGTAGTCATGTAGAGGGTGTAGCCGAAGGGGTAGCAGGGGACAACAGGAGCGTCACTGCTCATGAGAATTTCTCAAAATCGTCGTGAGATTCGCTTCCACTCCTGGAACGGGACTTTGACGGAAGTCGAATTTTGGATCGCCATTCGGAGACCCATCGGAATCCACGCTCTTCCTTCTCCAGGTCGTCCTTTTCACCCTCCGCGTCTGTTGGAGATCGGGGTGATATCCATCCCCGAAGGTAATCGCGTCCAAGAATCGGAGCCAGAGATAGGAACGATAAAAGAATCAGTTTTAAGATTATATCAGGTGACCGAAGAAGTGATGTGATTGATTGGGCCGTCGAGGATGGGTTAGCAGCAACAGTTTGCAGTATATCCCCGATCTGAGAAGTCTCGGTTAGCATGGGCGGTTTGACATGAATGAAAGCTTGAAAGGTCACCTGGCATGTGACAGCAGTCCATGGAAGAGCACCGATGAATGTTCCGAGGAAGCAGTCTGCGAGGGAGACACCACACACACCACACGCGACGTTGAGGCCTGACCAGGGAACAACACCAATCAAACGAAGAACCGACAGTCGTACCCAAACCGGCGTTTTATTTTGTGAAGTCGAGTTCGAATCGTAATCACCATGCAAAGCATTCTTGGTGACCGTAAGAGCACGGGGAAACCATTGAGACAACAAAGGAGCCATTGGTCGTGACAGGAGAGAGGATAAAATAGAACCAGTCGTTGTGAGGAGTGTAAGGAGCAGGGTCGCCCAAGCGGGGTGGAAGAGGGCACCGCCAAGAACATTCTACAAATACCATGAGAAAAAAAAAAGTTTAACTTGAAGGATTCTGGAGTCACTCACCCAGGCAACGCTACCGGGTACCGACCAGGCATGTTTCCAAACGGCGGAAATTGACAGAACGCCAACGACATGCGCCAAAGGCATTGTTCCGCTTTGGGAATATGAATGCAGGTCCCTGCCCATAGAAGCTAAATCTTCCAGAGTCCGAGGCCACGACACGGTTACCGGTAAAGACCCCAGAGAGAGTACGACCAGAAGAGTTGATAGCGGGAAAAGGATAATCACAAAAACTAGGGGGAAGTGTGTCTTGACGAAAAACAGTGAAGAGTTAGCACGCGATCGGCCACTCTCACTGTGGACGTGACACATACGGATGGACTGCGGGTGGTGCATGTGGAATCCTTCTCCTTGAGCGTATCTGTGAAGGATGAGAGGGTCGGGGAGGGGGCCATAGTCGGTAAGAGGGAATCGTCCGTAGAGGGGGTGATACAGTGGTGCGAATAGCGGGGGAAATCCAGCATCTGCAGAAGACGAGAAAATGGACTCGGGAGCGCCATGGCTTGCTTTGTTTCAGGAGGCGGAATTACGCTGGCTGGAGCGACGGGTGAGGGTGGGTCTACTGCGCCGGAGAAGGAAGAGCCGCGTTTCCTGGATGAACAAGTTTGTATGGTGAGCGCAGGCCTGCGAGAAGTGGAGGATGCCCGTGCGCGGTTACGGGGAGGGGTGAGGGAGGAGGGAGAGGGCTCGGACATGGTCTGAGGCAGAGGGTTATTTTCAAGAAAACAGGATTTGAAAGACGGAACAGATGCGGCAGGGGAACAAACGCGGGATTTGTAAAAACTGCTTACACCTAATATTATACCCCCGGCCGCGGTTTACAAAGCAATGATAAGTACTATGACCCACACCCACTGACCAAACCAAATATGTAGACCCCCTCCCACCCCTCTCCCATCTGCCCTCCCTCACTCCCAGCTCACGGCCTGGTCGTTACTCGAGATCCAGTTGTCTGTGCGCCAAGAGGTAAATCCGCCGGACTCGGCCAT
>Ga0307512_10002664_pt1 | contig 22018 bp, 16 predicted proteins | sample 14_EM_MG_FD_200267 | JGI IMG/M metagenome (GOLD analysis project Ga0307512, IMG submission 200267) | Populus trichocarpa ectomycorrhiza microbial communities from riparian zone in the Pacific Northwest, United States - 14_EM | ecosystem: Host-associated > Plants > Roots > Unclassified | place...
GTTTTGTTGAATGCAGCATGATGTATAGTATCAAGCGCACATAATCGCATGCGTATCATAGTAATCTAGTCAACGCGCAGGTCCATAGGACCTCATAGTGCCACGCGTCAAATATGCTATGGATTACTGTCCCAAAAACAGCTTCTCTATGAGTTACGCGTTGCGTAAGGTTATTTTTCTCGGTGTACTGCTGTTGGGTGCACTCTTCTCTCCGCCATTGCCGTCAAGAAAACCAACTTCTGCTTCAGCCTCGACCTAACCGACGCAGATGCGATCCTCTCCCTCCTAGACAGTATCACCCCCTCCCCCACTCCCTTCCTCCCCACTAACACCCGCAGCCCTCGGCCCCTAATCTGCTGAGCCAAAACCCACATCGACATCCTTCCCTTCTCTGGCCCTGATGCAATCACCACCTTTACCTCGCGCCTAGCCGCCCTCGCTACAACCCACAACTTCCTCATCTTCGAAGACCGCAAATTCGCCGATATCGGCTCGACCGTGAAATCACAGTACAGCGGCGGCATATACAACATCGCATCATGGGAATACATCACCAATGCACACTCCGTTCCGGGCTGGGTATATTCGCGGGGCTGAAGGAGGTTGCCACCACTATCTCTGCGCCGCGGGGGCTACTACTGCTTGGTGAGATGTCGTCGAAGGGGAATCTCGGTGGCGGGAAATATTTAACCAAAACGCTGGAGATGGCGAGAATGGATTCGGGGTTTGTGATGGGGTTTATTGCGCAGACGGCAGTTGAAAATAGGGAGGGTGAGGATTGGATTGTTATGACTCCAGGTGTGGATCTGGGGAGGAAGGGGGATGGGTTGGGGCAGCAGTATAATTCGCCCGATAGGGTTGTGAGGGAGAAGGGGTGTGATGTTGTTATTGTGGGTAGGGGAATTATTGGTGCTCAGGACCCAAAAGGACGACGGCGGAGAAGTATAGGAAGGCGGCGTGGGAGGCGTATGAGAAGAGAGTTGAGGGAGGACGGTAGAGGGCGGTTAGGAGATGGAAAAGCTTGCTTTGGATAGATTCACGGCATAGGAATGTGTTGGCGATTGTTCACGCTCTTCATCATTACAGGGAGTGCGACGCGACTCCTTCCCATACCCAAATGTTTTCATTTGCATGTAACTACTTTCACACGGTACATAGACCAAATATAAACCAACACCTACTACCCAACAATGCCCTCCTCGTGATTAGTAAAAAGAGAAGACACTGAATACAAATATTTGCCGTAACAAGTACAATAAGTAAAAGTACCTGCCTTTTACTCTCTTCCCTTCTTTCCGTCTCGACAAACCTGACCATGAGTAGCGTAGCAAGGGGACAAATACAGGAGGGGAGGCGGATAGGCTTAGATGCCGTAGTATTGAAAGTGAAGATACTTGTAATACCCACCGTTGGGTAGTAGTAGTAGATAGAGAAGCTACACCTTTGACTCGAAGGGTTCTCCTTAGGATAGTAGCGGGAAACTGAGGATACAGTCATACTCTAACTAGAGTAGATACAGAATGATCAAACAAGGGCAAAATACAGGATAGAAACATCTTCCCCGCCTACAAGTACAAGATAATTAAACAACACACGCCTCTTATTCTTCCTTCTTCTTTCCACATTGACAAACCCAACCACCCGAATAGCGTAGTAAAAGGAGAGGATGCTGGATACAAACTTCCACTACATACTTTTGCTAGGAAACCTGCCGTCCTAACCCTTCTGGCCAAATACAGACAGACAACCCGGCTGTTTCTGGATTTCAGCAGTAGTGTATACCATGCGTACAATGGTAAAATGGGGCGAGGCAAAGCAGATTTGTACAAGCGTCGCCGAGATCTTGGACAGAAATTTAATGGTCAAACTAGGCATGATGCTAGAGCTAAAAGAAGCCATAGATCATGCCATAGCCATAGCTATAGCCAGCCAGGCCATAGGCTGTTAGGACATACCAAACAGAGTGGCACTTAATCAAATCGAATTTTTCCACCGTGGATGTATTCTGCATCCAAATCAAAAGAGACAAGCAGGATAGAATTGCCGTTCTGCCTCCACTTGAAAAAGTCAATGGTCTGTTCGGGTGGCGCTCTGTTCGCTGCATTCCGACATCCCATCATCCCATGGTCGGATACGCAATGGATAGCTTTCTCTAGGTCTTTAAGGTCTGGCGTCATTCCTGGTTTTACCATAAGATCCCCATCGAGGATATCCTCTATGTTGATACAAATCTGCTTGATGAAATGACCTGGTGATTCATCGGTGGGTGGTGCCAGTCCTGGGCAGGGTCTGTGATGGGTCCGATAAACCGATTAGGCCTATTGGGTCTCGTCCGTATGGTACTATTATAGGCATACTGGGAGTTCAATCCTAACGATACCGATAGCATCTCCGATGCTCTAACTGTGTCCTGGGTTGCTAGTGATACAGCTCCATGTCCTCCCCGCTAGATCGCACAGGAGCATGTGACAATGACATGTTCGAAATATTCGATTCCCAGTCTTAAATTCTGGGCCTAGTAGCCATATCTAAGCACTAGGAGGGAGGGACAAGCGAGACAGGAGTCGATAGAACAACACGAGAAACGGTATGTGGACGAATCTGGACTGGAGCCAAAGTTAAGGAACTGCCACGATTCGAGAGTTGGTGACTCTGTCTGTGTCTGCATCGGGCCTCTCATTAAGGGCTTGAAAGGCGGCGAATAAGAGGACAAGATTCCCGTCCAGGATCGGGCTCTGTTTGTTTTAATAATTCTGTATTCACTCTAACTAGAGTATGGCAGCGCCCAATTTCCCCTCCCCTCCGGATGGCCGGCTAGGTGGGGGAGCTCCCCCAGGATTGGGCTGCGGGAGGCGGTGGCCGAGGTTGAACTATAGAAGAGGGCAGCGGTAGTAGGACTCCTGGGGGTACTGGGTATGGACTGCGATTTAGTGGGTGGGACATACTCTGTAATTTGTGTAGAGGGTACTTGATATATGTAGATGGGGTAGCAATTAGTTTTCCATGTATAAATGGCGTAGAATCTACAGATAGGGCCCCATCCGCGGAATCTACAGACGGGGTCGGTGTTCCATGCCTTTACACGCCCATCTTGCTGAGGATGCGTGTAAAGTCGAGGGCAAGAAAATAGGGAAGAGAAATGGCGGCTATAGAAGGAAGTGGAAAGTATCAGTGACATTTATAAATATACGGCATGATTAATTTATATTAGGTGATCATGTCTTATTGGAGATAACGAAACTATGAGTACTCCTCCAGCCACCTGTTTGCCGCGCCACCATTTTCTATGTACTCGAGTGCATGTACTACTCTGCAAACAATAACTACTTAAGTACATACCTTTTAAAACCCAATCTATTTATGATAATTCGTCAAAAGGAACTTCATGTAAACTGCGAGGCTCGTCAACCAGCCACTTCTTTCCGCCCCCGGTAACACAATGCACCCCAAATACAAACTACACTCTCTACGTGTGCTACACTTGAATATTTTAATCTCGACCAAGTGTTAGGTTCTCCACTGTGCCACTGGAAACGTCGCATTTGAAAAGCCAGGCATAAATCAAGTGAAAGCCATGGGGACTCGGAATGAGTGATGCTTTGAAGGTAGCACTTCAAATTTCTATTCCGGAAGCTACTTGCGTACCGTCATGACGATACTCTCTTTGAATGAGGCAGGTACCATAATTTAACCATTCTGCGCGTGCAAAGAAGCTCAAGCTTCAGCTCTAGATATTGATCGACTTCTTTATTCTCACCGCCTCTAGCAACTCCCGGTCTGGACAGTCAGGATCTTTGGGAAAAAGAAAGCCCTATCTTAAGTCATGGAAGGGTAGAAGATAAGGCTGTCGCGCGTCGAAGCTAACAAGCAGACAAAGAAACTTTGGTTCTAGTGGGCGTCACATCGACGCGGCAAGAGAGTTGGCGTAGCAAACACATGACATCCTCTTCAAAAAATCAGGAAGATGCATACACCGGCCGAGAATAAGAGATAAGACAAGTTGTGAATAAGCTGTTTTTGAATCCCCGAACCAAGTGTGTCTCCGCTGTCAGCTATCAGAAAGCTATATGCATAAGCGAAGGTGTCTTCCCTGCTTTCGTTTAAGTGGCGGTCACTGCGGTGGCCATGAAAACCCTGTCTTACACGCTTGTGGACGGCTATTTGAATATTGCGAATTGACAAAAACGTTCGAACAGCAACACCTGATACTAAAAGCAAAGTGACCCTCTATACACACGACCAGCACACGCGCTGTATAAAAATATGCCAATCGAATTGAATAGCTTGTATGTAAGCTATTATATTTAGGCAAACTTAGAACGGTTGGGGTACGTAATACAAGGTGGTTCTACACCGTCTGCAGACAAAAAGCCCTTGCCCTAAGCCCTTAATCTTGCATGACGGTTGCACGACGATCTGAATGACGGGCGAAAAGGAAACGCCGAGTATGGATATACTAGACCATCGTGATCGCGATCGTCACTACCAGAATCAACTTTGTAATCTAGACCGATGCAACCCCTGGTTCATTGTTCATGCCAATGGCGTGTACTCGGTCACAATGTAAGTGCCATCGTTGACTAAATACGAGAAAATACATATGGTGGCTTATGATGTTGCTTCTCTAAACCTTGTATCATTACCCCGCCGAACAGGATTCACCGATTTGCTCTACTGCGGAACTAGCGCTGCAGACACCTCAGTGGCCTGCCTCGAGCTTGTTCGATACATTCTGTACGTAAAATGAGCGAGTTGAACCTTTAGCTCCATATCTGAGGTTCAACCTGCCAATCGGAAGTTTTGCAACTGGAAGATCACCACATGTGGGGGGTTGTGAGTGCCGGTAGGAGCTTGTAAGGGATCTGGATAGAGGTGATTGGTTCCCTCGGACTTGCAGCACCTCAACGCCGTCTGTGGGGTTCACGGGCTAAATATAGCCAACCACATCATTCCGATCTGCTCTTGGGGAGTTCTCGGTAGAGCGGGAAGATATTGTAGTGCATACTGTACTTTCGAAGTTCCTTTCCGCCGCCAGAGCCACCAGAGCTTGATCGGTCTTTGAATGAGCAAGTCTACGCTAGCGGTGGCCCGATCTAGCGATCGATGGATGATTATCTGACTAGTCTAAAGATAATCACAGATTGGATGGGGCTGGGAACCCCTGTAGCAGCTTGCAGGGCCTCTTCGTCTTGTATGATTGGCGAAGCGAGAGTCCCGTGTGATGATATTTTCATCCTGGCTGCGCTTGTGGTCAATTGGTCTACTGGATATAGGCAACTTGTCGTGTTTGATTCGCCCGTCTATTCTGCGATCGTGTGCTGTGGTTAGATTTCCGAGTTCAAACCGTATCTGTATTCATTAGTAGAAACATGTATGTACGGACACCTACCCTTAGGGGGGCAATATTCAAGGCATTTGGGCAATCATTAGCGAGTGAATACCTAACGACAACATTTCCCCCACTCAAGTCGTGTGTGCTCTTTGTTCTATAAAGAGACCTACTTCTCTCTGAGAAGTGAAGGGACAAGTTTAAGCTCTAGCAGCAATTCACAGTTAGAACATCTAGCGACTCGGACAAACACCTGAAATATTATAGCGTATATTTACCTACAAATTTACATTTATTAGAGCTAAGTTGTTACTTTTGCTACTTTTGATTATCTACTGTGTCTACTAATACGTTGCCTCCCAAGCAGTTTCCATCGAACAAGAACCAACTATCGAAGAACTTGAAAACCGGGAGGAAGACGAGCGAATAGACGTCGATATCTTTGGAGACGTAGAAAGGACTGTAGTTTTGTTTGGGGTCTAGTGAAGGGTGATTACTTTGTGGGGGAACGGCCTGGGAAGGCTTTGTAAGGAAACAAGGCACGGATGAGAGAAGTCAACATTTGGGTAGTGAGATAGGTGGTGTTGGGAATCTACTCGACCCCGTTGCCTGTACCCAAGTCTGGCAGCCAGTGGATGCAAATCGACCAATTTGTTCTAGTCATTGTGTATATAGAGAGACCGGTATATAGTAAGAGACAGCATCGCTTCTGGACTTTACTCACTGTGCCTGCTACTTCCACATGTGGACGACTGTACTCTATTCTAGTTACAGGCACCAGTAAAAATCACCTTACACGTCGCATGGTATGAGCTGCACGTGGATTGGCACTTTGCTAGTGAAAGCCGGAAACTCTCGAGTCACTCCTTCAATACCGTGGCTCCTGCTTCACATACCATCATTGCAATATCCTCGGGTACTCCCAAGTCCTATACATCCGCTGTTTCTCACCGGCCAGACCGCTCACCTCCCTGAGAAGCCACTCTCCAGTATGTACCATGTCTGATCTGAGAATATACCCGATGGGACTCCAGAGGCTGACTCGGCAGGCCGGAGTTTTCGGGATAAAGTTGATCCGTGTTTATGTCTGTTCTCACTCGAATCGGCATCCGCATGCGAACTCCGCCGCTACGTATGACAACGCAGAAAAAAAATCAATCAATCCCCCGAGTCGCCGATTGAATAGCATGTTAACTGTTAACCTACCAAATTGATGTAGATATCTTGATTAGTTTATTACTGTTAATCCGGTGGCGGCGGAATGACGACATGCTACATATATTCTCCTTTTTTCCATACTCCATAGCAATGCGATCATGGCGTCTAGAACCCTCATTCGGATACCCTTCCGACCTCAACCCCACCTCTTCTCGCACAGAGCACCAACATTATGCTCCCAACAACGCCTCTTGTCCCTGCGCTCGCTCAATGAAACCAAGCGCGGTACTCTAATACACCCAATTCCATTTCCCCCCCCGCTAACTCAACCAGACCGCGAGCGCGTTCTAATCCTCGGCTCAGGCTGGGGCGGTTTCGGCGTCGCCCGTTCCCTAGACACAAAACACTACCAACCGATCCTTGTCACGCCTCGCACATACTTCGTCTTCACCCCTCTCCTTGCCGGCACCGCCGTCGGCACCCTCGAGTTCCGCACCGCAATGGAGAGTTCCCATTCAATTAAGGGCGTCGAGGTGATCCGCGGGTGGGCAGACGCCGTGGATATCGCGGAGAAATCGGTACACGTTGAAAGTGTCGGTGATGAGGCAGTGAAGTTTGATCTTGGCTATGATAAACTTATTATCGCGGTTGGGAGTTATGCGCAGACGTTCGGGATTCCCGGTGTGAAAGAGCATGCGTTTTTTCTTAAGGATGTTGGGGATGCACGAAAGATTAGGAGTAGGGTGTTGGAGAGATTCGAGCAAGCTTCGCTCCCTACTATTTCTAAGCAGCGAAGGAAGGAGTTGCTGAACTTTGCGATTGTCGGGGGTGGCCCGACGGGAGTGGAGTTTGCGGCCGAGCTTCACGATCTGCTAAAAGACGACCTGGTGTATGTGTACCCCGGACTCGTCGAGGCGGCAAAAATCACCGTGTATGACGTCGCACCGTCGATTCTGGGGACGTTCGATAAGAAGCTGCAGGCGTATGCCGGTAATGTTTTCCGGAGACAACACATCGATGTCAGGACCTCGCACCACGTACTGGAAGTACAGGCGGACGCAATTGTGACGAAGGAGGACGGAAGGGTCCCTGTCGGCGCGGTGGTATGGAGTACGGGACTCGCTACGAGCCCATTTGTGGCCGGCCAGCTCGGGAAACCATTTCTGCTCCATCGCGATTACACTAATCAGCCTACGGAGATGAAGATCGTGAAGGCTCCCCGCGGTGGACAGATCCAGGTTGACTCGCACCTCCGTGTCCTCGCCGCACCAACCGAAGGCGGTGCCCCAACGCCCCTCGACGACATCTTTGCGCTAGGCGACTGCGCGGCGGTCACAGACGAACACCTGCCCGCGACGGCACAGGTGGCAAATCAACAGGCGAACTGGCTCGGGAAATCGCTCAACAAGGCGGCGAGAAGGAAGGAACACGGGTTGGCGGACGTGGCTGAGGAGAAGGAATTCCGCTTTCGCTCGCTGGCGGTGATGGCGTATCTGGGTGGGTGGAAGGCGATCACGCAGACGGACGGGGCGGACGTCAAGGGGAGGATGGCGTGGCTGCTGTGGAGAACGGCGTATATGACCAAGAGCGTGAGCTGGAGGAATAGAGTGCTGATTCCGACTTATTGGTGAGTTTCGGTGCGCGTGCGTATGGAGCACAGAGCGGGGCTGATGAAGACAGGTTCTTGAATTGGGTGCTGGGGAGGGATATTAATCGTTTCTGACAAACAGGGTCGCATGCAGCATAGACTTTTCTTTTGGGGTTTCTTTTCCTTTTGCATGCGGGGAGATATAGTGACGTGCGGATGTTGGACGATGGCTTTCTGCAAGTAAGCGACACTTTCTGCCGTTGCAGGTAACGTCGGTTGCCCCAGCAACGTTGTTTACATTTCCTGTGCACGGTCCGATAGCGATTAGATTCTCCTCTTGAACTCCTAAGGGCCCACTGCATGCCATTAATCTTCTGGGGATCCGTGATGCTGTACCTGACTATGTGCGTTAATGCGGGGAACAACGTGTCCCATAGACTAGCAACCCTCTCTGTAGCGCCGCGGCAGGAGGAGGAGTGGAAAAAAGAGAGGTTGGACAACACAGAAATGCGGTGGCTACCCTGTGCATGTAGCCTGTGCGAATAGGTACATCGGCCGCGTGTGCCAGCATTTCACTTCGCTTTACTTTCGATCCACCTTCTCACTCGCAAACGCAAAACTTCTTTTCTCTCTTCTCTTTTCTCTCCTCTATACCGCTCGACCACCGACGATCGCTTAACTCCCACTACTCTTCCACACGCACCATACTTCCCCAAGACACCCCCGCATATAACCAAACTGGCAGCCCACGCCTCCACCACCACCACCACCTCCTCCTCCGCCTATAACAGCTATAACGCAATGGGGCGGAGAGAACGTTCTGTGCACGTCGTGCGCGCCCGCCGCGCCTACATGTGGCCCGAGGTCGCACTATCGCTCCTCCTATTCGTGCTCCTCGTCTGCGGCGCCATTACCCTCGGAATCTACAGCTACTTCACCTACGTGCAGACCCGATTACTCGTCGCGATCCCATGGTACCCCTCCCTCTCCTCCCCCACCCACCGCTAACATCCCAGGTACTACTACTTCCTCATCGCCACCGGCGCACTCACCATGATCTTTGTCATCATCGCGGTGGTGCTATACTACATCCACCTCCTCCTCCCACTCCCCATCGTCCTCGCATCGTTCATCCTCTTCATCTTCTGGCTCACTGGCCTCGTAAAGACTTCGATCGAGCTCTGGGGCCCAATGGGGAGTGTCAACGATAATTGTGTGCGATATGTCTATGCCGCCGGGTTTTGGGGGGGTAGGAGTTTGGATACCCTGGCGAGAATACAGCAGGAGGGGATGTGTAATTTGTGGAAAACGGGGTTTGCGATGGAAATGATTGCGTGCTTTGTTGCCGTGTGGATATGTCTCATGGGGTGGCAGGTTATGAGTGCGGCTAGCGAGAGGTATGTGTAGGGTGAGGTATGGGGAGTGTATAAAATGGGGGATGGGAGGGTTTTCTTAGGAGTTGGGTTAGCATTTTTCTTGTATTAGCATTTACTGTTTTTTTACTAGTCACGATTTACCGACTTGCGGCGGGTCTTTTTCGGATTTTTTTCTTAGGGATAGTAGGGAGGTAATGATGAGGGATGATGTGATGATACCATTTGTTTTTCACTTTTTTTTTTGTACGTTGGGTGGAAGGATTGGAAAACGAGTCCGCGTGGGATGGTTTTTTTACTGTTGGCAAGGCTTTGTCAATATCCAGTGTGTATGGGATTTGAGTGACGTATAGATTTAATATACTGAATGAACACTCATACCGTCATGAAATAACAACAATCACTGGACAACTCCTAAACAAAATTCTACCTACGCTTCGAATTCCCGTCTAAGTACACCTAAAATCCAAAGACTTCAACCATCGGGAAAAGAAGCAGCAAAATGACAGCGAATTCCGATCAAACACAAACCACCCAGATCTAAAGAAAAAAAGGGTACAGTACGTTTTTTTCAAAGGCAAGCAATTACGACATATAGAAATGACAACTGCTGAGTAATTTCAAACGCAAAAAGATAGACTCCGAAGCACCGATTGGAAAATGCAAACAGTGGTAGCACAGATAGCCCGACAATTCACCACAAGTCGTCGTACGGGTTCAGGTATGTCGTGTTTGTGCGTAGATGCTTGGTGGTGGCGGTGGTGGTGGTGGCGGCGGGCGTCGGGTTGGATGGGGGAGAAGTGGTACCCGCCTTGGAGACGGTGCTCGCCTTAGGAACAGCCATGGGGGCAATAGGAGCCGCAGCCTGTACTGAGGCCACGGTCTTGGCGATGTTAGACGACTTTCCGCTGCTGCCGGTATTCCCGGGAGTAGTAACTATCGGGGTGGTGCCGTTGCTACCAGTTTCTTTGGTAGAGTCGGTAGATTTCTTCGATGCACTAGCGGTAGTGACGGTCGGGCTGTGACTGGCTTTGGTGGTCCTGGCAGCGGGGGTAGATAGGCCGCCGGCGGTAGTGGTGATGGTCGCGGCGAGAGTAAGAGTCGCACCGTTACTGGTAGCTTCCTTGGGAGTAGTATTGCTATTGATGTCCATCGCTTCCGCAGATGCACCGCCATTGATCACCAGCGGAGCCAGTACACTCTGGGCACCGGCTGGACTCCAATCCTGACTACTGGAACCCGACTGTTGGCCAATATAGTCGTTGATAGTATCGATCACACTCAACGCCTTGCCCTGCCCCTCATCCGCACTTCCACTACTTCCAGCCTCTGGTGTGCCGTCCTTAACAGCGCGCTGAGCCATGAAGCGAGAAATAAAGACTGGGACGGGATTGGCGTTGGTTGGTTTGTCGGGAACCGGCGATAGTTTCTTGGTATTGTTAACGACTACTTCGACTCTGTCCATGATGTTCCGGTTCTTGCTTACCGCAGCTTCTTCCCGGCGGTCATGATCCATCGGTTCCGGAAGAGGCGTGAGCGAGCCGGAACTGTCGTTATCATAGTCCGCACCGTTATAGTTTCCAGATCCATTGGTATCACCGGCGTGCTGATCCGTCAGCTCGAGACCTCCATCTTGCCCTAGCCTTACTCTCATTGCCTCCTTCTTCATACCATTTCCCGCTCTGTCGCCCGCTCTGCCATCCTTCACCAACTCCAATGCACCCCAAGCAAACCCGAGACAAGTCCAGAGCTGCAAAACATCCTCTTTTGCCATGCCCTTGTTCCCTGGCTTTGGAACCCTAGGAGCCATCTTCCTCGCCTCTTCGATGAGCTTGCGACAGACATGCACATTCTCGGCCGTCAAAAAGTCCACGGCGACCTTGACACAACTCCTCCTATTCCTAACCTGATGTGGGCATCCCGCGGGAATGAAAACCGCATCACCGGGCTGCTGAAATATCCGATACGAGCCGACCCCCTTTTGTGCCAGTAGGGCAAGATCATGTTCAGAAAGGTAGTAGATTTGTCGATGGATCGGATCATCCACGTCCTCGTTTTTCTCCTTAAGGTAGGCGCGAATGGTCGCGGCGGCGGAAGGAGGGAAGATGTCCCAGATTGCGCCGCAAAGCGGAATGCCTTTCTCGGTTGTAGAGAGCAGAGGGGCATTGAGACCGCCGCTAGTATAGAGCATGATGTTGACGGCATCGGTGAGGTCGAGATGGAGGTTGGTTGTTCCGTTGACTTCCTTCGCCAGCTGTACCTTGTGCTCTGGCGTCAAAGCGTCCTCATTCAAGGAAAGGAAATCTTTTGCAGGATAGGCATTGTACATCTTTGGTCCCAGGTCAGGTGCATTCCATCCAGGCGGAAAGTGGGACGCGAGGTTCAAAGGGCCACTACGACGAGTATACGTAGGGTAGGGAAGAGCGTTCTCAAAGTCGGCGAAGAGTTTCGGGAACGTGTCCTTGAAATCGGCCGAAGGTGGCCAGTCTTTGATCTTATAAGATGTCCCAAGACTCCCAGAAAACGAGGAAAAGAAACTGGCTACGGTTGCCTCCATCGTGTTGTCATCGGTGCAGTCGTGGATGAAACATTCGTCCTCTCCATGCTCGTCGATAAAGTATTGAGCATCCCAAGGGAGCTGAAAACCAGCAAGCAAGCCGGTGAGGACCAAGGGAATGCCGCCTTTGCGCCAGAGGCATTGGAAGTCCTGGAGAGGGAGGTCGGAATGTTTGGTCCGCGGGACAGGAAGATAGCGAGGGCCATTCGGATAGGGACAAGATGCAGTTGTTTTCGGGATGCGAGCGATAACTTCGTCATCATGATCGGTGGAATTCGAAAAGTTCTCTTGAGAGATGTGTGCAATGACTCTTTGGAGGAGTTCTTGAATCTCACCTTCCTTGCCACGGGTAACAAATAGCATTGCTTCCCTTCCGTGCCGGCGTTTCCGGGAACACTGGTCGATTCTGTTGAGCCTCCCGCTATACAGCTGACCCGACGGTGTCCACTCCTCCCAGCAGCCAAGACACAACTCGCGACCACAGCATCCACACATATAAGATCCCATGTAGATACTGGTAGAGCACACGTCGCAGAGGGAGCGCGTGAGCGGAGTGCACTGAATCCGAATCATAGGCCGAGATCCGCCGGGAAGCTGCGAGGGAGCGAGCGTCTTCATGTGTGTCTCCTCGTGCCAGTTTTCACGTCTCATGTGGCAGGCGAAGGCAGAAGCGACGATCGGAAGCACATAGGCGGCATCCTCGGGGGTCGGTGAAAGCGGGGCAGCAAGTGCCGGCGTCGGGTAGGTCCTTCCACTCTTCGGGATCACCTCCCAGGCCAGTTCCTTTTCCTCCTCGGAATCTTCGGAATCCGATCCCCCCGCCCGTCGTCTCACCGATCGCGCAGGCTTGTTCTTTTTGTTTTCCCGCTTGTTTGTCTTGGGTGGTTTGGGCGGTTCGATCGGTTCATTTTGGTTTCCCTTGAATGCATAATCCGTGTAATCCACAACTGTCTTGCCATTCTCATCCACCGTTTCCCGAAACACCCGCATCTGGAGGAACCGACAAGTACCACACGCAGCCTGCTTTTCGATGCAGGACATGCACTGGTCGTTAACCTGTGCCGCGGTCCATCTCTGACACGTTGTTCGTTGGAGGGTCTTGTATGCGGTGTTTTCGTCGTTATCCGAGATGGCTTTTGCGACGTAGGTACACAATTCGGCGGGTTTGTAGACTTTGACTCTGGATTTATATACCCATTTGGTGTTGGAGCCACGCGAGGCTGTGGGTGTTGGAGCGGGTGAGGAAGAGGTGGCGGAGGTGCGCGAACGTTTTGCAGACGAGCCTGACACGGCAGGGGTTTCGGAACCCGCGATGGATTTTCGTTTGGGAGGCATGGCGGCTGTAAGGCCAGAGGAGAAGTGGTGGTGAAGTAACAAGTACGAAGAGGATTGAGGCGGGTGTAGCGATTGGGTTGTGCTGTGGTAGTGTAGGTGTGAGGCGTGGAGATGGGGTGGGCGTCGATGGGAGAGAGCTCGGGGAACGCGGCGTAGTAAGCCAAGGCCGCTAAGTGCGCAGCGAGAATTCAACGATAGATAATTCATGTTTAGAGCGCGACTGCCATTATGGCTTTTTCGCCAGATTTCTTACTATCCGCCACTCTCGCCACCGTTTATTGCCCGTCGCGATACTCTACAATGAAGCAAAGCAGAATTCGTCCGGTAAGCCGTAACGAGTCACTCTCTGTGACCCGGAACCCTAACCACTGTCACGATTACTCGTTGGTCACGCAATTTTGCCACTGTGAAGCACTGTGCTGCGAGACTATAGGCTCTGATGCGACGACCCAGATTTGATGGGGCATTGCATGAAATTTGCGACGGCGAGCAGCACACAATTATACGAGAACAGTCCACTGAAAACGTGAACGGAAACTTCCTCAACACCGACGCTGCTGCCTAGTAACGTCGCACAACACCAATAATGATACCAAACCTTCTAGCTCACAACATTAAATACCCGGGATGGGATCGGATACATAATACCGGTACCATCCTGTTATCGAAACTGATTTCTCCACCACTTACCCCGCACTTACCCAGTCTACATCGCCAGTTACTATCATGGCCGAACTCGCTCTCGGCGTCATCGAGATATTCTCAACCTGCATAAAAGGCTACACGATAGTCACCGATGCGTTATCCGTTCCCGAAGAACAGCAGTTATTCTACCACCGCGCCAGATGCCAGCGGGCGCGCCTTATTGTCTGGGGAGAGAACTGGGGAATAGATGAACACACGACGGATGAAGAGCGTCGAAGTTCTCGATATTCGGGTGCCGAGAAGCTGCAAGCTCATCTCAGAAACGGGATAAAGATTGGTCCTGACATTCTGGATGCGCTGAATGCTGTGGCCGGGTTAATGGTGAATGCTTCAAGGCTGCAGGAGGTGTATGGGCTAGTGAAGACTGTGGAGGCGAGGGATAGGCCCGTACGCAAACACTTTCAAGACATACCATAGATGAAAATTGACAGCCGCAATAGGAATTGCTGGATCTGGACATTGTTGACATTATTCATGGCGTTTCCCGCCTCCCTATGTCGAAAACCCTCCTCGACAAGAATCATCGAGCGATATGCTATCTAGGACGCTGCGATTGGGCTATCCGCGACCCTCCTCGCTTCGAAACGCTCCTGACCAAACTCAAGAACTTCAACGATGATTTATACAATCTCTGTCCACCGGAAGCCCGAGAAATGATGGATCGGGCTCTATTGAGCGAGCTGCTATCTGGCTTCAAGGACGTCCGACCTCTCCTCCACATTCATAACGCTGCGGCCGATGATGCCGACGACATGTCACCACCCAGCAAAGGATTCTATGCGTCTAGCTACAAACTGCTCTCGCAAGCCGCAAAGCTCCGCGCAAGGGGCAATATCGACCCCTTCCTCAAACGCCGCCTCCTGAAAGCTCCCACTCTCCTTGCCCGCGAAGACTACATCCTCCACACCTCAGTGGCGTGGCAGGGCGGTGATTCATGCCTCGCCGTCTCCCACAATCAACGCCGCGTGGTTCTTGTTGAATTCAAATCTTACGTTGTCAATGGACATGCGTATCGCTCGCTCAGGGATCTGGTGCATAAACTTGCCGAGTTCCTCTGCGCCGACGATAAGCCGACGGAATTTCGGATGCTCCCTTGCAGTGGGTATTTCCACGATCCGGACGAGGGAAGATATGGCTTTGTGTATGAGCTGCCAAAATATCTGCATCTGAGAGGGCCGGAGGAGCTGCGACAGGGAGGGCTGGGTATGAGAAAGCCGCACAGTCTGATGGCACTTCTGAGACAACTTAAGGACCCGATTGACCTGGGAACGAGGTTTACAATTGCTAAACAACTCGTGGCTTCGGTATACACCATACATGCTTGTGGCCTTCTTCACAAAAACATCCGCCCATCATCAATCCTCTTTCTCCCGGCCGAGAGTGCGGACCGCGGAGGAGGACCTTCGAAATCGAGAAGAGTTCAACTCGGAAAGCCATACTTGATGGGTTGGGGATTCACACGACCGGACGACGCCACGATGGAGCCCAACCCAAACGATCGGCGACTTGTCGTCACGCGTGATAAAGAAATCGGAATCTATCAGCACCCGGAGCGTCTAAAGCACCCGAACCGACCGTACAGACGTGTCTTCGACATCTACTCCCTCGGTCTAATACTACTTGAAATTGGGTTGTGGCAAAGCGTGGAGAGCTTTGTGGGAGGGATAACAGACTTTACGACAGAAGAATTCCGTGGGTTTCTTCGAAAACGGGTAGTACCGGATCTAATAGGCCAAGTTGGAAGTGTTTATGCCGGTGTAGTGCAGGAGTGTCTGTCCCTGAGGGTGGATGAGGACCGCGAGGATGTGGTTGAGAAGACTCTAATTTGGGACATTGCGGCGAGGTTGGCAACGGTTCATGCATAGTGTTGAGACTGTCTTGCTTCTCAGGCATATTTGGGTTTCTCATTGGTCCTTCATGCAGAATAGAGTGATACCCGGTGCGATATGATGTATGTCTCGAGTCTATTATTGTAGCTTTTAGCAATTGAAATTATGTATGATTAAAGCCTTTTGTGCTGAGCTCTGCGATGCGATGCGACGACACCCTAGCCCTTGGATTCCGGCATTCGCCATCGATCGATTCACCGATTCACTAATTATGGAGGATGTTAGATAAGGCTTTTTAGAGCTACTATACGAAACCTCGTTTAATTGCTTCATGTCAAAGGATGTGGTTCATATATATGTCAACCAACCCGCCTGCCGGCCATCTGCCGACAACATATCACGCCCTGATCAGACCAGCCTGGTGCCCGCACTCGCACGCGGCTCTCCCTATGCACAAACATCGCTCCCAATCACTACCATATTGCACTAATCATGTGTTGCCTAATCTTTAGTGCAAGTATCACCATGCAATTACTAGCCCACCGCCGGACGATACCATAGCTGACGCCTGAATATACAACACCAGGAATAAATTGAAGGGTCTAAAAGAAGGTAAGGAGCTATGAGGAGTCTTGCGATGCGTCTACTCTAGCAAACTGGGAGGGTGTTTGGGGCGCAGAGATGTCGGAGGAATCACGCCCCGCGGCGCAAAAGAAAAGCTATCGGGGCTACTGCAAGATGTTAGAGATTCAGTGAGCGGTTCCAAATGCGCAAGAGCCAGCCTGTCTAGGCTGTAGAGAATATTGCGAGCGTTTGTCTTCGCTCTATTGTACTCAACTTCAATCTGCTGACTGTGTTTGGGTTCTTCTTGATTGTTGGGCAGTTAGTTTCACTTGTTTTCTCATATCCCCCGCTTCTATTCACGATTTAAGGCATATATCACTTTGTCTCCTTCAGTGTCGACAGATGAGAGGGTTAGGGTTACATTGTTCGAGTTTCTATCAGCCAAGAGTCACCGGAATTCACTCGCGGCACTCCATCTATCATATATCTTCGAAAAAGAGGATATATCCGGATGATGTTTCAACTCTCGGTGTCTGAGATGGGGGTTTAGATACGAAACAGTTTCAACAAAAAGGTGAACTGACTACGATTCAAGGATTCCCCACCGATGAAACGATCGGTTCAAGGATTACTGACAGAGGATGCACCATGACGATTGTGAGTGTTTAATTCAATCCGCTGTCCTTGCTGCTTTGCACATCAACGCCTGACGGCTTTTTAACCGAAACCATTCTCGGCAATTAGAACTGCGATGGAAAAAGTATCTTATCTCCTTGGTCCGAGTTTCTACCACGTTAAGAGACATGTGAGATTCTCGCTGCATGCTGGTATCTGATGTAACTGCGTCGTCTTCTTAAGCTTACTCTACAGAGCGAGGTTTAGTGAACAGAATTAAGCGCGAGACCAACAATAATCTCTCGTGTGTATTGCCCTGCCAGTTCTGCTATTCTCTCATAATAGTTACTAGCGTTACTGTGCCACGCTTGCGGCGCCGTAGTTGTAGTAGTCGATATATGTCAGTTAGCAATGTAATACAGTAAGGCTACGCATCCCACTGGGGGTGGTAGCACCTGGTTTTGATACACGATGCATGAAACGCATGGTGTCTGATGCTAAACCACAGCAAAGATCTATATCTGGCCATGTATTCTTTCAACAGCGTCGGTGTACACCATGGCTACCTACTTTAGATGCGGGTGGCGGGTGTGCATTTGTACTCTCTGGTAGTTAACCTCGCTGATTTGAATCTGTGCGGGGTGCCTACCTATGCATGATATTCCCCGTTGGGTTGGAAGATCGCAACTCAGGGAATAAGCCTACATACCTACTAGTGTAGCACTGCAGGCGCTAACACCGATGTATCTTTTGATAGTCCTTGGAGCGAATGGGTACTTCAGAACTGCATATACATTGCTATCGTTTCCCTCACCGAATATGCGTCTGAAATCCTGCGAGACCGGGGAAAGTTGTCAGATGTGAACCTCGTCGAGTTTTTCAATACGTCCTGAGCTTTTGCTTCTTCCAGATTTGATCGAATATTCGATCATCCTATGCTCAGGTGGACAAATGTAAGCGCCCATGAGCCAGAAAGGGTGCAGTGCAGAAAAACTGCTATCTTCGGTATGCAAGCCCCGCTTTCATTCGCACTCTCTAGGTATGTAAGCTAAAGCGAAAAAAACTGATTTTCATGAATCCTTTCCAGGTATGAATGGTAGCTAACAAGTGGGGGTTGGAGGTCATCATTGGCTGGTGCGGGTATTACTGAAGCTGATGCGGGCGAGCTCTGGTGATGTGGTTGGCGTGCCTTGTAATGTATGAGCAATTGCGAAACGATGATCTAGCTCGATAAGTCATAGTTTTGTGTACCCGTCAAGTGGCATCTTTTGCCTCCGAAGACTACTTCAACTCGTTAGACCCTGAGAAGTGGTCCAACGCTTGATGTTTCTCTTCTCGCTGCATTTTTTATTCTTGTCCTGAGAGACGCGCGAGAAACGCTCTCCCGTAACTTCGTCAGACACTGGAAACGCGGTTGAGTCCCGATCCTTTGTTTACTTACATTTATTTACATTATTTTTCTCTTTCCAGGGCGCCTTTTGGTACGCACACCCTACAGTTTTTTTTAGTTACTGCCGCCGTCAGTCGAAGCCCCCCGGTGAGGCAAGACTGCTTGTGAGGCTCTTTAGTATTTCTGTGACTTCAGCGGTACCGGGTGATTCTGTCGTCTGTTTAATCAATTCCGACCAGGGGAACATCGGCGGAAGTGTTTCGTTCTAATTCTTGCGTCGCGTTCAAGATTGATTGACCCGGATCCCCGGCGGGAACTGTTGATATAATACGGTGCTACCTTCCTTCCTTCCTCTTTATGCTACGAGCTAACGGATCAAAGATTTGAACGCGCAACTATTAATCGCAATTGATTAACCATATATTCTTTGATTGACGCTGGTTGTCGATTACTTCCTTTCTTTGTTTGTTTGCGACTGAAATTGAACATCACCATCAATGGCTCCCTCGTTGAACTTATTTTCGCGACGAAAGAACTCGGGCGATATATCGCCTTCATCGGTTAAACCGAGCGACAGCCCCGCGCCTGCGAAGCTAGCCAAGCATAGCAGATCCAAGGAGTCGTCCCCGACATTTCCGACCGGCGGCCATGTCTATGTTCCAAGAATACGGATGCGAGTAGCAACACATGGTCGGGAAGATACGCCGACTCCTGGTCATGTGAGATCAAATTCAGACACTTGGAAAACGCAAAACCGCAGTGCCGGTGGGCCACTCGATTTCCGCCTTGGTGGTCTTGCGAGTCTGGTTGATAATGATGCATCCCCTCCTCTGCCGCCGGCTCCATCTCCGCCCCCCCAGCAGAAAATCTACCAACCCGCGCCAATACGAACTCACCGATTTCGCCACCACCAGCCACAGCTCTCCATCTCGTCGGAGTTTGAGAATATTTCGTTAGTTGTGCCAGGTTCCAATTCGGAACCCCCGACGCCTGTGATTACCGGTCTTACTCCGACGTCCGCGCCCGTCTCCGCTGTCACCCCGACTTCGGCTCCGATCTCGGCCGTTGAGCCGGCAAGAAAACGCGAGTTTAGATTCCCCTTGCCCATCAGCCCTCCGCTTTCGCCGGAAAGTCCGACCGTTGCTCAGGGTTACAGTCCCATGGAGGTGGGTGCAATGGTGGGTGAGCCCGCGGGGAGATTAGCGCCACCATTGAAAACGGTACCAGTCGATCCATCCCGAGTCATACATGCGCGCGTGATGCTAACGGCCATTTAGGGATTGAGCCCGATATTCCCGCCTCGCTCCGCTTCGAGCTTGGACAATAATAACGACTTCATTCATCCCCCTACTATGCAACATCTGCTCCAGCGAGTCCAGGAACTTGAAAATAGAAACCGCGAATTATTGTCGGAAGCAACACTGCATAGCTCCCGAATCGATGCACTCCGACAGTCTCACAGCGCTACAATCGACTCTCTCAAAGAAGCGCATGCGATTGAACTTGATGTATTACGGAAGTCTGCATGGCCAGTAGCGGTTAAAGGGAAAGAGAAAGAGCTGGAGTTGTTACGTAGCAACAACGATGGCTTTAAGAATCGAATCCAAATCCTTGAACAACGCCTCAAAGAACGTGATGAAGAGTTGGATTGGGTCAAGGAGAAGATCAGGGTTCTGGAGGCTGAGAGCGCCAACGAGGAAAAGGAAGTTGCTGCGATGGAGATCCCCGAAATTGGTCGGCGGTTACTGGACGAAACTCAGCGTAGGAAGACGGCGGAACTGAGTGCCGATGAGTTCGCAGCGACGGCGTCAAAGATTAACACCCGTCTGGCAGAGGAGAAGAGGAAAAATATGCGTCTTGAATGCTCCATGACTCAGATCACAGAGGAAGCATGGCTGAGGGTTTCTGACAGCAAACACGATATTCAAAAGCTCAAAAACGCACTCGAAGACAGGGATACACTGGTTGCAGGCCTCCAGGTGGAGGTTACCGCCGCGAAACGTGAGCGAAACGAATATGAGGAAGCATGGAGGAAGGAGCAGAGTGAGAATGCTGTTCATCAGCAAACCATTGAGGACCGGGAGGAACGCATAAAAGATCTTGAGTTTGAAAGCGGCGAGTTACGAGACGGGTTAGAGCTTAGCCAAACCGAGTTGGAACAGCTGCAGAAGCAGTCGGACGTTCATGAAGACATCCTAGTAAAACTTGTCGAAAGCTCATCAAGCTCCCGCTGCTCGTCGGATCGAGACGGAGGCACGTGTTCTAGCGATGAACATGCTGAGGACCTTCATCATACGGTCGAAAAGCAACGTCGCGATATCAAGCTCTACAGGTCCGACATCAGAGCATATAGACGCGACGTCAAATCTCGAGACAAGACTATCAACAAACTTCAGTCGCAGCTTTCTTCCCCTGTTACCCCAAAGGACGCGCTTCTTCAGGAGTTTCCTCAACCTTCAACTTCAAAACTGATTGAGGAAAACGAATCGCTTCGGCAGGAAATCGCCAGCCGAGTAGCGGTAGCAAAACAACAGGCACTTATGTTGAAGGATATGGAAGAGAAGATGAGACTCCTTCGTATGGAGAAGGAGCAATTGGAGATGAAACAATTTCGGGGGATAAAGTTGAAGCTGGAGCAGTATAAAAGCAGTGTCGGTGGTGGCAACGGAGATGAAATCATTAGATTGAGGAAAACGCCATCGGGAATGAGGAAGAAGGATGTTGGTGACCTGGATAGTCCGAGGAGTCCACCGCCTACCAGCCCTCTGCCGCCGCCTCCACCGCCACGAAAAGATACTGATCCGGAGGAAGATGGGCAGACATTTGTGTGGTAGGTTCTAGAGGGAAGGAGAGTGTGTACGTGTATATATAGGTGGGGGTGGTTTAAGATTAGAGGGCGGTTATCATGCATAGCGCGGTGCGGTGGGATTTTGGGGCAATTGAGCGGATATATCATTGGAGGTCTCTGTTTCATTGAAGTGTTACAGCTTTATACTCTCTGTGGGTACATATGGTTCGAACATGTATCGAATTGTATCAAATATTAGCGGCGCCGAGCGTCGTCGCGCCAGGTTGCATAAGGGCGTTCACTTCTAGCAGACTTCCGAAATCGACCAACGAATGCCGATAACTCACGGCGCCTCTCCGGAGTATCCGTCTTATATCCTTCCAAGCCATCTGCCGCGGCAAATATACGCCACAAGCGGTGTCTCAGGTACGCCTCTAAATTGAAAATTTTCACCAGTACTACTTGTACCAAACATCAACCATGAGTGTCAATCATCGTCCCAAAGCTCTGCCAGCAACCGAAGTACTGATCCAGCAAGTAATTGCAGAAGCTAGTTGTGACTTGCCACTGCAAGGGAAAGACTCCGGGGAAAATGACCTTACGCGACGCGTAACTCATAGAGAAGCTGGTTTTGGGACGGTAATCCATAGCATATTTGACGCGTGGCACTATGAGGTCCTATGGACCTGTGCATTGACTAGATTACTATGATACGCATGCGATTATGTGCTCTTGATACTATACATCATGGTGCATTCACCAAGCTTGAAACCAAACTGCCTAATGC
>Ga0307512_10002665_pt1 | contig 22008 bp, 23 predicted proteins | sample 14_EM_MG_FD_200267 | JGI IMG/M metagenome (GOLD analysis project Ga0307512, IMG submission 200267) | Populus trichocarpa ectomycorrhiza microbial communities from riparian zone in the Pacific Northwest, United States - 14_EM | ecosystem: Host-associated > Plants > Roots > Unclassified | place...
GTTGCGATAAGACGACGAGGCCCACGACACTGACTTCGGATGCCGGGGGATGATTTCAACTAAGTCGCCGTTGAGTGGACTCTTCAGTCTCTGATCCGATCAAAGTTGGAAATGAACCTCGGATTATACAAAGCGGCCGGCAGATCGCGCACAGTCAGGTTGTCGACGAGGGACCCAACTTGGTGTTCGGGGGATGCCACTTTGCTAAGAGCTGCTCGTCACAGCACAAATCCATCTGTTTTTTTTTTGTAAAATCCCTGGCGATGGAAGGAAAAAAAAGCGTTCACTAAGAGGGCGATGACGTGATGCAGATGACTGTATCGGGACAAACATAGCTGCCTCTTCCAACAAGGAGAGGACTTAGCCGAGGGACGTCGAGCATACCGAGAAGCGTTCTCGTCGCACTGTGGGCAGTTCGAAGAACGCTGTTAGGTCTACTGTAGCAACCAGAGTCTGAGGAGTGAAAATCCAGATTCTGCCGTCGGCGCCCCTACGGGCGCTAAATCTTCGCTTTACTTGCGCTTTTCCGGCCGCTCGGTCGTGACCATGACCACCAACCCGTCTCACATTCTCATTGCTCGTAATTCCAGGAATAACCACAACCCTTCTGCTTCTCTCAGTATTGCTACTGAGACTCACGCTGCGGCTGCTGGAGTTTTCAGGTCCGCTGGTTCTCCACCTTGGACCTTACAGGAGCACGAGGTCGATATCGCCGGAGATGTCAGCGAGTCTGAGGACGATGCTTCTATCGAGATCGATGATACATTCACCAGACACAGTCAATTACCGGGAACCGTAAAGATCATCGTCGAGTCTACAACGTTCTGGTAAGGGGTCGCGCATTGTCTCCTCGCGCAGTCACCGATCAAACCTTCTAGGGCGCACAAGGAGGTCTTGTATTGGGCATCTCCATTTTTCCAAGCCGCACTTAGTGGTGACTGGGCAGAGACAGGCCGTCCAGCGTCCATGTCCTCGATTATTACGATTTCTCAGCCTCCTTCCGACCCGGGAAATAGAACGGGGGAAACCTCTATCCCTGTGATGACGTTTGCACCAGTGGAACTCGGCGGCGACGAAGATGAAAAAGTGTTGGACTCGCGAAAGACGGATACGGATACCACCACTGCAAGTGATATGGAATCCAGCCCGACCCGTCCAGACGCAATTGCGGACGCGAGACTCGACAGTCTCAAAAAGCTTCAGGGGGATTCGCAACCACGTTCCAACGAGTCCGATAAGTGGTCTCTGGCGAAATCAGACAAGTTGAAGATACAGAATCCTTGGACAAGGGTGGGGAACGTGATCCCCGAAGCGGTAATTGTTCTCAAAGAGGAAAGGGTAAGTTCTGCAGCTTTACAATGTCTTAGGATTAACAACCGACATCTTCAAACCTTCAGGCTGCTACATTCCATGACTTCCTCAAGTTCGTTTATCCCCAGTAAGTTGACAAGTGGCGGTGTTATTAGCTTCGGGAATTCACGATTGATTACGTAGCACCGAATGCACGATCACCTGGAACAACGTTGAAGGTTTGATGAACATCTCCCACAAACTTTCTGTACCTGCCCTCCAACAACGTTGTATGACGTTTCTCTTGACGCATGCTGCTGGTAAACCCATTAAAGCAATGCGGATCGCCGAACTGTTCGAGGAGGAGGACCTCTATCGTGAAGCTAGCCGATTCGTTTTGGAGAACTTGAACGGGTGGACAGAACAAGAAATGAGTTCTCTAAGTCAAGAGACTCTTCTGAAACTAGAGAAACGGTTCGTCATTGTAGAATATTCGTTGAAGGGCAAAGATTTATTTGTCTACTAGGAGAAATTGGTTCTTGGAGAGGGTGCTGAAGCTCGGACTTACTCACATCGCGAAGGAGTACCAATGCGTACGTCGATCGCAGATTCCACCGGTTCTACTGTCTGAGATGTGCAGTGTCCAACCTGCCCTGACCCTACCATGTGCGCTCGTCTCCTCGAGGAGAAGTGGCGGCAGGCTTATCATGCAATTTTTCGCTTCGGTAGATCATATCTCATATTTTCCGCCCTATCGCCTTTCCTTACCTACCCCACAGGACCGTGTCAACCATCCATGGTGTACCGCTATCTCAGAACTCTCGAAGGCGTCACCCCGCCCCTCAGCCTAACCCACCTGAGTTGCCAGATCACGGCTAAGGCTTTTGTAGCAACACGTATGCGCATCTCTTTTCGCACCCCTGCTCCACACTCACACCAAGCCTTTCCAACAGTTTTCGATCGAATGTTCTCACTAGGACTGCGTGGCAGTGGGCTAAACACTACTCCGCTAGGAGCCCAGAGTGGTACCACCGCTCAGACCGGTCCGAGGCGTCACTTCCTATACTGTACTCTGAAACCAGAGACGGTCCCTCATACAAAGCGATCAAGAGAGATATCAACGGTCATTTCTTAATCGAGACCAATTCAATGAGATGGGAGAGTCCTTATCAACCTCACCAAACCCCACTCCCGTCTGCATCCTTGACGGTCACCGAGCAGGAACTCGTGGGTCTTTTGATTGCGCACGTTTCGTACCGAAGCGGGGCGACGAGACGGTAAAATCGCCTGGTACAACTTATATGGCATAGAGATCACGTCATACGGTAACGATGGATGAAGATGGATGGGTAGAGATGCAATGGAGTGAATGGGCATGATAGAGGGTTGACGGGTATGAGACGGGAGCTACGCATATACAGCGATGAACACATGCAGTGACAAACCAAAACGAGACAACCTTTGAAACTAGAACTGGAGGTACATGCCAAAGTAAACAGGAACGAAACAGTGAAAAAAAGAAAAGTGATGAAGAGGTATCCTGTTATCCACATGAAATTCCGACGGTATACCACAGGCCATTCGGACCGGCTCGAATTGGAGAGAGAAAAGATCGAAAAGAAAGCCATAATAAGATACTCCATAAAGAATTTATCGATTCTACGAACCCGAAGCGGGGTTAAATATCGTGGGCGCGTTTTCTACCAGCCACTCGACGGTGAGGGATTTTCCAGCCATGTCGTTGAATTCAGCACCCGAATCTTGGGAACGCATTAAAGTGGCTACCAGAGGCTCAACATACGATTCATCACGTCGTTTAGGCAATCGGAGAACTCACGTCCAAAAACAACCCCGAGATTCCTTGCAGTCATGAGGTTCACTTCGCTTTGTTTCGACACTCTATGGAGGTGCATCATCAACAGTTTCGCGGTGTACAAGTGTTCGGGGGGGAGCCTGAAGACCAACTCGGACAGTACACTGCTCTTGACTGCCGGATCTCGGATCTGGGACGCTTGAACGAAGTCCTCATGCAAAACGTATGTGAAGAGCGGGTCGGGTAACGAGCGGAAGTATGTCTTGAGGACAGATGTCACACTGCAGATATCGTTGAACCTGTCCGAGTCGCGAAGATCGAAAGAGTCGTAGTCGCCTCGTTCGAATAGATGAGTGATCGTCTTAGACAGGCCAGAGCCACCAGTTTTCCGGTAGATACCCTCGTAGTCAAGGGCTATGGGAGGTGAAATTATAACCTAGGAAATGTATTGAAAGACAACGAGCTCACCAAGGGCATCAACTGCATCGATACACTTCTCAACGATAACGGGAACGTAACGCTCCTCTCCTCTGGTGTCCGCACGAACTTGTTCTATCAGGTCACGACCAAACATAGACGGTGCTATACGAAAACCACGTATCAGATCGAATTGCATAGGAAGGCGAAACAAAAACAAGCATACGAAGTGGACCAACGTTAGAAGCTGGCTCGTTTCTGGCACCAGCCGGAGAACAGGATGTATGAACATGAGGAAGGCACTTCGGGTGGACGGACATGTTGCAACCTGAATCCGATCAGCAACTGAGATATAAAATAAACTCCGAACACCTACCAGTACAACGGAGGTGAGATCCCCACATCTTGTCCCCACAATGATCGCACCTCGCAAATCGAAGAGCACTGAACTGGTGGAATGTGTGTTCTTTCGTGGAACGGGGTTTGAAAGGCACCATTTCCGGGGGGACAACATTGATCGCGGGCTCCTTCGCGAGGTGCTCCCTGCTCGCTTTCCCAGACCACTTTAGGAACTTTGGTGGGCGGAATGAGCTTGCCGGGACCTCCAAAGTATCTGGCTTCACGATACGGATAACCCTGGGCTCTGTCTCATCGTTCAATGTGGAGCTGGAAGCCGACCCGTTGTATTGCGGCGGCCTAGGTTTGTCGAGTGACTGGCTGGATTTCTCCCGTTTGGCAGGGGCAGGGGGAACATCTGCGGCTTCCATGCGGCGGAGGTACTGTTGAGTAAGCTGAGCAAGCTCCTCGTTGCGGAGGTTGAGCATGGTGGTCTCCTCCAGGAGCAGGTCGCGATGGGCCTTGAGGTCGCTGATTTCCCTTTCCAATCGCTCACGCTGCTGGGTGAGAGGCAACAGCTCTCGTTTGTACTGTTTCTTGATCTTGTCCAGACGGGTGGTAAGGTTACGGCTGAGTTTGGAGCCAGTTTCATCCGGGCTCGGGTCACTGGTGCTGTGGTAGAAAATGAATACTATGCCAGGAATGCTTCGTGGTGTCTTACTCCTTGGATGCGGTCAACTCCTCCATCTCGGCTATGGTCATATCCCGCTCAACCTTCAAGGTAGAAAGGTCGCGCTCCAGGCCTGTCATCTTATCGCTGAGCTCCCTTGTAAGTTGGACATGAGCATCCTGCCGCTTGGCCTCTCCGGAAAGTGCAGTCAGCTTCATTGCCTGTCCAGAGAGCAGAACGCGCAGCCGTGTGACCTCCGCCTCAGCGTCCCTTCGAGCCCGAACTTCACGATCGTACTCCGACTGGGCAACGTTGAGGCCGTCCATGTATTGCTGGCTCGCCCGCTACAAATGTCACAAGGTGGGTCAATGGATGAGAGACAGTCGATCGTTCGGCCGCATACCTTGAGCCCATCAAGTTTCTTCTTAATATCCAGGTACTCTTCCTTCCGCTGCTCCACCATCGTCGCGATCGCCTCAACAAACTCCCTATCAAACTTCATATGGGGAGCCCCTCTATCAGCCGCGTTCCCCAGCGCCTCCTGCAGCCTTCTCGCAACCAGGTCGGAAGTGTCCGTTCTCAGCTTCCTTGCGGCATCCGGTTTCTGTGCTTCGAGAGCGGATTGTGCGAACCTGACTGACACATTTGAGTCAAATCTCTCCCTCAACCCGGGTTTCTCTGCAAGTTTCTGTTCCGTGTCAGAGGAAGTCCTCCCAGAGAAAGAGGATTGCATCGTGCTCTCCGAACGAGATGCGTCAAATTTTGTGGGGGCAGCAGGTCGAGGAGTCTCATTTGCTTCTGAGGCGCGCCTCCGCCGGGGAGGAGAAGCCTTCAGCTCCTTCGAATTCCACCTGGTTGATGTCGACCGTGTGAGCGCGGGTCCCGGCGGTTGCGCCAATAAGCTGTGCTTTGAGGACGAAGAATTAACCAAGATACCGTTCTTCTTCGGGGTTGCGTCTGTCTTGAATATGGTTATATCACTCTTGGGAGTGGAGACGGGAGGTATGTCCCGACCACTTTCGTCAACAGGCGTGACGAGCTCCTCAGTGCTTTCTTCCGCAACCTCCGGAACGTTTAAAGCCATTCCTCTGAGGTGTGCCGACCGCTGGGGATCTTGACCGCCAAACTTCATGAAGTCCCCGAAGTCAGAGCCGCTCATGGAGAACCGAATCGGTGGTAACGCAGGGGCAATGAAGGTCGAATGGGAGGTCTGCGCAACGGGGGAAGACTCGTGAGAGATCTCAGAACCTGAGGGTTCTTCGTTTTCTGCAACTTCGGGACCATCGGGCTCGTTCTCTGCGATCATCGTTGAAGATGCAGGGCTCTGAATGTTAAGATTCGGGGGACGCTTGTACTCCTTCGAACTCTTAGGTGGTGGCGTAGGAAGGATGTTGTCGTCCTTGAGCGGGGTGGGGCGTGTATCCGGTGAATCAATAGTTCCCACTTTCTCATCACTCTCCCGATCGCTCTCACTCTCGATACCAGTAGGAACATCTACACGATGGTTGGGAGATGTAGGCGAAACCGGAGATACGTTTCCTGGGTTTGGTGACAGACGGCCATTTACGCTGTACGTAGGGCTGAAGGGGGCTCTGTCGGAATTAACCGAAACAGAAGAGTTTCGGTTTGAGTGTGCAAGGGGTGACAACCGCCCATTGAGATCCGAACGCCCGGGGAAGTTACGGTCCAGAGGAGATGGGACTGGTCCAATCGTGGCATCAATACCGTTTTGGGGCAGATCGTCACCGTTGCCGCTCGGATGCAGCGATGGATGCGAATACGAGAGGTTATCTAGATTTGAACTAGAAGGAGCGCGCCCTCTTTGCTGGAATGAGTCTACCGGACCGATGGAAGGGGGGGAAACTGGGGGAAGAGACCTCTCTGGCGGTACATTCGGGGAAGGTTGTGCATCATTCTGGAACGCACCCCGATATGGAGATTGGAGGTGGGGAGAATCACGACCAGGACTATCCGAAACGTATCTAGGGGAGCCGGAACGGTTGGAATTGATCGAAGTAACAGATGACCTTCTTTGCGGAGATTCCACGAAAGCCGAAGGATCGAAAGCCATTGCCGGATTTATCGACTGTCGTTTTGCAGCGCGCGATGTTGGGGGTTGTAAGGAGCCGTTCAAACCGTTGGCGGAGGCATTGGCAGAGTCTTTCATCAATATTTGTAGGGGGCGTACACCATCGTCGTGACTTATTCGTCGACCAGAGTCCTCAGGGAGAGGAACCGTCTCCCCTGGGGGCCGGAAAGAGGACGGTATACTGGCGGATGGGGGTGCCGAATCAGATTGCGAGCGGGCTTGAAGGGACATAGATTGGGGTAACGGAGGAACAGTCGAGTCTTGAACCGGAAACCCTCCCCCTGATGACTGCGACCGATGTCGTGGTGGGGATCCCATTGGGCGGGAGCCGGAGGGTTTTAGGACCGGATGATGAGAGTTGATAGTGTCGGACAATTGGGAGCGGTCCGCAGGGGAAGCTAGGTTTCGCGGGAGGTTACGTGAACTGTAGAAAGCCCCACTATGCTGTGGGGTATTAACGGAATTACTGGAGTCTAAGGGTTGTTTGGAAGGAGCGGTCGGAAGATCGATAGAAGCTGAATTCAGGGTGCTCGATTTCGACCGCAATGAATTGTATGCGTCTGAACTGTTAGGAGGATACTGTGGCATCTGTAACGTTAGTTTGCGCGAGCAAAATATTGATTCAATACTGACTAAAGCGTTAATGTTTTGAGCTTCGCGTGACCGCCCACTCCCGCTCGAACTGGCCGTGCCATTAGCGGCCGCTTGAGCCTGTGCCTGAGCTTGGGCAGCCTTTTTCTCTTGGTGCCTCTTTCTACTTCGCGCCACGCGCTGATTGTGACAATTCATGCAGTAGATGCCTTGGCTCGTTTTGGCAAATACGAGTTCGTCGATCCGATTTCCGCAAACTTTGCATTTGAAACAGTGGGCGTGGTAAGAGTCGTCACCGGTCATGATAGCTTCGTCAAGAATGGGAAGTTTGCAGACATTGCAGCAATATGAACAATTGGCGCAGATGGGGGAACCGTCGGACAACAAAAGCAGGTTAGTGTCTGCTGTGACTTTGTCGCCGCACTTAGCGCACTTGAAACAGTCGACGTGGAAGAAAGACTGTCTATAAAATGGAAGAACGGGTGACTTTTGGAGAATTGAGTAATTAACTGGTGACATACCCAAAGGCAACGACCACGCCCCCGGTCTCGTTGACAACCGACAGACCACAACCTGGACAGGTTCTATTCTCCGATATGAGAGAAGGGTCTGGCAGGAGTGTGCTCGCCCGCTTGCTGAACTCGGCCATTTGGAAAATATTGGAAAACGATGTTCAGGAGTGCGCAGGTATTAGTGAGGTTGAGGTTTGGGGTGGACCGGTTGACGAGACCCGGACCGAGACAGAAGTTCGGATCGCCGCAGTATGATAGAGCGCCTTTATTGAAGAGAGTGGAGGTGCGGTTGAAGTAGGGGTGTAAGGAAGATGGTGGTGGTCGAGCCCGAAGGAGGGTTGATGTGGTCGAGGGTGGTTAGCAACACACGCGAGTGCAGTTGCGTGTACCGTTGTCGTCGTTGTTGGTCAAGAGATCAGCTGTTCGGGCTAGCAACCACATCCAGGCTGCTGCTGAGTTACCGACACGGTCCCTCTACTCCGACTCTTCGTGCTCAACCGGGTCCGCGCGCCAGACGACGACGATCCGTGCTTGGACGTGAGTTCGCTTCCGAGCCTGTTCGCCTCTTTTCTCTTTCAATCTCTCGTACCCGGTCTTCGGTTGCTTTTTACCGTACCGTACGCTCTGAATATCCTTTATCTCCGACGCCAAGTTGACAAACGTGTGATCGCCGAATCATCCGCCACGCGCGCATGGTGACAAGCCGGGTGACACCAGGTTCCCCCAGAACCATCTGCATCTCGGCCAAACGTCGATGGCATCGAGGCATATCAAGACCTTTACACTCACGTCCAAGAAGAACTGGTGGTTAGGTCCGTCTCATCCCCATCCGTCTTTATCATCCGCGAGATAACACTATCACACAGTCGAAGTCGATCCAGAAGAAGATCCCTCTGGTACCACCCACTCGTTTGGCTCAGACCAAACAGCCGTAGCAGACAGTGTCACCGCTCATACCCATGCCCACTCCACGACACATGGCCGATATACTCATCTCGCCACGCCTACCGTCTCGCGCGGCGAGTCTCCGCCCCCATCACCGCCCGTATACAATCCTCCAAGGCACCCAAACTCCATCTTCTCCTTTCCAACCCCGACATCGTACTCTGCGCCCTCAAACCCCGTTGTAAACCTCGCTCCGGTAGCCTACGGATCTGCCTCAGAGCTGTTCAAATGCGTAGTCAAGAAACCCAACGTGGTGCAGATCGAGATCAATGGCGAAATGCAATCAAATGCGTACGACGTCACTACCCAGTTCCTCGCAGAATTACGTGTATACACTACCGTAACACGACATCGAAATATCGCCACCTTTCTTGGGAGTCTCGAGAACGTGGGGATGGTATTGGAATACATCGATGGCAGGACACTCTACGATGTTATCAAAGTCCGGCCCCCGTTAACCCGATCTCAAAAGATCGATTATCATAATCAGCTGCTGGACGGCCTAACCCACCTTCATTCTTTCGGCCTCAGTCATGGAGACCTATCTCTCCTCAACATCCAGGTGACCCACGTTTCTGATACCATCAAGCTCCTTGACTTTGGTCGCTCCGTCTCAGCCGACTCCGTTTACACTTCCCCCGACGATGATCCCGTCGACCCGTTCAAGTTCCTCTCCCACTCTTCGTCTGGGCACAAGTTTCACATCACCGTTGAACAGATCCACCCAGGAACACGTCCATTCTCTGCGCCAGAAATTCTCCGTGGCGAGTGCAGAGACCCTCGTCTGGCGGACGCGTATGGCTTTGGTGTCATCCTGGTCTGTTTAGACAGATGCGAGTCTGTCGACATGAAGCCATGGGACCAGAGGAAGGATATCATCCCCGCCGGATTCTTGGACGGTTGTGATGTGTTCGCAGAGAGGTGTCAGCAGTATCTACGAAGGTGGAATCAAAGAAGACGACTAATACGGGAGGATTTGTTTGAGGATTGATCCTACCAGGGGATCGAGATAGAGTTTAGGGTGGGTCATCGATCTTCGTTCTACGGGTGCCTGAGTATTGAACGACACCCTCTGGGTTTCGATGACGGTCTCATGTTTCTTTCGTACTTTCGATACCAGTTGTTAAATTTTCTTTGTACTCGCCTATTTTGTAACACCACCACAGATCACAGGCGTAAAACAATCTTGCGATCGCTTACTGTAGAATTGCTCTCCGCTCTTCCTCATTTGATTTTTCCTATGGGCGACAATCGATGCTACCTAGCCCACAGATGTTTTCTACCTATCTCGATAGAGTTAACCCTCGTGCGACAACCCTATCTCGATCTATCCACTAACGCGACTTGACGGACGCGAACAAACTCGGACGACCCAGGTCACAGACGGAATCGAGAATCAGCCATTCGACTTCCGTCACCGATCAACGGTTCGAGGTGACGACATGCAGCGCTCTAAAATTCTTATCAGATCGCGATCACCCACCCGGGGGCTTCCTTTTCCGGGTGCATTATTGGGCCGACCATCCCTCGTTTATATTCTTAAATCCAATGGCTGGTGGCTTGAATTCCCTAGATACCAACATTTCACTAACTCACTTTATAGGGGCACTCAAACGGCTTTTTTTAGCCCCCTACCGTCGATTAACGGGGGCGAAGTGTGACCGAATCCTGTGGCTACTTCGACCAACAATCTACTGGCAACAAACTACAGGGTCTCGCCTGCCCTTCCTGAAGTCGCCATTTCCCCACGGCTGTGCTTCTACCCGAGGTACTAAAGTCGACCAGTCCGCAGTTCGAAGCGGCAGGCCTCGGATAGTTTGATGGACAGAGCAGAACGCAGCTACTATGCCGCTACTCCCTCTCTCTCCCGAGTCGGGATTTTTTGTCCTGACGTGATCTCTGTGCGGGTGGTACGTTTGCCTAACTCATCTGGGAATGACTGCGGCTCCACTCCAAAGGACTTTCTCCATACAAAACGACTCCATCATAAACCATCCTTTTAGGACGACTTTTGAACGATCCATACCGACAACCTCCTAGGATTTTCCTGTATTCGTTTTCCGTGATAGGATCACAGAAAGTGGGCTTCCCTGTCACCAGTAATCAGCTTAGGGCCTTCTGGACCACACCTGACCTTTGAGGGTATCGCGGTCTGGCCTCAAGAACACTGTGTAGACTGATTGGATATATCCATGGACTTTGTCCGATTCCGATCTCGGACTCTCGAACAGGTCACCTTGACCCGGGAATATCAGGGACGTTCTGGATGGGCTTGTCCTACTATGTCAATTTACCCGTTTTCCAAGTGAGTTTGAAACGCGCACGCTCTCTCCGGGTGGGTCTTAAGTTTCGGTTCCACATGCGTCTAGGCCGCTGTCACTCAATCCCCTCCTACCGCCGGCACGATCTTTTTCTGAATCCCAAACGCTTTGCGCACAGGTTTTAGTAAAACATCACGTATCCACATATTCCCATACGTTAGAACTATCTGCGGCCACTGTACAGGATGAAAGACGCCACATGGGAAAGGTCGTGTAGTACAACCAACGGAAGAATGATTATACAACCGAGAAATGAACAGGCAGACGTAAATACACTCGAGATACATGATACATGGGTTGATCGCGACTGTGAAACGTTCATTATTAGCATACGATAGCATCCTAAGATCCAGGTTGAAGAATCTCTCGTAAAGCTTTGCCCGTGGCCTCTGCGTTCTCCCACGCGAAGAAGTGTCCAGTGTCCACCTCCTTTGTGTGCTCCGCCATATTACGGACACTCCAACCAAAATAACCATCTTGCCGTCCAAACACTATCCACAACTCATCGACCGAACCCTTTGCCGTCCAAATCCCTGGCACGGACACAGCAGCCTGGATCATCCGGGAGACAAACGGACGATTGTAGGATACATTGGCAAGTAGTTTGTCGGAAATGGAGGATATCAGTTCCTGGTTGGACTTGGCATCGGCGCCGAGCCAACTGAACAAGAAGAGGACGAGATCCTCGGTCTCTTGTGATCGAACCTGGCAGGCAAAGGCTAGCGCCATCTCTGGAGGCTCTGCGGGGTCGGCTGGGCCCATGAGTACCAGGCGACGGACTTTGTAGAATGTGGACGGATCGGCCGATTGACTGAACAATACAGCCAGGGAGATACCACCTTGCGAATGGGCGACAACATCCACTTGGGTTCCTGGTGGATGACCAAAGTGGGAGAGGACGAGGACGATCGTAGATACGGCGGAGTCGAGTGACCAGGAGGCCGTTGACTCTAGTGTTGACTGTCCTCGGCCCTCCAAGTCGAAAATGACGCGCGTTCGTGCGGAGAGGTGCGATAAGACTGGGGTGAATGAGGAAGAAGAGTAGAGGAAACCATGGATGAACACAATCGGGGTGGGATCTGCGTCAGCCCCACCGGCGGCTGGGTGTATCTCGGCGTAGATTCGTTTGCCATCGTTGGAGTCGATGTAAGTCTTGGTTGACTCCATGGTTGGTGCGTGGGAGCGGGATGGAGCGTGCGGACAGATCACCGATATACTTATACGAGAAAACTGAGATGTGAAGATAAAGGCGGGCGTACCCCACGTTTAATTGCCGCGCAGATCTCCGACTCGGAGCAGTTAAGAGTGGCGGGAGTCCCACCGCAGAGTACTAATACCTTAATATCTGATCACCAGACGGAACTGTGAGCAAGGCACTGGCCATCAGTAAAGTGCAGCCAAATATCACCCACTGCGGGGACACATGACGGGGCGTCTACTACTCCAAACCCTACTGAGGGAGCGGATCGGTTGACGTGGGCCTGGGTTCCTCCGAGTCGGAGGAAGAGCCTCGAAAATGGAATCAACAAATCTTCGATAACCAGGTCTAACGGCTCGAACGAAAGCAGAATTCACCGTGGTCCTCCCGCACAGCCGTCCATGACGCACAGCGCTGTCATCGATTCCGTCAAACTTCGAGTATTGTGACGAAAACTGGAACGAATTCGCCAAACCCTCGTCTGAAGCCGCTGCCTCGGTCAGCACTTTCCCGACAAGTTCACATAACCATCGGGTTGGGATGTCCGAGCGCCAAGGTTCCACATCCTCCCGTTGTGACCTGAGGCCCGGGTTGAGTGAGGACCGTGTGCCTGGACCACTGATCCGCAGCAAAAGACCCCGGAGTCCACTTGATACCGAGTCCTCGTACGCGTACGGATCGGGTCGAGCTTCATTGATATAGTCCCAGTCATTCCAGCGCTGCGATCGACGAACCACGAATTCTTCGATTCTATTGGGCAAAGTGCCCACCCGTTCCCTGTCGTCCTTCTGGAATCCAGAGTTTCGGAAAGTTTGGATCTCAAACGCCCGGCATGGCGGCGACTGTATACATATATGTCGTCGCCGATGGCTAATGGTTCCCCGCTCATAGCATACAAATGGTCGCTCATCCCGAAAAGCAATGGCCCTGCAGAATGTTTATGCGGTAAGCTTCGATCAATTTGCAAAACCGATAACTCATCGTGTCCTCAGGGGAGGGAAGCAGTGTGCAAGAATGTGCTCCCGAACAGCTGACAATGATGCACCCGGGTGTTCGAGTCTCCTCTACATCCAGGCAGCTCCAGTGACCCTGGAAGAACGCTCGATGGAGATGCGTTACGAGCACCCCGAAACCCAGAAAAGGCCGGACAAGCTCGAGACTTCCTACATTAATGACGAAGAGGCGCTCTCCCAACAGTCAATGAGCTCCCGAACTGGATATAGCGGAAATCCCAGTCGTTATCGACGAGAATGACATTGGGTAGGATAGCAAGTGACGGTTCTTCACCAGTCACCAGATAGAGTCAGAAAGAAGTTTGTTCGATTTCATTCATCCCACGTTCTCGCACACTTGGGGAACGGAGGCATCGATCAACTGATCCAGAATGCACCCGCTAGAACTGTTCATCGTTCCGAAGTCCCTGCCGGCGGGCCGAAAGTTTTTTGGGACATCAGTACGACCCCCCTCGGGTAATCGCTCACACGGCATTTCGTCAGGCGTTGAAGAAACGAACTTCCGCATGGGACCTGCTGCCCCGCAGTAAGGACCCAACCGATGGCTTCCCCTCCATCTCTGGAAACCTGTTTAACGAAACACCGATTTCTGCTGCATCTGACGTCCTATGCTCACACCACGCCAACTCGTTTCGGCCGCATTTGTGGAAGAAAGACTGATCGCGATCGTCACCAGGATCCCACGAATCCCTCTTCCACCAGAGACTCGGTGTCAAATGTCGTCCTGAAAGGTTCCCACAATGTATTCGCCCAGTTGTACCTGTGACCACCGGGGATTGATGCTGGGCGGAGGGTGGAGGCTCTAGATCCCGCGCCACGCAAGACCTTTTGATCGACGGTCTCGAATGATTGAGATCAGCTTTTTTTGATGGTGAGAACGAGCCAAAATCTTGCAAGTGCTACGAACCACCATCTTCCAGATCGTGCCTAACAATTTGGCTTCCTATAATTTTACCTTCCACTATCTCGCTGTCGTGCACCTTCCAATGGATCCGCAGGTTGCCCAAAGTCTCCTCGAAGGCGATAGCCATGGCCCCCCTATCAGCGAGGTCAATACGTCGGAACTTGTCCACGGGTGTGTTCCGGGCAATTTTATTGGCGTGACACAAGATTCGTAATAATGGTGATGCTGTTGTCGACCTGGGGCATTGAATTTGCGAGCGTTCAATTTTGGCGTTTGCATTCTGCGGGGTGTTGTGGTTGCGCCGGGCTTCTTCGGCTAGAGCCCAAAAACTTTCTCCCGTCGTTTCTTACCGTCAGTGGCTTCAGGGCAATCTTGCTGGTCGATTGTGCAATCTCGTCACCGGTCCCACACCATAGACCCAGTGACAGAATGTGTGGTAAGTTAAATCCTCACCCCCCATTTACTATAAGTGCTCTGTTGGTCGATTCGGCAGGGTAGAGCACTCCCCTCCGCCTGCGCACCCCACCTTGTCCTTCCGTCCATTTCAAAGTGCGTGCTGGATAAAACACTATGGCCCCCGGCCAAAGCACAATCGTCAGTGCTATTCTCCACCTATTGGGTGTTTCTGTCGTCAGCCATCTGATCTCTCGCCGGGTCCTTGTCAATGGGGCACAATGTTCTCTGAGGCGAGCATCATGGCCACGGCTCTGTGTCTTGATCGTTTTTATCGACTCGTACCTCTTCCTTTTCACCGCTGGCGTCTTGATTCTTGGTGTTGGGATGACCACCAGCGCAGCGGCGTGTTCGCTTGGTATATATCTTTGCATCATATTCTATGGGACCTCAAAGTTATTTATATACCTCTTTCTGAGTAAGTTTGCTCGCCCCCCCCCCCGGGATGATGACTGATGCTACCTGTTTCTTCCAGTCGAACGCGTGCATGTCGTTTGGCGTCCGACACCCACGACCCCTCGATTTCGTTCCAGAATATACGTGGTCTGTATAATTCTCCTTGCTCCCTTCTTGGGTGTCGCTGGTATCATGTTTTACGGTAGCAGTTTCAAACACCACTCTAGAGAAAACCAGCTGACTGGCCGCTCCAGGTAACATATCCTCGATCAACGAGGATGTATGTTACATTGGTCTCAAGTTTATCGCTTCCGCTCCTCTCTTGGCATACGATCTGTAAGAACCTTTTCCCGACACCTTAATCACAATTCTTACCCCCGCAGTTTCATTACATTGTTTTTGACGACACTATTCTTATGGCCGCTACTCCACAAGAGATTCCGCAACAACACCATCAAACGTCTCGCAATCAGAACACTCGTGTACGTGCGTTTCGTTTCGTGTTGACCGTGCTAACACAGTTCCTGTCAGTTCATCATTCATCGCCTTAGCTACATCTTGTGTCAATGTTCTCGTCTTAACCTTGATGCATGGACGACAACAAGGATGGATCTGTTTGGGAAGTTGCACTGCAGACGTAAGCTTTGGTCATTTGAATTAACTTGTGTTGTGAGACGAACTCGATTTGACGAGAAACCGATTATCCGCAGGTCGTGGTGAATGCGTTAGCGTTGTTCTGGGTGACCGACTCCATATCCGAACGATCTGCGGTAGCGCCTCCTTCGGGGACAAACGCAGTTATGGATCATTCCGTTTATGAAATGTCATCAGAGAGAGCCATCCGTTATAAAGATCCTGGAGCGTCGATCGGTGAGGTGGTGTCCACTAACCATCGGCAGTCGCGCCAATCATGGTTACCGTTGATGGCTATCGACCGGGGCCTCAGAATGTTGTTTGTTCGGGAGCCGACACCTCGGGAGACCGGCACAATAGATGTCGAGGTGAGTTTCCGGTTCGATTGGTTCCCCCTACACGGTTACCAAGATCGAGAGTTTCAGATCGCGGTCCACACTGAGACGAACGTCGACACCTCTTCTCTTCATGAAGTCTCTCAGGTTCACGCAAAGAACGCCAAGCTCGAGGCCATTCCATGGACCCAAAACAGCATGTATTTCGAGCGAGTTAGTAGATAGATCGACAATTAAACATTTTTCAACTCGTGGGATTCAGCGCGCTTGCTCACCGGTGATCGAGACCCTGAAACGAAACGGGTATACAAATTCTCCCAGCCACTCCTCATAGAAACCTCATCACGCGAGGCCGACGGAAGTGGTCAGCTTCTGTCGAGGCGAAGATGGGCTGACCATGAGGCTATTTTCCCGCCATCATTTGAATGATGGGACCTTGACCGCAGCCTTGCCTTTCGATGGTTGATTGCCTGACAGGGGACTCCTAACCGGGTAACCAGTCAGATCCTAGCCCGAGATGGAACACACCCTCGCACCTTACGAGTGCCGGCGGCTGACTTATAAAACCTGGGGCTCAGGATATGTAAATATCCCCAGCCTCATCCTCCCCGTATCTGTTCCGCTTCGAGGCATTGCGATGAATCGATCCAGCACAATGGTATTCCCAAGCGCGGGGATGCACGCCCTAAGTGCAATCATCCATCTCCTAGGTGTTACCATCCTCGCGCATCTTGTCTCTAGACGGACGATACTCCGCGGCAACTTCACGTTGGGGGATGTTTCCTGGCCCTGGATATGCGCTCTTTTGATTTTAATCGACTCTTGGTTATTTATTTTCGCATCCGGTGTTCTAATCCTTGGGGTCGGGTTGGAGAAAAACGAAGTCAGCTGCTCTATGGGGATCCTCCTGTGCATCATCTTTTATGGGTCATCCAAGTTCTTCATCTACGTTTTCCTATGTTCGTCCTTCCATCCTTCCGATCAAGTTTCATCATTAAACCTCACGCAGCGGAGCGAGTTCACGTCGTTTGGCGGCCCACTCCTAACTCAGGACGATTGCAATGTAAAGCCTATGTTGGGTGTCTTATAGCCCTCTTTGGATATTTCGGAGTCGTTGCAGCGTTATTCTACGGTAGGCTTTCACGTCTTGGAGGTGGGGTATATTGCTCACGGAAATCTAGGGCGAATCTCGTACTTTAGTGGAGACGAGCAGGCATGCCATATCGGCCTGAAGAGACCATCCAGCATTGCACTATTAAGCTACGACTTGCAAGTCACACCCGCTAAGCGACTATTCAATTGCTCACTGGTCAATACAGCTTTGTCAACGCATTCCTCACCGGGCTGTTCCTGTGGCCGGTGGTGCGTAGTACATTCCGGAACACCCGCGTGTGGCGCCTTGCAATGCGTACTCTATGGTCGGCTCTCATCGCGCTCACCACATCCTGTGTGAACATTCTTATATTGACGCTGATGCATGGCCGCCAACTCGGTTGGGTCTGCCTGGGGAGCTGTGGGACTGATGTGAGCTCACGTATTCATTGTATTTGAAATACGTACTCGGCTCACTCACGCCGTATAGGTTATCGTAAACGCGGTGGTGATATACTGGGTTACGGCGAAATCTTCAGGGCACCACGGCAGGGCACCAACGGATCCAGAATTCGCTTCACGGTCGAAATCAGAGGACCCTGAGCCTAGCGGAACGGAACCGTCGAGCAGGGCCTCTAGGGTTTTGTTCAAATTGGGTCATTCGAAGAAAGCTTCTCCGGTTGGGGTTACGAGCATGCAGGTAATTTCCGTCAGGTAATTTCTGTCGAGATCAGACACTGAGCTCCCCCCTACAGATCAAGGTCACTACCGAGCGGATTGACGAGCACGGGGAATCATCGGCCAACGAGTCGGAGTACGAGCTACAGAAAGTACCCACTATTCCACAAACTAATCCCAACGAAGTACGAGAGGAGAATCGTTTTCCTGACTCTGATAAGTAGACCCCCGCTCTGATTATACCTCTGGAGAGTCCATTCTTTTGTCCATGACTTGTGTGTAAATTATACATAGCGTAAACACGAGACCGCGAATGAGGCCATTGCCGTTGATTAATGATACTTATGGTTATCTCATCGTTCGTCACCAAACAGACTGCCAGGAACAATGTAATCTTGGTTGGGGGCCGCCCCTGTTTCAACAGCACGTGGGTGCCTTTGATTTCGTGCCAATTGACCCTAGCAACCACTCTCTATGTGTAAATGCTCCCGCTGTTTTGTTGAACGGGTTTCGGCTAGATGGCGGGTCGGGGCGCCAGGCTGGCACCTACTCATGGGATCAGGAACTAGTGCTGGAGAATCAATTGTGACCCGTCGGAAGAGAATGGAATGCCCGCCGTTTCTTGTCCTGTCCAATCACCTTCAGCCAAGCGAAAGCATGTTTTTGCTGCTTCTTTCGGGAAGCCTGGAAAATCCTTCCGTACTGGGTCTTACGAGACGTCGGCTGAAGGGGAGCTTTGTAACTTTAGTCATCTGCCTTGGCCATCTAGGTGGAAACGCAACCTCGCGATTATTTCAGGTCACCGGTCTGGCCATTGGGATAAATCCACCCCAGTTTGATTGTATTGGGATGCGGTCGGACGCGTCGATTGAGTGCATGGCGGCCTATGGTGGCGGTCCTTTAAAAACCCTACGCCCCGAAGGAGGGCTATCAGAGTGTTATGGACCAGACATTGTGCCTCTTTATTTCCGCTATGGTCTTCAATCATGTACTAAGATCAACGCGCATGAAAGATTTTATACGTTTACCTACAAATTCATTGCATCCGCTGGCTTGCGTCTGCTTGTGTCCAGATGGTTTGTGACGCTGGCTCGCACTCTCCCGCCTTAGGGATCCAGAACACTCCGGGTCCGACATTCTGCTCCCACGATGTCTCCCACTCTTACGGCAGCGCCGATTCGGTGCCTAGTGGGAGGAAATTTACATTGACATCGCTCAATTTGCAACGGCAGCAGATAGAGCGACAGATAACATCACGTTCGTTTTCTAAAACTTTGTCCCCCGATTTTTTTTCCTTGCTTACGATCGATCGGTACATGCCCATAACCAAGTCCATCAGAGATATTGATGCCCGGTGATATCGGTACTGCTGGATGAACGTTGAACCGTTCTTCTCTCGCCCCCTCTTAATGCGCCCGACAATTGTCTGGCAACTTTTGAGGAACTCGGACCCATCCGTCGCGCTGGGCCGTGGAAATTCCCTCTCAACTTCACATCTGCGACGTCTCTTGTTGTCTTGCGAAGCCGACATTGCTGATCTCTTCACAAGTACTACCTACATCTCTGCGATACATCCCCCCTGTGATGCTGTAGGGGCGCCAGACTCCCCTGATTCATTAATCCTTGGAAGATTGAAATTTCCTGCTTGTAAATGTAGGATCTTTGGGGCCATGAACCTTTCCGCTACAAAATATCGTTGAACCCTCGGAGTGAAACCAGGTAGTTCGACATCTATCCGTCGCAGGACACACGGGTGGGGCCGGTAGCACAAATTCTTCGTCCCCATCGCCACAAACGAAGTCAGGGTCGCGGCAGGTCGGTGAGTACAGTGGTTGGGATGTGATCATAAACCCGGCTGATTATGAACGAATTGACAGACGGTAGTTGAAGCGCACATGTCCAATGGCTGTGCGAGGGTTGATGGGAGTTGAGCGAACCTCGGGTTCGCCCGTACAACGAGAGGTCGCGCCTGTTGCGGATTCTGTGGTCGTCAGCCCTTATATCAAGAGCGGCCCCCTTACTCTTACCTTACATGTTACTACTGAGATCCCGTCCGGCTTCGGGAGGCGTAGGCAAGATTTACTTCCTCTGTGCTCACTTGTTGCTATCCAAGGATAGTAAACACAATGGCAGAGTGACGACTCGCCCCCTTTGTTCATGTCTCGTGCCGCATGGTCCACAAGCGGTCAGAATATGCTGTGGAGTTCGAGGACATTGGCTTCACCCCTCCGAGAGGATCTAACATTTGCGTGTACCTATCCATTCACACCACCCCTAATAGAAGTTCTACTACACTAGCCTTATGGGCTTATCATCCTTAATCCAGCTTCCTGACGCATTTAGACTTCGTCGTGGTCCTCGGCGCTGTGGTTTCTCACTGGACCCAAAAAGTTTTGCAGTGATAGAATTTAGATAAGTAGCTGAAAATACCCTGGGTGTTCAAAGAGAGTGCGTTTGTTAGTTTATCGGGACGTCCTTGGTGCCGTGGGTTGCAGCGCCTTTCATGGGACCGGTTATGTGCGTGGGCTGGAGATCGGGGTCGTGCCTTTGGACCTGCTCCCTATTGTCCTCATAGTGGCCACAGCGGTCTCCTCTCGTCCCTCGACGTTCACCCGATTCGCACGGCCCCATTCACGTCTTGCTTTATTTCAACGTGCATCCACCCTTTCCTAACCTACCACCACCCGCATCGCTGTCTCGACATGCCCCTGCCCGAGAACACTACAATCTCTTTACACGGCCACTCACGCCCCGAAGATGCTTTACATTCGAAACCCAAGCAGGCCATCTTTCTAAGAATGTCGACAGATACGCTGGAGGCGTTGCAAGCATCACCCCTACCACAAGTTCAGTTCGCCTTCGGAAAGCGATCAGTGAGTTTGATTTCCACCACACGATCGCCACAGCTAGACCTTCTACCTTGTAGGGTATTCAAGTAGGAGATGCTTTCTTTCCGACAAAACAAGCTCCCGAAAACTCGGTTCATGATATATACATTCGTGCCACTTCCGCGAGACAGAAGAATCCACCACTCAAGTACTACGCGAGGGTTGTTGGAAACTTCGTGGTGCAGCGCGACCGTGTCGAGGAGATAGGTGATAAGATTGGTCGCAGTAGAAAGGATGCCGAGGAGCTGCGGCAACAACGGAAGATCCAGATGATTGACGGGCCTCCTGCCGACGTCCTGAATGCTGGGAAACGCAAGGATGCCAAACCCAAGAAACCTGCTCCCGCTCCCGCTCCTCAACGGCCTACCCCCACTCCATCATCAAAAACTCCAAGCTCAAGCACATCCACTTCATCCCTTGGTAGTGATTTTCGAAGCAGGTTGATTCAATGTCTAGCAACCAGCCCTCGGACAACCAAGGAAAGTATCAAATTGCTCCTTGGGCACAATCCGAACCCAGATACACGAAAGGAATTTATAAAGCTGCTAGTAGAGGTTTGTTATGTGATCCCTTCGGTATTGGGTTTACTGACTGTGGTGCCCCACAGATCGCGGACCCGCCTCCATCCAAGAAAAGCACCGACTCCCCGGCGTCTCAAGTATGGACTTTGAAAACGCAATACCGGGTTGAAGTCCCCCCACGGCCCACTGCTGGTGAGACGGAACGGGTCAGTATGACGCGCAACACCACCCCCACCCATACAGAAAGCCGTGCTTCTCCCATGCCTGTGCCTGAAGTCAAGAGACCACGAAAGGAGCTCAAGACTAAGAAGGCAGATATTCCAATTCTTACTAAAAATGAGAGTTCGAACTCATCGGCTGGCACCAATATCCCGCTGAGGGAGACTGTGGGCGGGTCGACCAAGGTTACTCCCTCTCCTCTTCCTTCTTCGACGAGGCGACCACCTCCCGGTTCCGGTTTCAAAGCCAAACAATCTTCCCCTGGTCTCCCCTCTTCATCTACTGCAACAATACCTCAGAAACGCCCCCATCCTGCTGAGACAACGGAGCGACGCGAGCCGTCTCGTCTCGCTTCTTCATCTGTTCCATCTCCTTCGGCAGCACAATTACCTCCTCGACCAAGTCCCGCTCCCTCTGTCACGAAACAGATAGCAGAACCACAAAAGTCTCGTGGGGACGACCCTCCGCCGAAACGTAAGCGGTTGGAGGAAGATCTACGCACGGAAATCCTCCCTACTGCTCGCATACCCAAGAAGCGGAAACCGGATGATGAACCTCAGGTGCCATCGAGGGCGTCAAGGGATCAATCTACCACGTACGAAGATGGTGAGCTCCCAGAGTCCCCAGTGGCGAGGAAGAAACCGAAACTCGATGACGACTCACGCCGTGAACGGGAGCGTGACCGTGACCGCGA
>Ga0307512_10002666_pt1 | contig 22007 bp, 15 predicted proteins | sample 14_EM_MG_FD_200267 | JGI IMG/M metagenome (GOLD analysis project Ga0307512, IMG submission 200267) | Populus trichocarpa ectomycorrhiza microbial communities from riparian zone in the Pacific Northwest, United States - 14_EM | ecosystem: Host-associated > Plants > Roots > Unclassified | place...
CGAACGAGGTCCCGCTCCACTGCCCCCAGCGGCCGTCGCGCAGCGGGCCGATCTGGTCGCTGCCGTCGAACCAGTCATGCACCCAGGTCCCGTGGTTGCTGAAGTCGTCGTGAAAGTCCTCGGACGTGCCCGAGCCCACGCTGTGGATGGCGACGCCCTGGGCGGCGAAGCCCGCCGGATAGACGGGTTCACAGCTGCTCTGGTTGCCGGCGGAGGCGACCAGTTGCACTCCCCGGCCGGCCAGCTCGATGAGCAGCTGCTTGATCCGGTCCAGCAGGCGGCGGTCCTCGTCGTCGTCCTCCTCCGTCACCGTGCGGCCGAAGGACATCTGCACCACGTCGACCGGCTCGCCGAGACGCACGAGGTAGTCCAGCGCCTCGACGACGTTGGTCTCGTCGGCGCCGCCGTCCTCGCGCATGATCTTCAGCGAGAGGATCTGGGCGGCGGGTGCGTACTGGCGGATCAGGCCCGCGATGAAGGTCCCGTGGCTGGCCTCCACGTCAGCATAGGGAAAGTCCGGGTCGTGGCCGACGACCTTCACCGGAGTCGGCGGATTCCATTCCCTGATCAGGAAGCCGTCGTCGGCATGGAACCAGGAGTTCGCCACGTTGACTCCCGTATCCAGCAGGGCGATCACCGGACGGCGACCATGTTCCGGCAACTTCAACTTCGGTTCTGCCGGGACCATGTCCGTCGTAGCGAACGCGAAGCTGTGTCCCCAGACGCGGCCGGCCGCCGTCATGTCGTCGACGCTGTCGAAGTACGCAAGCTCATAGGTGCCTCGCTGGTGCCGGCGATTCAGATCGAGCCGAGGCAGGCGGGCGCCGCCGCCGCGGGCAGCCCGTACGTGGTCGCGGATGTCTTTCGCGTCCGCACCCCGCACCGCGGCCACCGGCACGACGCCGTATTCAGCGGGCAACTCCAGCTCCCCGGCGTATCCGTTCTCAACGAGGAAGGCATTCACTTTTTGCACCGTCTCCTCGTCCTGCTCGGGAAGGACGAGGAAGTCCGGGTGGTAGGTGGCGGGGGATCTGTGCCGGTTGAGCAGGTTGTCAGGACTTTGGTACTCGCTGGGCACGGCGGCCTCCAAGAGGTTTCGCGACGTCGTCGGGAAGTACGGCCGTCCAGGTGTCGGTGACGCACCTTCCAGATACCTCACCATTCGCCGCGGCACCCGGCATTGATGTCGGGAAGACGACTTGCGGGGCGTATCCAAGCCGTTCGGAGGAACCTCTGACCTCGCGACATCAGGATTCCGAGGAGTGGCCGTGCGAACCCGTAACTCGCTCACCGTCGTGCTCAGTGTTCTCATCACCCTGCTCGTTGGCGCCATCGTCACCCTGGTGACGTGCTCCGGACCGAATGCGAACGCCGGCGGTCCCGACCCGGCACCACCCCCGACCGCAACGGGCAGCGGCGGCCCGGCCCCCGGCAGCCCACCGACCGCCGGGGCGCGCGGCGGCCCGGCCCGCGAGAGCGCGAAGCCGAAGGTGACGCCGGAGCCGGACCGTACGACCGCCAAGCCGCCCCTCAAGCCGCCGTCCAAGCCGCCGGTCACGGTCCGCGGCACGGCGCCGAGACCGGTGCTGCCGAGGCTCGGCGACGCGACTGTGCCGCGAGGCGCGGCCTACGACGTGTCCGACGACGGTCTGGTCTTCACGATGACCTTCAGTACGCTTGCGGCCGGTACCGCCCCGGGCCCGCGGAGCCGGAGCCTGTCGACGACCGTTCCGGTCACCGGCGACACCGGCGCCGCCGCGATCGTGCTGGTCGCCTCGGGGTTCGCCCTGACCGACGCCGGCACCACGGCGAAACTCACGATCACCGCCAACGGCCGGATCTCGACGCGGATCTTCCGGGCCGGCACCGACGACAGCTACGTCCAGCGCTTCCCCGTCGCGCTGCGCGGCGCGCACGAATGCCGCATCACGCTCGCAGTCGAGGTGATCCCCGGCCCGGGGGTCCGTGAGCCGGACGGCGTGCTTGACGTCCTCTCGCTGGACGCCGCGCTCGGCCCGGCCTCATGACTCCTCGCCGTAGCGGGTGTCCTCCAGGTCCAGCTGGCGTTCGATCTTGCGGCGCGTCGACTCGCTTGCGGCCCCCTCCTCGTGCAGCCGCTCCAGTTCCGCGCGCTGCACCAGCACCACCGCGCGGCGCAGGTCCCGGTAGTCGGCCTCGACCGAGCCCTCCGCCTCCTGGGTCAGGTCGAGCCGGGTCTGCAGGCTGCGCCGGACCCGCTCGGCGACCACCGGCGCGACCGCTTCGAGGCCGGCCTGTTCCTGCACGTAGTCCAGGCCGGCCTCGGCCAGACGCCGGCGCACCCGGATCAGCTCGGCCCGCTCGTCGTCCGGCGCGATCGCCAGCCCGGTCCAGCGCACCAGCGGCGCCAGGGTGAAGCCCTGGACCACCAGCGAGATGACGATGACCGCGATGGCGATGACCTGGACCAGATCCCGGAACTGCACGGGGGCGCCGGCCGCGCCGGTGAGCGGGATGGACAGCGCCGCGGCGAGCGGCACCACCCCGCGCGCCCCGGCCCAGGACAGCACGGCGGGCACCCGCCAGGCCATCCGCAGCGGCTGCGCGTCGGCCTGGCGCCACCGCCGGAACGCCACCAGCGGGAAGATCCACGCGATCCGGGCCAGCAGCAGCGTCGCGGTGATCACCAGGCTGCCGACCAGCCACGGCTGCCCGGCCGTCGACAGCCGGTGGATCAGATCCGGCAGCGCCAGCCCGATCAGCGAGAACACGACGCTCTCCAGCAGGAACACGACGGTGCCCTGGACCGCCGCGACGTGCAGGCGGGTGGCGGGCGCGGACAGCCGCGAGGCGAAGAAACCGAGCAGCACGCTGGCCGTCACGACCGCCGTCACGCCGGAGGCATGAAAACCTTCGGCAAGAACATAGGCACCGTACGGGGTGACGAGCGTGACGACCGTCTCCACCACGGGATCCTCGGTGCGGCTGCGCACGAGGCCGACCACCCCGGCGACCACCACCCCGGCGGCCACGCCACCGCCGGCCAGCAGCAGGAAATGGCCCGTCACGCCGGCGACCGTCAACGATCCGCCGGTCACCGCGGCCACGACGGCGATCCGGAACAGGATGAGGCTGGTGGCGTCGTTGAACAGGCTCTCCGCCTGCACCAGCATCTGCATCCGCGGCGGCAGCGCCAGCCGGCGGCCCAGCGCGGTCACCGCGACCGGGTCGGTGCTCGCCAGCACCGCGCCCAGCAGGAACGCCATGCTCAACGGCAGCGGGGTGACCAGCCCGGCCACCACCGCGACGGCGCCGGCCGAGGCGAGCACCAGGCCCACGGACAGCACCACCACCGGCCGCCAGACCTTGCGCAACTCGCGCGCGGACAGCTCCTCACCCGCCGCGAACAACAACGGCGGCAGGACCACGAGGCTGATCACGTCGGGGGTGATCTGAACCTTCGGAACGTGCGGCAGCAAGCCGACCAGCACGCCCGCGACCACGAGCAGGGACGGCGCCGGCATCCGCCACCGCTGCGCGAACGTCGCGACGACGGTCGCGAAAACCACCAGAACCAGGATAATCTGTACGCTGCGCACGCCAGCCTCCGCCATATCGACTTTGCCGACCAGACTTCCCGGCGCCCCGCGATCACGGTATCAGCGGTCGGCCGCCGCGCCCGGATTCCCGGCGGCCGAGCGCGCCGACTATTGACTTTGAGCGGCCCGGGCAGCTATCGCAGGGCTGCGATACCGGCCAGCTGCCGATGCTCTCGTAGAAGTCCAGCAGCGCGGGCCGCCAGGGCTGCCGGGAGAGCTCCGCCCCGACCCAGGGGTGGGCGTCGATCGCGTCGAACAGGCCCAGGGCGAGGCGGCGCAGGGTTTCGCGCGGGTCCGTGTCGGTGACCGTGCCGGACAGCACGCGGGTGATGACGTCGTCGGTGGCCGCCGCGAGCACGTCGCCCTTGTCCGCGACGTGGTGGTAGATCGCCCCGTAGCCGGTGCTCAGGCGAACGGTGAGCGCGCGCAGCGTCAGCGCACTCTCACCGCCGGCGTCCAGCAGCTCGGTCGCGGCCTGGACGATCAGCTCCCGGGACGACACCGGTCACGATCATCGGAGCGGGTCTGGGCGGCCTGGTGCTGGCCCGAGTGCTGCACCTGCACGGCGTCGCGGCCACGGTCTACGAGGCGGAGTCGTCTCCGTCGGTGCGCACGCAGGGCGGGCTGCTCGACATCCGCGACTACAACGGCCAGCCGGCGCTGGAGACGGCCGGCCTGACCGGGCAGTTCCGCAAGCTCATTCTGGCGGGACGTCAGGCGATGCGGCTGCTGGACCGGGCCGGGAATCTGCTGCTCGACGTGCCCGACGACGACACGGGTGGCAACCCCGAGGTGCAGCGCGGCGAGCTGCGGCAGATGCTGCTCGACTCGCTCCCGGCCGGCACCGTCCGGTGGGGGCACAAGGTCAACGGCGTGCGCGCCCTCGGCGACGGCCGCCACGAGGTCAGCTTCGCCGACGGCGGCACGGTCGGCACGAGCCTGCTGGTCGGCGCGGACGGTGCCTGGTCCCGGGTCCGCCCGCTGCTGTTCGGTGCGACACCCGAGTACACCGGCATCTCGTTCATCGAGACGCACCTGTTCGATGCCGACATCCGGCACCCGAGAAGCGCGAAAACCGTCGGCGGCGGAGCGATGATGGTGCTCGAGCCGGGCCAGGCGATCCTGGCCCACCGGGAGCGCGGCGGTAACCTGCACACCTGGGTGATGCTCGCCAGGCCGCAGGACTGGTTCGCCGGTATCGATTTCACCGACCCCGTCGCGGCCACCGCGCGGATCGTGCGGGAGTTCGACGGCTGGGCGCCGGAGCTCACCGCTCTGGTCACCGACGGCGAGACCGCGCCGGTCCTGCGCACCATCTACGCCCTGCCCGGCGAGCCGCACCGATGGGACCGCACGCCGGGGGTGACCCTGCTCGGCGACGCCGCCCACCTCACGGCCCCGAACGGCGAGGGCGCCAACCTGGCCATGTATGACGGCGCCGAACTCGGCAAGGCCATCGCCGCCCGCCCCGGCGACATCGAGACCGCGCTCACCGAGTACGAGCGGGCCATGTTCGTGCGCACTGCCGCGGCCAACGCCGAGGGCCCCGATCTGCACGACATGCTGGGCGACGACGCGCCGGGCAACCTGATCAACGGCTTCGCCGGCAGCTGACTCCGTTCAGCCGTACAGCTGGACGACCGGCCGGCGGGTGCGGTCCGGCTCGAGCCGGCGTAGTAGCGCGCGCACGTGGGCCGGCGTGTCGCCGTGGCCGAGCAGGACCACCGCCAGGGCCTGCGGCAGGCCGCGCGATGGCCACGGGAAAGCGCACCGGGGGCGGCAGCCCGTGACGTCGCCGAGCGCGATCAGGATCGTCGCCGCCGCGTACGGCACCGCGCGGCAATGTGCCCGCAGGAGGCCGCCCGGTTGCCCGAACACCAGCAGGGTGTCGCCGGTGGGCGCGGTCGGCGTGACGTTCAGGGTCAGGCCGTGGCCGGCGTTGTGCGTACCGAAGCTCAGGTCGAGGAACGCACTGCCCGCCGCCTCGGCGATCAACCGCAGCGCCGCGTCGTCGAAGTCGACGCGCCGGATGCGTGCCGGGGCCCGCCCGGTTTCCGTCTTGCGCACGCCACTCCTCCCGTCGCAACCGTCCCCACCAGCGGGTTCCATGCAACGGGAGAACGGGGCGCGGCGGAGCGGCGTTGACGCGATCGATACGGCGGTGGCCGCGATTTTCACGCGTTGTTGACGCGGCGGCTCAGGACAGGACGGGCTGACGCTGCCGCAGGAAGTCCTCGATCTTTTCGGGCGGCATCGGCTTGCCGTAGTAGTAGCCCTGCATGAGGTCGCAGCCCAGCTGGCGGAGCCGGTCGAGCTGGTCGGCCGTCTCCACTCCCTCGGCGACGACCTGCAGGCCGAGCGCCCGGCCCAGGCTCAGCACCATGTCGACGATCGCCTCGTCCTCGTGGTCGCGGCCGATACCGGCGACGAAGGACCGGTCGATCTTCAGCGTCTCGACCGGGAACCGGCGCAGGTAGGTGAGCGAGGAGTAGCCCGTACCGAAGTCGTCGATGGCCAGGTGGACGCCGAGCGCCCGGATGGCGCGCAGCGTATCCGCGGCCGCCTCGGTGTCGGCCATGATGGTGGTCTCGGTGATCTCCAGGCAGAGCGTGTGCGGCTCCAGGCCGGTGTCGGCCAGCACGGCGGCGACCGTCGGCACGAAGGACCGGTGGGCCAGCTGGCCGCTCGCCACGTTGACCGTGACCCGCAGCGGGGCCCCGCCGGGGCGCTCCGTCCGCCAGCGTGCCGCCTGGGCGCAGGCCTGGGCCAGGATCTCGGCGCCGAGCGGCACGATCAGCCCGCTCTCCTCGGCCACCTCGATGAACTCGTCCGGGCCGATCAGCCCGCGGGCCGGGTGCTGCCAGCGGGCCAGCGCCTCGAAGCCGTAGACCGCCGCGGTCGCGCCGTCGATGATCGGCTGGAAGAAGGTCCGGATCTGCCCGCCGTCGATGGCGTGCCTTAGGTCGTCCTGGGTCTGCAGCCGCTGTTCGACGGCGATCCGCAGCGCGTCGTCGAAGACCTCCACCCGGCCCCGGCCGCGCTGCTTCGCCCGGTACATCGCGACGTCGGCGTCGCGGACCAGGTCCGCCGGGGTCAGGTCGGTGGATCCGACGGCGTAGGCGACGCCCACGCTGGCGCCGACGCTGACCTCGCGGGTGGTGTTGCCCGCCCCGGTCATGATCGGCCGGCTCAGCTCCGTCACCACCCGCTCGGCGGTGCTCACCGCCGCGCCCGGCGCGGCCACCGCCTCGCAGATCACCACGAACTCGTCGCCGGCCAGCCGGCCGACGGTGTCGACGCCGCGCAGCAGCATGGTCAGTCGGCCGGCGACGACGCTGAGCACCTCGTCGCCGGTGTGGTGCCCGAGCGAGTCGTTGATCGGCTTGAACCGGTCGAGATCGATGAAGAGCACGGCCAACATCGTGCCGGTGCGCTGGCTGCGGGCCAGCGCACCGGCGAGCCGGTCCAGGACCAGGGCGCGGTTCGGCAGCCCGGTGAGGGTGTCGTGGGTGGCCTGCTGGGCGAGCCGGTTGGTGGCGATCTCGGTCTGGGCCACGGTGTCGTTGAGCGCCCGCGCGACGAAACTCAGCTCGTCGTGCGTGTCGACCGCGACCCGCCGGGTGAGATCCCCGGCCGCGACAGCGTGCAGGGTGGCCACGATCCGCCGGATCGGCGGCGCGACCGACAGGTAGAAGCCGACGAAGAGGTAGGCGCCGACGAGCACCGCCAGCCCGGTGGCGAGTTCGACCCGGTTTGCGCGGCCCGCGAAGCCTTTGATCCGGACCTCGAGCAGCCGGTCCAGCGACGCGGCGGCCTGCGCGGCGAAGTCGGCGGCGGCGGCCCGCACCGCGTCGGAGGCGTCGGCCGGGACGCGGCTCGGCCGGCGGTCCTTGACGGCCGCGGTCAGGGTGGCCGTCAAGGTCCCGGTCGCGGCGTCCAGCCGCTGGAAGTTCTCGATCGTGCGGTGGCGTACGTCGATATCAGCGGTCTTGGCGGTGATGGTCATCACTGCGCGGGCGATGGTGGCCCGCGTCGCGGCGAGCACCCCGCTGGTGAGCCCGAGGTCGATCAGCGCGTCGGTCCGCGCGCCGGTCGGCTCGGTCGTGGCCAGCACCGCCAGGTCCGCGCCGCGCCCGGCGTTGTCCAGCAGCACCGGCAGCCGGAACTGCAGGATGTCCATCAGGTAGTAGGTGTCGAGGTCCGGGTCGAGGGTGAGGTTCGACGCGTCCCCGACGTGCACGATCAGATCCGACAGCACCCGCACGGCGGCGGTGTACGACCCGTAGCGCCGGGCGGCCGAGCCGGTGGCCTGCTGGGCGGAGAGCACCAGCCGGCGGGCGGACGGCCACGCGTCGGTGGTGTCGAGCTGCCTCGCCAGCCGCCGGTCGATGGCGTCCACCGCGGCGATCTCCCGGTCGACGGACACCCCGGGTCCCGCGCTGGTGACCGTGGCGTGCCGGGCCTCGGCGACTCGCGCGGTCAGCACGACCAGCGGGGCCAGGTAGGCGACGCCGCTGCGTTCCTTGGCGCTGAAGGCACTCTGGTCGCGCTGCAGCCCCACGTACGCGGTGGCGACGAACCCCAGCGGGATCAGCAGCACCAGCCCCATCACGACGAACTTCTGCGCGTACCGCAGCCGTCCGATCAGGGCGGCGGCCGGGCGCAGCAGCGGGCCGAAGACACGGGAGACCAACAGCCTCGCCCCTTCGTCGGCGCCGCCAGATCAGTCCTCACCTGATCGATCGGCCGACGAGTGGCCCGACTTAAGGGATCGCCGCGATCAGCCGCCGAACACGCCCCGGCGGACCGCCTCGCTCGCCAGTCGTGGGCGGCGCCGGTCGTCGTTGCTGGTCAGGTCGAACTTGTCGTACAGATTGGTCAGATGTTTCTTCACCGCGCTGTCCGACAGGCCCAGCTGCGCGGCCAGCTCGCGGACCGAGGGCGGCTCGGGGAACGCCGTCCCGGCGACGGTCAGCGGCCGGCAGAGCGCCTCGAGCACGTCGCGCTCGCGGCGGGTCAGCGGCGGCGGGGCCGGGGCCGGCTCGGTGGTCACCGTCTGGGTGCCGGGGTGCTCGGCCGGGGCCCGCAGCAGCAGGCGGGCCGGCCCGATCTCGATCCGGTCGCCGTCGTGCAGCCGGCGGGCCTGTCGCAGCGGCACGCCGTTGACCGAGGTGCCGTTGGTGCTGCCCAGGTCGCGGATCGACCAGCCGGACGGGAAGCGTTCGAGCACCGCGTGCAGGCGCGACACGCGTTTGCTGTCGATCGCCAGCTCGTTGGTCGGGGCCCGGCCGACGGTCAGCAGGGCGGCGGTCAGCGGCACGAGCCGGATCGTGCCGGCCTGGTGCACCTCGAGGTAGTCCATCCTCAGGTGCAGTGCTCTTCGGTCGGGATGGTCAAGGGCTGGGCCAGACCGCTGCCTTTCATCGTGACGGTGGCCTTGGTGCAGCCGCCGGAGACGTGCCGCGGCGCCGTCCAGAGCTCGACCGGCTGGCCCGCCGACCGGGCCCGCTGCCCACCCGGCGCGATCGCCAGGTCGACCGACCATTTGCCGCGGGCGCCGACGGTGTCGCGATACTGCTGCCAGACCCAGGTGTACGCCATCACGGCGCGACAACCCGGCGACCAGTACTGCTTCACCGAGACCGCTTTCTGGCCGCCGACGTAGCCGTACGCCGAATGCCCGACCTGGTAGGCGTCGGCGTAGCAGGAGCCCGGCGGTGGGTCGTCGTCCGCCGCGTAGCGCAGCGCGCCGGTCCCGGTGAGCGCGGCCGTGCGGCCGGGCAGCCGCAGCGTCGCCCGCCGCACGCCGGCGACCCGGGGCGCGAAGGCGATGCGCAGCTCGCAGCTCGTCTGCGGGGCGAGCGCCCGTCCGGCGCAGCCGTCGGCGACGATCCGGAAGTCGTCGCCGTCGAGCGTCACCGGGCTCAGCAGCATGGCCCGGGCGCTGCGGTTGCGCACCGTGACCGGGCGCTCCTGCTCCTCGGCGCTCAGCTGCTGGCTGCCGAAGTCCACCGTCGAGGCGACCTCGACCTGGGTGCCCGCCGGGACGACATCGGAGCCGCCGGTCGCGAGGGCCGCCGCGGCCAGCACGGCCGTGCCGAGCACCCGCGCCGCCCGGCGTCGCGGCGGAGCCTCGTGCGCGACGGTGGCCGACATGCCCAGGGCCGAGCGGGCCCGCGCCGACAGGGAGAGCGGCACCTGCGGCCGGGCCCGGCCATCCGGCGCGTCATCCAGCCAGGCGCCCTCCGGCTCGCCCACGACCAGCGGGGTCATCGGGCTGCCGCCGGAGCGCTGCGCCTGCTGGAGTTGCTCGGCGAAGCCGGCCGCGGTGGCCGGCCGCGCGGCCGGATCCTTCGCCATCGCGCGCTCGAGCACGGCGCATACCGCCTCGGGCACGCCGCGCGGGCGCAGATCCGGCACCGGGCTGGCGGCGATCCGGGCGAGCAGGTCGGCGACCGGCTCGCCGGGGGCCGGTGCGAACGCCGCCGCGCCGGCCAGCCACCAGTACAGGGTGGAGCCGAGCGCGTACACGTCCGAGGCGACCGAGGCGGGCTCGCCGCGCAGGACCTCCGGCGCGGCGTGCAGCAGGCTCGCGGTCACGCTGCGCTGCTCGCGCGGGGCGGCCGGCCGCAGCGGGCGGGCCAGGCCGAAATCGGCGAGCTTGAGCTCCCCGTACGCCGAGATCAGGATGTTTTCGGGTTTGACGTCGCGGTGCAGGACGCCGGCGCGGTGTGCGCTCTCCAGCGCCCCGGCGATCGCGACGCCACCGGCGACGACCTCGGGCCACGCCGCCGCGCCGGAGCGGGCGGCGAGCGAGCCACCCTCCTCGTAGGCCATCAGGATGTACGGATTGCCGGCCTCGGTGTGCCCGGCCTGGTGCACGGTGACGATGTGCGGGTGGCCGGAGAGCCGGCCCATCGCGCGCACCTCGCGCTCGAAGCGGGCGCGCGCGTTGTCGTCCAGCCGGTCGGCCGCGAGGATCTTGACGGCGACCGTCCGGGAGAACGCCGGCTGCCAGGCGCGGTAGACGACGCCGAAGCCGCCGCGGCCGATCTCGGCCGGACTCTCGCACCCGGGAACGCCGAGGCGCGCTGCAGTGACGTTGACCGACTCCTGGGCGCGCACAGACTTCTCCCCGCAATAGATCCGCCTCGGTGGATGTCAGCGGTCCTCGATGATACCGAGCGGCCCCGGCGGCGGTCCCGGGGGAGGAAACGGTGGCCGGTTCGGCACCTGTTCGCGACGGCCCGCGGCTGGTTGATTGGCGGCTGGCCATCAAACACGAGCAGAGAAAGTGGGACATCGATGTCTATCCTCCGCCGGACCCTCACCGGCACGGCCGCGCTCGTCGCCGTCGGCGTCGCGACCCTGGTGAACTCGTCGCCGGCGCTGGCCAGCACCCCGGCAAGCTGCGGCAGCGTCCGCCAGATCGGCACCACCCGGGTACTGACCGTCGGCGGCATCGAGGCGGCGTCGGTCAAGCAGTACTACGGCTGCGGCTACAACTACGCCTACATCTACGTGTGGGAGCAGTACCGCGACACGCACTCGAACTGGGACCTGTACGTGCATGTGATCGACCACACGGACAGCGGTTCCGACTACGGCGTGGGTGAGCTGAACAACACGACCCGGGCCGAGCTGTGGGGCGCGCCGGCGGACACCGCCGCGCACTGCACGCACGTGACGGGCTACCTCAACTCGACGGGCGGCTCGACCAGCACGGTCTGCTGAGCCCGTGGTTCTGCTGTTTCAAGAAGGGGAACACCATGAAGTTCGGTCGTAAGCTGGCCGGCGTCGGCGCGGCTCTCGCGCTCACCGCCGGCACGCTCGGCGTCACCGCGGGCCCGGCCCAGGCCGCCAGCTACAACGGAGCCTGCGGCAGCGGCTACCAGGTGATCGACCACCTGAGCGTGGGTTCCGGCGCCGGAACCTCCTACCTGACCTACAACAACGGCTGGAACTGCGTCGTCACCGTCACCAACACCCCGGGCACCCGGGACTACATGTCGGCGATGGTGGAGCTCTCCGGAGCCGGCCACGACTGGGTCGAGGACGAGGGCAACTACACGCAGTACGCGGGCCCGGTCTACGTGTACGCGCCGGACTCCTGCATCGACTGGGGCGGCTCGGTGGGCGACAAGTACGTGGTCTGGCTGCAGTGGAACGACCACTGCGGCTGAGTCCCGGCTGAACGGGGACCGGGGGTGGGCGCCGAAACCGGTGCCCACCCCCGGCGGTTTCGTCAGCCCATCGCGAAGCTCGGGTGCGGCGGCTGGTTGTAGGCCGTGTTCTGCCAGGCCACGCCCTCGCGGTACATCCGGTCCTGCATCAGCGAGACGTGCGAGATGCTGGTCGGGTCGGTGGTCGAATAGATCCGCAGTGCCGTGTTGTCGGTGGTCGGCCAGATCACTTCCTCGCGCCAGTCGCCGAGGATGTCGGCGGTCAGCGACGGCGTCGACTTGGTGCTGTTGTTGGAGTGCACCCCGCTGGCGGTCAGCAGCCGGGTGTCGGCACTGGTGCCGTACTTGTCGATGTGCGTGCCGTCGAGCAGTTCGCGCTGGGCGTCGCCGTCCCACCAGATCACGAAGTTGGTCGAGGACGGCTTGCGGCCGATGTTCTGCCCGGCGGTGTTGAACAGGCCGCTCACGCCGGAGGACCACGATTCGGCGCCCGGGCTGCCGGCGTAGATGTCGTCGGAGACGCCCCGGCCGTTGTCGCAGCCGCACGAGGCGTTCGACCAGATGATCGCTCCGGTCCGGGCGTCGGCCATCCAGGCCGCGAGCTTGGTGGTGCCCTCGTCCACTTTGAAGACTTCCAGTCCCGAGCGGCTCGGGATGAGGTCGCCGACGTGGTAGGCGTCGCCGTGGCCCTGGCCGTTGACCCAGAGGCCGGCGCCGTTGTCGTCGATCGCCATCGCGCCGTACAGGATCTCGTCCCGGCCGTCCGCGTCGACGTCGGCGATCGACAGCTGGTGATTGCCCTGCCCGGTCCAGGCCGAACCGTTGGTGGAGGAGTTGCTGTCGAAGGTCCAGCGCCGGGTCAGCGCGCCGTTGCGGAAGTCCCAGGCGGAGATCACGCTGCGGGTGTAGTAGCCGCGGGCCATGATGATGCTCGGCCGGGAACCGTCCACATAGGCGGTGCCGGCGAGGAAGCGGTCCACCCGGTTGCCGTAGCTGTCACCCCAGGACGACACGGTGCCACGCGGGGGTACGAAATCCGCGGTCGCCATCGCCTTGCCGGTCTGTCCGTTGAAGACGGTCAGGAACTCCGGGCCGGACAGGATGTAGCCCGAGGAGTTGCGGTAGTCGGCGCTCGCGTTGCCGATCACCACCCCGGTGCCGTCCTTGCTGGCGTCGGCGGTCTTCATGACCACCTCGGCCTTGCCGTCACCGTCGTAGTCGAACACCTGGAACTGGGTGTAGTGCGCCCCGGCCCGGATGTTGCGGCCGAGGTCGATGCGCCACAGCCGGGTGCCGTTCAGCTTGTACGCGTCGACGAACACGTTGCCGGTGTAGCCGGACTGCGAGTTGTCCTTGGCGTTGGACGGGTCCCACTTGAGCACGATCTCGTAGGAGCCGTCGCCGTCCAGGTCACCGACCGACGCGTCGTTCGCGCTGTACGTGTACGCGACCCCGTCCGGCGTGGTCCCGCCGGCCGGCACCTGGATCGGGACGTCCTGGGCGGCGGCCAGCGTCTGCGCGGGTGCCGCGGCGGCGGCCAGGGTCTCCACCCCGCCGAGCACGGGCCGGACCGTGTACGTGGCGCCCGCGGGCGCGCCGGCGTCGGTGAAGTCGGTGCCGGCCGTGACCGGCGCGCTGTTCAGCTTGGTCGAGCCGCGGTAGACGTTGAACGCCGTGCCGGCCGGGTCGGACTTCAGCAGCCGCCAGGACAGGAAGTTGCCGCCGCCGGAGCGGATGCTGACCAGGCCGCGGTTCAGATTCTCGGTGGTGGCGGTGCGGTCGGCGGCGGCCGGGACGGTTTCGGCGGCCCGCGCGCCGATCGTGGCGGCGACGCCGCCGGTGGACAGCAGCAGGGTCGCGGCGGCCAGGGTGAGGCTTGAGCGCAGTGGTTTCACAGGAGGCAGTCCAATGCTCGTGGTGGGGGGCTTTACTGGACCGGGTTCCAGCCGTCCCGGCCGGCCAGGTACTTCTGCGAGGTGTAGTTCGCCGCCGTGCCGGCGCTCATCTGGGGCCGGTCGGTGGTGCCCTGGGTCGCCCCGGCGCCGCTGTTGTTGTATTCGGTGAACCGGCAGGTCTTCCAGGAGAAGCCGCTCATGTCCTGCCAGGCGCCGGCCTGGCGGATGTGCGCGCCGAGCGAGGAGTCGCGCACCAGCACCTGGCCGATCGCGTCGGCGGCACCGCCGGCGTGCCAGCACCGGCCGAGCGCCACGGTCTGCGCGGCGGCGCTGCTGGACAGCGTGGAGCGGGTGATCAGGATGCCGTACTGGTTGCTGGCGTTGGTCGCGGCGGCGGTGATGTAGCCGTTGTTGCTGCTGCTCCGGTCGAGCGAGCGGATCGTGCTGCTGTCGATGACCAGGCTGCCGTTGCCGTAGATGAAGTCCACGGCGCCCTCGATATAGCTTTTGTAGATGTACTGGCGTACCTGCGCGGTGCCGGTGCCGCCCCAGGACAGCAGGGTGTCCTGGTAGCCGAGCAGCCGCACGTTGCGGTAGACCTGCCGGTCGCCGCCGGCGTAGAGGGCGAGCGCCTGGCTGCCCGAGCCGTAGGTGTTGGCCATCGTCAGGCCGGTGATCGTGGTGTTGGCGGCCAGGTTCAGCACCGTCGCGCTGCCGGACGCGCCGCCGCTGGACTGCGGCGTGTTGCCGGTGATCACCACGTCGGTGGCGGTGCCGGTGGCGCCCTGCAGGGTGATGCCGGACTTGCCGGCCGGGATGGCCACCTGACCGCGGTAGGTGCCGGACTTGATGGTGATCACGGTGCCCGAGGTGGCCGCCGCGACGGCCGCCTGGACGGTGGTGTAGTTGCCGGAACCGTCGGCGGCCACGGTGATCGTCGTGGCGGCGCCGGCCGGGTGGGCGAGCGACAGGCCGGCGGCCGACGCCAGCACGGTGCCGGCGGTGAGGCGTGCGGCGGTGGTCTTCCAAGCGCGCGGGGGCATGGCAGCGACCTTCCAGCGGTCCGGGCCGTCGGTGGACGGCGGTAACTGTGTGTTATCGATCTGCTTTCTCCGTGGAGCCCGGGGACGGCCGGGCCGGAGAATGTGATCGTTAACAACTTTGTTACGGCAGGATAGCGACATTCATCGATGGAGACAAATGCCGGTTTTCCTAAGACCGCCGCTCGGCGTGCGTCGGAAGGGCCGGATCAATGGCCCGGCCGCGCATTAAGTTGCGGCAAACAATGCAACAATCCGGCCCGGATTTGCAATTGTTGCGGTGGGGCCGGAACGCGTTGACCTCGGCAAATGCGAGGTGGCCTGTGGGAGCGCTACCATCACTACCGGTAGATCAGGCCGATTCGGCGACGCGGGCCAGGGTCGCGTTGAGGGCGGTGAGCAGATCGTCGCGGCCGAACGGTTTGCCGACGACCGTGACCCCGGGCTCGAGGATGCCCTGCTCGGTCATCAGCGGCGCCGCGTAACCGGACATATAGAGCACCGGGGTGTCGGGCCGGTCGACGCGCAGCGCGGCGGCCAGTTCGGGGCCGTTCATCCGGGGCATGACCACGTCGGTGAGGGCCGCGTCGATGACGCCGGGGTGTCGCCGGGCCACCTCCAGCGCCTCCTCGCCGTTGGCGGCGCTCAGCACGTGGAAGCCGGCGTGGGTGAGGATGCGGGTCGCCACCGTGCGCAGGCTGTCCTCGTCCTCGGCGAGCAGGATCGTCTGACCGGCGGCCGCCTCGGGTGCCGCGCCCGGCAGCCGGGGCTCGAACGCCTCGTCGGTGGCGGGCAGGTAGATGTGCACCGTGGTGCCGCTGCCCACCGCGGAGTCGATGACCAGATCGCCGCCGGCCTGCCGGACGATGCCGTACGCGGTGGCCAGCCCCAGGCCGCTGCCCTGCCCCTTGGACTTGGTGGTGAAGAAAGGCTCCATCGCGCGGTCGACCACCTCGCTCGGCATGCCCTCGCCGTCGTCGATCACCGCGATGTGCACGTAGTCGCCGGCGGGCAGGCCGGCCAACCGCGGCGCGGCCGCCGAATTGGTCACGTTGCCGGTCTCGAAGGTGATCCGGCCGCCGTGCGGCATCGCGTCGCGCGCGTTCAGGGCGAGGTTCAGCAGCACCTGGCAGAGCTGGCTGGCGTCGGCGCGGGTGTGGCGCAGGTCGCGGCCCAGCCGGCTGACCAGGGTGACCCGCTCGCCGGCGGTCGCACCGACCATGCCGCGGGCCTCCTCGACCACCGCGTTCGGGTCGAGCACGGTCGGCTGCACGACCTCCCGCCCGCCGAAGGTGAGCAGTTGGTGGGCGAGATGGGCGGCCCGCTTCCCGGCCCGGCTGAGCTGCTGGAGATCGTTGCGGATGGCGTCGGCGGCCGCGGCGGTCAGCTCCGTGCCGACGGCATCCTGGATCGCCTCGTCCACGAACTCGCCGAATGACAAGATGATGGCAAGCATGTTGTTGAAGTCGTGGGCGACGGCCCCGGAGAGCCGGGCGAGGCTGTCGAAGCGTTCCGCGATGTGCTGTCGTTCCTCGGAGTGCCGCTGCTGCTCCGCCTCGACCAGCGGGGTGACGTCGTCGATCACGGCCATGAAGCCGGTGTGCCGCTGGTCGTGGTCGGTGAGCCGGCGGACGGTCACCTGCAGCCAGAGCGTCCGGCCGTCGCCGAGGACGACCTGGCCGTAGTAGGGGGCGGTGTCCTCGCCGCCGGACCGGAGCCGGTCGAGGTCCTCGGCCGACAGGCAGCTCTGCCAGCCCTGGCCCAGCAGGTCGCCGGCGGGCTTCGCGGTGATCTCGGCGAGCCGGGGATTGACGTAGGTGGCGCGCAGATCCGTGTCGCCGAGCGCGATGCCGACCGGAGTGATGTCGGCGAGCACGTCGAACTGGCTCCGGCTCTCGTCCAGAGCCAGGACCTTCTCCACGAGCTTGGCGTTCACCGTACGCAGATGCTCGGTCAGCAGGCCCGAACCGGGCGCGGCGACCGGCGGCTCGAGATGCCGGCTGAGCGCGTCGTCGACGGCGGTGAGCAGGTCCAGCGGGTCCGTCGATTTCGGCAGCACCCGGGTGACCCCGTACGCCGAGGCGAGCGGCGCGGCCTCGTCCGGCCGGTAGTTGGCGGTGTAGAACAGTACCGGGATGTCCGCGGTGCCGGTGTCGGCGCGCAGCTCGTGGACGAACTCGTAGCCGTCCATGCCGGGCATGACGACGTCGGTGAGGATCAGGTCGGGGTGGGCGGTCCGGGCCAGGACGAGCGCTTCCTGACCCGCGGCGGCCTCGATGACGTCGTGCCCGCCGTGGTCGAGGGTCGCGCGGGCGACCTCGCGGTTGGTGGCGCGGTCGTCGACGACTAGGACTGTGGCCATGCTGACCCCTCGGATCGGTGCTGCCCGGCCGCGGCCAGGACGGTGACCGTGGTGCCCGCCGGCGGCCCGCTGCGCAGGACCATCCGCAGGCCGGCCGCGCCGACGAGTTGCCGGGCGAGGTACAGGCCCAGGCCGCTGCCGGGAATCTCGTCCCGCTCGGCGGCCGCGCCGCGTTCGAACGGGTTGCCCAGCCGGGCCTGTTCCTCCTCGGTGAGACCGGGGCCGTCGTCGCTGACCTCGATCGCCGCCGGATTCTCGGTTTGCGGCCGGGCGCTGACCCGGATGTCCGGGTGGTCGGCGTATTTCACCGCGTTGTCGACAAGCTCGGCGAGGATGCGGCGCAGCGCGTCGTGCCGATCGGCGATCAGGACCGGTTCGTCCGGCAGGTCGAGGAGCAGCTGTCGGCCGCGGGCTTCGGCGCCCGGCCGGGCCTGCGCGACCACCTCGGCGATCCGCGCGCGGCAGTCGCTGGGCTCTGGCGCCGGTCCGGCGGGCAGGTCGAGCCGCGCCACCTCGACCACGCGGTCGATGGTGCGCAGCATCTGCTCGGCGCTGGCCCGCAGCAGCTCCAGCTGGTTGATCTGCTGGCCGGGCTCGGCCGCACCGGCGGCCAGCTTCACCAGCATGATCCGGCTGAGGCCGAGAATGCCGGTGAGCGGGCTGCGCAGCTCGTGCCCCAGCCGGCTGAGCAACGGGGCACCAGGCAGTCGCTCCATGTCGCCCCCGGGCGTGTTGAAACGCGGGACCCACGTGCGGGGCTGCTTCACGGTTCGCGAGCAGCCTACTCATTGTAGGGGTAATACTACTATATGTGAGTATTTCCCCTGCCCTGCCGCAGGCGTGTCGGCGGGCCACGCTGCTCGGGGCGGGTACCGCCGTCGCGATCGGCGCGGTCTGTCTCCTCGGCTACCTGCTCGGCGTGCGGCAACTGGCCGGCGCGTTGCCCGGCTGGCCGCCGATCGCACCGATCACGGCGCTGGCGTGGGCCGCGGCCGGGATCAGCCTGTGGCTGCTGGCCACGCCGGGCGTCGGCCGGCGCCGGCGCGTCGCCGGCCGCGGTGTCGCGGTCGCCGTCGGGGGAGTAGCGGTCGCCGTACTGGTGGAGCGGGTCACCGGCTGGGACATTGCCCTCGACCGGTTGCTGTTCGCCGGCACCGCCCGGGCCTGGCACCCCGGCGGGCCGGTGGGCCGGCCGTCGGCCGAGGTCGCCCTCGCGTTGCTCGGCACCGCCGTCGCCCTGTGCCTGCTCGACGCGGACGCCGGGGCCGGATATCGGCCGTCGCAGCTGCTGGCGCCGTTCGCCGTGTCGGTCACCGGGGTCGCCCTGGTCGGGCACCTCGTGGGTCAGGCGTCGGCTTCCGGCGGGTCCGGGATCTGCCGGATCTCGGCGCCGACCGCGCTGGTCACGGTCGCGCTGTCGGTCGGCATCTTCACCAGCCGGCCGGACGGGGTAGCGGTCCGGGCGTTCGCCGGTACCGGCCTCGGCGCGGCGACGATCCGCCGGCTCGCCCCGGCGGTCGCGGCCGTGGTGGTGCTCGTCGGGGTCGTCGCCGGCGTGCTCGCCCGCTCCGGCCGCCCGGCCGACGGGCTGGGCGCCACGATCGCGATCTCCGCCCTGACGATGACGCTCTACCTCGTGTTGCTGCGCACCGGCTACATGCTGGACGGCGCGAACCGGGCCCAGCGCGAACTGAACACCGACCTGCGCCACCAGCGCGACTTCAGCAACATGGTGCTCCGGTCGCTGAACGAAGGCGTCGTGGTGCTGGCCGGCGACGGAACGGTGCTGCAGGTCAACTCGCGGTGGTCCGAGATCACCGGGTTCGCCGCCGAGGACGCGGTCGGGCTGCGGCCGCCGTACCCGTGGTGGCCCGCGGAGCTGATCGGCGACCGCACGCAGAAACTGCGCAGCGGCCTGGCCGCCGCGGAGAACACCGAATTCGATCTGGCGTTGCGCCGCGCCGACGGCAGCAGCGTGCGGGTGCTCGTCGCCGTGTGCCCGATCCGCGACCAGGACGGCGGCCTGCTCCGGTCGATCCTCACCTACCGGGACATGACCGACTACAACCGGGCCCAGGCCGGGCAGCGGCAACTGGCCGACGAGCTGGACCACTTCTTCACCATGTCGCACGACCTGATGTGCATCGCCAGCCCCGACGGCATGTTCCTGCGGCTCAACGACGCCTGGCAGCGGACCCTGGGCCACCCGGATGCCGAGCTGCTCAACCAGCCGTTCGTGCGGTTCGTGCATCCCGACGATGTCGCACGCACGATCGCCGAGACGCGCAAGGTGGCCGACGGCGTGCCGACCGTGGCGTTCGAGAACCGCTACCGCTGCCACGACGGCAGCTACCGGTGGCTGTCCTGGAACGCCACGCCGGCACCGCAGCAGGGCCGGGTCTATGCCGTGGCCCGGGACATCACGGTGCAGCGCGAGATCTACGACGCCCGTACGAGCCTGGCGGCCATTGTGGACGGCACCGCCGACGCGATCATCGCCAAGACCCTGGACGGCACGATCACCAGCTGGAACCCCGCCGCCGAACGCATCTACGGCTACCGGGCGGAGGAGGTCGTGGGCCGGTCCATCTCGATCATCTTTCCGCCCGACTCCGGCGGCCAGCTCAGCGAGGTGCTGGCCCGGATCGCCGCCGGTGAGACTGTCAAGGTCGACGACAGCATCCGGATCCGCAAGGACGGCGCCGTGGTGCACCTGGCGCTGACCATCTCACCGCTGCGGGACATGGAAGGCGTGGTGGTGGGCGCCGCGTCGATCGCGCACGACATCACCGACACCAAGAAGGCGGAGGAGCGGTTCCGCCGGCTGGTGTTCAGCGCCCCCGACGCGATGGTCATCGCCACGGCCGACGGCGTGATCCGGCTGGTCAACGAGCAGACCGAGCGGTTGTTCGGGTACGCCGGCGACGAGCTGATCGGGCAGCCCATCGAGGTCCTGGTGCCGCCCGAGCTGCGCGAGCGGCACATCGGGCACCGGCTGGGCTTCCTGGCCCACCCGGAGATCCGCGGCATGGGCGCCGGGCTGGAGATGTTCGGCGTACGCGCGGACGGCACCCGGTTCCCGATCGAGGTCCGGCTCGCGCCGCTCGACACCGAGGAGGGCACGCTGATCTCGGCGGCGGTGCGCGACATCACCGAGCGCCGGGAGGTCGAGCAGGATCTCGCGGCGGCCCGCGATGAGGCACTCGCCGCCGCCCAGCTCAAGTCGCAGTTCGTCGCGATGGTCAGCCACGAGATCCGGACCCCGATGAACGGCGTCATCGGCCTGACGAAGCTGCTGCTCGACACGCCGCTGCAACCCACCCAGCGCCGCTACGGCGAAGCGATCCGCACCTCGGCGCGGGCGCTGCTGACCATCATCAACGACATCCTGGACTTCTCGAAGATGGAGGCCGGCAAGGTCGCCCTGCTCAACGCCGATTTCGACCTGGGCAAACTGGTCGAGGAGGTGGCGCACGCCGCGGCCGAGGCGGCCCGCGACAAGAACCTGGAGATCGTCAACTACTACCCGGCCGACCTGCCCCGGACGGTCCGCGGCGACGAGGGCCGGATCCGCCAGGTGCTGCTGAACCTGCTCGGCAACGCCGTCAAGTTCACCCACGACGGCGAGATCCTGATCCGGGTCGACACCGCGCCGCCGGCGTCGGCCGGGCGGCGGGAATTCACCTTCAGCGTCATCGACACCGGCGTGGGCATCGCCCCGGAATACCTGTCCCGGCTGTTCGAGCCGTTCGTGCAGGCCGACGGCACGAACAGCCGCGAGTACGGCGGCACGGGGCTGGGGCTGACCATCAGCCACCAGCTCGTCGAGCTGATGACCGGCCGGCTCGAGGCCGAGAGCGAGGTGGGGCGGGGCAGCCGGTTCTTCTTCACCATCCCGCTCGAGGTGCCGGCCGCCTCCGCCGAGCAGAGCACCGCGCAGGACACGCTGGTCGGCCGTACCCTGCTCATCGTCGACGACAGCGTGACCAGCTGCCACCTGCTGGCCGAGCACGCGCGGGCCTGGGGGATGGTCACCACCACGGCGTTCGACGCGCGCAGCGGCCTCGACCGGCTGCGGGACGCCGCGCAGGGCGACCGGCCGTTCGACATCGCCGTGATCGACCAGCACATGCCCGAGGAGGACGGGCTGACCCTGGTCAACTGGATCGCCGGGGACCCGAGCGTCCCGAGCCCGCTGACCATCCTGCTCACCTCCGGCTCGTACCAGGACGACCAGCACGTCGAAGCCCTCGACGGCGTGACCATCCTGGCCAAGCCAGTCGGCCCGTCCGCCCTGTACAACTGCCTCATCGAGCACCTCGACCCGAGCGGGGCGAAGTTCCGCCTGGCCGCCCTCGCCGGCACCGTCCCCCGCGGCGGCGAGCGGGGCATCGTCCTGCTCGCCGAGGACAACGAGATCAACCGGATGGTCGCCATCGACACCCTGGCCGGTCTGGGCTATCAGGCCGACGTCGCCAACAACGGCCTGGAGGCGCTCGAACTGGCCCCGACCAAGCCGTACAAGGCGATCCTGATGGACTGCCAGATGCCGAAGATGGACGGCTACCAGGCCACCCGCGAGATCCGCCGCGGCGAACCGGCCGACCACCACATCCCGGTGATCGCGATGACAGCGGGCGCCCTCGCCGAGGACCGGCAACGCTGCCTCGACGCCGGCATGGACGACTACCTGGCCAAGCCCATCGACCCGGACGAACTGCAGGCCAAGCTGGACCACTGGGCGGGCGTACCGGCGGCCGGCGACGCCCGCTGAGCCCGGCCGCCCCAGTGCGATGCTGGACGGATGTTGCGCTTCGAGCCCCGCCTTTACCGGGGCACCGCCGGATACTACGACCGGTTCCGGCTTGCGTACCCGGCCGCGATGATCGCCGACCTGGCCCGGCGGGCCGCCCCGTCCGGGCGCGGGCGCCTGCTCGACCTGGCCGGTG
>Ga0307512_10002667_pt1 | contig 21993 bp, 27 predicted proteins | sample 14_EM_MG_FD_200267 | JGI IMG/M metagenome (GOLD analysis project Ga0307512, IMG submission 200267) | Populus trichocarpa ectomycorrhiza microbial communities from riparian zone in the Pacific Northwest, United States - 14_EM | ecosystem: Host-associated > Plants > Roots > Unclassified | place...
TGGAAATTTGCGGACAGACAGGTACTGTACAGTCGAAAATGCACTTGAAAGAAAAAAAGAAAGAAAACCCTCCGCACCTCAGGCTAAAAGTCCCCGTCTGGGTCATCAGGATCAGCCGGTCCGGGATCCGGCTCCGGCGCAATCACTCCCTTCACGCCCCCGCTCTGCGTCCACCCGCAATCCCGACCCCGCGCCGTGCTCATCTGCGGTATCCGTCGTGGCCGGTCGTCCGCGCCCTCCGCCTGACTCGACGGGAACAGTACCGGCGCCCGCGCTTCACTTCCGCTTCCAACTCTTCGTACTGCTCGACAATTTCATCTTGGCCATCATCGGAGCACCGGAGGTGGTCGTGCTGGGGAACTGCGGCGCTGTGGCATCGAGAGGGGTCGTGGGTATCGGCGTTGGGTCGACCCATTCCTCGTCGTCCAGGTCTCCGTCGTCCGCCGACGTCGTACGTGAAAAGCTGACGGCGTGGACTTTTCGTTGCGGCGTTGTTGTCTCTCCAGGGCCCGACGGGCTCGTCTTCCGTATCGCCCTCGCTCTGTCCACTTTTCGATGCTGCCCGCGAGGAGATACGGACGTCGATGGTAGTACCCTCTCCGGCGTCGAAGGAGTCGCCGTCCAAATATTCTTCATCCCCTTGCTCGTGCACCTCACCATCGCCTGCACCCGACTGCGATGAATCCTTATCGTCTGGCATATCGAAAAGATCGTCTCGTGTTTCTTGAACAACTAATGTCGTGGGTTAGCGCTTTACGTTAGTACGTATGAAAGATGCGCATACCTCTGTTACCCTCTGTCGGAGGACGATCCAATCCACCTCATTTTGCATAGGAACCCGATAAGCACGCCGGGGTCAAGCCCGGACAGCGGATCCGGTTGCAGGGGAACGTCCAAAGGTCTGTCGGACTATATGCTGTCACGTAGTGTAGCTGCGAGGTGTCCAAACCCGAGTCACCAGCCGCGCCTGACAGCTCGGATCCAGCCCCATTAGCGCCAGTCGAGTGCCATCGAGCATGTGTGCTACTTGACGAAGAGCTGCTAGTTGACAATTGCTTTGATAGGGGAGATGGCGAGGCTGGTGTATGATGTGAGAATGTGGGCGTCCCGTACGGCTGGAAGCACGGGACGTTGGCGATCGATGATGACCGGGAGGTGGCACTGAACCTCGCTCAGGTGTTGTTTGTCGAATCGGTACCCTACGCTCGCGTTCTGTAGAATTCGGGGGTATCGGCAACGGGACTGCTGCCCATGAGTGATGGGGGTTCCAGGTAGAAATAATTGTCTGCTTGTGAGCCGACGAAGTAGTATGATGAAGATGGGCGGCCACCAGCTATACCAATCGACTGTGGGAACGTGTATAACGCCTGGAAAAGATGTTAGTAGGACGAATGTGAAAAAGTAATCAAGTTAATTCGCCTTTTTTGTATCATAGTAGATGGGTTGACACCTTCAATACCAAGCCGAATACCAATTAGGACGACGACTGCACGTTCGCCCCAACTTAGGTGTTTGCGGGGACGAGGCGAGCTAGATGGTGGGTGTGAGGCCGAGTATACATCTGTCGACGGCAATAGAAATACCAAGCGATGCTTCCGGGAAATTGTGAACCAGTGTTCTGATGATAGGTCAGCGCCAAAGGACAGAATAGGGCATGATTTACGCACTTGATTGCACCAGCAGCAGTGCTGGGTCCGAACCACTGACCGACATCCTTTCCAAGCTCCTTTCCAGCTAGCGCCATACGATGTACGCTGAACGGGCAGAGGGGAGAAGGCGAGTCGAAGAACCATGTCAAAATTTGTACATATGTTGAATAATCTGCGGTGTACACCGGATGGGGAGGGCGCCGCCAATCTACGAGGGGTCAGGGACGCGGACGAAGGACACAAAATTCACGTACCTCGTCCTAGGTGGAGATGGATCAGTGCCGTCGCAAGCAAAGACCGTCCTGTCCGCAACATGCACCCCCAGCCCGTGTCGCTCGTCCATCCCTTCTCACCACCGGGCCACCACCGTTTCGAAGGGGGACTGGAGGAGATCGGGATCGGAGACCCTGCCACTACCGCAGCCGCAACTTCCGCTTGCTCACGCTCGAGCGCAGTGAGTGACGAATCGCGAATGGGTTGAAAGTGGGCACGATAGGTGATCCACACACGCGACGTGAAATCAGCGTAAAATTCGGGAGGCCAGTAGGCGGCTGGGTGCTTGGATGACGATGACGAGAGCGCATTGCCGCCGCCGTGAGTGGCCGTCGTGGTGGAAGATGTCGAACTACGGAAAGAAGCTGCCCGTCTCGACTCGACAGAACCGCGCCGCGAGAGTTGCGGTGACGCAGTCGCACTGGGGGGTTCGTAGCCCGGATGTTGGACACCGAGAAGCCAAATTCGGTCCGCGCATTTGTCGGGGGTGGAATCGCTGTCGAGGAGGTAACGCATTGCCTTGTCGATGTGGCCTTTGCCGTGTCTCGCTGCGGTCAACAGAGCGGCGGCCTTGCCCTTTGGGGAGCCGGAGGATGGGGGGAGACTCCCGTTGTTGATGAGATTGGGGAGGGCTAGATCTGTGGAGGAAGCGTTGAAAGCGTGCTGAAACCAGCCGGAGAGGCGAGTGGGAATGTCAGCGAGGCGGGTGGTTGAGTGAGATGACTGGTAATAAGAAAGGTGATTATCGGAAACCGAGCTGAGCGGGCGCTCTGGACGCATTCTCACTCGGGGTGAAACCGGCTCTACGATGATGGGCGGTTCGTCCGTACTATCATCGGCGGCGCTAAAATCTTCAGAGACGTCGGCGTCGTGCGGTGAGGACGAAGCCTCCTTGACACCGAACAACTTGCTCCCCCTGCGGATGAGGGAGCGTTTGGGATTTTGTGTGGTCGATGGGGAAGAGGAAGGCTCTGAAAAGAGGGTATTTGAGCTTTGGGAGGAGGAACTGGCTGCGCTGCTGCTGCCGCTGGCAGGGTCGATCATGGACCTGGAGCGGTCGCGAGTTTGCTTGGATTGGAGGAACTTTGGGAGTTTGGAGGGGTTTGCTGGCGTCGAGGCCGATGAGGAATGGCGAGACTTTGAAGACATAAGGATAAGATGAGAGAAGAAAGGTGAGACTGTCGCCGCCGTCGGCGCTGTTGTGGTCGGTGGAGAGTGGCGGCGTGGCAAAGTTGGATGGCTCAGTTGGCAAATCGGAATCGCGCCTTTCTGCTCGTCTCTCTCTTTCGACCCTCAAATCGGTCTCAATCTCATCAATTCGATGCCATCCTCGTCCCTAATCTTCTTCTTCAAGTCACAAATAGCGGTTCTGTCCCAGAGCAGCAAAATGGGTAGTTCTTTCCCCGGAATTACACATCACAACCTGTGCCATCGGCACACGTGTTCCGCCCACGTTCAGTTCGGGTCTTCTAGAGCTTGAATCCTCTCTCTGTGTCGTGGCCATCGCCCCTTGAAATTCTTTAGAACATTTCTTTCTATTTATTCGTTGATCCTCGGACTGTCCGTCCCATATTTGCATCACGATGCTCACTTGTAAACGTAGTGCCAGCGTGCTTGTAGCTCGTCCTCGGTGTTTAATAAAAGAGTTATAATCGTGTCACCTTCCTCATCTGCAACGAAGCAAGCACCGGTGCCTAGAACCAGAACCAGCCCCACACAGACAAGCCTGAGACCAGAGACACTCACTCGACTCGCTCTTGCCGGGTCAAGCGTGGGAACTCTTCGACATCGTGGCATCACCGGGCCGTCTAACCCCGAACGAATGCCTCTCCATGGCCGCGTCCCCCAACACTGCGACCCGGTCCCGTTCGAGCTCTGCGGCGACTCCAGATGCCATTTCTGACGATCCGATAGATAATATCGGCTGCTCACATATCTCGGTTCTGCTGGAAGACCCGACCGAGAGCGATCCTCTCCTCAAGAGATTTCGCCGTGTGGTCACTTGGAAAGCCCAACGAACCCATGAAGCACTTCATTCCGCAAAGCGACGCAAGGTGTGTCACTTCATCCCCCTTCCAGTATCTCTGCAGTTCTTAGTTATCTGGGCAGGTAGCGCTCCCGACGTGTGGGACGTGCGAACTAGCAACGCCTCGTCCATTCGTATGCCTTGATTGTGCCTACTCTGCATGCTGGCAAGATGACCATATCGTCGAACATTTGAACGACGAGAAACACAGATTCTGTGCGTCCATTTATTCGCATGGTCCACTCGGCTCCCTCTAACGATATTCAGGTGTTGATACCCAACTTGGTGTGGTCTTCTGCAGGGAATGTCAGGACATGATTTACGACCCAACCCTGGACAATCTTTACCAACAAGTCGTCCTAGGAATAGAGGAGAGGGAAACGAAGCATCTAGGTACTTCCACCTCTCTTCCACTCTGAGAAACGTCTGTCACGCAGAAACCCAGACGAAAAGCTACAACGCGAGCCCTACCAATCATGGAAGCCAGGCGAGAAGGACATCGCCGCGCTCGACAACACGACCCCACTCCCCTGCCAAGGCCAGCGCGGGCTCCTCAACCTAGGCCAAACCTGCTTCCTCAACGCGACCCTCCAAGCGCTCCTGCACAACCCGCTCCTCCGGAACTATTTCCTCGGCGACAAGCACAACCCGCGCTGGTGCAAGAACAAAGAAGACTGCGCCTGCTGCGAGCTCGACCGCCTCTTCGCTGCCACGCACATCCCACCGCCCCAGCCACCGTTCGGCCCTACCGCGCTCCTCGCGACCACGTGGCGCGCCGCGGGCTCCTTGGCTGGCTACGCTCAGCAAGACGCCCACGAGTGCTTGATCGCGCTTTTGAACGCGGCCCACGCTAGTGCGCGCGGGTCGACGCTCCTCAAGTGTAACTGCATCGTTCACAGCACCTTTGGCGGGCTCCTCCAGAGCGACGTGCGCTGTCCGCGCTGCAACAGCCTCAGCGAGACCGTCGACCCTTGTCTCGACATCTCCCTCGGCCTCGGGCCCGGGCAGAACTCGCTCGCCGGATGTCTTAAACGGTCCGTGGTTGTTCAACTATTGGTGTCGTCGGGGACGTACGTGCTGACGCGGCGCCGACAGATTTACGCAGCCGGAGAACGTCGCGGCTAAAGATTGGACCTGTCAGAAGTGTAGCAGGGTTTCTCAGGAGGCGAACAAGCGGTTCTCGATCAAGCGACTTCCCCCCGTGCTCTCCATCCAGTTCAAGGTCAGTGTTCGGCGTTTATCTCGGCCACATAAGGATCTCCGCTGACGCGCCTGAGAGCAGCGCTTCGAACAGCGCGGGACGGAGACGTACAAGATCGACACGCCCGTGCGTGTGCCCTTGTCGATCAACATGGCACCCTATACAACAGCAGCAGTCGATGGCAGTGGCAGGTGAGTCACCGCCGAAACCAGCTACCCTTTGTATGTCCCGATTATGACTTTCCCGCATGAGCAGCTATCCTGGCCCAGAGGCACTGTACGACTACGAGCTCTTCGCAGTGATCAACCACGAGGGCCAGATCGACAGGGGGCATTATACGAGCTTTGCCCGTTTCCAGGACACGGTGCGTGTCCCCCCTTCCTTCCTTCCTCCCTCCCAGCCACTGACCCTGCCTTCCTATCCCAGTGGTGCCGCTTCGATGACGACAAGGTGACGCCGGCGACGCTCGCCAATGTGTTAGGAGCCTCCGCACCGATCTACATGGCGTTCTACGTCAAGCGGCGGTTAGACTACAAGCCGCACACCACGCCCTCGTACGCCCTCGCGCGGGAGAACGCGGTCGTGCGCGAGCGCGAGGCGCAGGCGCAGGCGCAGCAGGCGGCCAAGGCGCGCGAGCGAGAGCGGGAGCGCGAGGTCGAGGATGAGCTGCTTGCTACGGTCGGATAACATGTCATATTGTGCGTTTGTGGGTTGCGTGTCGACTAGGTTTTGTTTTTTTAGGTCCGCTGCTTGTAAATTTAGGTACTCCTTACGCGGGTGAAAAACGGAGACGTTTTTGTTTAGAACCGCCTGGTCAGAGAGACAAAAAAGTGGGGCCATCAGGAACTCGCCGGGGGTTCTTTCTCATTCTGGCACACCCGTCGAAACGGTCGGTCTCCCCGCGCTAAAGTCTCAATCAATCAATAAAAATAGAGGGCTTTTTAACACTCAGATGAAAGCATCTTCGTTAATGTGGTAAGGGTGTCACTGCTGGACTCGATAGATCGTGACTAGCTAAATATTGGCCGAGAGCAGCAATTGATAACTGTATTTCTAATAGACTTGAAGGTGATGACATAAAGCTGCATGAATCATTGATCAAAGCTGATGGCCGCTCATACTAGTACTGTATTACTATTGGACAGAGGCCCACATGGGGACAAGGCCTTGCTGCACCCTCAAGGAACCTAGGAACGCGGAAGGGTGGTACAAGGAACAAAGGAAACGGGAAAACCTACGATGAGATAGCGCTATCAGTTGAGGAGGCCAAAATAGGGAGTTAGCGATACGCATGCCAGTTATAACAGTAAGAGGGCAATATGCAAGCTTAACTGTGTCGGATGAAGGTACGCCACGGTGGGGCGAGTGGCCTTGAGGGTCCCTTTCGGGCACACAAAGTTAGGGCGGCCGCTGAGGGGCAACTGCTAAAAAACCTTACAGGATCTGTCGCAAAATATCTCTATTTGACACCACAGCACCGTACATTTCGTAGAATTAACAAGGTGACGATGTATCCCGCTAGTTACGGTGATCGCAGACAAAAGTACCTTTTCACATGTTAAACAGCCAGTGTGAAGGAGAATGGCGGGCAGCATGCAGAAACGTGAATCATCAACTAGATGGAAAGTACTGCGCACTCACCGATCGCTACTATCCCGACACATTCACCACCACCAATTTCGCTCACAATGGACTGCCACAGGGCAATCAGAGAGCTGTCGCTTTGCGATGAACTGGCCAATATCTTCCTGGACAGTTTCTGATGGCCTTTCGCCCTGTAAGAAAATATTTTGTAGTGCCGGCAATACTTCCGTCACTCTTCCCCCGATGAGCTCCTGCAGGGCAGGCGCGACGAGTTGGGCCAATCTCTCGGATGGGAAGAGATTCTTCACAGAGCTGAAAGGGTGAAAAAGCTGTAGCCATTGGGTATTCACAATGTTGTCTTGCCACTCGGGTTTGTGGTATTTTCCCTCGCAGATGCCAAGGCATTCCAAAGTAGGAAGTGGAGGCAACGGGGAGGTGCAGACATCCGTAATAGCTGAAATCTGCCAAGAGGACCGATTACAGGAGATTTGCAACTCTAGCTTTTTGCAATCAACTAGCCCTTTTCGCCGAAACAAGACGACCCGCACGGAATCTTTGGAAAATTCTATGTCTGCCCGATGTGGTGCCTTGAATGCTTCCGTGCGACTGATGAAATGGCGGATTTGTGGTGTGTCGGATGCCAGTTGATCGGAAAATCTTATCCAGGTGGAGCTGAGTAGAGGGCAGTCGATTTGGGACACGATGCACTCCAAGTACTCGCTGTGGCCGTTGAAGTGAAAATCAGTGAGAGAAGGGAGGACAACGCGTGTGGACCGAGGCGGCTGTGGATTTGCTCTGTCAGCCCAAGATGGAAGGAATTGGGGTGAAAGCTCAAGCGATTCGAGCCTGGTTAACACTGATAGGCTGGTGGCCAACGCTTCGGGCGAAATGTATCCCGAAGGAGGAACGTGCTTAAGGTGGAGTTCGACGAGGTCCCTGGAAGACAATAGTAGCTTCGGTAATGCTGGGAACGGAATTTTATCCAACCAGAGTGTTCGTAGGCGTGGGGCGGCGCCGAGTAAGAATGAATCCGGAAGAACCAGTGGGTATGCTTCGTCCGACTGAAGCTTCAGCTCTGTCAGTACCGGGAAAGGGTTCTCCATCGCCCCAAATTCTTTCAAGAGCGAATTGGGAATACCATAGATGGTAAATTTGCCCAGGCGATGGTGATGCTTGAGCGCAGCTATGATGTTAGTTACACCCAGCAACGGCAGTGGCGTGTCGGTGTCCGAGTCGTAGTCAGGAAAGGCATGTATGGAAAGAGGTAACTGAGGCCAGATATTCAGATGATTCTCAACTTGATTTTTGTTCGTGCAAAAAATATGTAGATCTAGCCATCGTGGCGAGGCAAGCACGACAAATCGCCACCTTTGACACACATGCACCGGAGTATGCCATGCATTGTCAGGCCATTCGGCAACCCCAGAAGCTTCGTCCACATAAAACTTGAATATTTCTAGGAGAATATTGTCGGGGAGCGCATGGATAGTTACCCTTGGGTAATGTTGGCCTGTACAGACCAATTGAAGTCTGTGATAGTCCAAGAGGAACCCGCGGGTCATCACTCACTTGGATTTTCCTCTTTCCGTTGACATGCCAGTGCAATGCCGTTAATTGTATTTGAGCCCTCGACCGTAGGCATTGAAGATAGGTGGGTTATTAAGAGGGTCGAAACTAGTGAGTGACAAGTCAGGCCTCCCCACAATAGAGCTAGGTAACTTTAATCTCACCCGTCAGAGGCGATAGTCACGGCAGGCGGCAGGAAATCAACAGAATGAACACGTATCACCATTCACCATTGCCAAGCGTTGTTACGGTATACACCTATTCATGAGCTTTTTACACAACCTTTTCAACACACGTCCGACCTGATACATTGGCTAATTTCACTCCCAAGACGCCCCTCTCCGAAACCACGACCACCCCCGTTAGCATCGACAACGTCGCTGTCACCACAACATGAAACCAACGTCTTCATCCTCTCATTTCTTCCGTACTCTGCTTTATCGCCCTCCATCCACTCTTCTACTTTCCCTCCCATTCTTGCCCGCTCACACGACGTCGCTTGGGTAGTCGCCGCTGCCCGGCACTCGTACGCTCCTGTCCTTAGTCCGTTCATTAGCTCTAACCTTCCTCAGTTCGCATCGTCTTATCATTCGTCCATACATCCCTTCCCTCTCGCTCCGACCCCGTCGACATCACCTTCATTCACTCCCACCATTCGCCGTCTCCGCCTCCCGCCCCCTGACAACGCCGGCACCACTGCTTCCTCCTCTTTGCGTTGCTTTCCCGCCTTCGCCTTCGCGGCTTCATTCTCCTAATGTTCTTACCTTGCTACAAACCTTAGCAGGTGGTGCATGTATTAGGCTATGCCTCCTTGTCTTGTGGAGTACATCAGCAGCAATATTGTACATCCCTAATCCTACTCTTGTGCTCTGCTCAACTTTTCGTGTGATTCCCTCTTCGTAGTCGCAAGACCATCGCTCACCACGTTTTCTCGTTCCCTCTCTTTTGCTTTTTTACTCGACTTGACCGCGTGTAGATGAAACCCGGGCCAAGCCCGAGCCCAGTCCGAACCCCACAAAGCCGAGCCAAAGCCGGGGCTTTGAGCCGAGCCGGGCCTTTTTAAACACAGGCTTCAAGCTCGTTGTCCGTGGCGAGCCTTTTCAGCGAGTCATGCGGCCCACTTTTTTCGCAGCAAGATTCCCTAGAGTGCTTCGGTACGTTCGGTTATTTTCTAGCCACTAATTGATGGGTCTGTCTCGACCCACATGTGAGGTTGCAAACGAATGAGTGATCTGTTTTGGTCCAGCTCCTTGTTGTCCAGCGCAACAAGCGCCCTCGCCCAAGTCGTCACGTGACAAATTCGAGACTGGCTGGTTCATCGGACGTTCCTGGTTTACAGAATGTCGCGATTTCGTGCACTGGGACTGCGGATGGAATTATGAACCAAGCTCACGAGGGTACATCAACATATGGTGCAATATACTATAAAAGGTCCGGAAAGGGCGAGGGAAAGTACGGAAACTTTCAAATGTCTTGCCACGCCGCGTGAGCCAACAAGCTTGAACCCGAACTTGAGGAGGAGGATGTGCACCCTCCACCGCCAACCCCTACTCTCTCCCCGCTACCCCGTTCTCGCTGTCACGCGAAATCCCTCCGCCCCAGACGGCGCCCGGGGACGTCACGCGCGAGGTCGCACTGAAGGCTATTCCGAAGAAGAAAGTCGAGGGGACATGAGGAGAGCGTGTGGACTGAGATGCGGTCTCGATCATCCCAACATCGTGGGTCCCTTTCTCCATGATGCACCTGTGCGCGCTTGTCCTCGTTCAAGTTGTTTCCTAACATGTTCGGTTGTGTTCTGATAAGTCAAATTATACGAACGGTTCGAGTCTCGGACAAAACCCTACTTCGCTTTCGAGCTCGCTATCGGCGGCGAGCTGTTTGGGCGCTTCAGTCAGCGCGGCCACCTCTCGGAACGAGATGCCGTAGCAGTGCTTGCTTCGGGACGTCGATTGCTCTTCACCCGGTGATAGCAACAAGAGACCGATGCGTTTTGTTTAACTCCTGGTTCTGTCTTGTCCGGCATGAAGGGCCTGCACGGCCACGGCATCGTCCATCAGGATCTCAAGTATGTTGCCCCTCCCCTTTATCATTAACCTTCCCGATTTACGGCTCGTGAACAGACCGGAGAACATTCTCTTTCGTTCCAAGGCCGCATCGTCGGATATCGTTATAGCCGACTTTGGCGTGTATGCCCACTGGGCTCTCTCGCCGGAAACAGCCGCGTATGCGTGTCAATTGACCTTGCAGTGCCAGGTACTTCGATTCCTCTGGAGAAACACTCACGTCCGCGGCCACAGGAAGTTTAGGGTATATGACTCCAGAGGCACAATCAAATGGCCACGGCAAGCCTGTCGATCTTTGGTCAAGTTACTTGCTTTCCTTACTGATCATTCATAATGCGATGGAATGCTGATTACCTGTTGCAGAGTCATCACTTACATTCTCCTCTACAGATACACGCCGTTCAGGGCAGGTCACATGAAGGGGGTGATACGGCAGACCGACAGAAGCGAGGGTGAACTTCCACGACAAATAGTGGAAGAATCTTTCTAACGAAGGTACGCCCAGGGCCATCTCGTTGTAGGTGGGAAAGCGCTTATCTGAGTTTCGCGCCCTGCATCACAGCCTAGAACTTGATTCGTGCCCTTCTCGACCCCGATCCCACACATCGCCCCACCGCCAAGCAAACACTGTCACATGCATGGCTCACGAGTTTCGCGCCTCCGACGGAACATGACCTCTGCAGCGTACACGAGAACTTTGATCCGTGCGCACGCTGGCGGGACGCGATGCAAAAAGTAATGGCGCGAACAACAACAAAAAGGACTAGCTGTCACTCAGGTCCAACGATGAAGATCATAACGGCAGCCGAAGTGGGTCGCCGGTGTGGCGCGGGACGGCAGAACCGGACTCCAAGAGACAGCAGCAGCGCCCTTCACCTCATCACCGGATGATCGCGCAATAAGGCGAGCTAGCGGAACTCGCGAAAAAGAGGACTCCAAAGACGACGACGTCGCCATCATCATCCTAAACGGCGTTTCCTGGTGCCCTCAACAAGGCCAAGGCTGCTACCGAGGCCGAGAAGGCACGGGAAGTTGTTGCAATTTGCAGTTCAAGCTCGCCCGGCTCGTGCGTGTGAGGAGCAAACGCCTTGCAATTTCCTCCTACTTTCCTTGCGCTTTTCCTAGCATAAATTCGTTTCACGTACGTTGACCCACATTCGCGAGTTTGACTCTCAGTCTCGCCCTCCCCGTTCGTTCTTGCTGTCCGCGCGAGAGATTTCACAGACTTATCACAAGATGCAGACAACGGGTCTGAGCCTTTCGGGTACCCGAGTTAGGGCCGCTGAGCAAAAAGAATCCAGGATCTATCGCAAAATATCTCTATTTGACACTACAGCACATTTCGTGGGATCGTCGAGATGACAATATATCCTGCTATGCCACGATACATACTGTGTATGAGAAATCATATAACCGAACCAGATTAAGGTGATCGCAGACAAAAGTATAGTAACTGGGCTTTCATATGTCGAACAACCAGTGTGAAGGACCCGGAGAATGGTGGGAAATACGCAGAAACATGAATCATCAACTAGAAGCAATCACCGCTATCCCGACAGATTTACCACCACCCACCTTGCCCACAATGGACAGCCACAGGGCAATCGGTGAGCTGTCGCTCGGCGATGAACTGGCCAATAGCTTCATGGACAGTTCCTGATGGCTCTGGACCCTGTAAGAAAATGTTTTGTAGCGCCGGTAACGCTTCCGTTACTCTTTCCCCGGTGAGCTCCTGCAGGGCGGGCGCGACAAGTTGAGCTAATCTCTCGGATAGGAAGAGATTCTTCACAGAGCTGAACGGGTGAAAAAGCTGTAGCCATTTAGTATTCACAATGTTGTCTTGCCACTGCGGTTTCCAACCTAGATACTCGTAGATGCCAAGGCATTCCAAAGTGGGAAGGGGGGGCAACAGAGAGTCGAGGGCGCGTGTAATAGCTGAGATTTGCAGAGACGACTGACTGTGGGGGAAGCGCAACTCTAGCTTTTTGTGATCAACTATCCCTTTTCGCCGAAACAAGACAAGCCCCGCGCGACCTCTTGAAAATTCTATCTCCGCCCGATGGGGTGTCTTGAATGTTTCTGTGCGACTGATAAAATGGTGGAGTTGTGGTGTGTTAAATGTCAGTTGAATGGAAAACGTTATACAGGTGTAGTCAAGTAGAGGGCACTCAATTTGAGACACGACGCGCTCCAAGTACTCGCTATGGCCATCGAAGACAAACTTGGTGAGAGAAGGGAGGACGACGCGGGTGAACAGAGGTGGATGTGGATTTGCTCTGTCGGCCCAAGGTGGAGAGGATGAGATTATAAGCGAAAGTGATTTGAGCCTGGTTAACACCGACAGGCCGGTGGCCAACGCTTCGGGCGAAATATATCCAAGTGGAGGAACATGCTGAAGGTGAAGTTCGACAAGGTCAATGGTAAACAAAAATAGCTTCGGTAATGCTGGGAAGGAGATCCCACCCAACGAGAGGATTCGTAGGCGTGGGGCGCATCCAAGTAAGAATGAATCTGGAAGAACCAGTGGGTATGCTTCGTCCGACTGGAGCTTCAGCTCTGTCAGCGCAGGGAAAGGGTTCTTCATCGCCACAAATTCTTTCAAGAGCGAATTGGGGACACCATAGATGGCAATTTTGCTTACGCGATGGTGATGCTTGAGCGCAGCAATGATGTTGGTTTCACCTGGCAGTAGCGGTGGGCTGGTCCCGATGTTGGAAAAGGCCTTTATGGCAATAGGTAACTGAGGCCAGATATTCAGATTATTCTTTACTTGATTTTTGTTCGTGCAGAGAATATGTAAATTTAGCCAACGTGGTGAGGCGAGCACCACAAATCGCCACCTTTGACACACATGCACAAGAGTATGCCATGCATTTTCAGGGACAACGGCCAGGGCAATCTCGAAAGCTCGGTCCACATGAAACTTGAATATCTCTAGGAGAACATCGTCCGGGAGTGCACGGATAGTTGCCCTCAGATAAAGCTGGCCTGTACAGACCAACTCTGTAATAGTCCAAGAGGAACCTGCGGATTATCACTCACTTCGATCCCCCCCAACAAACGCCACTTTTCGTTGACATGCAATGCTGTTTTTCGCATTTGAGCCCTCAACAGTAGGCATTGGGGATAGGTGGGTTATAGAGGGTCGAAACTGGTGAGTGAAGTCAGGTCTTGCCACAATAGAGCGACGGTATAACTTTAAATCTCACCTGTCAGAGGCGATGGTCACACCAGGAAATCAACAGAATGAGCTGTCTACCTTGTAGCGTATCGCCCCTTTGCTGCCAAGCGTTGTGTATACTTATGTATGGGCATGTTCTACAAGGATCGGCGTCGTCCGAAGCGAATTCGGCATTTTCCCTGATGACCAAACTGTGCTTCCATTGTGCCAATGCAAATAACTTACTGTTTCGCGGAACCCAACTCTTTTCACCGGGTTGGATTAATTGGATCATCTCTGAATAGGCATCGGATGGTAACATTTCGTTTCTTCGATTTCAAGAGAAAAGTGGATACGACCATAATGTCCAATAACAGATAGGCACGTTTGGGCACCCATTTCGTGCGGACAAGTCCAATAGAAAGGGCGGATTCCGTATAGATCTATGAAAAAAGTGATCTGGAAGTTCGGTTACATGGCTGCCCAGTCTTTCCTGCTCATTTTCGTAGCGTGATGGCAGACGAGTTGGTGCGGACACCTGCAACACAAGGCGACGTTGGATCTGGTCGATCGCGGTGCAGAGTAGGCAATAGCCATATCTACCCCTTCCTTTCCTTGTGCTTTTCCTAGCATAAATTCGTTGTACGTACGTTGATGCACCTTCGTGCGCTTGACTCTCGACCACACTCCCCATTCATTCTTGCTGGCACGCGTGCGATATTTCAACAAACTCACTACAAGATGCAGACAGCGGGTCTGAGCCTTTCTGGCACACAAGTTAGGCCCACTGAGGGACGACTGCCAAAAAGGATCTATCGAAAAATATCTCTATTTGTCACTACAGCGCATTTCGTAGATTCGGAATCGAAGATGATGATAATCTCGTTACACAGTGACCACATTCCACCATACACTGAGGCCAAGAAATCACATAAGGAACCCAGATTAAGTGGTCACAGACAAAAGTACAGTAACTGGCCTTGTATATGTCGAACAACCAGTGTGAAGTAGAATGGCGGGCAATACGCAGAAACATGAGTCATCAACTAGATAGAAAGCAGTGCGCACTCACCAATCACTGCCATCCTGACACATTCACCACCAACCACTTCGCTCACAATGGACAGCCACAGGGCAATCAGAGAGCTGTCGCTCGGCGATGAACTGGCCAATGACTTCCTGGACAGTTTCTGATGGCTCTGGACCCTGTAAGAAAAGATTTTGTAGCGCCGGTAATACTTCCGTCACTCTTCCCCCGGTGAGCTCCTGCAGGGCGGGCACGACAAGTTGAGCCAATTTCTCAGATAGGAAGAGATTCTTCACAGAGCTGAACGGGTGAAAAAGCTGTAGCCATTGGGTGTTCACAATGTTGTCTTGCCACTCTGGTTTCCAATATTGATTCTCGCAGATGCCAAGGCATTCCAAAGTGGGAAGGGGAGGCAGCAGAGAGCTGCAGATGTGTGTAATAGCCGAAACTTGCCAAGATGGCCGATTACAGGAGATTTGCAACTCTAGCTTTTTGCGATCAACTAGCCCTTTTCACCGAAACAAGCCGACCCGCACGGAATCTTTGGAAAATTCTATGTCTGCCCGATGTGGTGCCTTGAATGTTTCTGTGCGACTGATGAAATGGCGGAGTTGTGGTGTGTCGAATGCCAGTTGATCGGAAAATGTTATCCAGGTGCAGTTGAGTAGAGGGCAGTCGATTTGGGATACGATGCGCTCCAAGTACTCGCTATGGCCGTTGAAGTAAAAATCGGTGAGAGAAAGGAGGACGACGGGTGTAAACCGAGGCGGCTGTGGATTTGCTCTGTCAGCCCAAGATGGGGGGGACTGATGTAAAAGCGACAGCGTTTTGAGCCTGGTTAGCACTGATAGGCTGGTGGCCAACGCTTCGGGCGAAATATATCCCGAAGGAGGAACATGCTTAAAGTGAAGTTCGACAAGGTCAATGGTAGACAAAAATAGCTTAGGTAATGCCGGGAACGAGATTCCAATCAACCAGAGAGTTTGTAGGCGTGGGGCGGATCCGAGTAAGAATGAATCTGGAAGAACCAGTGGGTATGCTTCGTCCGACTGGAGCTTCAGCTCTGTCAGCGCAGGGAAAGGGTTCTTCATCGCCCCAAACTCTTTCAAGAGAGAATTGGGAACACCATAGATGGCAATTTTGCTCACGCGAAGGTGATGCTTGAGCGCAGCAATGATGTTGGTTTCGCCTGGCAGTGGCGGTGTGTTGGTCTCGATGTCGGAAAAGGCCTCTATGGCAATAGGTAACTGAGGCCAAATATTCAGGTCATTCTCTACTTGATTTTTGTTCGTGCAGAGAATATGTAGATCTAGCCAACGTGGCGAGGCAAGCACGACAAATCGCCACCTTTGACACACGTGCACCAGAGTATGCCATTCATCTTCAGGATAATCGGCAACCTCCCAAGCGTCGTCCACATTGAACTTGAATATTTCTAGGAGAACATTGTCGGGGAGCGTCTGGATAGTTACCCTTGGGTGAGGCTGACCTGTAGAGAGCAACTCTGTAATGGCCCAAGAGGAACCTGCGGGTTATCACTCACTCGGATTCTCCTCAACAAATACCCTTGTTTGTTGACATGCAATGCTATTTTCCGCATTTGAGCCAGTAGACATTGAGGATAAGGGGGTTAGTAAGGGTCGAAACTAGTAAGCGACAAGTCAGGTCTGTCCACAATAGAGCTACGGTGTAACTTTAGATCTCACCTGTCAGAGGCGATAATCACGGCAGGGAAGCAACAGAATGAGTCGTGTACTCCCAAGTTGTGGCGTATCATCGCCATGCTACCAAGCGCTGTATACACCTATTTAGTTTACACCTATTTACTTGCCTTTTCTACACAGCCCCACACAATAACCGGATGGTTAGACCGAAGCAATGTAGTATCAGATGCAGCCGGGCCTGAGCCGGCATCAGAGTAAAGACGAAGCATTGAGGCACAGTGAGTTATATGTAGTCCCATTGAACGGTGACAAACCGAGGAACCGTGACGGACAATGCAAGGCAGAAGGAAGAGAAAATCTTCACTAAGATACCGGGGACGATAGGCCCGGGCAGCCGCGCCCTAAAAGCATGAGCCGAGCCGAGCCCGCAATCCCGAGCTTTCACTGTCTGCGGGGTATGAAAGTCTACCATCAATATCAATGCAAGCAACCACTGAACAGTGTTTACAATCCATCCGACCTCCTGATACATTTGCAAATTTGACTCTCAAGACGCCTCTCCGAAACCACGACCATCGCCTTCGCTAGGATCAACAACGTCGCTGTCACCGCAATCTGCATCTTCTTATTTCTTCCGGACTCCACTTCATCGCCTTCCATTCACTCTTTTGCCTTCCACACACTCTACCATTCTTGCCCGCTCACACGACGTCACTTGGGTAGTCGCCGCCGCCCCGCCCTCGTACGCTCCTATCTTTAGTCCCTTCATTATCTCTAACCATCCCCAGTTTGCATCGTCTTATCATTTGTCCATAGACTCCATACATCCCTTCCCTCTCGCTCCGACCCCGTCGACATCACCTTCATTCACTCCCAACATCCGCTATCACCGCCCCCCACCTTCCGACAACGCAGACACCACTGCTCCTTCCTCTTTGCGTTGCTTTCCCCCCTTCGCCTTCGCAGCCTCGTTCTCCCAATGTTCTTACCTTGCTACAAACCTCAGGAGGTAGTGCATGTATTAAGCTATGCCTCCTGCTCTTGTGGAGTGCATCAGTAGCATTGTTGTACATCCCCAATCCTACTCTTGTGCTCTGCCCAACTTTTCGTGTGATTCCCTCTTCGTAGTCGCGAGACCATCGCTCACCATGTTTTCTCGTTCCCTCTCTTTTACTTTTTTACTCGACTCGAACTCGTCTAGCTGAAGCCCGGGCTTAAACCCGAGCCCCACTAAGTCGGGCCAAAGCCGGGGCTTTGAGCCGAGCCGGGCCTCCTTAAACACAGGCTTCAAGCTCGTTGTCCGTGGCGAGCCTTTTCAGCGCGTCAGGCGGCCCACTTTTTTCGCAGCAAGCTTCCCTAGAGTGCTTCGGTACGTTCGATTACTTTCCAGCCACCGATTGATAGGCCTGTCCGACCCATGTGAGGTTGCAAACGACTGAGTGATCCGTTTTAGTCCACCACCTTGTTTTTCTGGCGCAAGCGCAGACTGTTCTGGCTCTAAATCGCTCGCAAGCTTACATCTATATACTGCGACATACCATGGCATTTCACATAAATGTCCTGGTACACCGGGTATCACAGCACATACTGCTTACTGAGTTCAAAGATGCCCCACGAGAATATCAGAATGCGTAATAGTAGCAAAAGTAAAGACATGAGCGCCTCGGGCATCTAAAGAATGGTGGGAGAAAATGAGGATAAGTAGACATCACAAAAAATCAATCGGATAAGAAGCAGAGAGCACATACCGATCACTGACCTCCCGACACAGGTACCCCTCACTTTGGCGCCTTAGTAGTGGACAGTTACAGGGTGATCGGAGAGTTGTCGTAGGGCAATGAACTGGTCAAAAGCTTCTTTGACAGATCCCGACGGCTGCCAGCCGCCCACCATCAAGAAAATGTTCTGTAGAGCAGGTAACACTTCTGTTGCTCTCCCCACAGCAAACTCTTGAAGAGCAGGTGCGACAAGTCGAACCGAATCCTCGCGTATTATGGTCATTGTCTTCACAGAGGTGAACGGGCGTAAAATTTCTCGCCATTGGATGACCTCAGTTTCGCCTTGCCAATCTGAACGAGATACTAAGATCTCGAGGCTTTCCAAAGTTTGGAGCAAAGACAAAAATGAGCTCAAGACCTGTACAAGAGCAGAAAGCTGCCAATCCAACGGTCCGCAAGAGACTTGTAACCATAAGGCATTCCTGTCGCTATCAGCTGTCTCTTCTAGTCCCGAAAGTGTGACCACGACATTGGGACAGAAAAATATTATGCGTGCTCTAGAGGTTTTCCTGAATGTTTCCGTGCAACGGACGAAACGCCCGAGTAGTGGAGTGTCGAATATTAGTTGATTGAAGAGCCAAATTTTACATTTGTTGAGTATGGGCGTTTCGATTTGAGACAGGATGTCCTCCAAGTACTCGCTGTCGCCACGGAAGAATAAAGAGGTGAGATTGGGGAAGACTACACGAGTGAGAGGGGGCGGACGTCGACTTGCTCGATGGGCCCGAGATCGAGGGTATTGGAACCCAAGTTCAAGTGATCTGAGCCTGGGCAACATGGACAGACAAGGGACGATCATCTCGGGTGGAATATATCCGGAACGAGGAATATGCAAAAGGGAAAGCTGGACAAGGTTAGTTGTAGATGAAAGTAGTTTTCCAATTGATGGATAAGAAATGCCATCCAAGAGGAGCGATCGCAGATCTGGGGCACATCCACCCAAAAACGAATCGGGAACGACTGGCACATTTTGTTGTCGAGGAGAGGAAAGCTCCAGACTTGTCAGCGCCAGGAATGGCTCGTCTACTGCCGCAAATTCTTTCAACAACGGATCTTGAAATCGCCAGTTGTGGGAATAGATTTTACACACTCGACTGTGATGTCTGAGCGCGGCAATGACGTTAGTCACATCCTCTTTGGACTCCACACCACCGGCAAATATGACAATAGGCAATGCTGGCCAGACATCCAGCATCTTCGAGTCGACTAATCGTCGTGGAGAGCAATAAAGTTTCAGACCCAGGCGACGTGGTGAAGCAAACACGATACATCGCCATCTGTGGCACACGTGTACCAGCGTTTGCCATCCATCATAATTATGACCGTGGTCAAATTCATCGGCATCATCTTTACTCAGATAGGACTCGAATGTTCCTAGGAGGACGTTGCCGGGGAGGACGTCGATAGTCGCCCGTGGGTAAAGCCGGTCTGCACCGCCCAATTCAGTACTAGTCACTGGCATCCTAGGAAGGACTTTTGTCACTCACCTTGGCCTTCTCCAACAAACGACATGCTTTGTCGACGTGCAATATGCTTTCCCCTATTGGAATCCTTGACGGCCTGCATTAGTGATGCGGTGAGGGCTGGGTAGTTGGTGGTGGCACTGGGGTTCAGTTTCAAGTTTCGAGGAGGCAGGATAGTGACTGGTGAGTGACAAATCAATCTTGAGACAGGACGTGTAGCAAACGTGGTTGTTAGTCCACGCTTGGTGTGAGTTCGGGGAGAGTCGGGTCCGAGATCCCGAGGGAAAGCGAAGGCACAACTCAGAGGGGGAGGTGTGTGTGTGATGGCTCCGCTTGAGCGGTGCGGACGATGCTGAACGATACTGAGAGAGACAAGGCCAAACGCCAAGGCAATGGGGGAAAACCCAGACGCAAACTTAAACCGGTGGCACTGTGGCCTGCCTGCTCACCAGCCTGAGGCTGCGCGTGGGTTTATATAGCTCGACCGGTAACTACTTACAATCTAGACCATTGTCCTTAAAAAGAGGGCGCATCCTGGAAACGAGCGCGCGACAATGAGGGTGAGGGGTAATGCAGGGACTGGGGAGACCTTGTGGGGCATCTGATAGACGCGCACTCGCGTCAATCGTGTTGGACCCGGGCCCGGGCCCATCGTCCGCGGCCAGCCCTTCCTCTCTCTCTCCTGGCCCTCCCAACTCTTCCTCTTCCACTCCGTTTTCCTCTCCGCATCCGGGCACAATCCTTCTGTTTAGGGAATGGCAGTGGGTGCTCCACGTGGCGTGGCACTGAAGCCCATTTTGAGGAAGGTCAGGGAGAACGAAGGTGTCGTATGGATGAAATACGGTCCGCCCCGGCCTCGATCATTCCAACATTGTCACGGTGCATCCCATTCCTCTTGCGCTACTGTATTCTTCCACTTCTCATGACACATGAACGCAAACGTGTCATTTTTTGTCCCTAAAGTGTTTCATTTTTTCCCCGTAGTTCAAATTTTACAAGTGGTTTGGTACGCATACTACCTCAGTTTCAACCTCCTTCGTGGCGAGTCCTTTCAGCGCGTCATGCGGCCACTTTTTTCACAGTGAGATGCCCTCACAGTGCTTCGGTACGTCCAGTTATCTTTCAGCCACTGATCAATGGGCCTGTCTCGACCTGCATGTGCGTTCCGTGTTGTCCCGGTGTACCATGGTTCGGCCCACGCCTTTGGAGGCTACACGCGTGCCCGGAACTTTACACTATCAGGTTTCTATGCTTGCATCTCTGGCGCCCTCCCAGTTCTACTCACTGACACGAGAAGCTCTTGCAATGAAAATACATCACGTTTGTATCAGAACAATACACAGAATGTGTTGAGATGTATTAGACATCGCCCTCATGCAGCCACGGGGGAAGATGTGGGGCCGACCTGTCAAATCGCGGCCAACCAAACGGATTTGAGTATTGAATATACATACCATGAGCCGGGTAGACCCTGGGGAGTATAGAGCGACTGCCGTGAATAGTTTCGCCTCTAAATCCACAACAAGGTTACACCCGTGCTGCGACACGACACTGCATTTGCAGAGACGTCGAGATAAATGTCATGTTAAACCAGGTGCCACAGCCTATACTGTATACTGGGTGTAAAGATATCATACAAGGGGATCAGAATGCGTGATAATAGCAAAGTGTACTAGTGTAGTAATCAGCGCCTCAGGCATCTAAAAAGTGGTAAGGGAAAATGGCGATAAGTAAAAAATCCATTGGGTGGGAAGCGGAGAGCACTTACCAATCACCGACATCCCGACATTACTCCTCACTTTTGGTGTCATGGTAGTGGACAGTTACAGGGTGACCGCAGAGTTGTTGTGTGGCGATGAACTGGTCAATGGCTTCCTTGACAGGACCTGGCGGCTGCCAGTCATATGTCCTCAAGAAAAGTTTTTGTAGAGCAGGTAACACTTGTTTTGCACTTTCCCCAGCAAGTTCTTGAAGAGCAGGTGCAACAAGCTGAATAGAATCCTTGCATACTAGGTGTCAAGGACAGAGTCTGCAACATCACGCATTCAAAGAATCCCAAGTCCAAGTCCTCCCAAAGCCACCCCTAAGCTAAAGTATAGTCATGTGGCAGAATCTACTCTTTGACCACATGACCCTGGGAAACTATCACCTGACCTGTCATGTGTTCAATCACATGACATCTTGACAACTTTGGGATCACGTGATATACAAGCACGTGACCCTGGGAGAGTATCACATGACCTACCAAGGGATTGGTCATCAATGTGATCACAAGTCGTTATACAATCACCTGATCACATGTGCTTTAGACATGTGCCTAGTCCGTTGATTGGCATGTGGAAGACCGTGGGAACAATCAACAAATCAACAAATCAACGAACAAGTCACAAGACCTTGGAGCGCAGTAAGGTTGCTCACCCATTACCTGTATTTGTACCTGCCCTAAAGTATGGGCTGCCCGTTTGAGTATGTATGCCTGCCCTAAACATGTATGCACAGACCACCCTGTATTAGTATATAAGACCTGTGAAATTGAGCA
>Ga0307512_10002668_pt1 | contig 21985 bp, 33 predicted proteins | sample 14_EM_MG_FD_200267 | JGI IMG/M metagenome (GOLD analysis project Ga0307512, IMG submission 200267) | Populus trichocarpa ectomycorrhiza microbial communities from riparian zone in the Pacific Northwest, United States - 14_EM | ecosystem: Host-associated > Plants > Roots > Unclassified | place...
GGAAAAATAATCGGGCTCTGTCAGGTTGTAGAGAACATCAAAAGGAAGCACATGACAGAGAGTTTTGAATTTTTCGACTTTTTTTGGTGGAGTAAAGGCGGGCTAAAGTTGAGGCTTAAAAATACACTGAGTTAAGGTGTCCCCAACCATAGACTACCTGTGAACGCCAGCTTCATTGCAGCATTATCTATCTAGCGCCTAACACGGGTAATAATCCATTAGGGGATTGATATACTTTAAGTGGCGTAAGTGCGAGTTGATTTAAGATGGGCGAGTGAGAGCGTGGTAGTAGGCACACAGCCACTGGACATTTGCCATCACTCCCTTCTAAGAGAATCATGTGGTGATTGTATAGAAAATTCTCTCTAAATTTCGACCCGTAACCATGGATCAATGCAATTTTGGAATTGCTTCGATATGGATTCCACCACCACCAAAAAATCACACCGCTGAAACATTGACTGTCCTCTGTAAATGTCCGCCGATAAAGAAACACAATTGTACCCGTCCATATTACAATGAGCTGGCTGGTTTCATTGCCGGCCTTCCGAAACGAGGCCTTCACCGACACTGCCATCAAGTTTCATAGCATCAAGAAGTAAATGAATCTTCTCACCAACGTATAAACCCAAGTAAATTCTCAAGTGGGTAATATATATTAAGGTGGGTATCAACTGTATAAAGTTGCTGTTGAGTATGAGCGTGTTAGCATTCAGAATCAGAACCAGAAAACGCATAAGTCCGTGCAAATGGATGGTGGGAAACAGGTACTCGGTAATCCCAGACTTAGCTTAGTTGCTTCCCGCAAATAAGCTGTCGTCGACGTTCGCTTGCTCTCGCGTCTTTGGAAAAGATCCTCGTGCTTATCGCCTCTCCCGCTGGGTCCTGTTTTGCTTTAATTGGAATCACTAATGTTAGTATGTCGTACATGGTGTCACCAAAACACAGCCTCCCTCCCACGACCCCGAAACGTGGGTATCCACCATCAGAATTCCCACGATTATACATGTCAGTTGAACATTCGGTATGCAACCACCCTTAAGTCGTGGTTATATTGCATATTAACGTGGTATAGAAAGTTCTATTTCCAGGGGAAGTCATTGTTGTGTAAGTGTAATATACTCTATGCCCGCATATGGTTATGCTGTCTGACGGAAGATTAGAATGGATCTGCCAACTACCATATCTTGTCCACCCACTCAAGTGCTCCCGAAGACATCCGTGGAAGAGGAGGCTGCAGATGCTGGGTGGGGTAATAGCAGAAGGGAGCACCCTGACTTGACCACGTTGGGAGCCTTCTTCTGGGTGTTGTTTGAGCTGCTGCTTGCTGAGATATGAATAGATATTCAGATGCATTGCATGTAGTGTATCCGTATGCTTAGTTTTGTCGGAAGGCTGATTCGTCTGTACGATACGAGGTATGAGAACCACCTGCAACTGTCAACGTCTGGTTTCCACTTGCTTGTCAGAATTTAGTACCAAAAAATGCAACCAACGAAACTTACCTGGAGACGCCCAGTCCTTACCACTTTGGGTTTAAATTCCACCGCGTCTTGCAGGTTGCGGCGAGGAGGTACCAAAGTAATTTACACAGTCATAATAAAAGCACTGCGAGTCCCTTGCTTAAGTGCAAAAGTCGCCGGCGGGTAGCCCCCGCAGTGCTGAGTAGTCTCGGGGAGAAACACCCAGAGGTCAAGACAATAGTAAGGGATCTAAGTCTGTGAGAGTGACAAGACACGAAAACCGAAGCGCGAGCACAGCCACGACAGTTGAGCGCTTAAGTACCTTGATGTTAAGGCGGGTGGCCATTTTTAGGTGCAAAGAACCACCTGGGCAATTACTACTGCTCGGCCGATGGATGTACTATACATGTACTTACTATTAGATAAAGTGGGCTTTTGAAGACCGTCTAACCCCCGCCTTGGCAGCAATGACGGTCTTTGATTTTGCAAGACGGAGGTTAGACGGTCTTCGGAAAAACAACCGACTTCAAAATACCCCCCTTTTTCTAATAGTAAGTAAGTACAAGTATTGTGCCTTAATGCTCGAATGGCGGAGAAAATACCTGGTATTTAGAAGGTTTTTGGTTTGGATAAAGGTCTTGGTGAAAATTCATATCAAGCCAATATGTATATTCCAGAACCTCTTCAGATCTGGGTGATGGTAGCAGTGTCGATTGTACTTCTGTCATATAATCTGAGGATACGGAACCTTCTCACAGCTGTGGTGATCTCCATCAGAGCGGCTGCCTGTTACCGTGGCTCGCTTATGCGCCAAGGACGATCTCCCGCCGTTTGAGGTTGCTGCGTTGCCAGCTGCATGATCGTGACTTGGGTGGAGTGTCTTCTTGAAACCAGAGTCCGGATCATTCGGTTTTGATATTTTGTTAGCTTCCGTTTCCATCATTCTGGTTTTCTTGTTTCGTACCCGGATTGGCTGGCCGCAGAGTTTATCCGCCACTACTAGGGACGAGAGAACTCCCGAGTACGGCAGCATGGGTCTACATTTCGGGCGGAAGATTCTCGCCAACTACGGCCGATCACTGCTCTCTCGACGTAGAAAAATTGGCGGTGCCATAGTAGAAGGGACATTCTTCTTGCGAGGTGAAGGTGTAGACTGGTCAATCTTGGAGATCCCTACAGGGATGGAGTTGAATTTATTCTTTCCGAAGATGTTGAAATTCTGTTTGCTCTCGGTAGGGCAGGATTAAGCGCAGAGCTGCTTTCAGCAACAGTTCCATCTCTTCCAAACGGATCGAAGATCCGAGTCGTGACAGGCTCGGTTGTAGACGACCATGTTTGCCGGGCCCACCAAACGGCCATTGGGAAGCTTGTGAAACAATCTGTTCACGAAGAGGGGTAAACTAAATTCCGAAAATTTCCGAGACCATCTGCGGTAATGGTTAGTTTTACCTCAGTGGCTCAGTTCGGGATTGATGGCACGATAATCAGCCGAATTTGAGCTATTCAGAAGTGCATCTCGGGTAACGCATAGAAAATATTACCTGGTTAGCAGCTCGGAGTCTCATGCCACATGTTGGTCTCGAGGCGCTTGTGTGCTTGCAGCAAAGAATCGAAGCCGCCGGCCATTGGTGGTTGGTGTTAAAGGTAGGCAAGATCGTCTATCATAAGCTGTCACCCATACGCGCTTGTCCATAGAGAACGAACGGAATTCCGCCCGGAAAAGATACCAACAGTACGCCATATGAAACAACATGCAAGTGCCAGTCCCTTACCTGCTTCCTCTGTAAAAAGTCCAGGAAATATCTGCATTTACAGTAGTTACTTCCATCTAGCTATCCGACTCCCCAGGAACCATAAGCAACGCGAAGAAAACACCACGGTGTCGATCCTCCCACACTGCAAACTTCATCCTCATACCTCCGTCAGAGGCAAATCCTATTCATGACTGTCACCACAGTAAGGATGATGAGGCAAGTGCCCATCGACACCCACAAAAACGCTCTTTCCCTTTCCACACGATTGATAGAATTCACCGGCGAGATATCACACTAGTGTGAAGCTTCACCTAAAGCGTGTCTATGAGGGAGACACTTTTGACGAGGATTGAGTGGACTGCAGAGCCTGAGTGTGATACTGTGATACGTGAGTGCAGCAGGGGTGTGGCGCAGCATTGTTTACAGCGCGTATCTAAAACTCGGGGTATGGGCGCCAAGAAGGGGTCGGGAAAGCGGTCCCATGGGACTCGAAACGCGGGTAAAAAACCCTTTCGGCGGAAAATTGTGGATGCGTACCTAGGTAGATATTCGAAAGATGGAGAAGGACAGGACGAAGTGAAGGTGGAGTATTTGTGCTGGGCACCAGAAATCACAAGCAGTGCGCATGTTAAGTGGTTTGAGCTTTACTCCGCCTGAGCGTTGCTAGGAGCGGTGCAAGACTCCGGGCGTTCTGGACTCTGGAGGGGTTCTCGTTCAGACAGCTAACACGAGTCTTCGCCTTACACCACCGCTCTTAGTCTTTATCACCTCACTCACCTCACCTCACCTCACCTAGCCACCCCACCTCCACCTTAACTTAACCATCACCATCTCAGCTCTCCACGACACCATCTGAAACCCTATCGATTGGCATACTTCTCTCTCCATTTTTAATGCCTGAGCATTTCTGTATTGCTGTATTACTGTACTCCTAATTGCACCGCCTGCTCTACCCAATACCACCACCACCACCACCACCACCACCACCACCACCACCACCACCACCACCACCATTACCACCTCCCCCTCCTCCCCCTCCTCCTCCTCCGCACCTCCCTCCCCCGTCGCCACAAGTACACGCCGATAGAGCAGGCTTCCCACCGATAGCATTATCCGCAGCACTTTAATCGCAGAAATCTTGGGTTTTCCATATTACTCATCTCCGTCAAGGCAAGCCGACCTCTCTGCTGCTCTACTCCATACCGAACAACTCCGCAGTACCACCCGTGGCAGGATACGCGGTGAATCGACTAGCCCCCCTTCCCCGCCCCCCTCCTCTGTATTGTCGTAAGGTCCATCGCCCTAGGGCTTACCACCGGTTTAACTGAAGAAGGTATCTTTTTCTCTTCCCTTGAGCAGTGCACTGTTGTTATGGTAGTGGGTGTCGATAGCGTTAGCGTTTACTGACATGATATCCCTCTTTAAGACTTCGACACTCATTCTTATCATCGGTATAAAGGATCACCGTTCCCAATCAACATCTGGGTTCGATTGATCCTCTACATATAGAAGATCTTCGCCTCGCCCCTTACTGCTCTACTCTGTCACTATGTCAGCTCCAGCATCAGCACCGCTCTACAGACCTCAGCCGCCTAACCCTCACCGCGGTGGAGCAAGGGTACCTAGGTTAGGATTATCGATCCCTGGCAGCGCTCCTCCTGCTGTTAATGGCGGCGGACGTCCCGGCCGCGGCCCTCCACTACTGAAGTTGGCAACTCCGGGAAATACCGGCGGTTTGATGGGACCGCCGGAGCATAGACGAGGGGGTTCGATATCAGGCGCCATTCCACAATCTGCTAAGAGCCAATACAACGCTTTGAGCTTTGCCATTGGTTTGCGAAACCAAGTTCGGAATTCTCCGGATGCTTCGTACACAACTAATGGAACCGGGTCAATCGATGATTTGAACAGGAGGGATGGTACTGAGAACGAGGATTACGATAACATGGATGTTGAGGAATTGCCGGTCGAAGGGTGGAAACGAGCAAGAGAAACGGATCGTATCATAGAACTTGGAAGCTTAGGTGAAGGTGCAGGGGGCGCGGTTACGAGATGTACTTTGAAAGGAGGGAAAACTGTATTTGCTCTCAAGGTTTGTCTGCGTCTTGTCGCTTATAGGGAACCTGTTTCGCTGATATCTGTCTGCGACTGCAGGTTATAACAACGGATCCCACGCCAGAAGTTAGGAAGCAAATATTCCGTGAACTTAACTTCAACAGGGAATGCTCATCACCGTATATTTGCAAGTACTATGGAGCATTCCAAGACATAACCTCCGGCACAATATCCATTGCGATGGAGTTTTGCGAAGGAGGTAGTCTGGACAGTATCTACCGAGAAGTCAAAAAACTGGGAGGGAGAACAGGGGAGAAGGTCTTGGGGAAGTGTGCGGAAGGTGTATTGGAAGGATTAACGTATCTCAGTGCCAGAAAAATCATTCACAGAGGTGAGAATCACAGGATCCGGTTGTGTCGATTGCTCTAACTTTCAAACAGATATTAAGCCATCAAACATTCTCTTGACTAGAAGTGGTCAGGTGAAATTGTGCGACTTTGGTGTCTCCGGCGAACTTATTGGCTCTAAGGGAAATGCCGACACATTCATTGGGACCTCGTACTACATGGCGGTAAGTGTGCACATTCTCCTTCGTCATAGACTTCTTATTAATGTCACGCAGCCGGAACGAATCCAAGGTCTTTCTTATACAATCACCTCCGATGTTTGGTCGTTGGGTGTTACTTTGCTCGAAGTAGCACAACACCGGTTTCCATTCGGCCAGACAGAGGATGGCGGTGGACATGCTCGTGCGGGATTGATTGACCTGCTCACATACATTGTGAGGCAGCCGATCCCCGAATTGAAGGATGAGCCCGAGCTCGGAATTAAGTGGAGCGATAATTTCAAGTACTTTATAGCTTGCTGGTGAGTGAAGGTCATTCGTGCTGGCAGTGGACAATGTGCTGACTGATGCTTGACAGTCTGGAAAAAGACACTGCACGGCGAGCAAGTCCCTGGAGGATGCTGGATCATCCATGGATAATGGAGATGAAGAACAAGAAAGTCAATATGGCGAATTTTTTGGCACAAGTCTGGGACTGGAAATGAGTTTTTGGAAACCTTAATTGTTTGGAGCGTTATTTTGAAAGCGTATATATCCCGTTGGAACTGTCGAATCCACAGCGAATTGGATGACTTTCCGTTGTTATGATGAGTACTTATGTTTTTGGCACGGGGCGTTAGTCCCCTCATTCAAAGTGTTTGGCATTCAGTCTCCATTCTACAGGTTTTGTTTGGGGTTTGGACTTTGGGCGATTCTCTTAGGTTTTGGGCTTGGAATGTTGATGCTTTGGGTGTTTATGTTTTTATGGCGGGCTTGATTTTATTAATCCGTCCTATCTTATATCACATTTGGTTTTATCATTCCGTTCCCGATTTTCGGGAGGACCGGTTATTTGTGTTCGGTGGGTGGACTGGGGCTCTCCGAAATCATGCGGAAGGGCTTACCGAAAGGATGTAATGGATTGGTATGACGATGCCGAGCGGTGATTCTTATGTGTACGCGAGGTAGCAAAGTTCATCTTACCAATCTTGTTCACGATACCTAGAGGCTTGAGTGGATAGAGTACGTACACATCTGCACACTAGTAGTCTAGATCTCCATTGGCTAAGGTTGGGAATGCAGCATGGTGTCTGGGCATCATCACGGACTGGAGCCAAGACGTTCTTATTTATTTGCTGAAAGTAGATGGGCCTTATGCTGCGGCTTGGCAAGGCTTGGGACTTCTAGACTTGGGTGTCGCATGTAGTGCACAGCCCCGTCTCAGTACTCGCTCGAGCGGTGATGATTTTGGAGTCGACGAATTGTGCGGTTTTTTTGAGCTTCGAATTATACTGATTTTAGATTTTGGTCTTTGGAATGGCCGCCAATAGTTCGTGGGCTCGAGCTTTAGGGGCACAGGAACGGGAGAGCTGGCTCTCTGATGGCGCTCGATGGGGCACACAAAAGGCTTGGAATGTCTTGGAAAGGCTTGGAAGCGTTAATCAGCGAGTCTCCGCAGTCCCATTGGACAAGGTTGCAGGTTAACTCTGGAGTCATGGCTTGGCAAATCTGTGTGAGGTGAATCCCGTCTGTAAGGTGCCGTTCCACCTTGCGCAATTGGAAAGAAGTTGGAAGTGAAGTAAAGTGGTTGCTCTCATTATTGCCCTCCTTGTGAAATCTGAACCGAATTTTTGTTGGTTGGATGTTGGCTGCTGTTGCGACTCATCCCTCTTTCTTTCCTTCCTTCTTTCTTTCGAGCCTCTCTCCGTGTTTCCACACACCCACCGATCCAGCAGCAAAACTTATCTCATCACCATCCCCTCCCCCCGCTACAACGCTGTAACCTGCCCGCCGCTGCAACATACATAGAGCTTGGAGGTCGCCTTATATCCCCCCTCGCCAACCGAACCCTCCCCACAAACCACCAACTCAACCACCTTTCCTCAAGCTAGCACAATCGCCTCCGCAAACCCCAACAACCGCCTTCCCAGTCAGTACACACTATACAGCACCTCTCGCCATTATCGCTTTTTGCCGCGGTGCTGTGCTGTGCTGTGGGTTGGTAGATTGAGGGCTCTCTCGTTCCTTTAAGCAAGGTTGGCCGTTTTCCGCGTCGCGTTACTCCGATACGCTCTATTCATATCATCCGTGTGATCCTCTCCTCTCCCCACCTCTCTTACAACCCGCCCCCGCTGTCGCTTCGATCTCCTTGCGTCAGCTTTTCAACCTTTTTTTCTCCCCAGCGCACCCCCGACAGCCGCCACCATAGAGTCCATTCCATCAGTCCTGGACACGTTCATTGCGAACAACGTCCAGCAAGCAGCGTCGTCCGCGGTTCCTCCGTCGACCACTGCTCAGTTACAGTCCGCCGTCGCTAAGATGGCTCTCCCTGCGAGTCCTGCTTCCCAGCAGGTGTCAGTAACATCAGTACCCCCCTCAGTTCCGTCGGGCCCTAAGGATGAAAACTTGACGTGTCAGTGGACCGGCTGCAGCGAGAAGTTCGATACTGCTGAAGACCTATACGTAAGTCAACCCATCTTGGTGCTTTTTTTGTTGGTTTCGCGTGCCTGCTTGCTGGTGCTTGGCGAAGGACGTTGTCGCGGGTCAAGAAGGACGTGTTTGCGATGGGAGAAGAAGGATGGGCGTCATGGAACAGGAAGGCTCGGCACCAACCCTTCTACAGATACCAAGACTTTGGAGTTCAACTGAGCTGAAGCTGACGAAAACATCTCGTTGTTGAGAACAGAACCATCTTTGCGACATTCACGTTGGTCGCAAAAGCACCAATAACCTTTGCTTGACCTGTGCGTGGGGAACCTGTAGGACAACTACCGTCAAGCGTGACCACATAACATCTCACATTCGCGTCCATGTTCCGCTTAAGCCACACAAATGCGACTTCTGTGGAAAGGCATTTAAACGACCTCAAGATCTGAAAAAGCATGTGAAGGTATGGAGTCTGCTCGTTTGGTTTCTACAAAATGCTCTTTTGCTTCCTTTGCGCTTCAATTCTGCGCCGGGAGTTTGGTAGTTCTTAGGCTGACCTTCGATTTATCGTCGGCATGTTGAACAGACGCACGCGGACGATTCCGTCCTTCTACGTAGTCCCGAACCAGACGGGACAGGAAGACGTCAATCTGGAGTTACGGTCAGTCCTCATTCCTTTCGTAGTTTCGTAGTAGTTATAGTTCCGCTTTAGATATCAGAGTGCTCACAGATGATAGGGCAACGGATTACAGTACACCTCAGGCGTTAACATGCAACGTACGTTTCTTTTGATTGAAAAGACGAGAGTGATATTGCTGACGTCTTTTAGCTTTGGCTACCACTGCTGCTCAGGCATACTACGGTATTATGCACCAAGCAGGACTGACCGGTATCCATTCTCACGGCGTGGCAGGCCTCGGGAACTATTACCCGAATAATGCTGGGCAGAATCCTGGTGTTTATTACTACCCGCAGCAGCCTGGTCAGCAGGAAGCTATTGCACAAGCCGCACAAGCCGCACAAGCCGCACAAGCCGCACAGGCTCAGGCTCAGCAGCAGCAGCAACAACAGCAGAATGACAAGAAGAGGTCGTTTGATGGCGTTGATCAGTTCTTCGAGGATGCGAAACGCCACAAGATTCAGCCAGTATATGATGGAGCTATGGCTCAGCGTCTCTCAGCTCTGCAGTTTGTGCCTTCCACTACTGGTGAAGGTGTCGACTTCAATGGACATTCTACCACAGTCACAGCCCCTGCGACAAATGGTGGCACCACCCAGACCTTCACTCTACCGTCCCTCCGCACCAAGCAAGACTTGATTGATGCCGACAATTTCTTGACACAACTTTCAGCAAATGTCTACGATGCAAACTCCGGACGACAATTTGCATTCAGTGGTAATCCCAACCAATCTCCTCATACACCAAATGCCCAGACACAACAGTCAAGTCCTCAGCAGAACCACAACGATGGAGCTCCTCCAGCACCTATGGCCTCCACTGCTTCACAGAACTCTGGTACACCTGCACTTACCCCTCCTCAGTCGAATTACACTACGTCCCACTCCCCGCATAACCAACATACTCCCCCAACTGTCTCACCTCAGACGTCCGCTGCTTCTATGTATCCCAACCTTCCCGCTGCGGTCTCCAGCAGTGATGTCGGAGCTGGATATCCGGCACCTGTTTCATCAGCACCAGCGCCTTCTCTTGGCACTAGCTTTGACAACGAGCGTCATCGATACCCGGTTGGCGTCTTACAGAAGGCGAACAATGCTAAAGATGTGGACATGGAATATGTCGACGAGTCCAAACAGGAGATTAGCAACTCGTTGATCGACCCGTCACTTGGAGCCCTCGGCAACGAGGACACTTCTGCCCAAGAAAAAGCCTCCGTTGCTAGGGACACGGAGCTTATCAGTAGCCTGAAGAATTACATTAGAGTGCGGTTGAACGAAGAGGAAGAACGGGAGAAACGTGGTGAGACGAATACCGATGGCCAAGAGCAACAAGCGCAACAGGAGGACGACCATACCATGACGGATGCGCCTGATCACAACGACGATGGCCAGAATCACGATTCCAAGGAAAACCAACAGCAGACGGATGCCCAAGCTTTGTATCCTATCCTTAAGGCTGTTGCAGCATGTTAGGCAAATGAGTTCGGGCGGAAGAAGTGAGTTATTGGTTTACGATAATTCTGGAGTTTCGTTTTTCCGATGTTTGTTTGTCGATGCTTGGCAGACTGGCTTTAGGTACCGTTTCTTTCTTTCTTTTCTCATTCTGAAAGACGGCTTGGCGAGAGCTTACACAGGTCTTGGTGCGTGGGAAATATGACGTTTCTACAATGTGTCCTTTGGTGTTCTATCTGTCTGTACTGTTTGTCTTTGGGGGTGGGTGGTGGGTTTCTCTGGATTGGAGACGAACGGAAGGGACGGGTGGAAAATGGTGAATGATCAGATGGGAATGGGGAGGTTTTTTTCTGTTTACTTTATGCTTGTTTTTTACTTTTCTTACTGCTGCGAACTGTGTCTACTCTACGTTTTCTGTTAGCCCGGTCGAAATGAAAAAATCTGCGTGTTTTTTCGGTGATATGCTGGAATGTTGCAATGTGATGTGGTTCTGTGCATAGAGTCTGGCTGTTGATGGTCACTTTATGGAATGCATGGGATTGTTGGTAGCCTTTGTATCCGAGAGCAGTCAGTCTTTGGCGGATGTCAGAGCTGGGTGGTTTGGATCGTTTGGATGTAAGCATCCATTGAGCAAAGATCCAAAACAGCATTGTAACTATGCGATGTTGGAGAAATCCATCTCAGACACCATTTTTATATACGCCATGGAAATGTGATAGCACAGGTTTGTTCGGAAGAGAGCCACTACGGATCTCAAAGTTAATGAAGGGGTGATAAACTATGACTTCATCAAGCTTCAACACATCGCATTCATCCCGCAACAAAATCTGTCGGCTATGTAACTATGTTCGTACGTTCCACTACTATGCAGTCATACACATTTCTTTTACAAAAGGAGGAGGAGGAGGAGGAGGAAGTGGTGGTGGTGGTGGTAGTGTCTATCCGCCAATTTAAGGTACTTGTACTGTAAAACATAAAATGGGGGTGTGTACAACTTCTCCCTTCCTTCCCCTTCTTCCTCCCCTACCTACTCTCCCACCCTATTACACCCCTCAACCCTTCTAACGGTAGAAATCAAATTTCTCAGCCTCAGTCCCGCCCTTAACTTGGGAGCTATACGCGTCCTCCAGATCCACCTGGATAATGTTGTAGCGGTTCTTGCGCACCGCTCGAAGTCCGGCTTCCTGCATGATCGCTGCAATGATGGCGCCTGATAATGGCTCGTTCCGGATGATTAGTGAGTCCAGGTCGACTTCGGGGGAGAGGGACATTTTGGATGCGATCGTGGTGAAGATGAGACGTCGTTCGCGACGGTCTCGGAGGTTTGGGAATTCGATTTTGCGGTCGAGACGACCGGGTCGGAGGAGTGCGGGGTCCAGAGTGTCCGCGCGGTTGGTGGCCATGATTACCTGGGCTGTGTTAGTGTGTTTGGGGGTTTGAGGGAGTGGGTATGAGCGTACCTTTACGTTGGAGGTTTGGTCGAATCCGTCCATTTGGTTCAGGAGCTCGAGCAGGATACGTTGGACCTCACGGTCAGCACCGGTTTGTGCGTCAAAACGCTTCGTGGCGATAGCGTCGATCTCATCGATGAAGATGATGGCCGGAGAATTTTCTCGTGCCATCCGGAAGACGTCTCGGACCATTCGGGGTCCTTCACCAAGGTACTTCTGCACAAACTCGGAGCCAACGACGCGGATGAACTTTGCAGTTGTGCTGTTGGCGACGGCCTTAACCAACATGGTTTTTCCGGTTCCAGGTGGGCCGTAGAGGAGAACACCTCGCGGAGGGTCAATACCGATTTGCTTGTACAGGTCGAAGTGGGTTAAGGGAAGCTCGACGGCTTCGCGGATTTCTTGCTTTTGCATGTCCAGGCCTCCAACGTCCGAGTACTTGACGTCGGGCTTCTCATGCTCCCCCAACATGGCGATAGATGAGTCGGCCTCCGGTGGCAGGATGTCTACTAACGAGTTGGAATGTCTGTGCAGTGCTACGGATGACGACGGCTTCAGTAGTTCCCGGTCAAGGGTGGAAAGAATGCGAACGACATAGTTTGATCCGGTTGAGCTCTGTACAATGCCGGTGCTGTGGATGGGGTTATTAGTATCATCAATAAAGGCTGGTAGTAAACACACTTCTGGTCGATCGCTTCCATGAACTGCCCGATAACCAGGGGCACACTCTGGATTCGTTTTATCTCCTCCTGCGCTCGCACAAGCTCTCTCTTGAGACTCCGCTGCTCATCTTTGATATATTCCTCTTGCAAACTTATGTACCTATATCCGGGGAGGCCCACGTTAGTTGCTTCCTTTCCCATCGATTGTACCATCCTCAAACTCGGGCTAATGCCATGGAGACTTACTCGAGATGCCGCTGGAGCTTTTTGAGCTTTGCGTAATCGTTGTCTTCACTCTCAAAGCTATCTATGTCTAGGGCGGAGGAGTAGGTGGGATCGGTGAAGGCTAGAGTAGAGGGGCGCTTTGCGACAGCCGTATCAGCCATGGTTATGGTTGATTGATGGGGTGCAATTGTAGGTCAGCGATGTGGGAGATGGAGGTTATGCTAGAGCTGATGGCAGTGGCGATGGAAAGATGATTGCGCGGTTGATAAGTGTTGATGTAGATAAGTAAAGAGCAATGAAGTTGGTTGTAGCCCCCAGTGTTGAGCACTGTATTGCACCTTGGCACAAGTGCGGCTCGCTTTCTAAGCCGCGAAGAGCTCACATCATCATTCGACCCTCACCAAACCAACCTATTCGTCGAGTCGCCTTCTTCTTTTTCCCTTTTGATCCGCCTTTTTTGTGCCGGCCCGCAGCTTTACCCCTCTACCCGGGTATACAGGATGCTCTCCCGAAGTCGAGCGCTCGCAAGAGCATCAAGAACATTCTACACTCCAAAACCTCGCATTGTACCCCGCCAGACACCATTATGGTCACCAACACCACTATCACCGTCACTTCGATCCACAGGCTCCAGGCTCTTCTCATCGAGTACTGTCCTGCAGAAAAGCAAAAAGAATTCCTCAAAGAACGATGACGCAGACCGACCACCAAAAAAGGTTCGTATCCCACCACCGAACGAGATTCCACCACCGCTCAGCGAGTTCAAACCGGTTCCATACAAACAATTACATCCAGTTCAGCGAGCCTGGATTGACCACTTTTTTTCGTTGGACGCTTCCACAATACCGTACGAAGAGCGGTGGAATAGCATGTCCGATGACGACAAACGAATGATGGTCCAGTCCATCTCACAGGTGGTCAAGCTGCACCAGATAGGACGTGATATCCCGGGAGCTATCAAGCAATGGATAAGTGGTATTTTCAGCAGTGGGCAAGGCAATGGACAAGGTGCGGCGGGCTCTGGAGTGACGGAAGGGTCGAAGGCAAATACCAACCCTCAGAAAGGCCAGAACCAGAACGAGCAACACAAAGGAAGCCAAGATCAGAATAAAGGTCAAGGTGCACCGAATGCTCCTACTGGCCCACCGAAGATGGACCTTACGACTGCTGTTTTGCTTACCTTTGCGGCCTGGGGAATCGTCAGACTTATATCTCCCGGTGAGCAATCCCGCGAGATTACCTGGCAGGAATTCAGAAATACATTCCTCGACAGGGGTTTGGTTGAGAAGTTGGTCGTCATCAACCGGAACCGGGTCAAGGTCTACCTGTACGCGGACGCCACTGCGAATGCCTACCCGGACTCTCCCGTCGCCAAAGGCAACTTTTTCTACTACTTCAGCGTTGGTTCTGTGGAAGCTTTTGAGCGACGCTTAGACGAAGCACAGAAGGAATTGGGAATCCCTAGTCATGAGCGTATTCCGGTGGCCTATAAGGACCAGATCTCGTGGACTGGTGCTATCCTATCATTTGCGCCTACTCTTCTAGTTATTGGATCAATAATATTCCTTTCCCGTCGTGCCAGCGGTGGAGGTGGACAAAGTGGCATCTTCGGTATCGGAAAATCTAGAGCCAAAATGTTTAACCAGGAAACAGATATCAAGACAAAATTCAAGGATGTTGCCGGAATGGACGAGGCAAAGGTTGAAATTATGGAATTTGTTTCATTCTTGAAGCAGCCCGAGAGGTTTGAAAAGCTTGGAGCCAAGATCCCTCGAGGAGCCATTCTTTCTGGACCTCCTGGTACTGGTAAGACCTTACTTGCCAAAGCTACTGCCGGAGAAGCCGGAGTTCCGTTCTTTTCCGTGAGCGGTTCAGAGTTCGTCGAGATGTTTGTCGGTGTTGGTCCTTCTCGAGTGCGAGATTTGTTTGCAAAGGCCAGAAAAAATACACCTTGTATTATCTTTGTAGATGAAATCGACGCCATCGGAAAGGCTCGTGCTAAGTCGAACTTTGGTGGAGGCAACGATGAACGAGAGAGTACCCTCAATCAGCTCCTTACAGAGATGGATGGTTTCAATACTCAAGATCAGGTGGTTGTACTCGCTGGTACCAATCGTGCCGATGTGTTGGATAAGGCTTTAATGCGACCTGGTCGTTTCGACAGGCATATCGTGATTGATAGACCGACAATGGATGGCAGAAAGCAAATTTTCTTGGTTCATTTGAAAAAGATTACTACTAACGAGGAGATGGACTACTTGAGTGGAAGGCTTGCAGCATTGACCCCTGGTTTTGCTGGTGCTGATATCGCCAACTGTGTGAATGAGGCTGCGCTGATTGGTAGGTTTCTCGAGAGAAAATACATGGTATCATTTTTCTAACGTATGGAAGCTGCACGTGTGAATGCCGACAGTGTCAAGATGACCCACTTTGAGCAGGCTATCGAACGTGTGATTGGTGGTTTGGAGAAAAAGTCCTTGGTTCTTTCTCCTCAAGAAAAGCGAACGGTTGCATACCACGAGGTAAGTCGCGTGGTCGAAGTTCCGCTGAGCGCTGAACCTTACATTTGCATAGGCTGGTCATGCTATTTGCGGTTGGTATTTTAAATATGCAGACCCACTGCTGAAGGTATCCATCATTCCCCGTGGTTCTGGGGCTCTTGGATATGCCCAATACCTTCCGGCGGGCGAGCAGTACCTCATGTCTGTTAACCAACTCATGGATCGGATGGCGATGACTTTGGGTGGGCGTGTGTCTGAAGAACTTCACTTTGACACCGTCACCAGTGGTGCATCTGACGACTTCAACAAGGTCACTCGAATGGCGACGGCTATGGTTACCAAATGGGGAATGAGCAAGGAAGTTGGCTATCTGTACTTTGAGGATGACGAGCAAAAGCTACAGAAACCATTCTCTGAGAACACCGCGCAGAAGATTGACGCGGAGGTTAAGAAGATTGTAGATCAGGCATACGAGAAGTGCAAAACTCTTTTGACGGAGAAGAAGACAGAGATCGGGCTGATTGCTGAGGAGCTCCTGTCGAAGGAGGTTCTTGGCAGAGATGATATGATCAGGATATTAGGGGAGAGGTTGGTTACCACTATTTTGGAACCCAATCATTATCACCCTTTGTACTAACACAATGCAGGCCGTTTGCAGATCACCAAGACTTTGAGAAGTTCTTTAAGCCAAGAGAGAGTTCAGCTCCGCCGTAAGTTTGCAGCCCGCTCACTCCTACTTCCATTTTCGAATGGATTTGCTCCCACTGGATGAAGCTAATAATTGTAATTTAATGTCTAGTCCGTTCCCTGCCGATATCCCCCCGACCGAGACTGATACCCCTCCGTCTCAACCTTAAATACAATTCGCACCTCTAGTACTTCATATAGATGCATATATAGAAATTCGCCATTTATCACCCTTACTAGTGAAATGTACCTAACAGTTTCTTTGAGTGGGTGGGTTGTGTATTTGTGTAAATACTTTTCTTTCATTCGTGCTTTCGGTTGGTTATTTTGTTATTTTGAACCCTTCGCGGCTGTGTACTATTATCTTCACTCTTCTCTTTGTAGCATCCAGAGCTGTGAGGGTTTATTTCCGGTACAAAACAAAAAAGCCTGCAATTCTTTTTCTTCACGTGCAGAGGAGGAGTGGATGGTGGGTGGACCAAAGTTAGAATTGAGTCGAGCTTTCTTCAACGACAATGCCCACTGTTAATGAATTCCAGATGTTATGGAATTGCCAACTTGTCCGAACACCAGTGCCCTCAAAAGCACTGTACTGACGAGACTTGCCTTAACAGGCTTCCCCGTAAGTTTGGGTTGTCGTTGTGGATTGGTCAGCGATTCCAAATGATTGAAGTCCATATATATCAAAACTCCGCCTTGCCGAGAAAGCAGAAAACCCTCACCTAGAGTGCACAAATAGGCGAAACTTCCTTGCGTACATAAAACGCATAGCGAGGTTGAAGTTGATGTTGAACCAAAAGCCTCACTATAGGATCGACCGATCAGGATAATTCCAGGCGCCTGCCTCATTCTGTTAGCTCGATCTATGTTTCATCTGCAGGTTGCTTATGCGGTGGATCGCAGCCGGTTAGGTTAGCCGCGAGGAGACTAGAGTATATCAATTTTTTGAGGAACTGTTGGATAAGTTGGAAAGTGCACATATATATGCTCGGGCAGCGGCTGATGATTCTCAAAGGGTTACAATGTGGCAGACCACACAATAACTTCGACGTGTCGACAGTGATGAATCCAGGGTTTCTGCATTGGTCTCGGGGGGAAAGGGGGGTTGGAAGCTGCACTTTCAGGGACAAGAACCGGCGTAATCCACAGCTTCATAAGTATTCCCATGCATCTTATCTTCCAGGAAGAAGGGAAAAAGCGGGCAGCGGTCAACTGGGTTGACTTTTAGTGCAGTTTACCTCACTGTCCCAGCTTTAACTAGTGCCTTAGTACAATTTTTCCTCGAGCTCTGTCGTTGATATAAGATTTGACATAACCTTTACCACCACAAGCTTGCAAGCCTGAGCCCAACTTCGAAAGCTTCACATGATGAGCTCCCTAGGCGACACCAATGCTGCGACCGGATTTGGACTGCAATCTATATCTCAAAGCTCTGTGAATGGGAAGAAGCCCTGGTGGCACGTTGCGTTGTTCCGTGGAATGGTCAGCGATGTTAAGAGAAGAGCTCCGTATTACTGGTCGGATTATGCAGACGCCTGGGACTACCGGGTAGTCCCGAGTACTGGTGAGATCCTCTTCTTCGGGCACCTAAAGCAAGTGGATTTTAATGATCGAATGTAGTCTATATGTACTTTGCAAAGTGCGTAGCTTCTAGCTCTCGAGGACTACAAGCATGGATAGTTACTGACACTTTGATCCGGCGGATCTGAAGTATTTTGCCGGCTTTGGCTTTTTCGTTGGATATGTAAGCGTTCCTCGCCTTGTTGATGAGAAGACCAACAGCTAATCGTCCGTACAGGTTTGAGAAGACTGGCGGGTCTTATGGCGTTAATGAAGTTCTCTTGGCATCTGTTTTGGGCTCCGTGGTGTTTTCGCTGTTGGCTGCGCAGCCGTTGTGTATCGTTGGCGTTACTGGACCCATTACGGTGTTCAATTACACCGTTTATGATATCATGACACCAAGGCACGTCACTATCTTCCGTCGGAACTGTGGTTTGAAGACTGACGTGAGTCAAGAGGCACACCGTATTTTGCTTTTATGTGCTGGATTTGTTTGTGAGTAGTTACCATCTTCTCTGGGATATGAATCAGGCTTACAGAGCAGGTGGTCAATGGTGATGCATACGATTCTAGCCATCACAAATGCTTGTAATGCAGTTCGTTGGGTAACCCGGTTCAGCTGCGATATTTTTGGGTATGTGGCACGGATCTCTCCTGTATTCAGTGTTGCTAACGGTGCCAATAGGTTCTATGTAGCATTTATATATCTTCAAAAAGGTATCCAAGTTCTTACGCTACAGTGGAGAGCTGGTGATGCTTCTGCGTATCTCTCAATCTCAATTGCTTTGTTGGTTCTTATCTTTGGATACATTGCCGGTATTCTTGGAGAAAGCTCGCTATTTTCCCATCCAGTTCGAGTTTTCTTGAAGGATTATGGCACGCCATTAGCAGTTATATTCTTTACCGGGTACCAGTACGTGGGGAGGATGAAGGCCATTCCGTTGGAACATTTGCCGATCTCGAAGGCGTTTTTTCCCACCACCGAGAGGGGGTGGTTTATTCACTTTTGGAATATCAGTACAGGTGATATATTTCTGGCAATTCCGTGGGTTTTGCCCATCGTCCCTGGATCTGTGGGTTATATCTGATACCGCGCACAGGTTTGCTGTGCTTTTGACAATCCTGTTTTATTTTGATCACAATGTCTCTAGCTTGATTGCACAGGGTACCGAGTTTCCGTTGAAAAAACCTGCGGGATTTCATTGGGACATATTCTTGCTTGGCATTACGACCGCCGTGTCTGGCTTTTTGGGTATTCCCGCACCGAAGTATGGTTCAGTGCTAGTGTGTTTTATTGGTCAGGAACTGACTTCAGGTTTAGCGGCCTCATTCCACAGGCACCTTTTCATACGGCTTCGTTGTGTGTGACAAGAAAACAAACAGACGAAGATGAGGGACATAAGGGCAAGGTTAGGACAGTCGTTGACCACGTCGTGGAGCAAAGAATCAGCAACCTGGCACAAGGAATTCTGACGTTGGGCACAATGACAGGACCTCTGCTCACTGTTCTTCAGCACGTCCCCCAGGCTGTGGGTTACTCTGGTGGTACCATAACAGATTGTGTACTGACGTGAACAGGTTATGGCAGGGCTTTTCTTTGTTATGGGGTTGCAAGCCTTGGAAGGAAATGGGATGACGTTGAAGATGGCGTTCCTCATGAAAGAGAAAGGTCTCACCTACATTAACCTTCCTCTCAAAAGGATCGACAAATCTGCCGTCTATTGGTTCGTTGTGATCGAGCTTATTGGATTCGGCGCAGTATGTTTCTCCGCATCTCTCGATCTGAACCCTTGCTAACATCCGTAGACGTTTGCGCTTACCCAGACCATAGCTGCTGTGGGGTGTGTGCCCAAACCCCTGCTCAGATATTCAGGCACTAACCGACGGTGCTTTGAATTGCAGATTCCCGGTCATAATCTTCGCCTTAATACCTATCCGTACATGGCTCATACCAAAATACTTCCGGCCCGAAGAACTCAGTATCCTAGATGAGCCCACCGCCTCGGCTTTTACTCTGGAGTCAGTTGGAGGGAGTTGGGGTGCTTATGATACGCCCTCTGACATTGGATCCTCCGTGGACTCTACGGATACACAAGTGGAGGTGGTTTCCGATAGCGATGAGAACATCATGGAAAGAGGTGATTCAGTAAAGATGAAGGAGACCAGACGAAAATCTTCATCTGTGCAGAACAGACCGGGAGGCCTGGGCGAAAAGGATGGGATCGAGGAGGTAGAGTCTTCGAAGGGACTGCACCAGAGGAGGGGTCAAAATTGATCGCGCAGACTGAAGGATGAGGGGTAGCACGAATATGCGCAGCTAGTAGCGGAGGGTGGAAAAGGATATGAATGGAATGAATAGTTTTGCATTGCAAGATATTTTAGAGTAGATTTATTAATGGAATATCGATTTATTTGCTTTCTTTCTTTGTCGTCGTTCGTTTGTATCACTCGAAGAAGTTGTTGTGGAAACCGGAGCATCCGCGTCTTGGCAACAACACCAACAAGTGCGATTCCCTGTCCACCTTTTCGTGCTCGTCCTCCAAATCTTGAACACACTTCAACCCCACCCTTTTTGTCGAACCTCCCCTCGTCCGATATTACTCCTTCTCTGTCCTCCCGTATTTGAGGCTATCGCTTCCTTCCGACTTGCAATAATCGATCTCAACTTCCCCGCCTTATCCTTCTAGAACACCGACAAGATGGGAGAATCACGGTATGGAGCTAGATAAATATCCGTTCACCACCGATGTCATCCCGTGGCTTCGCTGACTTATTGTTGTTTTGTCGTTCTATCTAGACAAGAACTTCTCAACTGGCTCAACAGTTTATTGCAGCTTAACATAACACGTGTTGAGCAATGCGGAACCGGGTACGTTACATCAATGGCTGCATGATGAAACAAGAATGCGGGGTTGGGTCATGATAACTGACAATTTATATTGCAGTGCGGCTCTTTGTCAAGTTTTTGACTCTATCTACGGTAGCTCTGCTTTCTTTGGAGGTTTGGGTATAGACAGGTTATTAATGACTAGTAGGGGATGTACCAATGCATAAGATCAAGTTCAATGCACGTGCAGAATATGAATACATCAATAACTTCAAAGTCCTTACAGGTTTGTCTTACAACCTAGTCCCATTACTACCTTAGGTTGTACCCCGACTAATACAAAATCCATGTTTTAGTATATTTCGCCCAGAAGAATATCGATAGGCCCATTCACATCGAGAAACTGGTCAAATGTAAGATGCAGGACAACCTGGAGTTTTTGCAATGGACAAAACGGTTCTGGGACCAGAACTATCCCGGCGGCGATTATGATGCCTTGGCCCGCAGAAAGGGACAGCCTGGTGTGGTCGGCGGCCAGCCCAAGGAGCCGATCCGCAGTAACGTCAGTGCTGCAGCTTCAAAGCGAGGAACCACCCCTACCGTCAGTGGAGCAGGCGCTCGGACCAGGACGCCGCTCGGAGGCGGTTCTGCTGCTCTTCAACAGGAAAACAATCAGTTGAAGGAGAGCGTTGCCGGCTTGGAGAAAGAGAGAGACTTCTACTTCAGCAAATTGCGAGATATCGAGTTGTTGGTTCAGAGAGCGATAGAGGAGCAGCCTGAGCTGGAGCAGGATGAGGAAGGACTCGTCCCATCTATCCAACAGATTTTGTATTCCACTGAGGTACGGCCTCACCCAATATCTGAGTGCGTGTCGCTAACCGTTCTACAACAGGATGGATTTGTGATACCCGATGCACAGGAAGACGACTTGGAGACGTTTTAGATGGCTCGCTGGCAGATGGAAGGGGGTTGACTTCTTGGGCAAATAATAGTAGAAGGCTTTTTGTCGAGGAGGGTTGTAGGATTAGGAACAGAGTCATTATCATTGTAACCACTAGGGTTGCTTCTGTGCCTATCAAAAGCCAGCCATCATTGGAGCCGTTTATCCTTACCTGTTTTTCTCTTCGACTGTTTTTTTAAACCCTTTTAAATTTTTTTCCTTCTCATTGAGCGCTTAGGGTAAAAATGGTTGCTATACAAAGCTGTTTGCCTGGGAGATTGTGTGGCGCAGATAAAGTTGAAGATACATAGTAGTCGTGGATACTGGGTGCGAATCAATCGGTGTTGAAGAACTGGCTTTGCTGCCGGATATGTGTGGTATAAATCTCGAATCCGGTCGTCGGTGAGAAGTTGTGATGGGTAAAGCTTGTAGCAGCTAAATTCCCCACCCGCCTAGCTCACTCCAATGGAAAGAAGACGTATTATATCTACTTACACCTCATGCATACAGCCCAGGCACCTTATTAGGGACCCACACCTAACAAGCTGCTAGCGGGGCGCTTGCAAATCCCGGAATTTTTTTCAAAATTGCAAATTGCTCAACAACCACACAATGGAGAGTATATCAGAGACAGCAGTATAATAGACAACTCCAAGGCCTACATGTCAATCTAAAAATCAAGTCAAACAGTCCAATTTTGAGTAAGATGAAAATGTGAGTGAGAGCCCATGAAGCTGGCGGATTTTTGCCCACCTTCTA
>Ga0307512_10002669_pt1 | contig 21965 bp, 21 predicted proteins | sample 14_EM_MG_FD_200267 | JGI IMG/M metagenome (GOLD analysis project Ga0307512, IMG submission 200267) | Populus trichocarpa ectomycorrhiza microbial communities from riparian zone in the Pacific Northwest, United States - 14_EM | ecosystem: Host-associated > Plants > Roots > Unclassified | place...
GTTGAACCCGCTCAGCGTCGTGAATTCAACGCTAACAAAGATCCAGTCGAAGACTTGGACGCGTTTCCCTACCTCGAACACGGTGAAAACATCGCAGACACGGTGTCTCAACCACCCCCACCTCTGTCGCGCACGGGAATATACACCGGCGCCAACGCTCCCCTGATCGATTACATTGCTGAGCCATGGGAACGCGACGCTCAGGGCTGCCTTGAGACAAACCTACAAAACAATCCCTACTATCCGTTTGCGACACGTGAAGAGTACAAATATATCCAGTGTGGGATCAAGAAGAAGGGCATGAAGACGTACTATGACAACGTGCTGAAGGAAGAAAACACCGCTCTGCGTTTCCCAAGCTTCAAAACCGGGCATGGCGTCCAGAAGCTCGTGGCTAGCATGCCAGATGATCAGGCTCTCGGGGAGTGGGAACTACACACTCTCGAGGATATCAGATGGAATGACAATTACCACCACCCTATCAAATACTGGAGTCGAGACATCATCAAATGCATGAGATGGTTGATGCGGCAGCCAGCCTACGCCGAGCATCTCATTATCGCCCCTCAGCGGTGCTGTAACAGCGATACACCCCCGAAACGCCTCTATACCGAAATGCACAACACAGACTGGTGGTGGGAGACACAGGTGAGGAGAGACACTCGAGAATAATAACGTGTTAATCGATGTTCTGTCAACGCTCAGAGTGGGGGATACACTGGTTCCCATGATCTTCATGTCCGACGGAACGCATCTCTCGAATTTATCTCGCGACAAGAAAGAGTGGCCTGTACATATGACAATTGACAATCTATCTTCGAAGATACGCCAGACGCCCTCAACGCACAGCGTCGTAATGGTCGCTCTCCTGCCGATTCCAATTAAGAACCGCAATATTCCTCAGCAGCGGCAAACAAACCGAGAGGTGCTGAACGAAGTACTCCGGCGGCTACTCCAGGCACTCACCTTTATACAAAATCCCAGCTCTGGGAGCGGGTATTACAACGTTCTCTGGTGTAACGGCGGCAAGTGACCAGGGCCGGGTAACGGCCATTCTATATAGTCGGCTGGCCACGAGCCTTAGATCTCTAGTGATAATCTTACCTATACATCTACATCTACTATCACTCGCATCCACGTTTGCAACCGTATTCCTATACATACCATACGTAGACATATGAGGCCGAACGCAGGTGTACGTGCCCTTACACTATTATCGCTTTTTCAGTAAACAGATACGTTTCGCTCATGGGATTACGAGTTGACGAGTTTTACCCCTTTCCGACACACGACACTATGGAGTCAACAATTGACAATACTGCCCTCCAAACAAGATATCGAAGCATCATTACTGGGAACGTTCGGAGACCCATTGGCACATGAGACGTTTCACCGGCAAAGATGATGATTATCACGAGTACAGGACACCACCGAGCCAATGACAAAATCGCATACGATCGATCCAGATGAGTTTGTGACGACATCGATTACTTCCAATCGCTGCAATCGACCACCGGACACCGGAGAACTCGCGACTGCACCCCTGAACGCGTCAATTCACGGCGGAACCATATAGAACTCAGAGACCAAATGGCACACAAGGCGCGTCGCCGACATTAAAGACGATGATCACGAGTACAAGACCATTCCTACGAGTCAATGGAGCGCGATCACCATTCCAAGCTCCTACAATGGACGGAGTCATCATACCCCTGAATACCGCAATATTGAAAACCAAAGGCGAAGTCGAGACGATTTACGAGTCAGCACAGTTACGACTACATTTCTTTCAATTGAGCGAAGTGCACCTATCTCAGTTTGCGTGTACACCTACAGCTCTAGCATCCTCGAAGAAGCCCACTTGCAGAAGCATTCTATGGCCAACCTACGGCTACTCATACCTACGGAGGAGGATCCTTCTAGGAATGAAGCACTCTTACCCTCACGAACCTCTGCCTGAACGAAGTGCACTGACAGAGGAGACACCCTACGACTGAGGCACTCTTACGGCCACGAACGTCCGCACATGCGAAGTGCACCTACGGAGAAGACAGCCTACGATGGAACGACTTTGGGGATGAGAAGCTTTCCCCCGATTGAAGCGAATTTATAGCGGCGATACATTGCGCAGTGTGAGGTGCATTTACGGTTACAGACCGACACAATTCCGCAGACCGACTATGACGACTACAATGACTGCAATGACTATGATTGTCTCAGAGCACAAGTATTGTGGACAATCGAAGTTCAGCTACCACATGAATGATCTTCGACTGCGATTGCATCAATGACACAGGCGGCAATTGACAAATCAAGCGCCAATGATCTTTCGACACTCAGCAAGCCAAAAACTATTGGCGGCGCAGGCACTAATGGTGACTCTGGACGAAAATATACAAATACCAGACAGAAATGGCGAGATGCAACACGTACGGGCTATGGTCGACTGCAGCGCAACAAGCATCTTTATGACACCGAGGCTTCTGAAGCGACTCAGGATATCACATCAGCCGGCAGACATCACTACCCTCGGCATGAACGGAGGAGTGATGCAACATTCAAAGGACATCGGAAGAAGACGCGGATCACAGTCCCGTACTTGGACAATCCCGCACCGGTAGACAAATCAGCCGTGCTAGTCATGCCAATGCGTGCATACGATTTAGTACGTGGCTTACCATGGTTCCACAAACAATATCCTGACATTGACTGGGCTCGAGTGACTTCCCTGCAATCACCGAGCGCGAGTGGGGTGGAGGAAATGACACTGATGAATACGGCAGTGGCATCGAAGGTCTCACAAGCTGATAATGATAACCATAATGTCAATGACAAGCTTCTGGGGCGCGGTCCGGGTATACAGACACTTGGAGCAACCGCATTCGACGATCTTCTAACTAGCATTGAAGTCGTCGTAGCATTTGCCCGACAGACTGGGGAATGCATAGGACTGCTGGGAGCGACTTTGGAACACATCATCCTGGATTCACCAGGTAATACAGACCCAAGCGCTGGACGCGACGAGCAGAGAGCAGCGGCGGTAGTTCCGGCAGAAGAGCTGCTCCGAGCAGACGCTTCAATGACTGCTGCCGGCTCGCCGAGACCCGAAGGGAGTGACTGGACGGCGGGGCTTGGCTCCTTTGTGCGCGAACCGTTAATGACAAGGCCTCCTGGATATTCCCTTCAACCGCTTTCATCCTTTCATGATTCTTTGGCTAACATAGATGGAGCAGTTCGGAGATAACCCCAAAGACGAATGGCAATTGAGAGCGAAGAGCACACTTAGGAACGTCGAAGACTTATAAACTGCAAGTGGAAAGCCCAAGCACGAGATATTGCCCCAGATACGAGAGACGACAGTCCTGCAGAAGGTATCATTGAGACTATGTGAATTGGACTGACCAGCGCCAATATGCCCGTCCCGGAGATGCTCGGAGATGGATGACAATCAATCCTTGAATATGGCGACATACACGAAGTTATGTGGCATTCTACCCTATCTAATATACTTACTTTCAATGACAATCTACGACTAGCAATTGAATGCCAAGACGCAGATATATGTACCGGCTACCTTGCCGTACCGAGTACAATCCCGACTACTATTCAAGAGAACAAATCAAGTGCCGTACAGCAGAGATTACAATGCCGATTACAATGCATAGTACAATGCCGAATACAATGACGATTACAATACGGAATACAATGCCATATCTGTTTCGAAGTACATAACCGGGAATACTCCCGAATGAGATCCTGACTCAGACTCGGCGATCCCGAGCTACACAACTACGATGACAATTGACGACTCCCAATCGACTTCGGAACCAACGCCGAATCAAGCCCTTCCAATCGATGTTCTCTACGAAGCTATACGAGATTAGTCGCCGGCGGAGCAACGACTTTCAACCGAGGGGGATGACCGTACCGGAATGTCAAACAACCCTTACCACAAACAGTTATCGTGCCGGAATTGCAGGAACGAAGCACCATAAGATACATTCACCAATTGAGAAGGCTAGCAGCAGCAAGTGCATCTGGATATGAATCGACTAGTGGACTTAGAGAACTACAATAAGTGCAGGGAGTCAGATGATGGCAAACACACCTACAGATTGATCGATAAGCACCCCCGAGGAGAGCCAGCGAGCGCACCCCGCGATCTAAGACGATAAGTTCACCTACCATACGACGGACGTCCAGTAGACCTACAAATGCACCAGAGAGATGACAAGTCGAACGAGCCTGATCCATGCCGAACGACTGCAATATGGCTACCGAATGGGTCCCGAAGGAGATCGAAAATGACCACCGAGCGCACCGAGGCCTACCAAATGACTACCGAGAAACAAATGGATATTCTACCGAAGCTGCCAACCGGGATGGCCACAGGGAAGTCGACCAAGAACGCACCGAAACTATCATCCGAATGACTTCTACCGAGAAGCGGTCCACCGAGACCCTACCAGATGCCGAGTCAACAGATGCCGGAATCCGCATATGCAAAGCGGCTTTCCAAGAGCAGAAGTGCGCTCCTATCGCGGGGAGTATGACCACCTACTGTGAAGCTTACGTGTTAGATATGGATCAATGACATACCGCCCACGCCTGATGCAATTGGCGCATTCTGCCACCCTCAAATGGGCAGCAGCGAGTCACATGAGAACTGACGGCTATGACGATGTCAGGAGCGAAAGCTCACATCATTGCCCAAAGTCAAGACAAGGCGCCATTGCAAATGACGTCGAGATTGAGCGCATTGGGACGCCTCATACGACGGTAACTCAACAGGCATAGCAAATCAGGATAGTCACTGGACAGCGGGCGACGCAGAAGGACAACCAAAGCCGAAGGAAGATAGTCTGCAGATAAAGCAAAAGCCGAACCAGATTACGTATCGAATCACCAATGAATCCCAATATCAACTCGGAGATCCAAGTTGCACTCCTACCGAGCCACGATGGCAATCAACAATGGATATGATGGAGAAGTCGTCGACGGAACAACGAATTTTCAAACGAGGGTAATAGCCGTGTCGAATCAGTCAAGTTCTTCCGACAACCCACCTTCAAGTCCTACTGACAAGCCAAAAGCCCACCGCAGGCAGTCTACCGAGGCACGTACCGACAAGCCTACCAAGAAGTTGACCAGGATGTTACTGGAGCCACCTGTCGAGAGCGCAACCATGAAGTCGACCGGATGGTCACCGAAGCGGAATTCGAGCGACTATTACCGAATCAAGATGTGGCTACGAGTCAAGGCCGATGTGGCGGAAATCCCGGATCAGGAGATCGCACACGGTAGCTTCCGTAGGAAGCTCCGAAAATGGAGGTTTCGTTTCGAGGAACAGAGAAGATGGAAAGAGATGATGTCGATTGCTTGATGCAGAGCCGCGATAACCCTAACCCAGTCACGTACCCACTCAATTGCGTGGATTTGTAGTGGTGGGAGCCGTTTTCCCACCACACCGAGTACCGATGACTACCGGTTGCAAGATATACTCTACAGAACAGGCGGCAGCACTGCACAGAGCTCAGACAGCGCTAGCGCACTTGAACTTGGTAAGTATAACCATCTTAGAGAAACTTATGTGTTAGGTGTCAACGAATGAGACGAGACTACATGATTGACGGATACGATTAATGATTACCAACGGCTACGACCGATGCTGGCAGCGGAAGCTCCCATCGATGCCAAGTCATGAGCGGAAGCTCTACCACCCTGACGAATTCCGACAATGACCTACGCCGAGATACACGGGCTACGAGTGCGGCTCTGGATGGCAGGTTGGATGCTGTAGGCATTCGGGAGTGAGATAAGGAAGAATTGAGGTCCGAATCTCGGGAGCGGAGGAAAGTTATCAATTGCGCGTTTCTTTCTTCTGTTTCTTCTCTTCTCTTCTCATCATACTTTATTACTTCCTTGGATCTCGGCCCAGTATAAATGGCATCAGCACGGGTTTTACCACCTCCGGATATCAGTCAATGGGAGGTGGAGTTTCCCCCTGCGCTGAATCCACCGAAAGGCTACCGTACGGTGCCAATCGGTAGCGGGACTTTTGAGTTTGTACGAGTACGTACGCGGCATGATATGTTTAATGCTTTCCTTTTCATTTCTCTTGTACGGTTTATGCAGCCCCGGAGGTTTGCGCCTACAGAGAGGGATAATGTAACGGCGGCACGTGACCAGGGCCGGGTAACGGCCATTCTATATAGTCGGCAGGCCATGAGCCTTAGATCTCTTGCGATAATCTTACCTATACCTCTACATCTACTATCGCTCGCATCCACGTTTGCAACCGTATTCCTATAATTACCATACGTATACCTATGAGGCCGAACGCAGGCGTACGTGCCCCTACATCTGTGCAGATGGCAACTTCAGGCGTTGCAAACCGGTTTTAGCAGCATGGCTTGCAGATTGTCCAGAGTATAGCGACCTACATCATCTCGAGCGGCATGTCTGTTTTTGGTGCGAGTGATGGCCAATGATTCCACCTGTGCAGCAATGGTTCAGTCCGGACCGGAACCGTCCAGTCCAGTCCAGGTCCAGTTCAAGATATTTTTGGACAGGGATTGGACCAATCCCCGATTTTTTTGGACCTGGACTGGACTGGCCTGGACTGCTTTGGACCAATCCATTCGGGCCAAATCGGCCCAAAAATGCTGGGATTTACTGATATACGGAGTCAACGAATACACTCATCTTGCCATTTGCAAGTCAGCATGCACATCTCACCCCTCGCCATGTGATACTTGGCGCTTACCAGTCACCTCTGTAATCTTCTGAGTCACTGAATTGACTCATGAACGATTGCTCACTTACTATCTGCCACTTACCATCCATGACTACTCACTCGCTACTCATCACTCACTACTCGCTACCTGCCACTCCCCACTTGCCACTTGCCACTCACCACTTGACATATACCACTTCCTACTAGAATGCACTGGAGAGTCGTTAATGATAATCTGAAGGGCCATGTAGACTCATAAATGATGAGTCACTTGACACCTACATAGCCACTGATGATTTGTAATGCATGTGGGTGATAGTTTCTCTGCGGAACCTCACTTTGCCTTGTGTATATTAAGTCTAGATCTCTCCTGTAGCTAAAGAGAATAGACAGACAGAGTAGATCCTCTCCTCCTACCCTCAATATTGTCTCAACACATCGCTGTGGGACCCTCAGATTCAAACTGCATATATAGTATATATTCTACCGAGAAACTTTAACAACCTTTTTCAATTCAACAGCCATTGTCAACGAAGTCATTTCAATTATTCTCTATCTCAATTGATATCTATCTCGATGTCATCACAATCACTGTCAGATCTCAGTGGAAAGAAACAGTTTCTGCCATCGGAGCCTGGGTCTGAGTTCTAACCAGGAGCTGGTTCTATTGACTCGAATCCTCAGGCTGTTTCCACCAGCCCATCATCAACCAATCATCTTCCTCTGCCGTCCTCAAACACATCGAATTCATCTATATCAACAACTGTTGTACACAAAGGCAGCCGCTTGACCTCTCCAATTCATATACATGGTACTATTTCAGGGTCTGGTACAAACCAGTACTGGAAGTGCTCCTACTGTTAGTCTATCTGAATTCAAAACTAGAAGTGGTACTTATTCTTAACCAGGTATAACAAAGTAAAAGATGACAAGAGGAACAACCATGCCTGCCTGTCATTTGAAAAGTCACCATTCCACAACGATTACACTTGGACCTCCATCTTCCTTAAATGTCACCAGTTTGGTAAATGCAGCAAAGATGATTCATCAGCAGCAATTCAGTCAGAAGGTAGCTGATGACTTGCTTCTGCTGTGGATTATCCATGCAAATATACCATTCAGTGTGACCTTGGACTACTGGTATCAGGCCTTGTTCCAGTATCTCAATGACAGGAATCAAATACCACGGTCACCAACTACAATCAAGCAACGCATCCTTAATCACTTTCATCTCTTTCAGCCCTGCATTGCTGAGCTCATGCAGCAAGCAGTAACCCATATCCATCTTGCTTGTGATGGTTGGACCAGTCCTCATCAAACTATGGTGGTTCTTGGGATAATAGCACATTTTACTTCGCAAGTGGGGACACGAATGAACCCAGTAATTGGACCTTGCTCACTCGAAGGATCTTATACTGGTTCAAACATAACAGGGGTTGTTAGTAAGCTTTTGCAAGAGTATGGAGTACAGGAGAGATTGGGATACTTTATAGGGGACACTGCTAGCAACAATGATACACTGGTTAGGGCTCTGGCTGATGAACAGGTATTTGGAAAACGTAACTATAATGCACAGGAACACCGTCTTCGCTCTGTGGGACATGTCATTAACCTTGTAGTGACGGCATTCTGGTTTGCTGAGGTGGATCAGATGACACTGCAGGATACAGTTATTGCCACCCAAGATACAATTGCAGAGTGCAGGAAAATGGGGCCCCGGGGAAAAGGACACAACATTACAACGTACAGACTGGCATCACCTCCGAGGCAGCAGGAGTTCAAAAGACTTGGTGGAGAAACGATACTCCACAGAGACAATGCCACCCATTGGAATACTGGATATAGTATGATCCAAAGTCTGATTCGAAACAGGGATGTAGTGGATGTCTTCTGTCTACACCATAGTGAACAGCTGGAAGAAGATCGATTATCACTGGATGACTGGGAACAACTGGCAGATACTGTGAATATCTTGCAACCATTTCACTCTGCAACGCTATGCATAGAGGGTGATTTCTCCGAACCACACAATGTTCTTGTTGGACTTGAATTCCTTCAAGCCACATTCACCAGAGTATTACAGAAATATCAGGCCAATCCTCATCAATATATCCATAGAGCGGCTGCAGGTGGGATTGTAGTCCTGGACAAGTATCAGGAGTTTGATAAAGAACTCACTGTTTGTGTTGCAGCGGGGGTGTTACATCCAGCATACAAGTGGGAATACTTCGAGGTGGCGGTGGACAAGCTTGAATGGACTGACGATCAATTGCTGGATGCAAAGCTGCGTGTGCAGGGACTGTGGGTGACAAAGTACATGCCACTGTCTTCACTTCGAGGGATAGAGGGAGTACGCCAGCCTGATACTCCACCATCCCCAGTTACTCCATTTGCACCCTGGCAGGCACACAGGCAGCGCACTGTAATCAGTAACTCTACCCTCAATTGATTCAAGTCGATTCAAATCTGAATGTTGAACAGTAGATGATCATGACAGATATCTTTCAACTCCAACTGAACCATCGATCGCCAATCCATTCACCATTTGGCAGTCCCAACAGCAGATGTACCCTCATCTCTCTTCAATGGCACTTGATATTCTATCCATACCAGCAATGTTAGCTGGAGTTGAAAGACTGTTTTCACAGTGCAAAATAATGCTCACAGACAGGCGAAACAGACTACAAATTGATTCCCTGCAGGCTGTTGAATGTCTAAAATCATGGGATAAGCTTCAATTGAGTCTTCCAGAGATAGTAGATACAGAAACAGGGTTTGATGTAGTGGAAGAAGGGGATCAACGAGGTGGAGATCAACCGAGGACGAAGACATGGATTTGGAAGTCATGTAACTACTCTGCAATTCGTGCAACATCCTGCCAAGTTGCATGTCAATTAGTTTCGTTTGGTATGATTGGGTTGCTTGTGATGGTGCAGGCTAGCAGTGGGAGGTGTTATGGGGATGCTTAAACTTAGTAACTTATACTTATACATGAGTATCTCAATGATACTTAGGTGAGTACTAGGTGCAAGGCCGTAGATAAAATATCCTTCCTAAACGTATCTTCAATCAAACTGAATCAGCAATCAATAAAGGTCGTAGATGCAAAGGGGACAAATCGTAATAACAGATTCCGATCCTGTAAGATAGATGCTCACTAGGTCCAACCGAGGTGTCGAACAATACTCTCAGTACATATGCCTAGTTGATATCGTATTACTTTTTGTTGATTCTTAACAACCACTTCCTTTCGGCCTTAAGTAGTTTCTTTGCTTTGGTAAAGGATTTACTCTTCCCTTTTGCGTACACCGTAAAGAATCAGCCTGATGATGAATTGGCTCAGGAACCGCGTATTCGTCCGTATCAGACTGACTTTGAATATCTGGTGGCATTGACGAGACTTCCCTCGTAATCGACAATCGTACTGGTTCTTGTACTTTGTTAGGGTAAAAACCATCCGACAGGAAATTCCGATGATCGATTAAATTTCTCAACGCTGGATTCAATTGAACTATACTGGCTATCCACCAAATACACTGTACCGCATAGGGGTATTGTCATTCCTTACATATGACTAAAAACTTCAACAAGGTCCAGAGTATTCTATCGGCTTCACTCTTAAAGGTAATACTCATCTGAGGTGCGGTCCTGCCGCTACAAAGCTAATAATAATTTGATATAATCCTAATAGATATAGATATCATAAAACACAATAATATTTTTATGGTATTCTTCACTGGAAGGTTTTTGACTCTTCGTGCTGTTAGAGCTTGTTCTTTCATTGCCGCAACAATGTGATCTCTTTATTGTCACGTTTGGGGATTCTCAGATCCATACTTCCATGCTATGATTCCGTTGCTCATGATTGCTCTGTTGTGATCGTAACTTACATTCTTATGAATGCTCCCGGTAATGGGATTGCCACGCATCCCTTTGGTTATCGTTTCCATATAATGTGGGTTTACCGCTTTACGCTCCTGATCAATGCCAGGCCATCCATTATATAAAACTATGTCAGACAGCGTGTCAGATCATACTTCAACTTGGACATCTTGCTACGCGTTTGTTCAGTAGTTGGAACATCTGACGACTTGTAGTATTATCTGTGCTTACCGCAATATATTTCAATAGCTGGTCACTAATAATTGCCTCACCTTAGATAAGGATGTGTGGTATTGCGTCAGAGATTTAATCGGCGACCAACGGATACTCTGCCAACGTAGATCATGACCTGCATACCTCGTATCAAATCTACTGGTATGACGTTGCGATGCATACTAACTGAAACCAATGAGCATGGTCGCTTCACGCCTCTTATCTTCAGCCAATGTCGATGATCCCTCAGACACCGCGTGCTTAGGTCTCTAACATCCATAGATGGGGGAGAGCCGTAAGGTGTTCTCACCGCTTACCATGTGAGCTTGCGGATTCCCTCCTACTCGCATATAGTGTTATCATCTGCTGCACACGTAATTCTGCATAGGCGCAACTTAACTGTATGTTGTCCCGCTAGATCAGATTAAGTAGGTGTGGTCAATAATTATGTGCACTGCTGAAGGTTTTTCACTTCGCAGTAATGGGGACATAATGGCATCATCATAAGTGAATCCGCTAGTCAAGGCAAGCCTATGACTGCGTGATCGACATGCGCCTCGAGTATAATCCCGCTAAGGATTACTCGGCTGACTACCATGATGATCTTCCGCAAGTAGGTGTCTTGCACATGACCTCACGTTCAGCATGAATAGTCACATGTAGTTGCAGCATTCATTCATGTATCATTACCGCTGGTAAAGAAGAACCCCTGACAGGCGGGTGGGTTTGTGGCGATTGCTCGCAGCGGGTAGTTGTTATGAAGTGACCGTGTGGCTGGGTCAGGGTTGCAGGGTTAACTCTCTCGCTTGATTAGTTTTCGATCTACTCTGAAACTGATACTTAATATCCTGTTTGGACTGTTCCAGACCAAGCCTGTCCAGCGCAAGATTGCCAGTCTGGGGCTCAGTCCAGTCCAACCTTCCGGTGGGACCAGACCGGACCGAGCCCTACCGCAGACCGGGTACGTCCGGACTAGTGAAATCGTCGGTGATGGCTGATTTGCAATGGTTTATACTGACTTTCTTATCAATTGAGGGGAGCAATGAATCACAACAAGTGGTATATCCACCGCAAGGACACCAGCACTTTAAGCATATTGTATTGTAATAGGATGCTGTAGCTGACTTATTGGTTGATCAGGGAATATTGTAAGCACAACTTCCCCTGTGTATGTTCATCTGGGCTATGTCCACAGAATAACCATTCACAACAATGATGCATGTGATTGAGAAGGGAGAGAATTCGTTACACAAAGGAGACATCCAGGTGTAGAAAGAGAATGGTAGTGTACAATGGATGATTCATGCATACTCTGATTGACTCAAGCACTGATCAATGCCAAAATTACTGACAAATGGCTCCTAAATACTCACTCTTATTGCAATTTTGTACCTCATATCTAGTAACTCATACACCATTAAATCACACATTCATTATTAGTCTCACAACTACCATGATGACTTACAATATAGGTTGGAGGGGAAAGCTATCAAGTGCAATTGTATGAATCCATAGGGAGTGGTCATTGTGATGACGGGCAGCGGAATGATTGCATGAATCCAGTTGTGTGGAATTGAGGTGTGGGAAAATCTGAATGGTTATGCTTAGATTTACCAGCTGGGGAGTGCTTGCCAACCATGATCTGAAAGTGAATTACACTCTCTGTAGCTGTCTTTTCTTCACGGGAGCTTTGAAGGTTCTCTCTCTTTGAATGACTCTCCAGATGGAAATTCTGGTGGAGAATCTATTTCCAGATACGAGTTTTAGTCAACCCAACATACATTTAGTGAGGATACAGTTAAGCCTACAGTCTAGGCATCGAGAACGTAGGCACCTTTGACTCAGTACGGTACCTGGGTGAGGGCAAGCTTCCAGCCATCTTGCAGAATCACTAAGCAGAATGTGTCATTTGTAATTGTGGCTCTCAAGCTCCAGCTCTTCTGACCAAGCAAGAAGATTCAGATGCCGTGACAGGATTTGCAAGCAACAGTCCAAAGATACTATGTAGTCAATAGCGAGTTCAGTGAGGTCGCTAGTTGGCCTTCTCTGTGTATTTAGGCAGTGGCAGCGCAGGGCTACCTTCCTCGAACTGACAGTGCTCATGAAGTTGACAGTTCAAGGTATTGTAACCACGGCGTTCTCATTCGCATCAAGCATCGATTGATATATCAGCAGAGGCCAAGCCTGATCAGCCGCCTGCACCTCAACATTCAGTGTCTTCAGACCAGACAATCTATGTGCACTGCATCTAGTGATTCAATGTCAGAAAAAGCACACCGAGATTGAATCGAAATACAACGTATTGTACACTACGGAGTGAGCTACATGCGGTTCCGTTTCTTACTCGCTGCACATGTTGCATGCTAACCTCAGCCTAATGTATATGGGTCCGGAAGCCACACACAAACCTCCCAGATACTCCGGTAGCTCACCCCAGTGCTTCCAAGTTGTTCCTGATGCTCGCAGGCCCCCCTGGAGCTTTGCAAGGTTCTCTCGGACTCAGCAAAATCATTTGCATATGCTCCTGAAATCACCTGCAGTTCTGGCGGTGCATTCAGGATGCTACATAATTAACCATTAGGATAGTCAAATATTGGAGCTGCTGAGACCTCTGGGCAGGTCTGTGGGAGACTTCAAAAGCAGCTGACACCTTCTGGGCAAGCTCAACAGAAGACTTGGCCCTATACTCTCATAGGAGTGGTTGTTAGGGTTCCACTAACACATGGGGTTTCGTTTATCATATTCGTCTTTGTCACATTCACAAGGTTCGCTACATCATCATATGGCATATATTGGCGAAGTCTCTCTATATATTTACATACGCAGAGGCAGGGATTGCGAAGATGGACTGAGCGACAGGGAATATAGGTTTGGGAGACTCCGGGGTAGATAGACATCATCACATTAAATGAAATACACACTGTATCTTTTCCAGCTGTTGGTCTGACTCACTCTTGCAGAGGATTCATAGATCCACACAATTTGAGTGGTTCCTCACGCACTCTTGCCAAGCGTTCATAGATTGAGAACATTTATGTGGTTCCTGATGGCTGGGTATCTCTTGATATTCTCTCTCCCACTTACCAAACACGCTCGATTACTGCCTCCAAATTCATGTCTGAGTTCACTCGATCGTGGCCCCAAAGTGAATCTTCAAATTCGCTCGATCACATCCTCCGTTGTTCACTCGATCTCGGATCACAGGTGTATCTCCAAAATAGGTTGATCACACAATCCAAGTTCGAATGATCACAGCTTCCAAGTCCATCTCCAACTCGCTCGAATACGGCCTCCCAGTACCTCTCAATGCTCGCACGATGTCTGAGTAATGAAACAGCAGAGCTCTCATGGCATCCAAAGGGAATTGGTGAGAATGAGAGGTTCTGGCTCCAGGAGTGTAGGAACAGGGTGAGAGGACATGAAGGGGTAACCGGCTGTGAGGAACCACACAAAGTGCATGTATCTATGAAGGCTCGGCCAGAGTGCGTGAGACCAAGAGCTGGGCAAGATAGACTTTGTATTTCTTTTATTGAGATAATGTCTATCTAGCCTGGCGTGTCCCCAATATATATTCCCCGTTGCTCAGTCCATCTCTGTTATCCCAGGATCTGTGTACTCCCTCCGCTGGGTTCCCCCAGGCAAACAGAACGCCGGTGGCGGTCGTGTTAGCAACGGGTCCAGGCAAGCCGCCAGCGGTCTGGGTTTGGACCAGTAAAACAGTTCGGTTCAGTTCCAGAAAAGTCTACACACCAGTCCTGCTGCTTCTAGGCGGTCCAAACGAGGCCCAGTATCTGTCAACCAACGGGTTTCGCTGGGATTGGCTAGACCTGCCGGGTCCAATCCCCGGTTTTGCATTACGTGTTGTTCTATTCATGGTGGCATTCAGATATCGCACTGTTAATTTAAATCATTAACGATGGTACGTCAATATTCTTTCTGCATGTACCGGCCACCTTTGTGATCTAAATATGTAGACAAATGCTCCCTGCCCCATCCTGGAAATAAGCATCAATGGAGTGTCAATGATTTTAGAACATGCATCCTCGGTAAGCAGTGTGGGCATTGGTTGCAGATAGTCATAACTGAGGTATTGCCCTCCTTCATAGGCAGAAGCAGACGCGACACATTCCCTGCCCCATCTTGAAGAGGAGCGTCAAATGAGCGTCATCAATTTACCGTCTCGCATCTTGCATAATATCATGGCGCATGATTGCAAACCTCTATGAAGGAGGAATTGGCACCCCCTCTAGGCAGATAAGCGAGCGACATTCCCTTGACGGCCTCCCAAGCAGGAACAACTATTTTCATATTCAATGATGCAACGAGGAGTTCATGACTGTTTCAGCCTAGAAACACTGTCCGAACATCGTATATGCACAATAACGGATACATCGCGCTTTCATTACCAATAATGATAGGCCAAGAATCGTTGACGCTCTATTGACATCCATTTTCATGAAGCGGCACGAAGCACGTCGCAATCTTTTTCCCCTATAAAGGTGGCCAATACGTTGAATATGTATAGCAACAACCATATCGCTTTTGAATTACCCGACTTACAAGTCCAAAAATCATTGACGCTCTGTTGACGCTCAATTTCAGAATGGGATAGGGAGCGTGAGACTTGCTGTTCTGCCTATAAACCCAGCCAATACCACATCTATCAATGGCCACAACCAATCGCCACGCACATTACCAATGATGCAAGAACAAAACTCTTTCACTCTCCATTGACGCTCAGTTTGCCATGGTCGTATCCACAATATGTGTTACGGGGGTTCTCAGTCCCAATAATCAATACAACATTTATTGATCTAAGTACGACCGCCTATCTAAGTATCTCTTTCTTTCCTCGTCTTATCCTAAGACTCAACTTCTCGTTCCTGAACAACAAGAACTCCCAACCTAAACCTATACCACAGACCGTCTCCTCTGTAGATATAAATCGATTCCCCTCGTCGTACCACGGGTCCTCTGAAAACTCCTCGAATGGTAGCAAGCCGGTGCGTAGATACCGTAGCACCAGGAAATCGATGTTCTCGAGTTGTGCCAAACGTACAACCACTTGGTAGATGTGGGTTAGGTTGTGTTCTTGCAAGCTGTAAAGAAGATTGCTGAACGACTCTACAACTCTCTGCAGTGCGTATTCGTATGGTGTAAATCTGTGACCAGGCATACAGGTGGTAATCGCGTGTGTTGATTAACGAAGAAATAGTGGCGACTATTTCTTTTAATGAATATATAGATAGATAGATAGAATTTTTAATAATATTTTAAGATCGTCTTCGGTGTTCTCTGAAAGCTAATCTGTTCGCTGATGCTTCTTCAATTCCTTCGACCAACTCTGGCTCTTCATAGCCATCGCTCTCTCTCAGGTGTGACAGTGTTATCCCGGCCATGCCTCCTATGCGCCCGACAAATAACTCACCACAACACCCTCAGGTAGTTGTGTCTCTGCAACGTGGTTTCAAAGCATTACGCTCCTGATAACAATCAGGCCATCCGTCGCGCGATATCAGCTTACCCTTTCCTAACTCAGACATCTTTTGCAATCGTACGAGTCGGTAGTTGGAACATCAACCAACCAAGTTGATAATGCTTATCGCCTCTTAAATCCCTCAAGTAGTGAGCGATTTAATTGCGTCATAGAATTAATCGGCGACCAACCGATACTATGCCAATGTAAATTAATGACGCGTAAGCTCATAACCGATACGAGAGTACATTGCGATCCACACCATCGAATCAACGAGTGGTGCTCGCTTTAGGCACATTGCCTACGTCCTAAATTCCTCAGTTACGTCATGCTTAGGTCGAGACTGTTCTCCAGACCGGAACGTGCCTCTCCGGATCCTAGCCCGTTCCAGGTACGGGAGAAGAGTCCTCTTGATCGCTTTGACTATCAACTGCCGTCTGCTGTTACAGCACATGTCCCGCAGAGTATCTAGGTGTGAGCGGAGCGCTCACGCTCCGCGCGACCAACATGAACTCCCGCTAAAGAGCATTTTGCTGACCACTTGATCGTACGTGCATAGGCGTTATGCATATTACAGATATGTATGCATCTCGTAACTTCCAAATCAAGTATCATTATCGCTGCTAAGAGACAACCCCTAACAATATGCTATCATTCAATTTGGGTCCAATATCTCATTGATGGTGTTCCGGCGGCCTTTGTACCGTCTTTATGTACTTTCTCCTTCATCAATAGATTGTTCGTTAATAATACATATAAATATATCCTTTACAACATACATTAAAGTGTCCACTAATTGTAGATAATAGTACACTCAATAATCCCCTTTCATTCAGTCAATGCTCATCATCACTGTCAGGTTTGCTCTATTGGCTGCGGTGGTTGGCAATATGGACGTGAGCTGCATTACCACGCGGCAGATAGTGTACTAACCAGTGGATATTCTGTCATCAGTCAGCAAATCGGGATTATAATCTTCATCACACTTGCAATCCTGGGCATATGCCTCAAGATTGAAAAATTGAGCACTGGGAAGAGGAGTATGCATATACACATATCCGGGTGGCACACTTTCGATTTTGGATATGTGAGCTGCCTCATTGGTACAAGGCAAAACAAGTGGAGTTCTGGGTGAATGCGGCGTCGGTCCTGGTATCAGCTGTCTGAGTTGCACTGGTGGAGGTGCACCTGTGACTTTGCGTCTCCACCGTGTCTGGGAAATCTGTGCTGTGCTATTTTGGCAAGCAGGGCAGCTGTCCATCTGATTTGCCCTCAGCACAGCTGGGAGTCTTTCCATCCCACCCTTCATATTTTTATGCCCCGGAAACTCAACACCCAACTTCTTCTCTGCTTGGACTTCGGCCAGAGGTTTCTTGATTAGGAATCGTGTTTCATCTATTGCGGCACGTGAAAACCCCCCTTTGGCTATTTCAGCCATATTCCAGGGCAGGCACATGTCAGACTGTTCTAGCTGTACCCAACCTCCTTGTCTTGCCATAGTTGCAGATATGTTGAAAACCTGCAAGAAATTAGTAGCTGCATCTCCATATTAGATTCCGCTATTACCTCAAATATATACGCTTCTGTAGCATCGACTAAGGTGGTTAAAGCCTGTTTCGTCTAATCTGCAGGATTGTCATTAGTAAATTCGTCCGCAAAAATCCAAGAGCTAACTACATCATTATGATTGATTTCGCGGACTGTGCGGAGAAATGTCTTGGTTGACCATGGAGGTTTCCGATTATGGCCGCTTATGAATTGGTCACAGCGCTCTCTACTTATACCAGCTGAAGGTTATATAATTGGATGACGGCTGTTTACCTCGATTGGACTATACTCACATCGGATCGTGTGCTGCTTCCTATTCTTGCTGCTTCCGGTTTTACGGACAATTTGTATCTGTGCATCCAGGGTCAGATTTTTGGAGGCTGCATTTGCGGCGTCGCGGTGAGCTAAGTGGTGTCTGCATTGTAGTTGGGTCTCTGCAGGTGGCATATTGGATGAAGTCCACATCGTTCTGCTCGATTCTGTTCCACTCTCACCTTGCTGAGGTGTTCGTAGAGTCATGATTTGCTGCTGTCGAAGTGAAGAGATGATGATAACGAAACATTGTGGGAAGACCTGAGGAATCTATAGTTAGTGTCAAGTCAAAATGGCATGCATAACTGCCAACATACTCGTTCTACACAAGATGAATCCTGTTGCGCCTAGCTGCCAGTTGCACGGATTGCCAACTGTCTTGCGATTTGCACCAAGTAGGTCCGATGCTGGGTGTTTGATTACAGGGATACATTGTGCTGAACTGTAACGGCGGGTGGTTAGGGTTGCCGCAAGCGGCACGTGACATGTCCAGGGCCGGGTAACGGCCATTCTATATGGTCGGCTCGCTACGAGCCTTAGATCTCAAGCGATAATCTTACCTTACACTTATACATATACTATCACTCGAGTCCACGTTTGCAACCGTATCCACCCTATTACCATCTATATCGGTACGCAGCCGGAGGCGGGCGTACGCGCCCTTACACTATCATCGCTTTTTCAGTACACGGATGCGTTTCGCTCACAGGATTCGCTGATGACAACTTTCCACCTTTTCCGACGCGTCGCTGCAACTCGACAATCGGACGATGAGAGTGAACTACACATACGTTCAGAGATCTACCAATCATAACGATGATCATATGGACGGGTCTACCCCGAATTGAGTCAATTGACGAAAACAGAGAATCATTTCACGATTAAAGCGCACCTACGGTGGAAGCATATACGATGCGGAAGACCGACTACAGTTACGAATACCGCCTACAGAAGCACACGAATTAGATGGTCAATTCCGATGACCAATTCCGACCTAATCGGATGACCGAGTCGGATGACACCAAATACCCTATCGGCAGAGGCGAAGTTATACCCCATCCTGCCATACAACAGTCAATCGAGCTTTGTACCGGCAGATACGAGAACGCCAAATTACATATCCAGACAGGCGATCACGAGATCGGCAACCAAGCATGATTTCATTCGACCTCGGACAAGTGTCCACCCCTCGGACAAGTGTCCACTCTCCACAGTTTGTGCCTTTCGCAACCGGAGTTTTTATCGATCCAGCTTGTCTTCGCCGAGCATCTGAGATCAACGGCTTTATGCCTAAAGGACCGTTTGGCCAACGTGTTTCCTTATATATATATACTTTTGTAACTCGTCACATCTCGTTGTGGATGGACAGTCCTGAGGATCCCAAGTAGAGAGGGGGCTTGATAGTCCTGAGGACCTACGTGGAGAAGGGGCAAGCACTGGCTGCAGATCTCAACTGTACTCTGCAGTCGAAATTACATTTTATCAAAAAGTTCTGAATGCAGATCCCATTCGTACTCTGCAGTTGGAGCATAACGCGGTGAGGACTGAAGAGTTTCCGAGGTACTATACCGGGAGCACCGCATATATGGCGACCTATCCTGCAGGCTGGGCGTCATGGCACTCGCCCTTTGACTGGGAGTTTGCACTAGGGTTGATGAGGGCTACGGGAGAGCGGTCTCACAGAGGTGAATACCCTCGTACGCAGGACGAGCGAGCAGGAGCAGCGGCAGTAGTTGCGGCAGAAGAGCGTCCACTTATGGGATCCTTGAATGACTGCTACTGGCTCACCGAGACACGAAGGGAGCAAGCCATCTGCGTACGGCTCCATTGTGACCATACGTTTGTATCGCTACTTCTGGATTTACCCTTCACCGCTTCCATCCTCTTTTGCATTACAAATTGGGCTAATACGACTAGATGGAGCTGGAAAATGCGATGGCACCGATAGTGCTACTGGAGGCCTTACAATCAGAGACAGAATCTTGGCAGTGAGACGGGCCTGAGGCTTTGCAGAGGCTTTGCAAAGGCACCGCGGCACGGAGATTTTCGCATATACATGCATGCCACCGATGATATCGGTCATGCAATAGGCGATCATTATAAATCAACAAAAGAGCTATGGCGGAGGCCACGGAATATGAGTACAAATTGCATGTCCCAGAGATGACCAAGATGAATGACAACAGTCTACTGTCTGAGGGCGATACAGGAGGTTATGTGGAGTTTCTACCCTTCTCATGATCCCTTTCGTTAGATGACAAGTTACAGACTAGCAATTGAGTGCAGAAGATATACAGAGACACAGATACGTGATGTACCGGCGGCATAACTCCACCGAGTACACTCCCGAGCACTATGTGCAGATATCTAACTACCCAGCCGAATGCCGAATACGATCCCGACTCTGATTCGGAGATCCCGTGTTACTGAGCTACGGAAGAACGATATACCAGTCATTCAACCACGACGATAAGTCGATATTGCGCCGAACCAAGCCGTATGAGATTAGTCGTCAGTGGAGCAACGATTTTCAAGAGGGGGATGACCGTACTGGAATCGCAACCTCTACCGCAAACAATTACCGTACCGGAAGTGCAGGAACGAAGCACCGTGAGATTGATTCATCAATTGAGAAGGCTAGCAGCGGCAAGTGCACCTAGGGATGAATCGACTAGAGTACTCAGAGAACGACGATAGAGAACGACGATAAAGAACGACGATAAGTGCACCGAGTCAAGTGACGGCAAGCACACCTACAGATGAATCAACAAGCACACCCGGAGGAGAGCCAGCGAGCGCACCCCGCGATCTGAGACGATAAGCTCACCTAGCATACGACGGACGTCCAATATACCTGCAAATACGCCGGAGAAAAGATGATAAGCCAAACGAGCCTGATCCATGCCGAACGAGTGCAAATACGGATACCGAAGCAGTTCCGAACGAGATTCCGAATGACTGCAATATGGCTATCGAAGCAGTTCCGGATGAGATACCGAACGACTGTGATATGACTACCGAATTGGTCCCGAACGAGATTGAATATGACCACCGAACGTACTGAATAGCCTACCGAATGGCATCACGAGAGACAGTCAAGATAACTACCAAGAGATGATCACCGAAATCTCACAGCGACGGATAGCACTGCCGAAAGACTTCACATTGAGATACAAGGACTATGTGGACGTATGCAGCAAAAGATATGGCAACTCTCGCACCGCACCTTTCAAGGCATCCAAAGGGAATTCGTGAGGAAGAGCAGTTCTGGCTCGAGGAGCGTAGGAAGAGGGTGAGAGGAAATGACAGAGTACCCGGCCGTGAGGAACCACACAAATTGCGTGGATCTACGAAATCTCGGAAAGAGCGAGTGAGAGCAAGAGCTGGGAAAGATAGACTTCCAATCATCACCGCCTGCGGCAGCACCGACCTCATTTGCGAAGAAAGACGGCGGACTGCGGCTGTGTATGGACTACCGAGCTCTCAATAAAGCCCCGGTGAAGAACTAAAATCCTCTCCCACTGATCTCGGAGATGCTCGACAGGACCTCAGGAATGCCTATCACCTAATCCAAATCAAGGAAGGGGACGAGTATAAAACCGCGTTTCGCACCCGGTACAGGCAGTTCGAGCAACCAGTCATGCCGTTCGGGTTGACGAACGCACCAGCTACCATATTACCAAGCTACAATACCAATTAGAGGAGACAAGTTGTCGGCAGAGCAACGACCTTTAAAGAGAGGGATGACCCTACCAGAACCGAAATCCTCATATACTATGACCCTACCGGAGGTGCTGG